>Ga0209417_1000914_pt1 | contig 59668 bp, 55 predicted proteins | sample RifGroF2_FD_184002 | JGI IMG/M metagenome (GOLD analysis project Ga0209417, IMG submission 184002) | Groundwater microbial communities from Rifle, Colorado, USA - Groundwater F2 (SPAdes) (version 2) | ecosystem: Environmental > Aquatic > Deep subsurface > Groundwater | place: Rifle, Colorado... | reverse complement strand
GGTCACCGTCCGCGAGGGCGTCATGAAAATGGACAGCCCTGATACTTCAAGAAAAGGCAAGCTCGTAAGAGTCAAACCAGCCCTTTCCAAAGAAGAGACCGTCATCAGGGTGATTGAGCGCATACGCGAAGAGAAGAGCGTCAACCTTAAAGGCGCACAGATAATAGTTGCAGGCGGCTACGGAGTCGGAAGCAAAAACAACTTCAAGCTCATATATCAGCTTGCCGAAGCTCTCGGCGGCGAAGTAGGAGCCTCACGCGCCGCAGTGGACGCAGGCTGGATCGACCACGATCATCAGGTCGGTCAGACCGGCGTTACCGTGAGACCGAAACTCTATATCGCGTGCGGAATAAGCGGTTCAATCCAGCACCGCGCGGGCATGGCCGAGTCCAAGAAGATCATTGCGATCAACAACGACCCGGACGCGCCGATATTCTCAGTCGCACATTACGCAATCACAGGCGATCTGAACGATATCATTCCCAAAATGATAAAAGCCTATAAAGCCAAAGTTTAAGGGGGGATAACAATGCCTAACTTTTTCCTGGACAACAAAGACCTCCAGTTTACGTTGGAAAACCTTGATCTTAAAGAAGTAGTAGAGCTCAAGGAAAACCATTTCAACTTCGCAAAGGAATGCGACAGCGCTCCCGAAAATCTCGCGGACGCTCTCGACAACTACCGTCAGTCCCTCGTAGTCGTAGGCGAAGTCGCCGGCGAAAACATCGAGCCGAGATCAAGACAGGTAGATCTGGAAGGTCCTCATTTCGAAAACAACACCGTCACCTATCACCCGCTCACCCAGAAAAATCTGGACGAGCTTAAAAAAGCAAACGTGATGGGCGTAATGCTTCCACACCGTTTCGGCGGACTCAATTTCCCGAACACCATCTATACGATGATGACGGAAATGGTTTCCAGAGCCGACGCGAGTCTTCAGAACCTCTTCGGCCTTCAGGACATATCCGAAACGATATGCGAATTTGGCAGCGAAGAGCAGAAGCAAAAGTACCTGCCCGGTTTCGCAACCGGCGAATACGACGGCTCGATGGATCTCACGGAACCCGATTCCGGCTCCGACCTTCAGTCTGTCCGCCTCAAGGCGACTCAGGACCCGAAGACCGGCCAGTGGTACCTCAACGGCATGAAGCGTTTTATCACGAACGGCTGTGCGCAGGTGCATCTCGTTCTCGCGCGTTCCGAAGAAGGAACCACCGACGGACGCGGGCTCTCGATGTTCGTATGTAAAATATGCCCGGAACTCATTGTAAGGCGTATCGAACATAAGCTCGGTATCCACGGTGTGGCTACTTGCGAACTTCAGTACAATAACGTACCCGCCGAACTCTGCGGACAGCGCAGGCGCGGACTCACAAAATACATCATGGCTCTTATGAACGGCGCACGCGTAGCCATCAGCGGTCAGGCTCTTGGCATAGCCGAAGCCGCCTACCGCGACGCGCGCAAATACGCGAAAGAACGCGAGCAGTTCAAGACTTCCATCGACAAGTTCCCGGCCATTTACGACATGCTTGCCAAGATGAAGCTCAAAATTATGGCAGCCAGGGCGCTTCTCTATGATACGACTAAATATGTGGACTTGCGCGCAAGCTACAATCATCTGGTCGAAGACAACGAAAATCCGACCGACGCACAGCGTACAGGGCAAAAGTTTTATGCGAAAGTTGCCGCTGTCCTTACTCCGATGAGCAAGGCATACGCAACCGAAATCGCCAATCAGGTGACATACGACGCCATCCAGATTCACGGCGGTACCGGTTTCATGCGCGACTTCAATGTCGAGCGCTTCTACCGCGACGCACGTATCACGAACATCTACGAAGGCACCACGCAGCTCCAGCACGTGGCCTCTATCGGCGGTGTGCTCCAGCGCGTTCTTGATCCGCTGATTGCGAAGTTTGATAATATTAAGTGTGAAGGGAAGCTTCTCAGGCTCAAGCACTTCCTCCAGGAAATGCACTCTAAGCAGCTTGAGGCTGTCAAGTACGTGAACGAAAAGAAAGACCCCGAATATCACGGTCTCGTGTCAAAGCACCTGGTCGAGATGGAAATATTTATATACGTGGGCTATCTTATGATAAGGGATGCCGCAAAATGCGCCGAACGTGAAGACTTCGCTGAAAGGTATATTCTCGACGCAGTACCGGAGTTCAACTGCCGTTATCAGATCGTTGTAAGAGGCGATATGACGGTGATAGACAACCACAGGACAATCATCGATTACTGATGATGGGGTCAATTAACAGATAAGGAGTTCGGTCTATGAATAATGCGTACGTAGAAAGGGCAAAAAAAGTCATTGCTGATCCGAAGATACTTTCTATTGTGGCCGCTAAAAGAGCCAAGCAGCTCGCTCTGGGAGCGAGACCTATGGTCAAGTGCAAAGATGAAAATCACCTTGATATAGCTCTTCTTGAAATAGCGGAAGGCAAAGTAGGCTTTGAATACGGGCCGGTGGTGAAAGCGGAAGCTGAGGAACAACAGCAGACCGAAGCCTGACCAAAGATAAAGATAAAAGGAAAACCGGCCCCGCAGTGTAAAAAATTGCGCCGCCGGTTTTTCTCATATAAGGACTAAGGACTATGCCGGAAAATGCGAAAATTGCCGTAATAATGGGAAGCAAGAGCGACCTTTCAAGCGTAAAAGACTCCTTCGATATTTTTAGAAAATTCGATGTGCCGTTTACCGCAAGGATAATCTCCGCACACCGTTCGCCGGAAGAAGCGGCGAACTTTGCACGCGGCGCCGAAACTTCGGGAATCAAGGTTATCATCTGTGCGGCGGGAATGGCGGCCCATCTCGGCGGAGTCATTGCGGCGCATACCGTGCTTCCGGTAATAGGACTTCCTATGGCGTGCGAGCCCTTTAACGGACTTGACGCTCTGCTGTCGACTGTTCAGATGCCGCCGGGAATACCTGTCGCCTCCGTGACAGTCGGAAAAGCAGGCGCGAAGAACGCCGCGTTCTTTGCGCTGGCAATACTTGCCCTCTCAGAAAAGGCCATTGCAGAAAAGCTCAAGGAGTTCAGGAAAGAACAGCTCGAAGCCATACGAAAGGCGGATTCCGAGCTTCAGGAAAGCCTGAAAAACGGCAGCATCTGAAATGAAGTTATTTCTGTATCTTTTCTTAATCTTCTCAATATCAGCGCAAGCATCTGGCAATGAGAGTGATAAGGCGGCCGATGAAATAAAAGCCATCATTACTGTCTTGGAGAAGGACTATCCTTCACTTATAAAAAGGCTCGACTCTGACAAAAAGGCACGCGAAAAGCTTATACGTAATTTTGTCCATTCATTCAGTGCCGGAATTGAATATATCCCGTCGGGTGAAAAATTTGAAGAGACAAAAGCTCTGCCTGAAAACAAGGCTGAAATTTTCAACATCATCAATATCGCTTCAAACAAAGTCACTTACATAAGATTGGACTCGTTCACTCCAGCTATTGTCGCGGCATTGAAAAATGACGCTGAAATGGTCGCCGGTTTTTCAGAAAAACCGTCAGGAATAGTAATAGATTTGAGGAATTCTCGCGGAGGTGACACCGTTTCAGCGTTAAAAGCGGCAAGGCTCTTCTGTCATCCGGAAGACGTTCCCGGCTGTCCTGAAGGGAGTGATTTAAAAAAACTCTTTGAGCGTCCAATCGTGATTCTGACAAGTGGGAAAACGGAAAATTCTCCGGAGCTTTTTGGGGCATTGCTTGAGAAGTCCGGGCATGCGATAGTTATGGGGAAATATCCAGAGGGCAAGCCCTTTCCCATGAAGTCGGTTTCTCTGCCTAATGGAAGCAGGCTTATTTTTCCGGATGTTCCGCCGGAGCTTGTCGATATATCGGCAAAGCCGCTTGTCCCATTGATAATAGCGGAGCCGTTTCCGCAGATAGATTTTAAAAGGCTCTCTTCTGAAACCGGGGCAGGATCTTCTGATCACGCCCTTTCGCGAGCAGTCGATCTGCTTATAAGTATCGGTGTTATTCGCGAGAAAATGAAACGTGACTAAAATATCGTTATTGATTTAATCAATTTTACCGAATGATTATGACACTTTAATCATATTGTCGGAAATAGAAGGAAAACTATCCGATGGAAAGTGGAAGCGGAATATTTTTTCTAAAAAGGCTCAGTCCGTTGGCTGGCGCGCAGTTTTTAGGGATTTTCAATGATCATGCGTTTAAGACGATAGCCGTTCTGGCGGCAGTGGGATTTACGGAAAGCTATGCCAGGGATTCCGCTTTTCTTGCAATGTTGAGTATGGCGTATGTACTTCCTTTTTTGATATTTTCAGAAGCTGCCGGGTACCTCGCGGACCGTTTTCCGAAAAGAAATGTTCTTGTAATTTCCAAGTTCGCCGAAGTTTGTGTAATGGCTTTGGGAGCGCTCACCCTTTTTAAAATTAATTCATGGGGAATAGCGCCTCTTGTTTCGGTAATGTTTCTTATGGCCGCGCAAAGCGCGTTTTTCAGCCCATCCTTCAACGGAATCATTCCCGAGATATTCAACGACAAGGAGATATCGCACGCAAACGGTAATATAGGGATGGCGAATTTTTTCGCGGTTATAATTGGTGTTGGAGCGGGCTTTATGCTCAAGACGCTTGTAGCCGACAATCTCTACCTGTGCGGATTTCTTTTCACGGGACTTGGGCTTACGGGCTTTCTCTTTACTCTAAGAATACCGCAGGGACGGGCGGGCAATCCGCAAAGAAAATGGCACTGGAATGTGATTATTAAATATTGGGACGGCGTCATGTCGCTGCTCAAGAAGCCGCGGCTTTTCCTTGCGATGCTTTCCGAATCGTATTTTTTCGCGGTTGGAGCGGCCGTGCAGACGGTGCTGATAGTTTTCGCGAAATACACACTCGGGATTCCAGGCGAGAGGTCCACTGATATCGGAATAATTCAGCTTGCGCTAGCGGGTGGTATGGGGTTAGGTTGCTGGCTGGCGGGACGGCTCTCAGCCGGGCGTGTCGAGCTGGGACTTGTGCCGTTCGGGGCGGCCGGTATGGTGATGTTTTTCTTTACCGCCGCGCTTTTTCCCGGAGAGGCAATATCTGCCGGGGGCATAATGTTTTATCCGTTATTTCTGGGTTCGCTTTTTCTGCTTGGAATTTCGGGCGGCCTTTTTGTAATACCGCTGAGGGCATACCAGCAGAATTTCACCAATCCGGAAGAGCGCGGGAACTTTTTTGCGAATGCGAACATGGTCTGTTTTTTCATGATAATGATTTCGAGTGCGGTGATGTTCATGCTTACATCGGGAAGCGGAGAAGCGGCACAGCGGGATGCGTCTATTTTTGAGAACGCGGCGCTGCTGCTTCAATCGTGCTGCCTGAGTATTGATCCGCGTAACATATTCATGGGGATGGGGGTACTTACGTTTATAGTATCTGTGCTTCTCTTTATAAAAGCCCCTGAATATGTAGGCCGCTGTATCATTCTTCTTATCTCGCGTACTATTTATAAGATAAAGATGAAAGATCCGGAACATATTCCCGAGCACGGGCCCGCGTTGCTTGTTGCAAACCATGTTTCGTTCGTCGACGGTCTTCTCATAACTGCCTGCACATCGCGCCTTGTCCACTTCCTGATGCACGAAGACTATTACCGTCAGCCCCTGATATATCCATTTGTCAAATGGGCGGGTATAGTCGAAGTCCCTTCTGCAGGCAAGCCGCGTAGGACAAAAGAGCTTTTCGAGACAACGCGTGAGCTTCTTAGAAAAGGCGAATTAGTCTGCCTCTTTCCGGAAGGTAAAATAACCAGAAATGGAATAATGGACGAATTTCGGAAGGGACTTTTTAAAATGATTCCTGAAAATATGGATGTTCCAATAATCCCCATAAGGCTCGGGATGCTATGGGGCAGTATATTCAGTTATTATTACGGAAAGATAAGGTTCAAGCTTCCAATTGAGTTTCCGCACCCCGCATCGGTAACTGTAGGAAAGCCGCTTGACAAGGGCGTAACGCCATTCAAGATCAGGCAGGTAATTTCCGAACTCGCCGCCGAAACGGAAATGGAGCCGCGCGAAGAGGAAAGACCCATTCACTACAGGTTTTGCTTAATGGCCCGCAGGCATCCCTTCCACGTCTCCGTAAAGGACGCTGACGGAAAGGAATTTAGGAACTTCGAGCTCTTTGTAGGGGCCGCACTTCTCAGCCGCGAAATACGCAAAATGGTACCGAAAGACAGAAAATATGTTGGGGTAATGCTTCCCAGCAGCACTATCAGCGTCATGACCGTTTTGGGAACAATGCTTGCCGACAAGGTACCAGCAATGCTGAATTTTTCAGCTTCCCGCGAATCGATCGTTCTTTCGGCGGCGAAGGCGAAGCTCAATTGCATTCTTACCAGCAGGAAGTTTCTCCAGAAAATAAAGATGGAGCCGCTTCCCGAAATGGTTTTCCTCGAAGATATTGCGCCAAAAATTTCCAAGCTGAAAAAAATTATCTACACATCCGCGTTCTTTCTTTTTCCGCGGCAGGAAATAATGAATTTCCTCGCGCCGAATACGCACAGAAATGTTTTTGGCACCGCCGTGCTTCTTTTTTCCAGCGGCTCGACCGGTATCCCGAAAGGCATAATGCTTTCACATCATAACATAAACAGCGACGTATACTCGTGCATCCGCATAATGGGTTGGAGAAACAGTGACCGAATCGTTGGGAACCTTCCTCTCTTTCACAGCTTCGGAATAACCACTTGCTTCTGGATACCGCTGATGATAAAGGCGAAAGCTGTCTATGTTCCGAACCCCCTTGACGGCGAAACCATCGGCAGGGTAATTGCCGAGAACGGACTCACTGTACTGCTCGCCACGCCAACATTCCTCCAGTCATATATGAGAAAGTGCAAACCCGAGCAATTCAAGTCGCTGCGCCTTGTCGTGACCGGAGCCGAAAAACTGAGGCGGGACATTGCCGAGAAGTTTAAGCAAATGACAGGCCTTGAGGTTATCGAGGGCTATGGCAGTACCGAACTTTCTCCAATCGTATCAATAAATATTGCAAATTCAATACTGAACCTCGGAAAGCGTCCGGGTAAACCAGGAAGTGTTGGCCCGCCAATGTCGGGTATCTGCGTGAAAATAGTTAATCCAGAAACACTTGAGGAGCTCGAGCCGGGACAAGAAGGCCTTATGCTTGTCAAAGGCCCCAACGTAATGCAGGGCTACCTTGACGAGCCGCAGAAAACCCATGAGGTCATAAAAAACGGCTGGTACAATACGGGCGACATTGGAAAGATGGACCTTGACGGCTACCTCACCGTGACAGGGAGACTCTCTCGCTTCAGCAAAATAGGGGGAGAAATGATTCCCCATGAACTTGTAGAAAAGGCTATATTCGAAATACTTAAGAGTGAAGACCGCTGTATCGCCGTAATGGGTGCGCCGGACAGTTCCAAGGGCGAAAAGCTTGTGGTTGTCCACTCGAAGATTGAGATGACGCCAGAGGAAATTATTGAAGAACTCAGAGAAAAGGAACTGACCAATCTCTGGATACCGAAGGCCTCCAATTTCATCGAAGTCGAAGCACTTCCGCTTCTCGGGACAGGCAAGCTCGACCTTGTGGCGACTAAAAAAATTGTGGAAGATCACGCGGGGTAAAATGAAACTGCCATTGCATTTTTTCAAAGCTCCGAAAGCGAATGACAACGGCAAGACGGTCATTCTCATCCATGGTCTTTTTCTAAGAGGACTCGGTATGTATTTTATCGGCCGCTTTCTTAATCTGCACGGCTACGAGGCAAGGCTTTACGACTACTTCACAACACGTAAAAATATTGCCGCGCACGGCATCGATTTCGCAAAATATATCATGAAGGTCCACGCCGAAAAACTGGAACGTGAACTTTATGTCGTAACCCACAGTCTCGGCTCCATCGTAACGCGCGAGGCTCTCTCGCTTCTCGAAAAGGGAAACATGAATATTATCAGGCGGGTGGTAATGCTAGCGCCACCCAACAAGGGATCCGATGCCGCGAAAACAACCGTGTCCCTTATCCCGTTCATTGGAAAATTCGTGAAATCTCTTCCGGAACTCAGCAGTCATAAAGATGCCTATGTACACAAGGTCCCGGTACCGTCAGGTACCGAAATAGGCGTGATAGCCGGAAAATACGATATGAAAGTAGCTGAAAAATATACCCATATCGAAGGCGAAAAAGATCATACGGTTGTCCCCGTCAGTCACAGCTTAATCGTTATCAACCGCGCAGCGATAAAAAATACCCTCAAGTTCTTGAATGAAGGCAAGTTCTGAATGAAAAAAGAATATACTCTCTGTTGCCTTTTCGCGTCGTTTTTCATTCCGGTTACTGTTCCCGCGAATGCGGGAACGCCACTGCTGTTTGGATGGAATGCTATTTAAACAGCATGTCGCCGACAGCGAACGTATCGGAGCCTGAAAAGATTTTGAAGTTTCCGCCATTTTCATCGCCGTTGAACCCTACGTTGACAAAATCTGTCTTGCTGGATATTTCCTTTGAAAACTGTATCGTGAAAATTTTTATCTCAGGTTTCCATGCGAGAAGAGATACAAGATGTTCAGCGTAATCGACATATATCGTGTTATTTACGTGTCCGTTTGTGTCGAAATCGGAAAAGCGGACGCTTATCCTGGAGCTCTGCGACGGCTCGAAATTTGCGGAAGTTTTCCAGCGTTCCAGATTGAAGTCGAGCGCGCTGCCACCCTCAATTCCGTAATCGGATGCGGCATTTTCGGGTATGGTACAGATTCTTTTGCGTTCGAGATCGAAATATACCCAGATGCTGGAGGCCGACGCGACTTTTTCGCCGTCTGCAAAAATCTCGAATTCGCGGAACGCCTTGAGGCCGCTGACCGCCTTTGACCATGTTGTTACTTGCAGTTCTTCCCCGAAGTCGATACTGCGTTGAAGTTCCATTCTGAGCTTGCTCAAAATCCAGACGCATCCACGTTCGCTCATTTGCTTCATGCCCCATCCTGCCTTGATCGAATGCGCGAGCGCGGCTTCCTGGAGCATGCGGAATATGGGGCAGAGGCGGAGATGAAATGAACAATCCGTCTCAAAATAACTGATCTGTCTTGAGATAGAGACTTTCACGGGGCAGGGTGCTCCACTGTTATTTCCCTGGTATCGTCCTCAATGCGTCTGATATTTACAATAAAAAGGTTTTCGGGGAGAATTTCAGCGACGCGTTCCGCCCACTCCACAAGCACGACTGCGTCTTTATCCTCAAAATACTCGTCCACGCCGAAGGCGAGCGCGGCACGGTAATTATCGATTCTGTACATGTCGAGGTGATAAAGCCATTTGTTGTTCTTTAGCGGATACTCCTGAACGAGCGTAAATGTCGGGCTTGACACGACTTGAGAAACCCCGAGTCCTCTCGCGAAGCCGCGGGCAAATACGGTTTTACCGGCTCCGAGATTTCCATGAAGCGCAACGACGGAGCCGAATGGAATTTGCGAGGCCATGCGGAAGGCGGCTTTCTCGGTATCGGATTCTGAATATGTTTTGAATTTTTCAGGAGTCAAAGTGGTCGAAGCCTCCCCGTATTTTTTCGCATAAATTAATGCCGGAGCTGTCATATGCAAGTCCCTGAAATTCCTCACTGAAGGAACCTATCCGTGAAAGCTCTGTGGGAAAGGGCCAGGATTTTTCGAGCTCTGCTGCCCTATGCGGGGCAACGGCGAAAATGAGTTCATAGTCTTCGCCTTCGCCGAGCGCGCTTTCGAGTGTAGCTCCAGCACGCAGACGGATTCGAGACGTGTCGAGGATGGCGCCCAGTTTCGAGAGCTCGAGCATATGTCCGAGATCGGCAAGAAGCCCATCGCTTACATCAATCATGGCGTGAGTGAAGTTTCCGGCGAGAAACTGAGCCTCTTCCAGGCGCGGGATGAAATTGAGGTGATGCCGCGACTTGAAGGAATTGCCGAAGCATCCTGTAACATAAATGAGGTCTCCGGGCTTTGCCGTCGAGCGGAGACAAAGCTTTGCTTTTTCTACCCATCCTAAAATGGAGAGTGTGAAAACTGAAGCGCCTTTTGCCGAGGCGCATATATCGCCGCCGCAGATTGAGACTCCGTATTTTTCAGCCTCCGCGGCAAGCGCCTTGAAGAAGAGCAGTGAATCGGCATCCGAAAGAGTCGCCGATACGGTAACCAGCGCGTATGACGGGACTCCCCCCATCGCGGCGATGTCGCTGAGGTTGCGTTTGAGGAGTTTTGCCGCCGCCTTGTCAATCCCGTCGCAATCTTCGATATAGTGTATTCCGCCCGCGATCTGGTCAACTGCGGCGAGCATGAGTTTCTCTGTTCCGACATCGATTACAGCGCAATCGTCGCCTGGCCCCGTAACGATGTCCGGGCCCTGCTTGAAATACGGGATTATCGTTTTAATTAAATCATGTTCTTTCATGTTCGTAATTCCATTCTACAGGAATATAGTATGTCCATCGGGTTTTTTCGCATGGATATACGGATTTTTTCAGCAGGCCGAAATAGATGTTTGAATCACTTGAATCGCTCGAAATGATAAGAACCACGACATTCATGGTTTGCAGTCTTGCCTTGCTCGCCATATACGTCCTCACTGTTATCCATATATTGATAAATAAACACGAAGAACCGGCAAGCGCAATGCTCTGGATCCTTGTCGTGCTCGATTTTCCGTTCATAGGCATAATGATCTATCTTTTGTTTGGAATAAACCGACTGAAAACAACGGGGCTCAGCGTGCAGCTTTCAAACGAGATTGTCAACGCCGAGAAAAAGGGAATACTTTTTAACGGAATGGGCAACTATTTCCGCAACCAGATACAGCATATTGCCAAGTATCCCGACTACCAGCGCAATACCTTTAACTACAACAGAACCCTCGATCGCCTTCTGCCCGAAACGCTCCCCATGAAAGGGAACAGTCTTGAGCTGCTTCACGACGGCACGATGGCTTATCCCAGAATGCTCAAAGCAATAGAAAGCGCACAGCATAACATTCACCTCCAGTCGTTTATTATAATGAACGACGAGATAGGCAAAGCGATATTCGATGCCCTCGCGCGGAAAGCCAGCAATGGCGTAAAGGTCAAAGTCCTTTATGACAGGTTCGGCAGCAGTCATGCTATACTGTCGCACTTTTTCAGAAAGTACTCGGGAAAAATCCCGAACCTTCAAATCAAGTCGTTTATGAGGATAAACCTCTTTACCCCGTGGCGGATACAACTTCGTAACCATAGAAAACTTCTTGTCGTTGACGGCAAAACGGCGTTTATCGGCGGGATAAATATAAGCAGCAATAATATCAGCGGAAGCGACTCTACCAAATATAAATATATCCATGATCTTCATTGCTGTATGGAAGGCTCCGCCGTGGGCGAGCTGCAGTTTTCTTTTCTTCGCGACTGGTGTTTTGCCACAAATTTCCCTCCGTCAAAAATATTTACAGAAGAAAATTTTCCGCCGCTTGATTCCGCCCTCGGGGACGGCACCGTAAGAATAATCGATACCGGCCCGGGACAGAACCCCGAAGGTTCTCAGAAAGTTTTTTTCACAGCCGCCACGACTTCTCAGAAATATATCTGGATAATGACGCCGTATTTCGTGCCCGACAAGCCGTTCATCAGTGCACTGTGCATGGCCGCTGCCCGCGGAGTCGATGTGAAGCTGATCGTCCCGAAAAACAACAACCACTGGTATGTGGATTTTGCGTGTAAAAGTCTTTATGAGAAACTGCTTTCAGACGGGATAAGGATATTCGAGAAAATGGGTTCTTTTTCTCATGTCAAGGCCATGATCGTCGATGGTGAGTGGACCGTGATGGGATCAAGTAACTGCGATGTCAGAAGCTTTCGGCTTAACTTCGAGCTGGACTTTGTGGCCTATGGCGGTCAGTTCATATCCGATGTCCGCGAACAGTTTCTGAAGGAATTGTATGATTCATGTGAAATCACCACCTCCGATATGAAAAATAAGAAATTTTCGAGGGAACTTGCGGAAAATATATGTTCGCTGCTTACTCCGGTTCTCTAGTCAAATACAGGAAGACAAAATGGTTGAAAGTTCAAAAATAAAAGTCTCCATTATAAAAATGGATGATTATAACGACAGCACAGTTACCGCGCAGAAGGTCGCCGAGGCGATAGATGCCGCCGGCGGGCTTCCTGAAAAGTTTTGTCCGAGTACGAAAGTCCTCATAAAACCCAATATGCTGACGGCGAAGACCCCTGAATTTGCCGCTACCACTCACCCGGAAATTGTGAGGGCTATAATAAAATACCTGAGGAATTTTGGCATAACTGACATAACCGTGGGCGACAGTCCGGCGGGTACTTTTTCCTGGGACGAACTGTGGGATAAGACCGGGTTCGCTAAACTTGCGGAAGAGGAAAAGGTGAAGCTGATCCCGTTTGAAAATGTAAAACGTCTGAATGTCAACAATATGACAATTCCCATGCTTCGCGAGCTTGATGATTTCGATGCCGTAATAAGCGTTCCGAAGCTCAAGACCCACATGCTCACCAAAATCACCGGAGCAGTCAAAAATTCTTACGGACTTATGCCGGGAAACGCCAAAAGCAACTTTCACGGCGATTATCCGTCGCCCAGGAAAATGGCGACTTTCATCGCACAGATTTTTGGAATAAGAAAGCCCGATTTTATAGTGATGGACGCGGTCTTTTCAATGGAAGGCGAGGGGCCCTCCAGTGGAGAGCCTGTCAATACGGGACTTCTTTTTGCCGGAATCGATGCTGCAGCGGTAGATGCTTGTGCTTGTGCGGCTTATGGATACACACCTCTGGATATTCCTTTGCTCGTTATCGTCGGTAAGCTCGGCTACGGCGTTATCGATATGGACAAGATAGAAATGACAGGGGACGGCGTGCAGAAGCTCATGGCACTCAACGCCAAAAAGTCTATTTCCGATATGCTGCACCGATTTCCTGAACCTATCTTCAAACTTTCAACGTATTTTCTTTCATGCCGTCCTTATATAATGCCGGAAAAATGCAGAAACTGCGGACTTTGTGCGGAGGCATGTTCGCAGAAAGCTATCTGTAAGGCAAAGAATAACAAGAGGTTTACGGTCAAGAACAGGGGCAGATGCATATTGTGCATGTGCTGTGTCGAATCATGCCCGTTCCATGCGATAAAGCTCATAAATCCCGGGATGAAGCTCAAGCGTATATTTGACTTCATCAAGGGGCTTTTTCATAAAACTACTTGAGGATTTCGATCTTCTTTATGAACGCTTTTGACTGTCCGTTGTCGAGATACGAGGTGTCGACTTCGAGGCTTATTCCCGAAACAAACGGCACTTCGACCTGATTGAAGTATTTTTTGAAGGCCGGCTTGAGTTCAAACTCGGTAGTTACCGTTTCACCTTGTTTGGGAGAGCCGACACATACGAAGCGCCCGCCTGCGGTGAAGTGATGGCCGGTATACATTTTGCCGGACACGTCGTGCTGTCCCAGGAAGAGCCCTATGAAATAGGGGCTGTTCGGGATGAATAAACTATCGCTCGACAACTTTTTATCACCAAAGAAAATATATACCATAATTGCTTCGTTGTTGATGTCCTTCTCATATGATGCGCCCTCCGGGTACTCGAGGATGCCCCATTCTATTCTTATTTTTGAAAAATCGTTTATATGGATACTATCGTTTATTATCACGCCAAACAACGGGGATGGTGGAGCGAGTTCAAGTGCACCATTTTTGAATGAAAGGGATAGATCGTCGGCGTCTTTTTTCAGGACAAATCCCTTTCTTGCCAGGTAGGATACCGGATTGCCTCTGGCCTTAGCAAAATCAAGCGAGTATACCACTTCATCGGTAGCGCCGCAGAAAAATCCCATTGCCATAAGGACTGAAAATAGGATACCGGCTGAAAATGCCTTCTTTTTTGTCACAATCATCCCCCCTGTGTTTTCTTAAACATAATCTGTTTTAATCGATTTTCCAGGGGTGGTTACGATTGGGAAATAACGTTTCGGATTTTTTCTGTGATGGCTTCGGGTGTGAAGTTTTTTAATTTGCGGATTTCTTTTACGGGGCCGTGGGGGATGATCTCGTCGCCCCATCCGAAGTGGTGGACCCCGTGATGTTTTTCGTTTATAAGAATTTCGTCTATGGTGCTGCCGAGTCCGCCTTTTGTCTGGCAGTCCTCGATTGAAAACACGTACATTTTTGAGGCATGTTCCTTAAGTAGCGTTTCATCGAAAGGCTTGAGGAATAGGGTATTTACAACTGCTGCATTGATTCCGTTTGCGGCGAGAAGTTCCGAGACTTTTTCTGCGGTCGAGACTTCGGCGCCCGCCGCCCAAATCACGAGGTCGGCGCCCGTTTTGACGATATTCGCCTTGCCCCATTCGATATCGGAGGGCTGAACTGATTTGTCGAAATGTTTGTTTGAGCCGCCTTTAGGATACCTGATAAGGATGGGGGAATTTTTTTCATAGGACTTCAGCATCATTGCCCTCAGCTCGTTCTCGTCGCAAGGCATAAGAATATTCAGGTTCGGCATGTTTCGGAGGAAGGCGAGATCGTGTATTCCGTGATGCGTGGGACCGTCTTCGACAATGCCCGATCGGTCGGTGCAGATGATTACCGGGAGGTTCTGAAGGCAGACGTCATGAAAAACGCAGTCCAGCGCGCGCTGGAGGAATGTTGAGTACATAACGACAATCGGTTTAAGTCCTCCCGCCGCAAGGCCGGCGGAGAAGATTATCGAGTGTTCTTCGGCGATTCCTGAGTCGTAGAATTTATCCGGGAACTTATTGGCGAATTCCTTGAGGCCTGTTCCACATTTCATCGCGGCGGTTATCACTGCGACATTGTCATTTTTTTCGGCTATCTCCGATACGGTTTCGCCGAATGCGGCTGAAAATGTAGAGAATCCGTCCTTTGTGACGGCATTGCTTTTTCCTGTTGCCGGGTTGAATGCGGAGAGTCCGTGGAAATCTTCAGGAGATGTGGCGGCTGGCTGGTAGCCGTGTCCTTTTTCGGTAATTACGTGCAGGATGACGGGCCTGTTAAACTCTTTTATTCCCTCAAGGGTACGGATGAGTTCAGGTATGTCGTGACCATGGACGGGGCCTACGTAGCGTATTCCGAGTTCCTCAAAGAATACGCCAGGAACGAAAATACTTTTTGTGGCTTCTTCCAGTCTCTGGATCTTTCGTCTTATTTCCATGCCGCCGGGGATTTTCTTAAGCATCATCTTGGCGAACGCCTTGAAGCGGTTGTAGCTTTTTCCCGAGATGAGGCGGCTGAGGTAGCGGGGTATTCCGCCAACGTTCTGGGAAATGGACATTTTGTTATCGTTTAGTACGAGTATGATATCCTTTGTCGTTTCGCAGATATTATTGAGTCCTTCGAGGGATATGCCGCAGTTGAGGGAGCCGTCGCCGACAACGGCGATGACTTTTTCGGAACCCTTGCTTCTGTCGCGCGCGGCTGCCATTCCTAGTGCCGCTGATATGGCGGTACCGGCGTGCCCTGCGCCAAAGCAGTCGTATGGTGACTCCTCGCGCGACAGGAATCCGGCGCAGCCGTTCATTTTTCTGAGGGTCTTGAAGAATTCGCGTCTGCCGGTGAGGATTTTGTGGACATATGCCTGGTGTCCGACGTCCCATATTATTTTATCGAGGGGTGCGTTGAATACATAGTGAAGCGCGATTGTGAGTTCTACGACTCCCAGATTGGGTGCGAGGTGTCCGCCGTGGCCTGAGACGACTTCCAGCAGTTCCTCTCTTATTTCAGAAGCGAGATCCGGGAGTTTGTCAACGGCGATTTTTTTGAGATCGTCAGGCGAATTTATATTTGTTAACATTTTGATTTTAGCTGAGTCCATATTCCCCTGTTTCCCGGAATCATAAGAATAAAATCCTAATTTAACGGGCATTTAATGAATATTCAATATAGACTTCATCAAGCATTCGGATTATTGTACTGAAACGAGTGAGGTGGCCGGATGGATGGCAGATTTGAAGAACAGTCTGAACTTTTAGGGACGCATACTAACTGCATATACGCTATGTCGTCGGACGTTTTTAAATTTAGGCCTGTAAGTGTGGTTCCACTCAGGGCATTCATGTTTTCCGCCGGAACGTGGAGCGAGCTGGTGTTTCCGGTAACCCAGAAGATAGTCAGAATAGGCTCTTCGAAATGTGAAACGGACATATTGATCGAAGATCAGAGCATTGCCCCTGTGCAGCTTGTCTTAAGGCGCATAGGACGAAGATGGTTTGTTTTTGACTCGGGAGAGACGCCGCTTGCCCTTTTCAATGGATTCAAGAAACGCCAAGCCGCGCTTGATGAGGGGATGAAGATTTTTATAGAGCTGGGCGGCATTGTCTTTCTATTTTGTGTCGGAGAACAGGGAATTGCACCTGTGCCCGAAGCCGGACAGAGTGTCAAAAATTCCTTCAAGCTATCATTTGACGGAAGCCGCGCTGAGTTTTCGTTTGCATTCCAGGCACTTATCGGACTTGATGCTCTTTGCGACATAAATGTTGGCAATAGTGCTTTTTATGCGCTGGTCTTCTATGAACAAAACGGAGGTTTTTATCTTTATTCGCCGTTTGGATGCGGGGACGGTCCGGCTAACTCTTCGGGGGAAAAGTATTTAAACCTGCGAGATGGAACAATATTCATGGCTGGAGAGGAGAATATAATTTTCAATTCGGACTTTGGCGCCCACTATCCGCCGGGGGCATTGCTTATGAAGGATACGACACGTTCTTCACTGGTGCTTGTCGAACTCGACGATATGGATAATGTAGTCAATAAGCTGATGCTGCCGGACAAGGGGCGTTCCCTTTTTGTCGGGCGCAATCCCGGGAATTATTTCATGATTGGCGGGCGGAAGATATCGAAGAAGCACGCCCAGATAATGACAGGTGCCGCTAATATATGTGTTATAGACAATTCAAGCACGAACGGTACTTATGTCAACGGGGAAAGAATAGAGAAGAAAGTTGTCGGGCTCGGAGACTCTATCGGCTTTGGCGACCGATTTTTTATTTTGACGTGCGCGGAATAGCTTTAGCTGGCACGCCTCATGCGAAGAATGCCTTGTCAAAAACAATAAAGGTGTGCTGATGATACCGCTGACTAGTCTCAATGGCAATAAAAAATATCTGAGGCCCTCTCATATATTGGAAATAAGAAAAACTCCTGATACAGTACTCGTTTTGTGTAATGGGAACTGCATGATTGTAAAAGAAACTGTAGAAGAGGTGCTGGATATGATTTTCGTGACGCCCTCTTGCATGGCTGCGGAGGTACTGCATTGATTAAGATAACCGATGTTTCAGGCAAGGAAAAGTATCTCAATTGTGACCTTATCGAGAAAATTGAGGTAATACCGGATACTCTTCTTGTACTTTTTAATGGGAAAAGTTTTATCGTAAAGGAAACCCCTGATGAAATAATCGACAGGATAACGGATTTTAAGAGGCGCTGTGCCGCGTCTTCGCTTCCAATATGCACGAAAAATGAAGTTTCTGCCGCACTGCCTGACGGAATTCCCGTTAAAACGGAGGGGAATGAGGATTGACGGCATATAAAATATTTCACAGATTGAACTCGGGAGTCATATAATTATGGACTTAGGTACACTTACTGGTTTGTTGCTAGGTTTTTCCTTCATCGTAGCGTCGATTTTGCTCGGTGGTTCCGTATTTGCCTTTATCGACATTCCGTCCGTCATGATAACGATAGGCGGTAGTACGTCCGCTCTTCTCATAACTTATCCGCTGCCCAAAATAAAATCAGTTTTCGCGGTTACAAAAAAGACATTGAACTCCGGCAGTCTCGATATTACCCCGTGGTACAGGACACTTATCGAGCTTGCGACTATAGCCAGGCGTGACGGGATTCTCGCTCTTGAAGACCGTCTCAGCGGGATACAGGACGATTTTCTCAGGCGCGGACTCCAGATGCTTGTGGACGGCAATCCGGCAGACTCGGTTTCATCTATCCTCGATATGGAAATCGACAACATGGAAAGCCGCCATATAGTGGGGCATTCAATATGGAAAAGTCTCGGGAATTATACTCCGGCCTGGGGGATGATTGGAACTCTTATTGGACTCATCAACATGCTTCAGAACCTCAGCGACCCGAGTTCCCTCGGTGCCGGTATGGCTGTTGCTCTCATAACTACATTTTACGGAGCATTCATATCCAACCTCTTTTGCATTCCTATCACGGGGAAGCTTGAACAGCGTACGGCGGAGGAAGTTCAGCTTAAAAAAATGCTGCTCGCAGGTATATTGTCGATACAGTCAGGAGACAGTCCCAGAGTGGTCGGCGAAAAGCTTGAAGTATATTTGAGCCCAGGCGAAAGAGTGGCCCTGCGTCAGAATGAAAAATAGTTATTTCCCGAAAGGGTGCCATGGGAAAAAAAGAAGATGACATAACATATGTGGACGGGTGCCCCGAATGGATGCTCACGATGGGAGACACGATGTCGCTGCTTGTTACCTTTTTCGTTCTTCTTCTTTCCTTTTCGTCAAAAGACGATTCCAAGCTTCTGGATGCCCTCGAGGGAATAAGGGGTGCCCTCAGTATTAATCCTGTGATGAGCAGTCCCTCTCCGGGCCTCAATTTGTTTGATGACGCGACGAGCAGTTTAGGCGGTGATGTAAAGGACGGAACATCAAAGGAAATCAAGGTAAGCAAGGACAGTGTGGCCGTCGTCAATTTGAGAACTGTCAGGATAAAAAACCGCTTTAATGAGTTTCGCGAAAAGATAATGGAGCTGGGATTCAAAAGCTATATTTCAGTCAAACAGCTCGATGGCGGTATATACGTGGATATTCCGTGCGGTCTGATTTTTCCAGCCGGTTCAGCGCAGTTGGATTTTAAGGCCCCCAGAATACTTGAGGGTTTCGCTAACTTGGCCAACTCCGTGGGGAACGAGCTTCAGATAACATTATGTTTCAAGCCCGAAGATTCCGGTGAGGGCGTAAGGTCATCATGGGCGCTTGCGGATAGAAGGATCCAGGCGGTGGCTGATATGCTCAACGGCAAATACAATGTCAACCGCAGGCGCTTCGGTTACGGTCATAAAGTACTTTCCGCCGGTGAGCCATATGTGAGGCTGATGCTTGCGGAAAAAATAGGAATAAGTGAAGTTACCGATATAACCGAATTCATAAATCAGGGACAAAACCCTTGAAATGAGGCAGATGCTATGGCAAAAAAGGTAGTTTTACGCGGAGCGCCGCCTTATATGGCCCAGTTTACCGCTCTGATGACCATACTCCTCGCGTTCTTTATTCTGATGCAGGCCCTTTCAGTTGTTCAGGAGACAGGTTTCAAGGAGGGGATTGGTGATGTGAAGAACGCCTTTGGACTTGTCGGCGGTCTCGGCGTTTTCGATTTTACATTTTACGGAAAGGGCGGCTCCAAGGCTCCGAATCCCGAGAGCGGCAAGATGGAGGAGGCAGGTATGCACGAAAACCTTGTAAAAAGCGGTGGCGGGACAGGCAATTCGGATGTAGAGTCAAGCGACAACAACCTTGGGAAATATTTTAGACTTAAGATAGAAGGGGAATTTGAACGTGGGAAATCCAATATTCCGCCTCAGATGGCTGAATATCTGGGCAAGGCAGGAATGGGATTTGCCCTTTTTGACTATAAGATAAGCATACGCTGTTATACAGAAGAAATGGGTAGCGACGATAAAGACAGGCTTCTTGCCATATTACGGGCGGCACAGATTATGCGGCATCTTAACCAGCGTTCGGGAGTTCCTTTCGACAGAATGTCCTGTGTCGGCTATGCCACACCTGCGTATTTCGGAGACATGCAGGGCAAGGACTATCGGGAGATACCCAAACAGGGTAACTATTTTTACGCATATATGAAGAAAATAGAAAAATAAAAACAGGGGAAAATAAGATGGCTGATGAAAATGCAAAAAATGCGGCGGTTGAAGCCGCTAAAGAGGAAACGGTGGACGTTCCGGCAGACAAGACCAAGACCGTTATAATGTCCCTTATAATACTTTCCGTCCTTGTCATGCTGCTTACTCCGGCCGTAACGTTCCTCGTCGTAAGGACTATGATGCCCACCAATCAGGAGAGCGCGCCGGAAGATTCGAGTAAGTCCAACGTACAGGAGATAAGCATTGAACCATTCAGAACTAATATCGCCGGTACACAGGGGATGAGGTATTCCCAGATAACCGTTGTATTCGAGGTAAGCGATGGCAATATGCTCAAATATTTTCAGAAGAAAAGCGCGGAGTGTCCCGAGGGTATGCTCAATCGTATCCGTGCCAGGATAACAGGCATAATTTCGGATAAAACATTGAGCGGGCTGCTTTCGAAAGACGCCCAGACTTCCCTGGCTAACGAGATTAAAACTACATTGAATGCGGACCTTTTTGACAACAAAAAGGAAATGAGCGGGCAGATAAATGAGGTGTATTTCCCGAGCTTTCTCGTACAATAAGGCCTGATACGGAGGATTTTCACAATGCCTAATATATTAAACCAGGATGAAATTGATTCGCTACTCGGCGCAATGGAGCGCGGGGAAATAGATCAGTTTGCATCAGAGAAAAAAGAAGAGCGTTTTGTCTCTGATTACAATTTTCGCAGACCTAACCTCATTACCAAAGATCAGCTCAGAAATTTTCAGACCATTCATGAAACATTTGCGAAGGAAATGGTTTCCAATCTGGCGTTGTATCTCAGAACCGGAGTGGAGTTTAATCTCGTTTCCACAGAGCAGCAGCAGTATGGGGAATTTATCAGCTCCCTCTCAAATATTACTCTGTGCGTTGTCTTTTCCGCAGAGCCGCTGCCGGGCGTCGCTGTCATCGAAATCAATCTTTCGCTGGTATTCGGCATCGTCGACATGCTCCTCGGAGGGCAGGGCGATATAGAAACCGAGATACGGGTGCCTACCGAAATAGAAGTCGCGATAATGGACCCATTTGTTGAGAGGATTCTCGAAAAACTCCAGTCCTGCTGGATGGCCCTCATGCGTGTCAATCTCAAGAAGGAGCGTCATGAGTCCGATCCGGAATACATTCAAGCCGCACCCTCCGACGCACCCGTGGTCGTTCTGGCCTTCGATGCTAAAATCGGCTTTGCCAACGGCATAGTAAATATATGCTATCCGCTTCCCATGATCCAGGAAGTTAACGAGCATCTCGATCACATATCAGGAGACAAAGATAACTATTACGGGCGGAAGGCTGATAAAAATACAAGAAAGCTTGTCCTGGACTCTCTGATGAATGTGCCTATGCCGATGTCCGTTGCTCTCGGCGATGCCAGGATACGTGGACGAGACTTGATGGACCTGAGACAGGGAGATATAGTAATGCTTGACAAGAGTATAGCCGAACCCGTAACCGTTTCTGTTTCCGGGCGGCCCATGTTCCTAGCTAGGCCTGGGAGGCTTAAAGATTTGGTGGGTATCAAGATATGCGATAGGATGCATGGTGGCGCCGAAAGTAGTGGAACCCCCGCAGTCGAACTTGATTTTTGATTAATTTAAATACGGAGAATAAATATGCCAGAAAATCTAAATGTGGCCGAAGCGCAGTTCGGAAAGATTTCTGTGACCGAACAGTCCGCGGTATCGCAAATGAGCCAGCAGCGGAATATGGAAATGCTTTACGATGTCCCTGTTTCCATCAGTGCCGAACTTGGGCGTTCCGTCATAAAAATAAGGGATTTGCTGAACCTGAGCGCCGGCTCCGTCGTGGAGCTTGAGAGGATTGCCGGAGAGCCAATCGACCTTATGGTAAACGGTGTCCTGATTGGTAAGGGCGATGTTGTCGTTGTAAACGAGAACTTCGGCCTTAGGATAACAGAAATAGTATGTACCGAGGAAAGAATTAGGAAGCTCTCAAGTTAGGCTTCAATAAACTCTTTCCATTTTATCCCGAAAGTCCTTTATCTGATGCGTTCTTTCAGACTCGGCGGAGCCGGTATGCACGGAGAAACGGGGAACGGTTTAACGCCGGACCTCGCTATCGATTTTGCTTCGGCCCTCGGCTCCTATCTCGACGGGGGAAAGATTGTGATAGCCTCCGATACCCGCTTTTCATCGCTGATGTTCAGGCATGCGGTCGTTTCAGCTTTGATGAGTTGCGGCTCAACTGTTTACACCGCTGGAATCTCGCCCGCGCCCATGCTTCACTTTCTGATTCCCTATCTTCATGCCGACGGGGGGCTCCTGCTGGGGGCGGGCCATCATCCGGCCGGCTGGAACGCGATTGTTCCTCTCTCGTCTTATGGCGCCTATCTCAACAGCGTTCAGCTGCAGGAACTTCTTGATATTTATCACGCACACAACTACAGGTACTGTTCCTGGGACAATACGGGTACGCTCGAAGTTGTGCCGGAAAATGCGGCCTCGGCCTATCTGGACATGATAGCCTCGCTTGTCGATGCCCAGCTTATAGCGTCAAAAAACTACAAGATAATTATCGATTTTTGCAACGGCTCAGGTTCTACCCTCTCATCCGGTTTCGCCTCAAGGCTCGGTTTAGAACTTATTCCAATAAACGACGAGCTTTCAGGGATTCTTCCTCATGACCCTGAACCTCGCCCCCGCAGCAGCTTTCAGATGAAGTCCATGATGAAAGCCCTGAGCGCTGATGCCGGATTTGTTTTTAATAGTGATGTAAGTAGGGCGGCGGTTGTAACGAATTCGCTGGAAACACTTTCAGAGGAATACACACTGCCGCTGGTCGCTGACCATATCCTCGGCAGGACAAGCCGTCCGTCCTCGGTTGTAACAAACTGTTGCTCGACAAGGACCCTCGACGAAATAGTCCTTCGCCATAATGGACGGCTTATGAAAACCAAGGTGGGCCAGGCCTCTGTTATCGACAAAATGATAGAGTCAGGCGCTGTCCTTGCCGGTGACGGTTCTGGAAGCGTCGCGTGTGCCGGGGGCGTAAAGGGCTTCGACGGTTTTATGACCGTGGCCATGATTCTCGAATCAATGGCGCGTAATGACTTATCCTCGGCGGAACAAGCTCCCGCGTTACCATATAATCAAGAGAAAAGTGCAATGCCCGTCCGCTCACGGATATACAATACTGCGCGGTATGAAAAAAATATTTCCCGATGCCGAAATGTCCGAAGAGGATGGCTTCAGATTTGACTGGCCCGGCGGCTGGGTGCATCTTCGCGCTTCGGCTACGGAACCTGTCGTCCGGATGATAGTGGAGTGGAAAACGCCCGAGGGCGCCGAGGACTTGGCATCGCATGTAATGGCTTATCTGGAAAGGACATCTGTCCAATGAAAAGGAAGCAGACCCTTAAAGTAGGTGTAAGCGGGGTGCGTGGAATCATCGGCGATTCCCTTACTCCTGGTTTGATATGCGGGTTCGCCGCCTCATTCGGGGAATATGTGGGGCAGGGCAGGGTAGTTGTATCGAGGGACACAAGACCCACGGGTGAGATGGTCGAACATGCCGTAATCGCCGGACTCATTTCCGTTGGCTGTCAGCCGCTTCTTACCGGAGTGTTGCCGACGCCGTCCGCGCAAATTCTAGTGGATGAGTGCAAGGCGAATGGCGGAATCGTGATAAGCGCGAGTCATAATACCGTTGAGTGGAACGCTCTCAAATTTATCGGTCCCTCCGGCCTATTCCTCAATCACACAGAGTCGGCCGAACTTCTTGACGTATATAACCAGCCCGATACAACTTATGTAAAGGAACAGGACTACAGGAGTATAAAGACGATAGACGGCGCTTTTGATTACCATAAAAAGCGTATATTCAATAGAATAAATGTCGATGCCGTAAGAAAGGCCGGTTTCCGCGTGGCCGTGGATTGCTGTAACGGAGCCGGTTCCCTTTTTAGCCGTGCCTTTCTTCAAGAGCTTGGCTGTGAAGTCATCAGTATTTATGATGAAGCCGACGGTATTTTCAGGCGGCCGCCTGAACCCATTCCTGCCAATATCGGAAAACTCTGTTCAACAGTCGTGGAAAACAATTGCGCCGTCGGCTTCGCGCAGGACCCGGACTGCGACCGCATTTCCATCGTGAGAGAGGACGGAATCCCGGCAGGCGAGCAGTTCTCGATAGTTCTTGCTGCCGAACATGTTCTTTCTAAAACACCCGGCAATATTGTAGTCAATATCCAGACCACAAGGGCCATAGAAGATGTCGCCTCTAAATACGGAGCCAATGTCCTCTATTCCAAGGTTGGTGAGGTAAATGTTACAGGAAGAATGCTGGAGGAGAATGCTGTCATCGGCGGCGAAGGCGGCTCAGGCGGGGTAATCTGGCCCGCCGTTCATCCCTGCCGCGACAGTTTCACCGCGATGGCCCTTATTCTGGAAATGATGGCGTTGAGAGGCAAATCACTGAGTTCTATAATAGAAGAAATTCCTGCTTATTTTTACGCAAACCGGAAAATCTCCTGTTCCGCGGTAAACGCGCAGGAGGCCGTGAGGAAACTCAACACAAAGTATGCCTCTCTTAATCCCAAAAGCTTTGACGGCATAAGAATAGACTTCCCTGACGCCTGGATACTTGTAAGACCTTCCAATACAGAGCCGGTGATAAGGCTTACCGCCGAGGCCTTGCATGAGAAGGTGGCCAATGAACTTATTGAACGCTTCAGCTCCGAAATCTCCGGAATGATATGATTTTTGCGGGTATAATAACCGGTGTTATTGCTGCGTTTATGCAGTCGTGCTCCTACCTAGCCTCGAGGTTCTTTTTATCCAGACACATGAGTCCTATGGGGCTTTTTATTCTCTCCCATATCACAATGGGGCTGATATCGCTTGTGATGCTTCCTTTTTTCTTTCCTGAAAATCCGCCGCCCTTTTCAAAATATGTACTGCCGCTCTGCGGAATGTCGTTTTTTTACATGGGGGGGCAGCTCGCTTTTTTCAGGGCAATCAAATATGCCGAGGCTTCAAGAGTATCACCCCTTCTTGGAATAAAAGCTGTGATACTGACGGTGTTAAGTTCGGTTTTTCTAGGATGCTCATACACGTACTTGCAGTGGCTGTCCGTTTTTCTTTGCGTGTCCTCGGCTTTTGTGTTGAACTGGAGCGGCGGTTCTATGCCGATTAGAAGTATCATGTGGACTTTTGCGGCGTGCTTTGGATATTCGCTTTCTGATCTGAGTATAAAAAGTACGGTCGACTGTTTTCCCGAGATGGGAATTATTCAACGTTCTTTGCTCAGCGTTTTTATGTGCTATTTAATCTGCGGATTTACGGGACTTTGCCTTTTGTTCTTTTTTAGAAGAAATGTCTCGTACCGGGCCGCCCGCGATTCCTTGCCGTTTTCCATATTGTGGATGGGATCCATGTTCTTTCTATTTACCTGTTTTGCGCAGATCGGACCCGTTTTCGGAAATATAATCCAGTCGAGCAGGGGTATAATCTCGATTGTAATCGGGCTTGCTGCAGCATCGCTGGGCTTTGTCGCCCTTGAACAGAAAACAAGTGGCAGTGTCTTTACCAGAAGGCTTGTCGCCGCTGTGATGATGACTCTTGCCATATGCATGTTTTATTACGGCGCAAAATAAAGATCAATTCCGAAAAATGAAGTTATGAACGGATATGGAAATTGATTTTATCATATATGGTATTGACATATTCAAATATGATACTATAATAACCATATATGAAAAATGAAGTACCATCATTGCAAAGAGGATGCGATATCCTCAAAAAAGTAAGCGAAAAGCCAGGGATCAGCGCAACCGAGCTGGGGGATTTTTTTGCGATACCGAAAGCAAGTCTTAACAGGATGTTGAAATGCCTTTTGGATAACGGGTTTTTGAGTCAGAATTTAAAAACAAAAGGTCTATTTCCGGGGTGGACAGTACTGGAGATGATTGTAGGATATTACGAAAATGATCCCCTGACTTTCGCCGTCAGGCCGATGCTGTCGAGGCTTGCCGAAAAGTGGCAGGCTACATTTGTCGTGTACGAATATGAAGACCCTTTTAAAATAGTATGGCGGTCAAAGCATGAACCCTCTAATGGCGTAAAAACGAGGGCTCCGGGGGTTGTAACAACTAAAATGAATGTGAACGCACAAGGGCAGTTATTTATTTCCATGCTGGACAATAAGAAAATAAAAGAATTTTTCAGTCTCGGACTAGCCTATAAAGCTACTGAATATACCATCATGGATTACAATAAAATGCTAGAAAGAGCAGGCGAGATACGCAGGAAAGGCTATGCTTTCCAGCAACAGGAAAACAGCCTTTCGTCAAAGCAGTTCGCCGTTCCTCTGGTATTCAGGAATATCCCGGGCGTATTCGCGCTGGGCTGTTTTCTCAATCTCAGCTTCCAAGATGAAAAGGAACTCGTTCAGGATATGCTTTGCGAAGCCGGAAAATTCCTCTCGATAGAATGACAAAAAACAGGAAGGATAGCAAAAAAATGGAAAAGCCTAACGTAATCTTTATCTTCGTTGATCAGATGCGCGGGGACTGCCTGGGGCGTAACGGAAACAATGTAATTCAAACTCCGAATCTGGACTTTCTGGCATCAAAAGGAACCAACTTTTGCCACGCCTATTCTGCCGTTCCGTCATGCCTTCCGGCACGCGCGGCGCTGTGGTCAGGACAGGAGCAGTGGCACACAGGGGTACTCGGTATGGGGTGGGGGCAGGGGCAGACCCCAAGCGACTTTCCGCATACGATGGCCGGTGAGTTTACGAAGGCGGGATACCGTACCCACATGGTAGGGAAAGGGCATTTTTCCCCTCAGCGCGCGTCAATGGGTTTTGAATCAACCGAACTCGACGAATCCAGCAGGATGGACGATTCGGAATACAGAAGATGGTTCAGGGAAAATGCTAATCCGAACGTAAGTCCGGAAGATCACGGAGTCAACTGGAATTCCTGGCACGCGAGACCGTGGCACACAGAAGAATATCTTCATCCGACTTACTGGACGATGAACCGGGCAATAGACTTTCTGAAAACAAGAGATAAAGACAGGCCGTTCTTTCTGAATATTTCATTCGCCAGACCTCACTCTCCATACGTGCCTCCCAAGTACTGGTTTGATTTTTACAATAATCAGAAACTTCCGGAGGCTTGTGTCGGAGAATGGGCATCCATGCATGATGATTCCGAAACAGCAGCTGATCCGAATGCCTGGCGCGGGAAGATGACACCTGAACAAATACATCGGGCGCGCGCCGGATACTATGGTGAAATATCTTTCATAGACCAGCAGGTCGGCAGGCTTATAAATTACCTGAGCCGGCAGGAAGAATACCGGAATACATGGTTTGTCTTCACTTCCGACCATGGAGATATGCAGGGCGACCACAATCTCTGGAGAAAAACATACGCCTACGAAGGCAGTTCAAGGATTCCTTTCTTCATTACACCCCCGCTGGGCGGCGGGAAAAAGACAAGACCAGTTGCTGAAGAAGTAGTAGAACTTCGCGATGTCATGCCCTCGCTCCTCGATGCCGCTGGACTTGAAATACCGTCTTCGGTAGACGGCGTGAGTCTCCTCAAGGCGATGGAAGGGCCTGTCGAAAATTGGAGAAAATATATACATGGCGAACATTGCCGCTGTTATTCCGAAGAACAGGAAATGCAATATGTGACAGATGGGAAACGCAAGTTTGTATGGCTTCCCAGAATCGGTGTAGAGCAGTTTTTCGACCTTGAAAAAGACCCCGGCGAACTTAAAAACATGGCAGATGTCCCTGCATACCGCGATGAAATAGAATTATGGCGCGGTTATCTCGTTTCCGAACTGGAAAAACGGGAATCTTCCTGGACAAAAAACGGTGAACTCGTTAAACCTCAAAATGAACCCCTCGTATCTCCATGGAAAGATATCCGCTGGCCTGGTAATTCATAAGATTTATATGAAAGCGAACGGCGGCGCCTTTCTGTTGAGATTGGCTGCCGCTGTTTCGATATTTCTGTTCTATTACGGAGCGGGCTGAACTTCAGGGGGAAGTCCTACCGGCTGGGAGAGGATGACTTTTTTCTCTTTGGAGAGTTTTAGGGCTTTTTCGAGTTCCACTCTGTCCACGAGGCCGAGCACCACCGTGTTGAGTTTTTCCGATGCGCAGAAGAGATAAACGTTCTGGCTTACAAATCCGGTATCGGTGCAGCAATAGAAATCCTTCGCCTTCTCATCGGCGTCCTTGCCGTCGCGTCCCTTCATCTTTGCTCTATCGGCAACGTAAACGAGAACGACTGGTGCTGTCTTCACAAAATCCTGTATTCCGGCCATGGCTCTCATGTCGGCTTCGAGGCATTTTTTAAGGATATTTTCCTTAGGCATGTACAGATATACGCCGCTTTTCATGAACGCATATATTTCGATTTCCTGCCAGTTGCATGCGGTCGGGGCGGTCATTTTGCCGTTTTCGCGATTGAGTCCCGATGCAGCCCACAGCAGGTTTGAAAGCGTCTGGGAGGGTATTTCTTTGGGACTGAATGCTCTTGTTGATTTTCGTGCCGCGAGCGCGCTCATGAGCGGCATTCCGCCCGTCTTTGCAGGTTCCGCGAGTTTGATGTCCTGCGCGAATCCGCTAAATGTAATGCTTGCCGCGAAGATGATTGCGAGAGTTTTTTTCATTTCATATACCCCTTTTTTGTTTTTTCTATATTTGATTGAGGATTAAATATTTTGCAAGTCCTCTTTTATATAGAAACTTGCGCCAACGGCGGCCAGTGTTTTCTTGACATCTTTGCGGAATTTTCGCCAATCAACTCCGGCTTCTACCGCCTTCATGTGGTTTAATTTTCCAATTTTCCAAAAGTTTACATATGGAGCAGCGATACGGATTACTTCAAGCGCTTGGGCCGGATCAACTACTGGCTCTAAGCTTACCCAAGTGAATATTTTTTCGGCATGAGCCATTTTTAAAATACTCAAACGATCTTCTACTGTTGATGCATTAGGTTCCCATTCCTGTCGGGATGTATCATCGACAAAGCATAATGTAATACCTAATTGAGTTTTAACTCGCTTCATTAAAGATAAGTCTTCCGAGATTAAATCAGCACATCCCTTGGTTAAAATTTGGCTTTTTAGACGATACTTTCCGACAATTTCAAGAGCTTGTCGAGTTAAGCGTTTTTCTCGTTCTATTGGCTGATATGGATCGCTTAAAAAACTAAATAATATCCGTCGCTTATCTCCCATAAGCTTCTCAGCATCTTTTTCAAAAAGAGATATTACATTTTTTCTCAGATCAACTTGAGAATGCCATTTTTCAGCGGTGGAACGCATACATGCAGGAGCAAAACAATAGCGGCATCCGTGGACACATCCCATATAAAGGTTGCAAGCTAACTCCGAATATTCACGAGCTCGTCCTTTTGGCTCATAAACGACATTCATAAGTTATCTTCCTTATTGTAAATAATTTGTTGTATTTCCGGCTTCTTCCATGCATCATAGGATATATTGAGTTTCTGCTTGGGCAATTTCCCAGTTTTTTTAAGAGATGTCAATAAATCACGAGAATGCTTTGGCAACATTCCCCTTTTTAAAGTAAAAAAATAGATGTCTTTGTTTGTTAAAAGCAATTTCCCCATAATTTCAGATGTAAGATCTTGCTCAAATTCAGTAATTTTTTTTGGGGTGATGCTCAATGCCGGGAAATATAACTGATTTTCGTCAATATTATCTCCATCAATATCAAAGTTGGCATCACCTCCCATTTCCCACGCGACTTGCAAAAATTTGTCAATCCCTAATGGATGCCCGGAACCAAAAATAAGGCCATAGACATTTGCTCCTTTTTTTATAGCAAAATTGCCTAAAAAATATTTTCTCTCAGCAGGTATCCATTGCTGATAAGCATCACTCAAGATGCGATTAACATTGTTCCCCGTCATTCGCCGCCAATTATCTTCAGAAATTAGAGGTATATGTTTTATAATATCCGGATGCCCTTTTACACGATTAATAATAGATGCAGAGACGAAAAAAATAAAGTCTGTCCTATTAAGATTAATAATGCGAGTAAATATATCTTTTTTGATTTCACTTATTCCGAATTGATCTAGAAAAAGAAAATTTGCAATCCTCGGCTGCTCCATTAAAGGAAACGCTTGTTCAAATATATCTATAAATTTTTTGTTTTCAGTTATTACCGTTATTTCGGGATTGGTTTCTCTTATTATTTTCGCATTGTCCCGCAATAAGTTATACTTATCAATATCAAGTTCATTAAGAAAGAGTTTTATTTCTACACTACGTCGAAGCTTATTGTAATCCAAAGCTGCCCGAATTTCTTCAGATGCAATAATGGGGCTTCCTGGGTTATCCTCGCTATCATACCCTGGGCCTGCAAAGAAATCAAATATCTGAATAATATCAACATGCTGATTGTTTAGGAAGGTAGGAAGCCAAGTTCGCAAGTATTTGCGATACATTTCCAGCTTGCACAAGGTTCCGTCATCAAATCTTTTTTCATGAAAATCTAATTTGCCGACAATTTTGTTGTTTGCTTCTTTCTCGTTCATATTACATTTCCTTGAAATGTTTCATGTTCGAATGGTTCGATGTGAACGACGACGTCTATAAGGTCAGGCCCTTCCTGGAGGAGGCGTCTTTTCACGGCAGATGCGATCTCGTGGCCTTCTTTTACGTTCAATTCCGCATCGACTTCCACATGAAGGTCAACGAAGATCCCGCCGCCCATGTGTCTTGTTCTGACGGCGTGAACGGATTTTGTTCCCTCCACGGAACGGACAATTTCCTCAATCTGTGCGAGGACATCCTCCGAGGCTGCGCGCTCCGTCACTTCCGACAATGCGGGTTTGGCTATGGAGAAGGCTGCGTAGATAATGAATACTGATACGATGATTGCGCCGATACTGTCGATAAACGCCAGTTCCGGTTTCAGAAGCGCCACAAATATTGCTATAGCGACTGGAATTGAGCTCATGGCATCTGAGCGGGCGTCCCATGAGTTAGCTATCACGGCGGGTGAATTTATTTTTTTGCCTATTGCGTTCATTTTTCTGAACACAAATTCTTTGCATACTATCGAGAGGAGTGCACCTACGAGCGTTATCGGCATAGGTTGAGAAACTTCGCCTTTTATAATTTTTTCTATTGCCTCATATCCGATTGCAATACCTATTGAGGCGAGTGATGTGGCGATGATAAGTGTTACTACCGTTTCAAGCCGCTGGTGACCGTATGGATGGTTTTTATCCGGGGGGGCAGCCCAGAACTTTACTCCGAAAAAGATGATAAGATCGCTCGATAGGTCGGTCAAGCTGTGGCATGCGTCTGCCATCAAGGCCGAGCTTCTTCCGAAAAAGCCTAGGAGAAATTTGACGATAGCTAGGAAAATATTGACGGATATTCCGGCAAGCGTAATTTTTCTTGTTATCCGGAGTCTTTCGTCTGCTGAATATTTAATTTTAGTGTTTATTTCCATCCATAATCCTTCCCAGTCACAAATAGAAACTTTTACAATACTTCAATATGAGTAATTGTCAATTTTTCAAGCTTGAAACGTTTTTTCTGTTTTATTGATGTTTTTAATTTGAATTCCGCGTGTCTTTATTTAATAATATCTTTTGCATAGATTATATATGAGAGGGACTTTTTTACATGAATGAGACCACGTCGAACAATATATCGGTTGATTTTATAAGAAATATGATAATCGAGGATAACGCCTCTGACCGCTTTGGCGGAGATGTACATACGCGTTTTCCTCCCGAGCCGAACGGCTATCTTCATATCGGACACGCCAAATCAATATGTCTGAATTTTGGTATCGCCAGGGATTTCAATGGTGCCTGCAATCTCAGGATGGACGATACAAACCCCGTCAAGGAAGAGGTCGAATACATCGAATCCATTGTCGCCGATGTCAAGTGGTTGGGATTCGACTGGCAGGACCGCTTCTATTTCGCGTCCGATTATTTTCAGAAACTTTACGAATCTGCCGTAACCCTGATAAAAAAAGGCAAGGCCTTCGTCTGCGACCTTTCCGCCGATGAGATGAGAGCGCACCGCGGCTCCCTCACCGAGCCGGGTAAAGAAAGTCCGTTCCGAGGCCGCTCTGTCGAGGAAAATCTCGCTCTCTTCGAGAAAATGAAGAACGGTGAATTTAAGGAGGGCGAGAGAACGCTTCGCGCTAAAATTGATATGGCCTCCGCTAATATCCATATGCGCGATCCCGTCATATACCGCATAATGCATACGGAGCACCACCGCACAGGGAAAACGTGGTGCATCTACCCGATGTACGATTTCGCACACTGCATCTCCGATTCCATCGAAAAAATAACTCACTCAATCTGTACGCTGGAGTTTGAGATACACAGACCGCTTTACGACTGGATTCTTGACGAACTCGAACTTTACCACCCGCAGCAGATAGAGTTCGCGCGCCTTAATCTCAACTATACCGTGATGAGCAAACGCAGGTTGCTTGAACTTGTCAGAGGCGGCCACGTTTCCGGCTGGGACGATCCCAGAATGCCCACCATCGCCGGTCTCCGCAGACGCGGTTACACTCCTGAGGCTATAAGGAATTTCTGTTCAGTCATCGGCGTTACCAAGTTCAACAGTTTTACGGACATAGCACTTCTGGAGCACTGCCTCAGAGACGATCTCAATAAGAGGTCAATGCGTGCAATGGGGGTACTTAACCCACTGAAGGTTGTAATAGAAAATTATCCGGATGACCAAGTTGAAGAGCTTGACGCTATAAATAATCCTGAAGATCCGGCGATGGGTTCGCGGAAAGTGCCGTTTTCAAAAGAGCTTTATATTGATAAGGAAGACTTCAGAGAAGTCCCGCCCCCTAAATATTTCAGGCTTGCTCCAGGAAAGGAAGTACGCCTCCGCTATGGTTATTTTGTTACTTGTAAGGATGTTATAAAAAATGCGGAAGGCGAAGTCGTGGAGCTTCGCTGTACTTATGACCCCCATACAAAGGGCGGAAGCTCTCCTGACGGAAGAACCGTCAAGGGTACCATTCACTGGGTTTCGGCAAAATATGCCATTGATGCCGAGATCAGACTCTACGATAGGCTTTTTACATGTGAAGATCCATCCTGCGATGAAAGCCGCGAATATACCGAATTCCTGAATAAGGATTCTCTCAGTATCATCGGAAACGCCAAGCTGGAACCATCTCTCGCATCAGCGATTCCGGGGGTTCCTTATCAGCTTGAAAGAGTGGGGTACTTCTGTGTCGACTTGAAAGATTCGAAGAAGGATAACCTTGTTCTCAATAGGACAATCTCTCTCAAGGATTCGTGGGCAAAAATACAAAAAGCAGGAAAGTGAAATATAATGTTTCCTTTTAAGAAGAAGAAAAACATAATGGACGTAAGGACTTACGGCGATTCTGGGCTCAAGAGGAAATCCGCGTCCGTGAGGGAAGTGAGCGATGAGATACGAAAAACAGCTTTTGCGCTTATCGACACTATGCGCGCTGACGACGGCGTGGGGCTTGCCGCTCCGCAGGTTGGGCTTAACATACGCATGGTGGCCATCGGTTGCGCCGCAATAAAAAAAGATGCCGGCATGATGCTCCTTTCCCCTGGCGAGAGGGAACTTCTTCCGCGCATGCCGCTGGTACTGATCAATCCCAGGATAATTTCATACAGCGATGTCAAGGACGTCAGCGAGGAAGGATGCCTTAGCGTGCCTGACATCTATGCTCCGGTGGAGCGGCCGGTATCGATAGTCCTTGAAGCGGGAATAATCGACGGCGAACTTGTCAGGGCCGAATGCGGCGGGTTTCTTGCGAGAGTTCTTCAACATGAAATAGATCATCTCGAAGGCATTCTCTTTATCGACAGGCTTGAACCGGAAATACTATCTGATATTAAGCCGAAACTTGAGACGCTTAAGAAGCTCGGACATAAAAAAGGTTTTGTTAAAAAAGCAGGCGGGTCTTTGCTCTAATGAATTTTTTTAAAATAGTTTTTTCAGTATGTTCCGGGACCGGAGTGTTTACCCGGTTAATCGGGGTCTCTGCCTGGAAAGCCGTGCTCCATTATTCAATGCTTGCGTTTTTCTGCGCGTGTTTTATCGCCCTCTCAAATATCTCATTCTATTCGGAAAAGGCATCCGAAGTATCTCTGCTTCTTGAGAAGGTTTTTGGTCACGTAAATATTTCTAGGGATGGCGTTCTTCCCAAAAATGAGCCTGAAAAAGCGAGGGTGTTGGATTTCGGCAACGATTTTGCCCTTAATTACTTTCCGGAAAGATTATTGCCGGATGCCGATGTTTTTTCAGAAAGCCAGGCCGATGGTGAAGATCGTTTTAGAGGTATAATCTGGACTCCGGGAATTGTATTCGCATGGCTGAAGATAAAAGGCGGAAAAGTTCTGGCTGTTCCTTTCATCGCTCAAAATAAAAATATGGATGTCGAGATTCTTGATAAAAAAGAAATAAAGACATGGCTCACCGGAATCAACAAGGCTCCCTACCAGAATTTCAATATTCCATTTAACAATTTACAGTTTAAAAGTTTTGCGAGCCATGCCGTGCTGGGTGTTTCCATTATGACTTTTATAGGATATTTTGTCCATATAATTTTTTCAGCGTTTCTTTTTTCCGGCGTGTTCTCTCTGGTCTATTCAATGATAGGGAATGATAATATTCCGGGGCTTTCTCTCAAAAGGCTCTGTGTCACGGCCGTTTATGCCGGCATTCCCGGAACTGTCATAGCCTCCTTTTTTCCGGCGTTTAATCTTCCGTTTTTTACATATCAGTCCGTCTATTTGGCGTGCCTGCTCATATATCTGATTACCGTTCTGAATAGCCTTAAAAAAGAGATGTCGCCGCCTGAAGACGATGAAGGTTTATTATAAAAGGGAATGCGTTAAATGCATACTAAACTCGGGATTCCTTACTGGTATCACAGCTTGGCCAACTATACGTTTATAACGAGTTTTATCAAACTTAACAGTTCCGAGATGGCGGCAATCGCTGATGATGAGCTCAGCTCTCCGGCTGCAAGCGAGATTATAAGAAAACTTACATTCCCCATGAAGTCCATAAGCGGCAACGCCTTTGTCTGTGTCGATTCGGCCGCGCCGACGGATACTGAAAGATTCGAGAATAAAAGCGGCGCGGTCTTCTCGCCGGAAAGCGCGCTGATGGTGCTTGCGGAAAGCCTTAAAGTAAGAACCTCTATCATGAGCGGAGCGTCCTCCTTTATCTGTATCAGGCCGTTTCGCCGGATGAACCATTCAAGAGAATTCAGGCTTTTTATAAAGGACGGGAAGCTTGTAGGAATGAGCCAGTACTGGCTGAATAAATATTTCAGGAAGCTATCAGGTTCCTCATCCGTCTACTGGCAAATGGCAGATGATTTTATAAACGAAATAGCTTGGCTTCTTCCCCTCAATACTCTTGTCGTTGACATATATTTCACTTCAGGCGGGGAAATACTGATAGTCGATATGAACCAGTGGGGACTGCCGGTAGACCCGCTGCTTTTTATTTCCTGGGATAATGACTGGGCATCTGCCGGAGGCATAAGACTGATTGCTCCGCCTATGAGGATAAGCGGCAACGTAAACGTTTCATTTTAAATCAGATTCCTTTATCTCGGCCTGTGGTTTTTCGGGGGCAATGACTATTCTGAACCCAGTTCCGCTGTCGAGGAATTCTGGACTGTCAATTTTTTCAATTGAATCGCACTTTGTGTTTTCAACAAGACTTAGAAACGAGCCGCCTCTCAGAATATAGCAAGCAGGCGTGCCTTTTTCGCCATCTCTTATTATCAAGTCAGGGGGGGGCTTGTCCTGCTTCGAATCAAGGCACCATTCAGCGATATTTCCCAGCATGTCATAAATGCCCCAGGCGTTGGGTCTCCGCTCTCCCACTCTGTGCGGTTCCCGTTCGCTGTTTTTTTCACTCCAGATAAATTCTGTGGCATTGGATGAGTCATCCCCGAAGAAATAATCGGTATTTGTTTTGGCCCGAGCACAGTATTCCCATTCCATTTCAAGAGGCAGTCGGTAAATATATCCTTTCGGCAGTCGGCCCGCCTCCCGCTCTTTAACCGTCAGTCTTTTGCAGAATTCCATAGCATCGTTCCATGATATGCCGTTGACGGGGAGCGTATCATCTCCCCTAAAGGAGCTTGGGTTTTTCCACATGATATTTTCGAACTGCCGTTGGGTTATTTCCGTTTTTCCAATCCATATAGGATATTCCAATCCCACGCCAGGTTCAATAGGAATGAGTTCCATTTTTAAATCGGAGATCCTCCAAAGCAAGCCATGTTTGGGGACTTCTGCCTGATTGGAGCTTTCATATTCTTTTACGGAAAAGCTGACTTCCTTCTGGAGCCGCGCCGCGAGCGTATTGCTTAAGGGGTTTATCATCAATTCTTTATCAAAGGGTTTGTATCCATTTTTTGATATATGCACAAGGTATTTGCCAGGCTCGATCATCATTTCCATTTCATTGCCGGATATTGTGAAGCTTGTTTCTTTATCCTCTGATTTGAGCACAATTTGGGAATCTGCCGGTTCCACATATACCCTAACTTTTATTCTGGATATGCTCCTGTTGCTTTGCAATGTCGGGTCGAATATGGAATGTATTCCCCTTTTAAAGCGGATTAAATAATTTTCATTGCTATCTTCATTTTCAATAAAACCGAACGAGAGAACAAGCACCATCACCAAAGCTACCACGACTGTTCCGATTAGCACGGTGGGATAAAAAAGGCTCCTCTTTTCAGTGATTCTTTCTATGGCATCCTTAAGTTCGGTGAACGTGGCATACCTGTTTTCTGGCGAAAACTGAAGGCATTTAAAAATCACTGGGTCCCATGACTTTGCACAGCCGAAACTTGACGGCAGATTCCAGTTGCCTGATATCTTTATGCCGGTTAGCATGTTATACATTATAAGTCCTGTCGAGTATATGTTGCTTCTCTCCGTGGGTGGTTCGCCTGCCTTTTGTTCCGGACTCATATAGTCATAGGATTCCATGACGGGGCTGTAGTTTAGTATCTTATTGGTATGATGATGGACAAACTCGTAAGGAGAGAGCGTTTTTGCTTTTTTTAGCGTGAACACATTTCTTAGAGATTTCAGAATATGTGGAAACTGGGAGTGCGGGTTCCGGTGGAGTATTGACTTCTGCGTAGCGTCCATGAACATTCTGAATGATTTGCTGATGCAGAGCATTCGGCGGCTTCCTGATGTACTTCCATTCATATTGTCGGACAATGGCGCGGAACAGTGAAGCGCGTCTTTGACAATATCGATGAAATACGGATAACCTATTATGTAGAGTTCCTTGAAATCTGTCAGCACCGGGTTGTTTTTCTTGTCAAAAATAATGTTTGATGGTTTAAGATTGCTGTGTACAAGGGGCCCGTCCATATTGTGGTGAGCGTATTCAAGGGCGTTGCACAGCTGCAGGGAGATCCGTTTTATCTTGTCGCGAGTGAAGCGCACTTTCCGCTCAAGCCGGTCTTGCAGAGAGTAGGTTTTACCCTTAATGGTTTCTATATAATCGTTGACAATATAGTAATATCCGTCCTGGGAACCAGTCTCGTGAATGTAGCAAATCCCGTGATGGGCATGCCGCTTATCCATGACGGCTTTTGACTTCGCGAACCTTCTTTCAAAATCAGAATCAAGGGCCGGAAGCAGAGGCGGGATAAGTTTCAGAGCGTAAGGCTTTTTAGTAATGGTACTTACGGCTAAATAAAGTTCCGCGAATCCTCTCAGATTCAAAGGACATATTATTCTGTATTCGCCGATACTTTGTCCCTGTTCCAGGGTGCTTTCCCTGCTGATATCAAAGTTGGCGCTTTTTAATTTCTCAAAGATATTATTGCTGTCTTCCATGAACCTCGGTGTCTATATTTGATTTGCTGGAACACATGATTTAGCGTCTATATCGTACTCGAGGGAACATTCAGGGCAGGCGGCTCTTCCCGAAGAATCGGGAATAAGCTTTACTCCGCACTTGCAGACCCATCCGTGGACGCGTCCCGGGGTTCCATGCATACGCCGGAACATCTTTTGTGACTACGGCGCCTGCGCCGACGAGCGCGTATTCGCCTATTGTCGAGCCGCATACGATTGTAGCATTGGCTCCGATGGTGCAGCCTTTTTTCAGGAGGGTTTTTCTATATTCGTTTTTTCTCTCAATGAAGGCCCTGGGATTGAAGACATTCGTAAAGACCATTGATGGCCCGCAGAAAACCTCGTCTTCCAGCTCGACGTTATCATAAATCGATACATTGTTCTGTATTTTGCATCCGTTGCCCAGTATTGCGGTCGCCGCGATGTAGACATTCTGTCCGATAATGCACTTTTTCCCGAGTACGGCGCCGGTCTGTACGTGCGAGAAGTGCCATATCTTGCAGCCATCGCCTAGCTGGCAGCCCTCATCCACGTAAGCTGATTCATGTACGAAATATGATGCCATTTCCCAATCCCCTATTTTGATCTTTTAAAGATTATTGTTTGTATCGAGCGGGAGCTTCACGCTGCGCCCTTCTTTGGCGGACTTATATATCGCCAGTATGAGTTCAAGGCTCTTGCGTCCTTCTCTGCCGTCAGTTCCCGGCTTGTCTTTTCCTTCTAGAACAGAGAAGACATTTTCGTAGTAGGGCGAGTGCCCGAAGCCGTAGACGTTTGGCGGCTGATAGTTTGAGGACTCCACGAGCTTGTCGTCGTCGTCATAGTCGGAGAATTCCCAGTGGTCTATGTGATTGATTGAAGTTCCGCCTACCTTCACTGTTCCCCTTTCTCCGAGAATCATTACGGAGCCTTCAAGATTTTTGGGATAGGTGAGCATGGTAACGTTCATGCTGCCGATTGCGCCGCTTTTGAATTTGAAGATGGCCGAACCGGTGTCTTCCATTTCTATTTTGCGTTCGAGTGTGGCTGTAAATGCCTCAACTTCAACAATATCTCCGCCGAGCCAGAGCAGTGAATCAACATAATGGCTTGCCTGGTTCATGAAGGAGCCTCCGTCAAGTGTTGAGGTTCCGCGCCAGGGGGCCAGGTCGTAGTAGGATTGCGGCCGCTGCCAGAGCACGTTTACATGCATGGCGTAGATCCTGCCGAATCTTTTTTTATCGACGGCCTTTTTGAGAAGCGCCATTGTGGCATTGAGCCGGTTTTGCTTTACAACGAAAAGCTTTACCCCGTATTTATCGCAGGCATCTATGAGGTCATCCGCCTTTTTGAGGTCAACGGCCATCGGTTTTTCAGTCACTACATGCTTTCCGGCCGCTGCCGCCATGATTCCAAGGTCAGGGTGTATTCCAGACGGTGTAGCTATAGTTACAACATCGAATTCGCCGTACTTGAGCATTTCCGAATAGTCGTAAAAGACCTTGCCCCCATATTTTTGAGATGCGGAGTCGGCCCTGTCCTTCACAATATCGCAGACCGCGGCAAGCTCATATTTGCCTTTGAGTTCCTTGAATGATTCAAAGTGATTCTGCGAGATTCTGCCGCATCCTGCGAGAGCGATTCTTATTTTTTTCATTTTCAGTCCATCACCCTTTTTTCCTGTTAATAATTAATTTTCCTGTTATTTCCGAAACAGAAGAGAGTTTTTTCCTTATGAGATAATTTTCTATTCCCTCGATTACCTTTAACGGGGCTATGGGATCGGTAAATATCGCTGTCCCGACCGCTATTGCCGAAGCGCCGGCAAGGAGAAATTCGATAGCGTCGTCAGCGTTCATTATTCCACCCATTCCGATAATCGGGATTTTCACAGCCTGGGATGCCTCATAGACCATTCTCAATGCTACGGGTTTGATTGCCGGGCCGCTTAAGCCGCCGGTAACGTTTGCCAGTTTTGGCTTCCATGTTTCTATATCTATAGCCATTCCTGTTATGGTATTTATCAGCGATATCATGTCCGATCCGGCATCTTCGACCGTGCGAGCGAAGTCCTTTATGCTCGAGACGTTGGGGCTGAGCTTTGTTATCAGCGGCAGCTTCGTCACCTTCCTGACTTCCGAAACGACTTTGTGGGCGAGTTTCAGGTCTGTTCCGAAGGCCACTCCCCCCTCTTTTATATTGGGGCATGAAATATTTATTTCAAGAGCGTGAATACCCTTTTTTTCAGCTTCGAGCCTGGAGGCTACTTCAATATAATCGTCTATCGTTTTCCCCCATATATTCACGATAATAGTTGCGTTTGACTTCCTCAGAAATGGCAGATATTCCTCGCCGTGCAGGAATTTTTCGACGCCGGGACCCTGGAGTCCTATGGCATTAAGCATTCCGCTTTCAACCTCAACTACTCGCGGAGTGGGATTGCCGTGACTGGGGAAGGTGGCTATGCCCTTTACCACAACGGCTCCGAGTTTTTCAAGCGGAAAGAATTTGGCGTATTCAAAGCCATAGCCGAAAGTACCGGATGCTGTCATTACCGGGTTTTTTAGTTTGAGTTTTCCCAGGTCTACATTCAAATCAATTTTCATTCAGGCTCCAAGTCGTAATAAACTTCCGATGCTTTGAAAACAGGTCCCTCTTTGCACGTCCTCGCGTAACGCCATCCATCCGAATTGTCCGCTTTAACTTTTACCACGCACGCAAAGCATGCCCCGACTCCGCAGCACATCAGATGATCCAAGCTGAGTTCGCCGTCTAGCCCATGCTGTAGAATGAGCTTTCCGGCAGCCATCAGCATTCCGTGCGGACCGCATGCGTAAAACTTCATGTTCCGCCTGTTTTTGTCCGCAAGAAGCTCTTCCATAAGTCCGGTAACTCTTCCACCATATCCTTCGGAAGCATCTTCCGTTGAGACTTTTACTTCAAAGCCCAGTCTTTTGAATTCATCGGTGAGTATCAGATCTTTTGCCGTTCTTGCCCCGAGAAGCAGTATGCCCGGAGATGGTGAATTTTTAGCTATGAGGTAGGTAGCCGCCGCTCCGTAGCCGCCTGCGATTATTACGGGGATATCTGATTTGACGGAGGGGCTGAAGGGATTTCCGAGCGGCCCCATGATGTCGCAAGTATCCCCGGGCTTCAAAGAGGAAAGCGCTTCCGTTCCCGCCCCCACTACCTTGTATATGATGGTAAGCAGTCCTTCACTACTGACATCGCTTATGCTGAACGGCCTTCTGAGTACCTTGTTCGGGATTCCGCATATTTTCACATGTGCGAACTGACCGGCTTTTGCTTGCTTGCAGAGTTCAGGCGAGTAAAAATCTACCCTGAAGTAATTGTCCTTCAGTCTTTTATTCCTGATGATTTCGCCGTTTTTCATAAAACTAAGCCTGCCTTGTAAAAGGGAATATAGCTCTGAGAGCGCAAAAATACAGCGTCTTATCCCGTATTTCTTAGATTTAAAAGATAAATATTACAATAAAGGTTGACATCCTTGCTTTTTTGTATATATATTGTAAAGGATGCGAAAAATTGCATTGTATGCGTAAAAGGTTAATCCCCTTCTGTGCAGAGAAAATTAGAGGGAAAGAATCAATGGACCAAACTGAGATAATGACTGTTGAAGAAGTTGCTGATCTTGTAAGGGTTTCTGAAAGAACTGTCTACGAGTGGGCAAAGAGGGGGGATATCCCCTGTGGCAAGCTCGGTTCGATATGGCGCTTCAAGCGATCAGAGGTCTTGCGCTGGGTAAACGAACAGCTGGGCGTGGATTCCCATGATTTCTATAATCCGCCCATATCACTTGAGAGAATATTCTCACCCAAAAGAATTATTTTCCCCGGAGCAGGCACCAAAGTGGAAATCCTCGACAAGCTTATAAATATACTTTCCCTCAATTCTGAAATAACCGATAGAGAAGAGCTGCGCAAAGGGATTTTCCACCGCGAAGAACTCATGAGCACCGGGATTGGCCTCGGAATAGCCATTCCGCACGTCAGACTCAATTCCGTAAAAGATGTCATAATGGCCGTCGCCATTTGCCCCGATGGTGTCAAATACTATGAGAGCATTGATAACCAGACCGTGCGGCTTGCTTTTATGATTGCCGCAAACTCTAAGCAGCATTCAGAGCATATAAAGCTGCTTTCATTCATAACATCAAGGCTTAAGAACAAGATTCTCCTTGATTCACTTCTCGGTGCCACAGACGCCGAAGCGTTTTATGACCGTTTTCTTGGAAGGGAATAGAAATAATGGAATCCCTCCGCATTGGTATACTCTTTTTGCTGGGAATAAGTGTAGTAGGGGGAATGATTGGCGCATGGGCTTTCCAGAAAATAAAAATCCCACAGGTTGTGGGCTACATCGTTATAGGGCTTATTTTCGGCAGGTCTGGCCTGGAAATAGTTTCGGAGACTGACATTGACACGCTGTATCCGTTCAACCTCTTCGCTCTCGGAGTTATCGGATTTCTGGTCGGCGGTGAACTTAAAATTGATATGTTTAGAAAATATTTCAAGCAGTTCTTTGTTATATTGATAGGCGAGGGGCTGGGAGCGACCCTCCTGGTATCAGTATCGACCTTTCTTATAATGTACTATGTTACAAACAATATTCCCATCTCAATCGCCGCTGCCGCTATATTCGGGGCTATTTCATCGGCGACTGACCCAGCTTCTACCATCGATGTCCTCTGGGAATATAGATGCAAGGGTATTCTTACCACGACCATCACCGCGATAGTGGCTCTGGACGATGCGCTCGCTATGTTGCTCTACGGGCTTGGGGTAAGTTTAGCCATGCTGCTCGTCAATGGGCAGAGTTCCTTTGGTTTTGAGCTGCTTAAGGTGACTGCCCAACTCCTGGGCGCATGTGGACTTGGGCTTGCTTTCGCACTGATTCTTACCTCGTTGCTTAAGTGGATCCTCGGAAATGTCGAGAGGAATCTTGCCGCCTGTCTTGGTCTCATACTTCTTTTGATAAGCGTAGCCGTCTATTGGGACGTGGATGTTATCCTAGCCTCCATGACCTTCGGATTTGCCGTAGCAAACATAAGCCCCAAGCGAAGCGAGGATCTCTTCGGTCTGCTTCGCGGCTTTGCCACTCCGATATATGTGCTGTTTTTCGTTCTTGTCGGGGCAGGGCTCTCCATCGGCAAAATGCCTCCCTGGCTCTGGTTCATTGTGATAGCCTATGTTCTAGGCAGGAGCATCGGAAAAGTTGCAGGGGCTTACTTTGGCGCGAATGCGTCACGGGCTCCCATTGCTGTTAGGCGTTATCTCGGCCTTGGCCTTTTTGCGCAGGGCGGGGTTGCCGTTGGTCTTTCCCTTATGGCTACACAGCGGTTGGGTGCCATAAGAATCGCGGATAACCTCCTTCTTTCCGATGCAATTATATTCAGCATTACCGCAACGACTTTGATAATACAGCTTATCGGACCTTCCCTTGTCAAGATGTCAGTGAAGTTTGCGGGCGAAGTTGGCAGGAATGTCACCGAAGAGGATATCATTAATTCGCTTAAGGTCGAGGATGTTATGGACAAAGACGTAAGTCCTATTCCTGAATGCGCAACAGTAAAAGAACTCGTGAAGATCTTTGCATCCGCTAATTATATGGTCTATCCTGTCGTGAATTCCGAGGAAGGTATAATCGGCACAGTTTCTCTTGAAAATATAAAGGATGTCCTCGACAATCAGGAATCATGGGCATGGCTGCTCGCTTCCGATATCATGGAGCCTCACGAAAATTATACGTCTCCATCATCCCCGCTTTGCGATATTCTCAGAAGCATGCAGGATCTTAAAATAGATCAGATACCGGTTGTCATGGAAGAGGATAGATCAAAACCGGCAGGCATACTCGATTTTTCTAAAGCTCACCAGCGCATAAAACAGGAAATGATTAGGCGTCAGGAAGAAGCGGTCGAGATAGCTCCTCGTCTCGTATGAAGATATTTTTCTGCTTTTATTTGATATTCGCCTTATTTACTATATTATTAAGGTGAAATACTCAGGGTGATGGTATATGGCGAAAATAAAAATCCCGGCAATGAATACCCCCATGGGGATGGTTCTCATTTTTATTCTACTAGGCTTTTGCTTCGCTACCTTCCGCGGATATGTTTCCTATGCCGACCGTGCTTTACTTTATTCTTCAGGTGAGGTCGAGGCATGGAAGCCTAAGGACCCCAGAGCCAGCGAATTGGAGCAGATAATAAAGCAGTCAAAGGAAGTTTCCAAGATTATTACGGGCAAGGCTCCGGCGTCGGTTAAAAAGGGATCCTCGTCGACTGCCCGGCAACAAACCTATCATGTCGGCAGAAAAGAGCCGCCAAAAGATGGGTTCTACCTGGAAAGTAACGAAGCTGAGGACGAAGATGTTCCCCAAGATATACTAATGTACATAACAGCGCAAAAACAGGCCGTGTACCATCCTGAATTATGGGACGGACAGCAGGACTGCGCCGCGGTCGGCTGGATAAGAATAACCGATGACGGCATACTCGTCACCGTCGAAGTTACTGATGACGAACTCAAGGCCGATGCCGCACGTCCCTGGGAATGCGATGCAGTTGAACTTTATTTTGACTTTAGACCGCCAGCATCAAGGGGGAAAGAACCTTATGAGAAAGGCGTTTTTCAGGCTATTGCGCTGCCTTGCTTCGCCAAGACTGGCGCCGATAAAGTTTCTTTTTATGCGAGCGGAGGCAAGGTCATCCCTGTTCCGGGAGCAAGGATGAAATCTTTCGTTAGGCCCAACGGTAAGGGCTATACTTTGAAAGTGTTTCTTCCGTTTGCGGGCATTAGGGCAAGCCATTACCTCCCGACAAAAGACTTCAGTTTTGATTTTGCTATCGACGATTCCGATACAGGTGGCAGATCTCAGCTCATCTGGTCCGGCACGGTCGATAACTGCCGCTCACCTAAATTCTTTGGACATATGAAGCCCTACTTACAAAAGCGCTAATCCCAGTTATGGCGTTCCCGTTAGGTTTTTTCTCTGGAGTTTATGTGTTATCTGGATTTAGCGATGCAGAAACATTTGTGATTTGTCCGGCATCGTAGTGTTGTTATCTATCTGCTCCGGATTGTTTCAGTCAGATTTTTGATGCCGGAATAAAAAAGTTTATACTGCTCGAACTTGCGCTGATATTGCTCCGCCCGTTCCGGATTCGGGAGGATTTTCTGATCCGGCAGGAATTCCCGCCGCACCAGTTCCAGCACCGGAATGTCCAGATCGGCGCTTTGAGCCAACCTTGCCGCTCCGAGGCAGCCAGCTTCATTGACATCAATATTGTCGATTGGTTTGTTGAGCACATCGGCTTTCAGCTGGACCAGCTGCCGATTGCGTGAGCCCCCGCCGGTAGCAATCAGCCGGTCAATTTTCATGCCCGAATTTCCCAACAGTGCCAAGTTTAGTTTCATTTCCAGCGCCACTGCCTCGAGCAGTGATTTCAGCAGCTCGCCGCGTGAAGTGGTCAACCGCCAGCCCAGCACTGCACCCGGCGTCTGTTGATCGAAATACGGGGTGCCGGACGGTGTGAAATATGGCAGTGCCAGCAAGTCGGTCGGTGCGGTCGGCAATTCCGCCAGCACCGCGTCGTAGGAAAGCTCTGTCCCGAATTGTTCACGGAAATATTGCAATAGATTGCTTCCGGTCAGGCTGTAGGCAACTGACGTGTAGCAATCAGGCAGGCTGTAATCATAGCAGCAGAGATTGTTGCGGCAGAGCTCCGGACTCAGGGTAAGGCGCGACACTACCGGGCAGAGGCATTCCACGCTCCCGGCCGCATACATTGCCGAACCTTCCTCAATTACCCCGGCTCCCAGCGCGCCGATGGTTTGGTCGTGACCACCGGTGACGACTTTGACTCCTTGGGGCAACCCCAGCCCGGAGCCGATGTCGGCAGGAATAAATCCGGCTACGCTTCCACTGGGCAGCGGTCGCGCCAGCTGCTGTGCTTCCAGTTCCAGCGCGGAAAGTATCTCCGGACTCCAGACGTGTTTTTTAACGTCGAATAACATAGTTCTACCGGCTAGCGGCCAGCCCATTGCCGGTTCTAGCCCAAGGCGAAGATGTAACAAATCCTCAAAGCAGAGAAAGCGGACGCCCTGTTTCCATATTTCCGGTCTGTTTTGCTTAAGCCAGAGCAGCTTGAAGAGGCTGAACAATGTAGACGGGGTATGGCCGGTAATGCCATAGAGCCGTTCCATTCCGAACTGCTCGACAAACGGTTTGATCAACTCAAAAGAACGGCTGTCCGACGAAACCATCGCATTGCCGAGAAATTCACCCTTGTCGTTGACCGGAGTGAATGCCTCGCCTTGACTGGATATGGCAATAGCCCGTACCTGATCGTCACCGGCTTTCCTTGCGGCATCGGAGATGACGGCGCAACAGGCGTTGATCACTTCCTGGGAATCAAGTTCCATCCAGCCAGGTTGCGGTGTTTTGAGCCCATAGGAACGGTGCGCCCCGCCTATCAGTCTGCCTTCAGCATCAAACGCCACCGCTTTGCAGCCGCTGGTACCGATGTCGACTCCAAGATAACTCATGTTTAGATTTCCGTCAGTTCATAGTTGAGGTAACGGGTAAACGCCTCGCGCAACGCGGCCGCAACCCGACCGGGGGCCACGCTGACGTGGTGGCGGTATCCGGCGTAACCCAACTGGTAAAGCTTCTGTTGCAGATTATCGATATGGGCAACCCCGGCGCATCCGAAAAATTCCGGCGGGATCGGGTCGGCGGTGAATTCGCCCTCTCCAAGGTAGAAACGCAATTTGCCGTCCTGAGTCGTCGAACTGGCAAACGATAAAGAGGTAGGAGCGATGCGGCCGACATTACATCCATAGCCGCAGCCCGCCCCTAGCGCTTTGGCGAACATCGGGTGGTCAATCACCTTGCCCTTTGCGGTCATCAGCGACTGGGCGACCGGGCCACAGTGGAAGAGGATGCATTTATCAGGATCATTTCCATAATTGTTGTTCCAGTCCAGACAGGCAGGGGACTTGCCGGTGGCGAGTTGCAGCGCGTACATTGCCACGGCATTGCCGATGTCTAGTTCGCATGCGGCCGCAAAACCGCGGTCGTTCAGTTCACTAAGCAGGACGCACGGGGCAATCCTGAGCGTCTTTTCCAGCTCAATCCAGCAGCGTAATGCCAGAGCGTCAAGATGATTTTCGACAATCAATTCGTCCAAAACCACGCCAAGTTTGACCAGGTTGGCAAAATTTTCCGCAGGTACCGCGGTGAAGTCAGTATAGTTTTTTAGGCGTTCAGCTTTGGTACGGCATTCAGTCGAATGCTCATCCATCGACTCGACCCGAGAAATGACCTCTGACAGGTCGAATACTTCGGAAGTGATGCCGTATTTTTCCAGAGTCAATTCATCGTAGCGGACGGTTTTAAATGCGCTGGTACGGGCGCCTATAGCGCCGATAGTACATCGTTTCATTCCGGATACTACCCGGCACACCACGGCGAAATCACTGATCTGTACGGCAAAAAGGTCTGATGCCGGATGGAGCGTATGCGGCGGGAAAATGGTAAACGGAATGCCGTACTGTAGAAAAACGTCCATAATCGAAAATTTGCCGCAGAAGGCGTCGCGCCGTGATGAGAAATCCATTTTATCGAGTTCGTCGGGATAAGCCATAATAAAAATAGGTACACCGGCATCGCGTAGCGCTTCTACCGCGCCAGTTTCGTCGCCGAAGTTCGCCAGACACAGAATGACGCCCTGATAACGGCCACGGTTTTTAGCGAGGAAATTAGCGTAGATCCGTCCTTCTGCCGGCGTTTCTACCGCGCCGTAACGAGTCGCATTTTCATCCGCCAGTAGTACGCCGAAGCCCAGTTCGCGCAATCTGCCGGCAATCTCCAGCCGCGCGGATGCGATAAGGCTTTCCGGAAAGAAACCACGATTCCCGAAAAATAAAGCAAAAGTTGTTTGTTCCGACATTATTTGACCTCACTGGTTTGTTTAAAGAGAATATTTGCGGAATTTTCGATCTGTAATTCGTTGCGCAGTAACTCCACCATTGTGTGGTAGACAGCATCCTGTGCTGCGGGAATTCCCTGTGGTAAAAGTCGTTCATAAGGCTGGCGGATGGCGGTGGCAACGTTGATTTTTGCGATTCCGAGCTTGATTGCCTTGTGAATATAATCGGAATCTATCCCCGTGCCGCCATGAAGCACCAACGGAATTCCAGCCGCGTTATTGAGCAGTGCCAGTTGCTCAAGGTCAATGCGGGCCTTCGGTTTTTCGAGCTGTCGCCCAACCGCAGAAATCGCTCCGTGGATATTGCCAATCGCCACCGAAAGCCAGTTGATTCCGGACTCGATGACAAACTGTTTGGCCTCGTCCTGCGAAGTAAAGCCTCTTTTACTTATGAAGAGCTCTTCGTAGGATGGCAGCGGTCCGGACTCGTGGCCCATAACCGCTCCGAGCTCCGCTTCGACTGGCACGCCATAACCCTTGGCGAGTTTGACGATCTTCGAGGTGCTCGCGATATTTTCCAGTAGCGGCAGCCGGGAACCATCGATCATAACCGACCCATAACCCAATTCCAGAGCCTCGGCGATGATTGCTTCGTAATCGACCAGGCGGTTGTCTTCGTCGATCACCGGCACATGGTCGAGATGCAGTCTGGTATGTTTGATATCTTTTACCTTTTCATATTCATCGCGGATGGCCCGAAGACCTTTCGACTCGAATTTTTCCCATTCCAATCGGGCAACCATGATCAGTCCGAAACTGTTGCAATCACGCAGTGCCTTGACCACCGGAGCCATCATTGGCAGATACGGAATGTTGAAGCCCGGAATGACAATGCCTGATGTCCATGCGGTATGAACAATGCTGTTTGTGTCTGATTTCAAGAGAATACCTCCATTCGGTTGTCTAAATATCTATACTCTTATTATATTCCTTCGGCCTTGAGAAAAGAATGTACAGGGATTTTATTTAATGTATTATCTTGTTTTTTTTGAGAAATATTATACATTATACAGGAGGGGGGGAAGAGTACATGCCCAAGTACGATATTAAAAATACAGAATTTGACAATATTATGACCTTATTATATAGGGTTTTTGATATTAGAATAACACTTTTCGATCTTCAGGAACATGAGATTCCGCACTTTCACATAAAGGAAATGTCCGGATACTGCAAGGAACGCCGGAAAAACTGCCAATTCAATGAAGAATGCATCAAATGCGATACCAGCAATCTTGTGATAGCCAAAGCCAAAAAAAATGTTCACATCTACAGTTGCCACGATGGGCTTTTGGAGGGAATCGTTCCTCTATACAACAAAAACAATACCTATCTTGGGGCAATAGTCTTCGGGCAGTTAAGGGAAAGCGGAAAGTCGGCCCCTGGAAATATTTCTGCGCGTTTAAAGAAATTTTATGCCGCCCTTCCTCGGTTTACTAAAAAACAGTTGCGGGACATAGGCGACCTTATTAAATATTTGAGTGAGTATATCATTGAAAATGAATTGATTAAATATCAAAATAAACCATGGGCTGGAAAAATTGCGGTATATATAAGTAATCACCTTAATGAAAAAATCACACTGGAAAAATTAGGCAGAATCATTGATCGCTCCGCCACATTCATATCTCACCATTTTGAGGAAGAATTCGGCGTTTCCCCAAAGCAGTATATACTCAGAAAAAAAATGGAGGCTGCCATGGATATGCTCAAACGCGGGGAATCTGTTTACAATACCGCCAACAGTTTGGCGTTCTACGATGAATTTCATTTTTCAAAAAGCTTTAAAGCCTATTGGGGAAATCCGCCGAAGCAGTTTAAGCAGACATGAATCGGGGTTGCTGTTTTTTTGGGAAATGAGACTGATGATTGAAATGTACGCTGTTTACAAAAAATCCCTAAAAACAAGATAATACATGAAATAAGCCCTAGATACATTCACTTCGATCATGCTTTGATGTATATATAAGTATACAGCAATTTGCTTTTCAAATAGCTCAAAAAGGAGGGCTGGATTGAATAATGTTGTATTATAGAGAAAAATCGGGGAAAGTCTTGGATAAGTTGCAGAGCCACAATATCCTGCCGGTAGGAATATTTACGCTCATTGAATTGCTCGTTGTAATTTCCATTATAGCGATTCTGGCATCTATGCTTTTGCCCGCGTTGGGTAAGGCGAGGGAAAAGCTCAAATCGTCAACTTGCCAAAATAATCTTAAACAGGCAGGATTGGCATCTTTTATGTACGCAAATGACAATCAAGATAAACTTGCGTATTACGCCACGTCCTATACTCTTCCTTTCGTTGGTATCAATAATGCAATGGTAAGATGGTATAATTTTCTGGAGGAAGGGGAATATATCAAAGTGTCAAAAGGCTCAGTAAAAAATAACGCATTAGTCTGTCCGTCATTTTACCCATTCACCTTCGTCGCGGGATATACTTACGGGGTCTATACTAACGGGAGAATAAACGGTGCAATCCGACCCGGAGACATTATAGGCGCTCCTCCTGTTGGATTTTGTTATATAGCTCTCACCCAAATTAGACAGGCCAGTCAATACCTACATCTCGGCGACAGTATCGCCACTTCCGTGGTTCCACAGAGGCAATCTTACCAATTTGGTGGCGATGTTAGTCTGTGGCCCGGAACTGTTTCACATTTTCTCCATCTGCGGCACAACTCCGGCGCCAATGTTTTTTTCATTGATGGTCATGTCACAAACGGTAGAAGTACTGAGTTATTACCAGCGGGAATTAAGCAAGCAGTCAGCTTGTCGGGAACTGTGGTCAGTTTATAATCTAGCATAAATAATAAGGAATATTGCAAATGATGAAGCAGAAATTATTAGCGGGTTGTGCATTAATCACTTTGCTTGCCACGTCTCTCGTATTAACCGCCGATGAAAAAGTTAATTGCCCCGAGTTGAAGACTAGCGCAGGTCCCCAGTGGGAGAATTTGAAAAACTCCGACATCATTCCATCCCCCAAACAAATTAAGATTGATGACTCAAGCATACCCATAAACGATCTTCTGGCAATCTGCATCGGAAAATCTCCTTCTGAACGGATCAAAACGGCAGCGCTCGATTTGCAGCAATTTATAAAGGAAAAAAACAATGTTCAGATACCTATCATCATGGATGAGGATCCCCAAAAGAACTTAATCATCATTGGGACAATTTCTGATAACCCGCAAATTAAATCCTACTGCGAAACGGCAAAGATTGATGTGGCCGCTCTTGGAATGCAAGGATATGCTATTTTCCCACAGAGCAATGAGAAACTGACAAATCTTGTTCTGGCCGGGAAAGACGACCAGGGTGCTTATTGGGCGGCAATGACTCTCACCTATTTAGTAAAGAATAATGCGATTTGTGTCGCTAAAATCATTGATTGGCCTGATTTTAAGAACCGCCTGTGCGAAAATCTGATGCGCCATACTAGAATGCTATATCAATATCAATCAAAAGGGCAGGAAACACAAGAAAAGGCGGCATGGAAAGATGTTGAAAATGCAGTTCGCGAAGCAGCCCGACTGAAGTATAATTATATTAGCTGTAATAACGTTACATATGATCCTCCGCTGCACGATTTCCCTTTAGACCACAGAGCGCAATTGCTGCGAAGGCTCGGGGAATATGTAAACAAACGAGGCATTAAGCTTCATGTCATCTTGAACGTCTCTATGGGGATAAAAGGGGAAGAAGCAAAATTTCCTCAACTGAAGGATTGTTTTTCATGGCTGCATTTCTATACCACATGGAGTGATGACCTGTTGATAAATCGGGCGTGCCAAAAAATAACCAAAGCGGTCGAAATCATTGGCCCGCAACATTACTACATTCACTCACCGGATATTCCTTATTTGTGGAATAAATTGCCGGAAAATGACAGAAAGCGCTGGGGCGATGATGCTGCATCTGCTCAGGCGTATGTGGTGAATAAATTTTATTCGGCCTTAAAACAAGGAAATTCCGAAGCGGAGATGAGTTACGTCCCAGCTCCCTACGTCTTGGGTATCAAGGAAACAGATCCCTATTACCAAAGGACGCTTTCTGTGTTCGCTGGTTTGAGTCAGAAATTACCCAATGATATTTCTCTTTGCGTGAGAGAAACTTCAACGGAATCTGCGCAACAATTGGAAAAGGTTACTTCAAATTCACCCAAGCTATGGTATATAGAAACGGCTTCACTTCATCGTAACCGTTTGGTAAGCGGGACTTCAAGAATCGCAAAATCATATTATTTTGAAAATAATGACCGCGATTTTTTCTTTGGAGGTTTCAATACTTCATACTATAGTGTTCACAAGGTGCAACTTGGCATTACGGCTGAGTATGCATGGAATACACAAGCTCCGGGAAATCTGCTTGTCACTCAAAAAGACGGAAAAATGGCGGTTGAAGGCATGGCGTACCCTGAGTGGCAGCTTCTGCATGACCTCGATGGTCCAGTCAGGGATTTGTTGTTACCGCGTGCATGCCGTCAGTATTTCGGCGAGAAAACCGGAAACATACTGGCATTGGCGTATTCAGTCGGTGGAATCTATAATATGGAGTCACTCGGCGGACCGCCGACAATGCCATTTGATAAAAGATGGAAGCGCTCCACCGAACTAGCCGAAGATTTGAGCAGGGCCAGTGCCAAAATGTCAACACTATGGGGACAGCCAAACATTTTTAATCCAGGAACATATGAAGTCTATCAGGCGGTATTCAAATACCCTTTTGTATTTCAGTATCTTGAAAAAATTAATTCCTATTTGATGCAATTATCCTGGATAGCCGACACTGGCAAGGACGAAGATAAGGTGACCGGTATTGCCGCCGAATGCAGGGCATGGATTAAAAAAGCAAAAGAAGAAATACGCGCCGGATACGAAACGTATCATCTTGATAAGGTACCTTTTTCTGCACTTTATGGAGCGACTCTTGGCGATCTCAAGGATGTCAATGAGAAAATTGATAGTCTTGAGCAAGCCGTCAACAGCAAAGTGGGTCAATTGAAAATGTTCGGCGCGGGAAATATGGGGAAATTGCTGACAACTATCGGCATTCCATCTGTCAATAACAAAATAGTTGTCGATGGGCAACTTGACGATTGGGATATGACCACGGCAAATATTTTGGACCAGAATTTTTATACTAAAAAGGTCGGAAAACATGGGCTATCCGGGCCCAAAGACATCATTGCCTACTGGTCGACGGCTTGGGATCCGTCATTTCTTTATATCTCTGTGCTATTATTTGACGATCATTTATCATTTTCAAATGACGTACAACTTTGGAAGAATGATGCCGTTGAACTTTGGATCAATGACCAGCAATTCATCTTTTCTATTTGTCCCGATGGAAAAGCGGCCGTGGAATCGTATGGGAGCTATGACAAAAATAAAATTGCGTTTGCGACACAAGTAGGGGAGAAGCCTAATCCACTCCACCCGGATATGAAGTATTGGACATTGGAGGTCAAAATACCAATGGAATGTTTGAAAACAAATGCTGAAGTTGGCAATAGTTTTCATATGGCTGTAGGTGTTGACGATGTCGACCCTGATGAAAAAAACAGTCAGCTATTTTTTCCTGACACCTATCAGCATCTTTCGATGGTGATTGGCGCATCCCCGGAAAAGAACTTTGCCCATGTGTATTTCCAGAAAAAGGCGGAGATAGACGTCACTCTGCATGGCTGCAAGGTAGAAGATCTTGCCAAAGCTGATGGTACCTATACGTGCGTAGCGCTCCAAATTGCACTAAACGTAAAAGAGAAAACAAGCGGAATATCAGCGGAATTGCAAGTGTCTGGCAAAGAAGGCATTTGCCGGATAAAAATTCCCGTACCAGACGTTCTTGAGGGCGAATGGAAAACTATCGCCCCGTTACAAGTCGATACTGGCGATTTTTTTGATGCGACGTGCGGGATAGATTTTATTCTGCGGGCACCGGGGTTTTATAAAAAGATAACCATTCGCGATGGGCAATTTCCGCCTGCGTCACTTGGGTATGTCTTACGTGATACCAAAGTGGCGGACAATAGCTTAGTCGCCAAACCCATCGGTGAAAATGAATTGTTATATGAACTCTCATTTGATGATGGGACATTTGACCTTGTCTCTGGAAAATGTAGCAATATCGTACCGCAGAAAACTGCAGGCTGTGAAATTGTAGAAGGCCGGAAGGGGAAAGCTGTTAAAATAGGTGATACTGGCGTATTGATTTATAATCTGGAATTCCCATTGATTGAGAAAGGATTGGTGGAGTTTTGGCTGAAGCCGGAGTATGATAAGAATGATAAAAATACTAGAACATTTATTGTCTTGCCTTATAAAACAGATATGGGATGTTTACGCTTTTTCAAAAACGTGTCATATTCGTATATGCAAACATTTTCCATTGAAAGAAAAGCCACAAAGGTGTATTTCGATATACATAACGTAAATGTTGGAAGGTGGAATTATATCTCAATGCAATGGGATAGCAGAAAAAATACAATGGAGTTGAACATCAATGGAATTCTCAAAACGGCAACAAATGCTGGGGTTGGTAATTCACAGCCGTTTAAATCGTTGGTAGTCGGCAATATCAGTGCTGGCGGACAGGGGTGTAAAAGCATTATTGACGAGTTGAAAATATGGAAAGTTATGGACGAATGAACAACGGGCTAATGCCCCTGCCTTTATTTTTAGGCGGAGGGCTGGACGGCGGCAAAAATGTCAGAAACCGACACATTACGGATAAAGTCATTAAAAGAAATATATTACTAATGAATTTGTTCAAAAAATGGAAAGTAAATCATGAATGGAAAGCAAAATTGTTTTATCGGTGATTATGTTGGTATTTCGACCAACGTCATGACTGGCGTGGATATCTGGGAAGCGGTGGAACTTACCAGGAAGTATGGCTTGACCTGCATGGAAATACACTTGGGTGATTTTGACACTGCAGTGGGTAATCCCTGGATGATTCCACATGCTGGAGTCTGGCCGCGCACGTTCTCTAAGGCCGAACGGGCAAAACTCAGAAAAGAGCTCAGTCATATTAAGAATCTGGTAATTCATGGCACTCCATCTGATGTAAATATCGCAGCCCTCAATCCGGGGATACGAGAGGAGTCCCAGCTTCAATACCGTGAGGCTCTGGATTTAGCTATTGACTTAGGGGCTGGCTGGATGACTTATCATGGAGGAAGACCTTCTAATACTGTTGTTCAGCCCGCGTATGCGAGAAAATGGAATGTGGAATTTATAAAAAGTATTATGAAAAAAGCGGAAGATGCCGGAATAAAATTAGCCTATGAAAATTTTGATGAAAAGTATTTGAAAGAAATCAAAAATAAAAATTTTGGTCTGCTGCTCGATACAGGTCATGCAGTAATGCAGGGCAATAAATTTGCTCCTGAAGGGCGTGGCGATACCCAGACTATTCTTCAGTGGCTGGATTTCCTCGGAGACCGCTTGATTGAAATGCACATCCACAATGTAATAAATTGGGCCGAAGTTCCCATCCGCGGGATTGCTCACCGTTCCTTTGAATATGGGCTCTGCTTAAATCTTGAAACAATCATCAAGAAACTCAAGAGTAAAAAATTAATGGTCCCATTAATTTCAGAGATTTATGAACCAACTGCGGAAATGGCTGTTCAGACTCTAGCCAAAACTAAAGATAAAATTGTTAAGTATTATGGAAAATAAGTTTTTTAATTTACTTAACTTATAGGAAATAAAATGGATCCGCAAATTAAAGAATTACTGGATAAAATTGATGCTAAGTATCCTCAGTCGCGACTGGAGAGAAATCGCAGGAAATGGTGTGACTTGTGGGCCTTGAATGTTCCCTTTACTTCTCCGCCAATAGCCTTGCATCGAGGCCGCTACGCTGATGGGGCAGGGCATCCGGTGCACCGCACGCATGCCGACCGTAGAGAACTTTTAGTTACTATGCTTGACGATATAGTTCAAATGGGGGATATAGATGATGATTATCTTCCGGTGCTACCTCTTGATACTGGGGCATATATTCTGGCGGAAGCATTCGGCGGAGAACATGTTTACATGGGTAATATGTACATGATCGAAAAGTTCTTGGAAACCCCTGAAGATGTAAAAAATCTCAAGCCTTTTGATCCAGATGCTAAACACCATTACATGGATATGGTCTTTGAGACTCTAAGGTTTTTCAGGGAAGAGACCGCTGGTCGCATTCCTATAAATATTCATACTCCTCAGGGACCACTGGAAACTCTGGGCTGCATGTGGGACAGCAGTGGTTTTTATCTCGCATTGCTTGATGAGCCTGAAATGATTATTCAGGTTTTAGAAAAAATCTTAGTCGCTTATGTCTGGTATATCCGCAAACAAATGGCAATCATCGGTCCGGAGCAATGTCAACTCAATTATGCTATGAGTTACACCCACCGCCCTTCTGGCAGTGGTATTGGGGTAGGGGAAGATGTTATCGCTACAATCGGACTCGATAGTTTTAGCTTAACCTTGCCTATATATCAGGCAATTGCCAGAGAATTTGGACCCCTATTTCTCCATTCGTGCGGAAATCCAAGTCAACAGCTTCCAATAGTCATGGCAAATCCGATGATTGCCGGTATTCATTTTTCACAACTCAACGCCGAAGATATTATGCCGCGGATAACTCGCCCTATGGTGCTGCATTCACGTAACGACTGGAGCAGTTTTGAACAATTCCAGCAATATGCTACAGTAGCAAAGCAATATAATGTGCGTATTGCTTATCAATTTCAGTCGCTAGGCAATTATATGCAAGTTGGTACGGATCGATTCCATTATGATACAAAACTTATGAATGAGTTGTTTACAGGTATACAGCGCATTCTGGGAGAAATTTATGAACATTAAATTTAGAAGATCAGTCGACAAAGTATTCACCCCTTATTACAATAAGTGGAACCAGGATGCGTATTGGCGCAATTCGCCATTTTCGGAAATGCCCTGCAATCTCGACGCTTCGAGTACCAGTGGAGCGCCAGTAGTAATCGGCGAAAATTTCTTTGCCGGCCTTACCAGTCCTGAGCTTGCAATATTTAATTATGATAAAGGTATCTTATCTGTCGAAGCTTCAGAGAAAGCCCTTTTTATTACCGAAAATGAGTCAATCGAAGCCGCCTGGACGCAGTATCACTCCAGTCTGGATATAATAAAAGACAGAAACGATTTTGGGAAAATACCAGAATATTGCACCTGGGTAGAGCAAGTTTGGCAGAATCAAAAACTCAATGGAGCATCGCCTTTTGCCGTTCTTAGTCCCCAATTGATATATCAATATTTGGATGCCGTGGATAAGCAGCATTGGCCGCGCGGCCGTTTTACTGTTGACGCCGGCTGGTCAGTCATGGATGGACCCGGTGGTGTTGGCGATTGGGAACCGCGTCCGGAATTTGACATGAAAGGTTTAGCCCAAAGTATTCAAAGTGCCGGGCATATTCCCGGTTTATGGTTAGCGCCCGGGCTAATCCACCCCAAATCCCGTATTGCCCGACAGTATCCACATTTAGTGGGTAAATGTTTTGATGTCGGGGGCGAATGCATCTGGAGTAAATATCACTTCATTAATCCGTGCGAAGAATCGCAGCAGTTATTCGACCAGCTTTTAGAAAAAATTTGGTGTTGGGGATTTCGCAAGGTAAAATTGGATGTCCTATATGGACCTAAAATGCAAATGACCGAATTGCACCGGCAAATTTATCAAGCCGCTAAAAAGCTTCCGGATTTTATTGAACTTGAGGGGCATATCCCTGACCCTTTTTGTTCGCAATATGTAAATGTAGTCAGGACTAATGATGTAATGATAGCGCCGGAGCATCACCAATGGGAGAATGTAGTCCATGCTCACTTTAAGGTATGCCATCAAAGTTCACCGACGCATTTGCTCAATCTCGACCACATTGGCGGCAATTGCGCCAACATATCGGAGGATCTATTCTTGAAACATCTGGAAATTATTAAAACTCAAGTTGCTGCCGGCTATCCGGTAATTAGTCTTTTGCCCTATCATGTCAGTGAATATGCCAATGAATGTGTTTCGCTGTTTATTAATGATTGATATGTTAAATTTTATAGCGTGCCCCGAAAGCTGGACAGAGGGACAAAACGGCAAGTCAAAAAATGTTTGCAGAAATTTAAAAAAATCACTACAAGTTTTGTTAGAGAATGATATTATTGAATAACCTTATTGAAAACCACGAAGGATGAAGCTGATGAAAAGACCTAATATTCTTTTTCTCTTTACCGATATGCAGCGCTTCGATACCATCCATGCACTCGGTAATCCAATCATCAAAACCCCTAACCTTGACCGCTTGGTGCATGAAGGAACGGCTTTTACCAGCGCATATTCGCCTAGTCCGGTATGTGTTCCGGCCCGTTGTTGTCTTCACTATGGACAATACCCGAACAGGACAGGCTTGACTGACAACGGCATCATGCCGGAGCATAACCGGCAGTCGATGCCAGATTTGTTTGACGGTGCTGATTATGTTACTCAAGCCATTGGCAAGTGCCATTTCACCCCCGATGTTCATGAATTGCGGGGGTTTCAGCGGAGATTGACTCAGGAAGAGGGTATATCCAACCCCGCGGATGATGATTACTGCAAGTGGTTATCCAGTCAATATCTGGATTATGACGAACCACACGGGACCAGAGGAGAGATGTATTATATCCCTCAAGTATCATTGCATGACGAAAAGACGCACCCGTCCAGTTACATCGGCAGCAAATCCGTCGAGTTTATCCATGAGCAGAAAAATCAAGTTAAGCCTTGGATGCTGTTCTCCAGTTTTATTCATCCGCATCCACCTCTGGCTCCGCCTAAACCCTGGCATAAATTATATCGCTCACCCGATATGGAGTTGCCCGCAATTCCGGATGATTGCGAAGCCCTGCTTTCGTGGGTTAATCGTCACCAAAATCGCTACAAGTACCGTGATCAGGGAATTGACAAAAATCTAGCTAAACAGATCATCGCTTATTATTACGCAGCCATCTCATTTGTCGATTTTCAAATTGGACGCATATTGTCGGCGCTGGAGGAAGACGGCATATTGGATAATACCATGATTATTTTAAGTTCTGACCACGGCGAATATCTAGGCGATTTCAACTGCTACGGGAAACGCGGGATGCACGATCCGTCGTCACGGATACCATTGATTATCCGCTACCCTGAACGCTTTACGGCAAACAAGATATGTGCAGAGCCCGCATCCCTGGTGGATATACTTCCCACTATTGCGGCCGCTATTGGCGCTGATGTAAAAGATTGGACTCTTGACGGCATTGACCTGCGTGAAGTCGCAGACGGCGTGGCGGATCGAAAATATGTCTATTCTCAGTTCCGCGGCAAAGAAACGGGGATATATATGATTTTATCCAAAGAATGGAAATATTTTTATTCGGCCGGAGACGACCGGGAGTTTTTATTTGACCGTAATAACGACCCAAAAGAAACGATTAACCAGGCTGATAATTCTCAATATAATGAAATCAGAACAAAGCTCAAGCATGAGCTTTTGATCTTCCTCCAACAAGGCAAATTTAGTGATGCCGTTAATATGGTTGACGGAACTTTAGATTGGAGAAAGTATCCTAAATATGATTTCAGTTATTTAAAAGACCCTAAAGCCAAGTTACTATTCCAGGATCACGATGCGTACACGTTGAAACGCAAAGGATATACTGTATAATTCAAATCTAATACCAATTTGCATTCAAATATATAACAATTATATTATGCCATTCTGTAAAAATGGAGGATGGCGATGTATCACTTTACCGAAAAGCAGATGGATGAAATCAAAGCAGCCCTGAAGCTC
>Ga0209417_1000912_pt1 | contig 59679 bp, 52 predicted proteins | sample RifGroF2_FD_184002 | JGI IMG/M metagenome (GOLD analysis project Ga0209417, IMG submission 184002) | Groundwater microbial communities from Rifle, Colorado, USA - Groundwater F2 (SPAdes) (version 2) | ecosystem: Environmental > Aquatic > Deep subsurface > Groundwater | place: Rifle, Colorado... | reverse complement strand
GCGGAAAAGCTCACAGAATACATAAGAAAAGGCGAAAAGTATAGTAAATACAACGAATTGTTCGACGGACGCAACAGCTTCTCGAAAACAGATACCGATGCTACTTTCATGCATATGAAGGACGACCATACTCTAAGGGGATTATATCATATGAATATGCGGCTCTTTTATTATGCACATTATATATTTAATATACGTTCAGCACATAATATACCGTCAACAGCGGCTGAAATTATACCGCCGGCATAACCTGCTCCTTCGCCACAGGGATAAAGACCATTTATGCCGTAAGCCTCAAGGTTCTCACCTCTGATTATTTTGACAGGTGAGGTGCTTCGGGTTTCGGCTCCTGTCAGTATGGCATCGGGATAATAGAATCCCGGCATCCAATCGCTCATCTCGGTTATTGCCCTGCGGAGTGAATCGGCAACATAGTCTGGCAGATATGAATCGACCTCTGCAAAGACGATACCCGGCTTATAAGTGGGCAGTACATCACCGAAGCTCGCCGACTGCCGCTTCGCCAGAAAGTCCTCAAGCCGCTGAACCGGTGCCTTGTAGCCTCCACCGCCTGCAATGAATGCGGCCGCTTCGATTTTCCGCTGATAATCAATTCCTGCAAGCGGTGAATCGTTCGCAAAATCCTTTTTATCAACCGTGACAAGCAGTGCAGTGTTTGCGTTCCTGCCATCTCTCATAAATTCGCTCATACCATTGGTTGTTATTGCATTCTCTTCAGATGCCGCAGCGGCAACAGCACCGCCCGGGCACATACAAAAGGTATATACTCCCCTACTGTTTTTCAGATGTACGACCATTCTGTAGTCGGCAGCACCCAATGCCGGATGGCTTGCAAATCTGCCATATTTTATCCTATTAATCAACTCCTGCGGATGCTCGATGCGGACACCGACAGCGAAGGGTTTCTGCTCCATCTTGATTCCACTATCAAAAAGGTTGTTGAATGTATCTCTTGCACTGTGGCCTATTGCAAGAACGACATTATCTGTTTCTATCTCAAATTCACTACCGTCTTTATCGTAACGAACACCGGTAATTTTACTGTCTTTATACAGTACATTGTTTGCCTTTGCTCCGAACACAATTTCTCCGCCCAGCGAAATTATCTTTTCCCTCAGGTTCTTTACCACAACGCGCAACCTATCGGTGCCGATATGGGGCTTCGTCAGGTATTTTATTTCATCGGGTGCACCTGCCCTAACGAACTCATCGAGTATTTTAAGCTTTCTTGCATCCTTCTGTCCCGTTTTTAGCTTTCCGTCTGAGAATGTGCCTGCACCACCTTCACCGAACTGCACATTTGTCTGTATATCAAGTTCACCTGTGTTCCAAAACCTCTGAACCCTCTCTCTGCGGTTGTCAACATTCTGCCCTCGTTCCAGAACAATTGGTCTTGTTCCTGCTTCAGCAAGTATCAACGCTGCAAATATACCTGCCGCTCCAAAGCCGACAATAACAGGGCGTGAAGGCAGTTTATTTGATGCAACAGTATAAGTTGACTCTTCTTGTTTATAAATATGCTTTCTTGTGCGTGTTTCAAGCAGCTTATCTTCATCCGCGACAGTTACTGCAAGCACCATATCAAAATATATGTCTTCGATGTTTTTAGTATTGGTTTCACGCTTGATTATTTCAAGTGCAATAATGTCATCTGTTGATATCTGTAACCTGATCGCTGCTGTATTGATGAGTACCGCATAATCGTAATTTAACTGCATTTTAATATCGGATAAAATAATCAACGCTTCATCGCTTTCTGTTTATCATAATACTCTGTATTCTTATTGTAAATATTATATATACTAAACTTGAAATATATTAATTATTGTGTCTATATTATTGCTTTATTATAATTATTTTCGTGTTTATCGAGAAAAATATTGACATTTACTAATATTAGAATTATTATTGTATAATATTTATTACAATTTAATTATCTTTTTTTTATAAACCGTCGAAATATATAATGTGAACAATTATATGTATTTATATATTTATGCAAGCTATTTCATAACATTAACATTAAAATCTTGTTATACTCGCTTATTTGTATTTAGGTCAGTATTTATTGATTATATCATTGATGAATAATTAATTCAACTCTTTTAATCTCTCTTTAACGTTCGATATATCAGTATTTTTCGTATAATTTTTATTGATTAATTCAATATTGTATGTTATATTGTATATAACAAAGTGTTAATTCTTCATATAAAACGTTGCAACGCAGAATTCTTATTCCACGCCATGAAAGGTATATTTTATGCATGACAACGATAGAATGAATTCTATTTTAGAAATCGCTTTTGATTTATTTCTAGAAAAGGGTTATTCTGCAACAAGCATTAGAACTATCTGCCAACTCGCAGAAATTGAAGCACCTACTCTTTATTATTTCTTCAATTCAAAAAAAGGTCTTTTTGATGCAATCGCAACAAGACTGTGGAATGGTTACAATCTTTTCAGCAGCGATGTTTTAAAAAAACTCGCAGATATGGAACCTTTGAAGAAATTATACTTTATATACAGATTCAGTATTAATTACGCGCTTACAAATCCACACGATATAAAGTTTTATATCAGATATTCACTTTTCCCGCCGGAGGAGCTTGCTGACAATATAAAAAAGCATTTGCGTAATCTTCAACTCAGAAAAGAACAAATGACAATGAAAGCGATTGTTGAGTTCATCGACAAGGGGATAATCAAAATAGAATTCCTTAAAGCTCAATATCAATATTGGAACTTTATAAATCATTGTATATATGATGTTATATTCTCTGAATGGAAACCGGATGAAGATGAATTGATAGAAACCTGGCATAGTTTTGTAAAATACTCTTATGAAATCGATGAATTGAATTATATAAATAAAATTAAACAAGGAGAGTTTACAAACTTATTATAGGGTAACAGATTAAAAATCAAATATACAGGCAGCATAGCATAAAGGATGCTTATAGTTATGAGGAAGCTTACCACCCTGTTGTTGACAATAATTCTTTTAGTTATCTTTCCGGCTGGTATTATTGGTGAAGATAGCTTTTCAAATAGCGGTTTTGAAACGGACTTTACAGAAATATTTGACGAATATGGAGCAGTAATACTTATCTTCTATCCTCTGACAGGGAAAATAGTTTATGCGAATAAAGCTGCTGCCGAATTCTACGATTACAGCATAGAAGCGTTGATTTCATTCAATATATCTGATTTAAATGCATTAACAGATGTAGAAATTTCTGCTGAAATGCAAGCTGCCGAAACCCAACAGCGCAACTATTTTATATTTAGACATAAATTGGATTCGGGAGAAGTGAAAACCGTTGAGGTTTTTTCTTATCCCGTTATTTTTCGAAATCAGAATATGCAGTTTTCAATAATCCATGATATAACCGACAAGGTTTACGAACATCAAAGAGATAAAATTCTTACCGCCAGTGTAATTGTTTTCAGCGTTATTATAATTATTATTCTAATAATTTCAATTGTTATTATATCAAAAAGTAAAAGAGAATTAAAAAAATTAAAGATGCGTTTCGAAAACCTTAATCTACTCAGAGAAACTTTTAACAATGCATCTCAAAGCCTTATTTACCTAAAGGACGAAAATCTGAAATATGTATTTGTCAATAAGGCTGTTGAAGTATTTTATGGCAAAAAAGCGGAAGATATAATTGGCAAAGACGACTTTACCTTCTCCGAAGAAGAATTCACCAGACAAAAGATAAAAACCGATCTTGAAGTGCTTGAGAAGAACGAAATAATAATCGATGAGATCAAATGGAATGACAGAACCTATGAAACAACAAAGTTTCCCGTCAAATTACCCAGTGGTAAATATGGCGTCGGGGCTTATGTAAGAGATATTACCGATAACCAAAAAAATCTACAACTTCAATATTGTCTGCTTCAAAGAAACAGTATTCTCAACGATATATTAACACATCCATATAAGTGTCGTCAGGAACAGCTTGATTATGTCCTGCATGAGGCGCTGCTGTTGTTCGAGATCGAATATCTTAGTTATCACGATTCACTTACCGGGCTTCATAATAGACGGTATTTTGAAGAACTGTTGAATTCCGATAAAATCGAAAGCAAACTTCCAATATCGGTTGTTATGTGCGATGTCAATGGTCTGAAGTTGATTAACGATATATTTGGTCATGCTCACGGCGATATGCTATTAAAATCCATGGCAGAAATTTTGAATGTTAATTGCCGTATCGGTGATGTTGCCGCAAGATGGGGTGGTGATGAATTTGTTATGTTGCTGCCTTCGACAGACAACGAAACCGCAAAAAAGTTAATTGCACGAATTAAAGAACAATTTTCACAAAAACAAATCAGCGGTATCAGAGGCAGTGTTTCTATCGGTTCTGATACTAAAATTACAAGAAATGAAAATATTCTATTCACTCTTAATAATGCGGAGGAATTGATGTATTCACAGAAAACACTTGAACGTGATGCGTTTAAATCCGATGCCATTAATTCCATAATAAACTCTCTGCATAATAATTTCCCGCGTGAAAAAGAACATGCTGAAAAGGTGCGTAATATATGCTGCAAAATGGGTAAATATCTCAAGCTCGATGAAATAGAGTTAAAAAAACTCAAAGATGCTGCTTTTCTGCATGATATCGGAAAAATCGTATTACCTGCGCATTTGATTCTAAAAAATGTTTCTCCAAGTGATACCGAATGGAACGAAATTAAAAAGCATCCTGTTATCGGATACAGGATATTGAATTCTTTCGACAACACACTCGATATTGCCGAGCTGGTACTGACGCATCAGGAAAGATGGGATGGCTCCGGTTATCCTAAGCAGTTAATATGCAATGAGATTCCATATCTATCGAGAATTATTTCGCTCGCCGAGAGTTATGACCGGAAGTTAAGCGGAGCACCCAACAGAAAATCTATGTCAAAGGATATAGCGCTTGAATCTATCCGCAGCAGTGCAGGCAAGCATTTCGATCCTGTCTTAGCTGAACAATTTATCGAGATGGCAATGCAGGACAACGAAATATAATACGCAGGGCTTCTGATTATTAAAAAGTCCTGTTTTTGTATATACTATTACTTTTCGTTCATGCTCTTTAACAAGTCTCTGATTTCCTCGAGTAATAATTCATTCTTTGGTGGCGTGGGTGGTGAGAGTGGCGGTACAGCAGGCTCCTCCTGCTTTTTTTTGAATGAAGTCAAGAGCTTTACTATAAGGAAAATACAAAGTGCTATGATCAAGAAATCAATTATGGACTGAATAAACGCTCCATACTTGAATGCAACCTCAGCGGCAGTATCTGTTGCTGGTGTTATTACATACTTCATATCCGCAAAGTTTACCTTGCCAAGTATAAGTCCGATCAACGGCATGATTATGTCGTTTACAAGCGATGTAACAATTTTTCCGAAAGCCCCACCTATGATAATACCGATTGCCAAGTCCATTACATTACCACGCATGATGAATTTTTTAAACTCCTTAGCCATGCCGACTCCCTTTTCTTTCATCTTTACCATCCCTTCAATAACTTATTTTATATATTTTTATCATGTACATGAATATCAAGTTGCGGATAAGGTATTTCGATTCTCTGGTTATCGAATTCCTTCTTTATTATCTATTGTTGTAAGTATTGTATATAATATCGTAATTTTGGTTACAGTGCCTAAATCTGAACCGTTATCGATGTAATCACCAACCTTATATGGTTTGAATGCAAGTATTATAAGACCTCCCGTAAAGTTTGACAATGCACCCTGAAGTGCAAGTCCGATTGCAAGTCCGACAGAAGCAAGAACAGCAAAAACCGAAGACAATGACAGGTCCAATACGCTTATTACCGAAATAAACAGCAACGATTTTAAACCGAGCGATAAAAAGCTCCTAATAAACGACTGTACACTCTGTTCAATTTTACAGAAGCCTTTTGAGTTTATTATAAATCTGACAAGATATTTGATCAACTTTAGCCCGATTATTAAAAGTAAACCTGCATAAACTATGTTCAGACCTATCGAGGTTGCTATTTCGACAAGTGTTTTCCAGAATTGTTCCATTATTATAATCCACCTTCGAATTTTATGCTTACTATATAAAACTAATAAGTGAATTACCTTATTAATTTGTTAGTTTAATATATATTATAATTCTACATATTTCGATACTGAAAGTCAACAAACTTATTCAACTATTTTGCTCTTTGCTTTTACATATCCGAACGGTTCATTTAAAAGTTCAAAAGTGATGCTAAACTTATATCTCCACACTGTCCCCTGCGCAGAGGATCTGGCAGCGGTTGCCTAAAAACTTCTTCATCTCTGCGATAGCAATAATTCCTGTGCAGTGCAATGGGTAGATATGCTTTATATCTATATCCATAATATACTGGATAGTCATTTGAAGTCTCAAAGGCTGGGTATTCTCGAGATGCATTCCGGCAAGAACTGTGTCGATTTTTTTTCCCGGGAACTGCTTCTGAGTATACTTCAAACAATTAATTATGCCCGGATGACTGCAGCCAAGAAAGATAACAAGTCCTTTTGCAGTTTCGTAAATCAACATCTGCTCATCGTCCATCATGTCCGAGGTAAGCTTACCGTTGTTTTCAATGTAAAATCCCTTTGGTACATCCTCAAAGATCGCAGTGCTTGGAATTTCGCCGATCAGATGAATATTATCCGCAATCTGCGTCATGCTTTTTGAGAAGATGATGTTGTCATGGATATTTTTATATTTATTTTTATCAGCTGACCATGGAATCCCAATCTCACGGTATGTTTTACCGTCGGGGTTGACAGCTAACTTTTTTTTCAGCGCCGATTCCCTGATAAGTATTTTGGGGAATTTATCTATCTCTGGGAAAAACTCGAGTCCGCCGCAGTGGTCATAATGACCGTGGCTCAGAACAATATAATCGGTTTTTGCAAGATTGACCTCCATTGTTCCTGCATTTTTAACAAAGACAACAGACTGCCCACAATCGAACAGGATGTTGTTGCTTTCGCTCTCTATAAAAACCGATAATCCATGTTCGGCAAGAATACCGCGTTTTTTTGCCTTGTTTTCGGTAAGAATATGAAATATCATTATAAAAACTCTCCTGACAGTCTGATATTTTTCGCAGTTTATTTTATATTCAATATTAGTTTACTTCTTTGTTTGTCATCTGTCAAGATATAAAATGAATTATGTTACAAATAATTATTCACTTTTCTCTCATATATGCCTACGGCAGTTTCGATGGCAGAATTTTCCCTTACAGTTTTGTCCGCAAACAACATTGGCTGAACCACATTGAGGACAAGTATATTCGCCGTTCTTGATAATCTCAAGATTCTCATAACTTTCCATCCATTCGTTATCACAATCATTACACTTGACAGGACATATGTTTCTGGTATAATTGCCGCCCTCGATATGAATTATCTTTCCGTTGATGAGACTGTCGGCAACCTTTTCCCTCGCTACAAGAAGTATCCGTTGAAAAGTAGGGCGGGATACCTTCATGCGCTGCGCACATTCCTCCTGCTCAAGTCCCTCGAGGTCCTTGAGCCGTATAGCTTCCAGTTCTTCGAGCAGTAAAACATTCGTCGGTATTTCGGGTACCTCTCTGTCCGATGGTATAAAAAAGGGTACTGTAGGTATATAATCTATTTTGCGCCATTTAGTTGGTCTTGCCATCTCTCTCGTCTCCATTCAAATAGTAGCTTACTGTATTAAGTCAATTATGAGCTTAACATATATAGTTTACAAGCATTTTTACTGTCTGTCAACCGTTTTCTCACGACAATTATTTTGTTTTACATACAATCAAGTCAGGAGTGATCCTGACTTGATTGTGTTTGTAGAGAGCCTTATTTAAAATTGCGTCTGCTTCTTCGGTATAAACCAACACCAAATCCGAATCTTCCACGACCGAAGCCTCTACCCAGATCAAATCCAAGCCCTAAGCCAAAGCTGCGGCTATTTCTCAACGGTTCTGCAGTTTTGTTCTTATCTGTTGCAGTGCAAAAGCCCATGCCTCTGCCTGTCTTTTCACCAAGACCCAGTGGACCAGTTCTATCTCTTCTTGGCATAATTACACCTCCGTTCTTTGGGTTTCACATTTATGCAATTTTGTGCAATCTATCAAACTCTCAAGCTTGTTATGAAGTTTATCTACAGTTTCCTTGCTGATTGCATGCTCCATTCTGCAAGCATCAAGGTCTGCGGTTTCATTACTTACGCTTAGCACATCAGTAAGAAAATATCTTATCAGATCATGCCTTTTCTGTACCTGTTCAGCAAATTTTCTGCCCTTGTCGGTCAAATCAACTGTTCCATACTTTTTCTTAGTTATATAACCCGAGTTATTCAATATCCCGAGCATCCTACTAACACTCGCTCTTGTTATATTGAGCTTTTCGGCAATTTCGTTTGAATGAATCAAATCATTGCAAGCAGACAGCTCAAGAATAGCTTTCAGATAATCTTCCTTTGATTTTGTCATTCTTTTGTCGTTAATGCTCATTTCAATTATGGTGGTCATGGTCGTGTGCATGATCGCAGACATCCTTGTCAAAGCCGTAGCCTCTGCCACCGCCCGGAGTACAAGGACTTACGCCACCGACAAGCGTACCTTCAGCATATTCAGCAAGCACATTGTCGATCTTTCCGGTTATTCCGGCTATAACTTCAATCCCATATTCGGAAAAGAATCCGATTGCTCTCGCTCCGATACCACCGCAAATTATTGCTTTTATCCCTCTTTTATTAAGAAACTCGGGAATAGCACCGGGTGAATGACCGGGATTAGGTACCTTTTCTATATTTGCTACCTTGCCGTCTATAATTTCTGCGATTGTATAAACAGGGCATCTGCCGAAATGCTCTGATACAAAAACTCCATCTGTTGAAATTGCTATTTTCATTATTATGACCTTCCTCTTTACGTTATTCTTGATGTTTAGTTCGATTTTGTTACGAAATTTCAGACTTTCTCCTTATCGATATCAGTTTTTAATCTCTCCCATATACTTTTTATTTCGTCTGTTATATTTACAAGTCCGGCTTCAACCGGTGTTTTAAACTGTCTGAGTGCCTCTACAATCTTAGGTTCAAAAGGAATCCTTCCAATTACAGGATAACCGTTTTTTTCGCAAAAGTTCTCGATTTCAGTTGACATTTCAATGTTCAGATCAAATTTATTGATACAGATATATCCCGGAATGCCGAAATGCTTGGCAACTCCCAGCACTCTTACCATATCACTAAGCCCTGAAATAGTTGGTTCTGTAACGACAACAACAGCATCGCAGCCTGTTATAGAAGCTATAACAACACAACCTATTCCCGGCGAGCCGTCAATCAGCAACCAGTCCTCGCCTTTTTCATACTTATTTGCGTTCTTCCTGACCTCTGTAACCAACTTACCCGAACCTTCCGCACCGATATCCAACAGAGCATGTGAGAATGTTCCTCTGTCCGTCTCAGAAATAAAGGTGTTTCCTGTCTTGACCGCTTCAAGCTTTATTGCATCCGCCGAGCATATCAATGTACATGCTCCACAGCCTTCACACCTAAAGAGTATTATATTAAAATCCTCGTCTATTGCATCAAACAGGCAGGTTCTTCTGCAGATTCCGCAACGTACACATTTATCCTTTTCGATTATAGCTTCTTTCGCACCGTAATACTTATTTTGTTCGATTAACTTTTCCTCAAGCAGAATATGGAGATTGGGTGTGTCAACATCACAGTCTGCAAGCATTTTATTGTTCACTAGCCGGCTGAGTGATGCGACAAGAGTTGACTTGCCCGTGCCGCCTTTTCCACTGATAAATACAATCTGTTTCATCTCTTGACACGCTTCTTTATCCTGCTAAACATACTTTGAAAGCTTTCTGTCAGCCTTTTATCAGCTAATATAGGCAGGTCTCCCCGCGAATACGTCTGAGCGATTTCAGGAGAATAAGGGATTTCCATAAGAACTTCGATTCCCTCACGGTTGCAAAAGTCAGTTATCAGGCTATTGTCTTTGCAGGCTTTGTTTATTACTATTCCCAACGGTTTCCTCAGCTTTTTTGCCAACCCTACCGCAATTTCCAGATCATGCAGTCCGAAAGGCGTAGGTTCGGTAACAAGAATGCAGTAGTCAGCATCCGATATCGATTGAACGACCGTGCAGGATGCACCCGGCGAACAATCAAGTATAACAGGTATATCTGTACGCTGATGCTTTTTCAACTGCTTAATAACAGGTACAGCAACCGGTTCGCCGATATTCAATTTGCCCTGCACAAAGGTGTTGCGTTCGTTCTTCTCAATGACACCTATTATGCACTCGTCCACATACAATACACCCTGTTTGCAAGCAATATAGCAGGCGCCGCAATGATGGCATATCTCAGGGAAAATCAACACATTTCCCTTTACAACTGCAATCGCATTAAACTGACATACTTTTGCACAATCTCCGCAGCCGTTGCAAAGTGCTTTATCAACCGCAGGTATCCCGACCTTAACAGGTATAGGATCACACATTAACGGTTTCAGAAAAATTGCTCCGTTTGGTTCCTCAACATCGCAATCAATATACTGCGACGGCTTAATTACTGCGGCAAGTCCGGTTGAAACAGTTGTTTTACCTGTTCCACCCTTGCCGCTCAACACTGCGATAATCATACTTAACTCCTGCCGCCCATTCCAAAATGCGAAGGTACTGTTTCGTTAATCTTTGCAAGCTCACCGTTTTTGAATTTGCCAATGTTTTCATTGACTGATAACGGTTCGCCTCTGTAAATCGCAATTTTTGCAGCCGAAAGCACATTCATTGCATTAGGTCCGACATTTCCGGTAATAACTGCTTCGATACTCTTCTCAACCATCAATTGTCCTGAACTAATACCTGCGCCACCACCCGATGCTCCAGCTTCATTTTCGAGAATCTCAATACCGCCTGTTTCAAGGTCACAGATTGCAAAATAAGCACATCTGCCGAAGCGGGGATCAAGAATGCCGTCGGTTGTCTTTCCACTCGAAGTTATACAAACTATCATAAACTTGTCATCCTTTCAGTTCCAAAATTATATTATTTTATTTCGGTCATATGACCATTACTATAATAACATAGTTTAGAGCATATGTCAATAACTATCTATAATTTTTCAAAAAATAATGAACATATGTAATACTATTTCTCATAAGAAACAATAGTTAAAATTTCTCAAAAAAGTCTGTCAATCATAGACTTTTCCTCTAATTTTATCATTGTTTCAAAATCGAATTAGTGTAAAAACACATGCTCATCTGAATTTTATTCTTGGATTTTATTCTGGCAGTCCGGGCAATAACCGTAAACATCGAGTTTGTGACCGGCAATTTTGAACTTCGTTTTTTCCTCTAGGGTTTTTTCGTAGTTTTTTATCGGGCAGAAATCAATAGGTATTATTTTCTTGCATTCAAGGCAGACCAAGTAATGCCTGTGTACCAGTCTGTTATATTCGAACATAGCTCTCGAATCTCCCGAAATGTTCAGCTTTTTTGCTAACATTTTTTCCGCAAGCGTTTCCAGCGTACGGTAAACAGTTGAGAGGTTAGCAGAAATTTGTTTATTCTTCAACTCAAGGAACACCTGCTCAGCGGTTACAGGCTGTTCACTTTTCTCGAGAATTTCAAGGATTGCAGATCTGGTTTTAGTATTCTTAAGTCCGCTTCTTCTCAGCAACTCATCAAAATTATCCTGTTTCATTCCGCACATCCCCCATTCTCAGCTTTACTGTTCTTTATTTTTGCCATATTAATATGATTTATAATTGCCTTGATGATACTGACCGCAATATAAAACACTACCGATATAACAACAATTACTGCGCCGGAGGATATATCCATTTCATATGATATATAAAGTCCAGATATGCAGAAAAGAACACCCAGTCCGATGGCTATAAAGATACGATTTTTGAAGTTGTTGGTTAATAATCCCGCAGCGGCAGCCGGTGCTGTAAGAAGTGCCATAACAAGAATTATACCCACGACTCTAAGCAGGATAACAACCGTCATTGCAATAAGTAAAAGTAACAGATAATCAAGAAATGCTGTTCGGATTCCGATTATAGCTGCAAACTCCTCGTCAAAAAGATACGCCTTCCAGTTGTTATACAGTGATACTACAACGATTACAACCACAACCGACAGTATAATCATAAGTAAAAGGTCTGATTTTGTCACTGACAGGATATTTCCGAACAGGTATGAGCTAATGTCGGGCGGATAGCCCTTCATAAGTGCGATGAACAGAATGCCCAGCGCCATACCCAACGACCAGAACAGCCCGATGATAACATCCGAATTTGCTTTACCTCTGCGTTTGATGAATCCTATTCCAAAGGCAGCGGCAACAGAAAACAGAAATGCGCCAATAATCGGCTCAAAGCCAAGCAAATACCCCAGTCCAACACCGCCGTATGAGGTATGCGCAATGCCTCCGCTCATCATAACCAGCTTTTTTTCGACAATGATAACGCCGATTATACCGCAAACTATACTTGCGAGTATTGCTGAGTAGAATGCATTTTGTAAAAACTGATATTTAAACAGTGCTTCAATCATTTCAGCAGCCCTCCTCATGTTCATGTAACACGCGGTGCGGTACACCGTGGGCAATCAGATCAACCGGGCAGCCGTAAAGATGGTTGACTATATGTTGATTAATTTCCGGTTCACCGTGATAAACCAATCTTTCATTCAGGCAGGCAAGGCTGTGAACCTGAGAAGAGATAGCAAGGAGATCATGCGTAACCAGTATAATTGTCATATCTTTGTTCAGCTCTGACAACAGACTGTAAATCTGTTCTCTTGAACTTGCATCAACGCTTGCGGTCGGCTCATCAAGCAGCAGTATCTTGGGATTGATTGCCAATGCTCTCGCAATCAACATCCTTTGGAACTCACCGCCCGAGAGCTGTGAAATCTGACGTTTTGCAAGGTGTGATATCCCTACCCTTTTAAGTAATTCATTGGTTATCTGTTTGTCCTTTTCACTGTAACGGTAAAATGGCGAAAGCCCTTTTTTCAGCCTTCCGGTCAGAACAACTTCAAATAATGTTATAGGAAACTTTTTGTCAACAGAAGAAAATTGAGGCACATAACCAATAACTTCGGTGCTGCCGCCTTCCTTCCCATAAATCTGAATCTTCCCACCTGTTATCGGTATTAATCCGAGAATAGCCTTAAGCAGGGTTGATTTGCCGCCTCCGTTAGGCCCGATGATACCGAGATATTCATGGTCACGCACGTCAAGACAAACCCCTTCGATTGCGAGGGTTTGTCCATAATAAACCGACAAATTATCAATATGCAGTGCCGGTGGATTTTCTGAATTATTTTCTTTGTGTTTATTCATTCAATATTCCATTCGTATTTACTTTTAACTTTATAATGATAAAAACTCGCAATTAAAATTTTTATATTTATTCCATGGCTTCCGCTATTGTACTTGCCATAGCTTCAAGGTTTTCGATGTAATTTGCTGCAAGTGGTGCCAATTGAATTGTCTTGCCACCAAGTTCTTCAGCAAATGCTTTTGACTGATTGCTGTCGATTTCCTCCTGGTAGAAGATAACCTTAATGTTTTCTGCCTTCGCTAAATCAATCATTTCCTGAAGGTGCTGTGCGGTTGCTTCCTTGCCTTCTTCTTCAAGCGAATACATTGTCAGGCCGTAATCGGCTGCAAGATATCCGAACGCAGGGTGAAAAACGATAAATTTACGATTCTGTACACCATCAAGTGCATTTTTGATTTCAAGGTCAAGCTCATTTAACTTTTCTATGTATGCTTGCGCGTTTTCTGCGTATTTTGTTTTATTATCCGGATCAAGCTTACCCATTTCCTCAGCAATTACATTTATCATTACCTTTACACGTTTAGGTGAGAGCCAGATATGCGGATCTCTGCCGCCACTCTCAAAACTGATATTATCATAAACCTTTGCAACCTCGTCTGCAAGAGCTACAACCTTTTTATCACCTACATTGGGCATAATACTTGCTTCTTCAATCTCCACGCCGACTGAGAAATAAATTTCTGCTTGATTGAATTCAAGCATTTCCTTGGGTGACGGTTCATAGGTTTCAGGACTGCTTCCTGGCGGGACGATGGTTACGATGTCAACCAGATTACCGCAAACTGCTTCTACAAAGGTCTGTTCCGGCACAATCGAAACCGCAACAATAATTTTATCACTGCCGCTTTCGGTATTATTGTTGATGTTACAGCCTGCGAACAACATCAAAACAGCTAAAATGCTTAAAATAATACTTAGATTTTTTTTCATTGATATCCCCATCCTTATGTTTACATGATCCTTAAATGCAAATGCAACCCATTTGCATTTGCATTTGCATTATACAATATGCAAATCAGTTTTGTCAAGATGAAAATTTACAGATTTTAAATTTAACCATCTGTAAATATTCTGTTAAACTATTCTGCTAAACAAAATTGTTTTAAAAGCAAGAATATTATCATTTCAATCTTGAATTTTTATTTTTGTCGTTATATACTGTATATACAATATTATATGGCTGAAAAGGAGAATGTTTATGAGCAATTATCCGATAAAGCCCATTGAGGGCAGCTGGTTTTCGGTCTATTGGGACGACAAAAGGCATTTTTACTGGAATGATGCCTGCATGAAATATAATGCGGAACAATGGGACGCAATAATCAGAGATATGGCACTGCTCGGTCAGGAATACATAATTATGTGTAATGTAGCAATCGGCGGGCGTTGCATTTATGATTCCAAGCTGTTGTCGAAGGTACAGATGGCGGTTGATGATCCGATGGAGCTGGTTTTCAAAGCAGCTGACAAATACGGTATGAAGATATTCATGACCAATGATTATTTCAAGAATTTCACCTTTGATGAAGTTTTCTTACCGGAGTCGGTCAAGGGCAGAAACATGATTTGCGAAGAGATCGTCGCAAGATACGGTCACCACAAGAGCTTCTATGGCTGGTATTGGGCATGGGAAGCTTACATCGGCCCATATTTCGATGAGCATTTCATCCGTTACATAAACGAAAGCTCGGCTTTCGCAAGAACTTTGACACCAAACGCAAAATTCCTTACCGCTCCCTACGGGACAAAGAATGCTGTTTGCGACGATAAGTTTCTCTCGCAGCTTGATAAGCTGGATGTTGATATAATTGCGTATCAGGACACAGTCGGATGCTTTGCGATGGATACAGACCAAAGTGAAAAATCCTTCGAAATACTCAGAAAAGCACATGACAAGGTTCCTCAGAGAAAGCTTTGGGCTGATGTCGAGACCTTCGACTGGGAAGGCAAAGACAATGTTAAGGAAACCCCACTAATCCCCGCAACCTTTGAGCGTCTTGAAAGGCAGCTGAGAGCTGTTTCACCTTATGTTGACAAAATTCTTGTATTTATATTCGAAGGTTTGTTCAGCAACCCCGACAGCATCGCCTTCACCGGTTATGGTGAAGCTGCAAGATACTACAAGGAATACACCGAATGGCTCTCAAAGCACCATCCGGATATGTTCAAAAAGTTTTAATAGCAATAAATTATTCCCCTTCAGCCGAAAAGCTGAAGGGGAAGTTTTTTAGCTCTGCATTATAAACGGTGGATCTGCAGGTGGATTCAGCGGTGCTGATGTGAACGGGAAGCTGCCGAAAATCATGTCAAACATATAATCAAATATCTGTTCTTTAACATTCATTACATCAATAGCAACTATTATGCTGTCATTAGGTCTGCCCGGATAATCCCAGACATTGATCTTGACAATCAAACTGCCCGGTTTTTCTTCAAGCTCAATCTGTGTTGCCTTGGTATAAGCCTTTGCTGCAATCAGTCCGAAGGTCTCCTCGACGTACTTTTTCACAAGATCAAACCCATCTTTTCCGCGCCAGCCGGCAGCATTGGCATCCAGAAACTTCTTCAGCCACTCTCCGACATACTTCTGGAAGTATTCCTTTGCTTTCGGGTTGTTTGCCATCTCTTCAAACTTATTGGAAACAATCATTTTGAACGCGTTGACGGTCAGGTCTCCGAGACCGGCGAGAATCGCATCATAGAATCCGATTGGTTTTCCGTCGGAGCCGATATCATTGAAGTAGTGATTGACTATTTTTATAACCGTGAAGCTTGCAAGAATCATTCCCACCTTCTTCAGACTCGTATCCTTATCAATCTGAGTCATCAGCATATTTTCCATCATCGCCATCAGGCTTGTATTAACACCCCTGAGTTTATCGGCAGGACTCGTTATGCCTTCGCGATACCAGATGTTTTCAGCGATAAGCTGAACCATAATTTCTTTCGTCGGAGTCAGCAATGCTTCTCCAACCGGACCTGTGTATGCAGCCGCAACATATGAGAATGCTTGATCTCCAACCCATTTAACCCATTCAAGTCCCCAGATAACCCAATCCAGCGTTTCAGCATAGTTGATGTTAGCCTGTGATTCATCATAAAGTGTACGGGCGGTTATTTCATAAAGACTCCTGTTTAACAGTCTGATTTCTTTTGGAGACATACGGTCATAATTTTCTTTGATATTATTAATTACGCTGCTCCAATCCTCAGGCGGCATATATTTCCTTATGCGTTTTAACAACAGGTCAAGCTCTTCCTTCTTCGCTTTCATCTCATTGAAAGGTTCACCTATAAGTCTTACAGGCAAATCAAGGTTATAGGGTTTATTCTGATATTCGCAGGATATCGGGAAGGTCAGATAATGCTTTGAATCGCCTTCGGGTATCTGCATTTTTGGTTGAAATTTGTAGATGCCTGCATTGTTGGTCGGTTCTATCTCATACTTGAACACAGTCGCAAGGTTTTCCGCCCTTGTATCGGTGCCCTTTAATTTATCGAACTTCACATCGAGCTTTGACAAATCTACAAGCTCAGCCTTTATTCTGTCGTTCGCATCAACCGTACTGACAGCCAGTTCGAGTTTGAAGCTGGTTGCCATGACAACCTCGCCACCCTCTTCGCGTTCTTTATCCTCGTATGCACCAATCTGTGCATAGTCGTTATCGTCGAATCTTATGACAGAAACAGTGATTCCTTCGGGATAAATAATCGCATTGAAATAGTCCGACTTGTAGTCATGCTCGGATTCCGCCATAACCTCAACACTGAAGGTTTTACTGCGATCATTGGGTTTCTCGGATTTTGTACTTGTGTTTCTGAGCTTTGCTTTGTAATGGAAATCGTCAACCTTCTCAAGCTCGGCATCGAATGGGCTTTCGTCCTGAAGCTTCAATTCAACCTTCGGTACCTCCATGAAATCAACCAGCGTGAACGGTACAATATACTCACCGTCGTCGCCTTCAATCATGTTGACCGTCATACTCAGGTAATCGCCCTGTTCATCGAATTTAATATAAGGATCGCCGACAAGCCTGAACTTGACGTTGTCCTGGAAGCTGCCGCCCTCACCTGTGAATTTGAAGCTGACAATCCCGTCAGTCGGATTATCCGTATTCGACATGGATTCAGCTTCGACAATCGCTCCCATATAGTTACCTGCAATTGTTGTATCTCTGACCTTAAGCGCGTTGCTGCCCGAGAAAATTTCGATATTCTGCGTCAGGTCGAAACGGTCGGTTTCTTCGCCTTCTTTTGATATCTCTACCATTCGAGCATAAACCGTAACACCCGGCTTGTTATATCTGATCGAATCGCCGAAATCCTTTCTGATGTACATTTTATAACGTTTACCGTTTTTATCTTCTTCGTTATTTTCTCCGTTCGTACCGCCGCCGGATGCTCCGGCAGCACCGAGTGCAGCTGCAACACTCAACGCACCGACAGCTATCAATGCAGGCACACTGACACCAGTTTCTCCCGCACTGTTTGTAGCATTTGTGTTGATTACAATATCTGCACCCCCGGAAATTACAGTGCTTGTATCGCCAATACTGACATCACAGATCGGGGTGCCTTTTGGTGCGAATCCGTATGTATAGATAACTCCTCCTCCATACAGACCGCCTTCAACATATATTTTCATAACAGCGCCTTCAACCATAACCTTTGGCTTTGCAACATTCCCGTTTGGCGAAGCTGTATCTGAAAGTGAGGTCATATCCTTGTCGATCGACAAGCCTGTGCCAGTATTTTCACCGATAAAATCAAAGGAATGATAGGTGTCATCATGCGTATAACCATCGTCGCTCGGACCATCAGCACGCATTGTTATCTGCGCATGTGCACCGTCTGCACTAATTACACTGTTAGCGGAAAAGCTTACGCTGTAAAAAATTTTAACTTCGTTTTCCTTTCCTACAACAATAACATTCGGAGGTGTACCCCAAGTAAACTCAACCTCGATATATCTTTCGCTACCATCGATATTCCAGGTCTGGGTATCAATAATTCTGCCTTCGGTATAGAAATGTGTATGTGTTCTGATAACATGCTGACCATCAACCATATGGTCGACATTCATTGCACTGACATAATCATCAATATTGTATTCTTCGGTTTTCAGAAGCACCCATCTATCTCCTTCTGTATTCTTCCATTCGTAAACATAGGTAGTCTGCATAAGACCGCAGCCCAGACCATACAGATGAATACCGATTTTATCACCCTTGTTTTTTCCGTATGCTGCAATAGCAACCAGTGTTGCGGAAGCTTCAGTTGCTTCGTTATACATACCTCCGACACCAAGACCTGATATTCCGTCCTCAGGTTCAAAGGTTCTGGTTGTAGTTGACGGAGTAGCGGGTGAAAGATCATATTCACCCATCATAACCTTTGCGTTTGAGCTGTAGTTGTACGAACCGTCACCTTCGCGGTATTTTGAAATGAGAGTGTTTGTAACATCTATCTTAATTATTTCGCCACCTTTAAAGCTTGAGGGCGGGACGCTAAAGGTTATAGCAGATGAAGCGCTGCAATCATCAGCAGTAAATGAAAACGAAAAGTTGTTGCGGCTGTATGTGTTGCTTGTATCAAAATAATCATCATTTGATATATCGTAATCAAGCACATCAACCAATACCCACTCGAAGCCGACAGCTGCATCTATTTCCTCCTGCCATGGCTCCCAGACAAATGCCGCTGAAACCGTCATCGCAATCAGTGAGGTCAGCATCATTGTCAGAACAATCATAGCAAAAATCCTTCTTTTCATTACTTTGCCGCCCCCTTCTTTGATTGATTGACAACAAGCAATACCACCGCTGTGATCATCATAAACGCACCCAGCGAATAGCATATGTAAACAAAGGGGATTGCAGACAGCGGAATGGCAAGCATAAAGCCTGCACTCATCCCTGCAATAATACTTCTGACGTCGATTTTATTGGATTTTCTGTTGAATAGCGAATTTAAAAGACGGGTTACAAACCCGTTTGAGCCGGTCGCACGCAAGGTCAAGAATACTGCTGTTACAGCCGCCATGCTCTTCCAAAGCGAAGCATAACCTGCCATGAAGTTATAGAAAATCAAAGCAGCGCTTGCACCTGCAAGCAAAGGGGCTATATTCGAAGCGATGTTCTTGTAACTGTCGATTGTGCTTTTAAAACCGCCTACTATTGTCTTGAAAGGGTTCTGACCTCTAAATAGTGGCGTTACAATCGCTGTTACAAGGTACGCAAACAACCCCTTCCCGACAATACCCCCGAGCATGCGGAACACATTGTTGCTGATGCCGCCCTGCGTAAAGGTTATAAATGATAAAATCTGCACCGGCAGTGGATTTAATCCCAGTCTGGGCAGCAGAAGCAATACAACCCAGACGACTGCAAGCACTATTGCCGGAATCAGCTTTTTTATGTCCTTGAAGGAAGATATAATCGAGCGGATATACCTTATAGCCTCACTGATAATCAGCTTAATCGGGTTTAATGTGGACAGAATGTTGCTGCCACCTATGATACCGCTACCGCCAAGTGCTGTTTCACCTGCGAATTTTGATGCGTTTATATTACTGTTCGAAGCTTTGTTTATAACATTCGCTGTAACCGAAGCAAGTTTTGACGGCTGATTGTTTTGTGAAGTATCAACCGGAGTTCCGCAATTGGTGCAGAAGACAGCTCCGTCACTCAACACTGCCCCGCATTTTATGCATTTGCCTTTCATCTCAGACCTCTTTTCTGTTATATTCGAATTTCAAAATTATATTGTACTTCTATTCTACTTTTAATTTGGAGTATAAAGCAATGGTTATCTGAATTTGTCATTGACAAATCTTTTTTATTGTCAACAACCTTTAAATTTCTCTTATTTCATTGACAACAGTTTCAATTATGATTATACTGACCTTGAATTAATAATTTATCGTTTTTATACACGAAAGGATATTCATAACATGAAAGACGTTGACATTGTCGACAGGCTGTCTCCCATACAGATAAATAAGGGTCATGATTTCTCTGGCGGCAAAACCGCATTCCGCGGAAAAGCGAGCCCGAACGAATACTATGCGTTTCAGGTCGCAATCTCAGGCAACGGTCTGTCAGGTAAGATAGGATTTAAATACAATGATCTCAAGAGTGCTGATTCGGTTATTACTGCCGATAACTTCTTCTGCATAAATCTCAGCGGTATCGACTGGCTGGGCGACAGCCTTGAAAAGAAGGTTGTGCTTGTTGATGGCGGATCGCAGGTACTTTGGGTATCGCTGTTTATCCCCGAAAAAGCAGATGGTGTCTACAAGGGTGAGATGATTTTGACAGTCGGCCAAGCTGAAATTCCGCTGTCAATCGAGCTTGAGGTATCGGGTGAGGTTCTCGTTGATCACGGTGACAGTGAACCATGGCGATTTTCAAGATTGCGTTGGCTGAATACATATAATAAAACCGGACTCGACAAGCCCATCGGTAAATACACCGACCTACACTACAACGGCAGTATAATTTCTGTACTCGGCAGAAAAGTTACTCTATCCGAAAGCGGACTGCCGAAAGCAATTTTCTCCTACTTTGACAAAAACATAAAGTTGAGCGAAACACGGACACAGGTTACCGATATGCTCAGGCTGACTATACACAAAGACAATAAAATACTTGTGTTTGGTAACTACAAAACTAAAACACTGCTCCAGAACTCCGCAAAAGTTATCATTGAAACTACAGCTGATAACAGCATTTTCAACTACCGTTGCAGGTTGACAGCCGAATTTGACAGTTTTATGGGATATGAGCTTGAGTTAACGGCAAAAGAAACCGCTAATATTCAGGATATATCGGTTACCATCCCCTACACAGACGAATGCAGCACCTACTTCATGGGACTCGGGCACACGGGCGGATACCGTCCCGAAGCGGTCGATTTCAAATGGGACAGAATGAAACGCCAGAACGGGTTTTGGATGGGTGGAATAAATGGCGGACTCAGATGTGAATTCAGAGGCGAGAACTATTACCCGCCACTGCCTCTGCTCTACTATAAGCAGCGTACCATCACACCGCCCGACAGCTACTCCAATAACGGTAAAGGCGGAATCAGGATGCAAAACACCGACACAGGTGTTGATATGATTGCATACAGCGGTGAGCGCACTGTCAAGACAAGCCAAGTGCTAAGGTTCGACTTCAACCTGCTTGTTACTCCACTGAAGGTGCTTGACATGAAGAGCCGCCTGTCAACCAGATACACCCATGGTGGCGACATCGGAAATATTGAGAAAGCAAAGAGTGTTGGCGCAACACACATTAATGTTCACCACTGCACAGAACATAACCCATATATAAATTATCCTTTTATTGAAAATAAAAAGCTGAAGGATTTAATTGATGCGGCTCACAAAGAAGATATCGGCGTAAAGGTATATTATACAATCCGTGAACAGAGCGATCACACCGTTGAGCTTCAGGCATTTCGCTCACTGGGCGATGAGATATTTATGAAGCCTGTTGCTGACACCGAAACCTACCAGTGGAACAGCGAAGGGTTGAAGTGGTTCGCAGAAAACATCGGCACCGACATCATTCCGGCATGGAAGAGCCGTATGGATGCTTCAATCAACCTGAACGGTCGCTCAAGATTTGCAAACTACTGGGTTGAGGGGCTGCGTTGGCTGCTTGAGGTGCAGGATATCGACGGTATCTACATTGACGACACCGTTATCGAACGCGACACAATGAAGCGCGCGCGAGCATTGCTCGAAGAAAAATGCGGATGTCTTGTCGACCTACACACCTGCAATCATTATAACAATAGCAACGGCTTCGGCAACAATACCAACATGTACATGGAGTTGATGCCCTATATCGACACACTCTGGATCGGCGAATGCTTCGATTACAACAAGGGACCTGACTTCTGGTTAGTCGAAATTTGCGGAACACCATATGGGCTGAGCGGTGAGATGCTTGAGAACAACGGCAACCCATACCGTGGTATGCTGTTCGGCATCACCGCAAGATATCCGAGAGGCGGCGAAGCGTTGGTTGAGCTGTGGAAATTCATACGTGAGCAAAAGCTACAGGACAGCGAGTTCACCGGCTTCTGGAACGATAAAATACCTGTTAAATGTGATAAAAAAGATGTATATTGTTCGTTATACAAATTTGAGAGCCGCCTTGTTGTCGCTGTCGCAGGCTGGAATCAGGAAATCTGCGATGTAAATCTCAAAATTGAGGGAATAAATACCGATAAATATAACACTTTCATCCCCGAAATTAAGCATTTTCAGGAGTATGAAAGGCTTGACACTTTAAAGCTTACAATTGAGCCAGGCAAAGGTAAAATTTTAATTGTTGAATTGTAAAAACGCAGAAACGAACAACCAATGAGAAATTCATTGGTTGTTCGTCATACCAAATTATTAAGGGATAGAAGTAAGCATGTTTATATCAGAATTTAAAGAGTTTTTATATTATTTATACTAATTCTATTTAGAAACAGTGATAAAATTCGAGAAAAAATCTTTACTGTATGGACTTTTTCGAAAAATTTTACCTACTGTTTATTATAGAAATAGTATTAATCGCCATATCAACTATTTCGATTGTTGTCACTGCGTATGACAAGCTTGCAGCGAAGCATTTTCAAAGACACCGTATCCTCCCCGAAAAGCTGCTGTTTGCTCTCGTTTCTCTCTGTGGTTCTGTTGCAATGTTTCTGACTATGTTAATAATCCATCACAAAACACGAAAAAAGCGGTTTATGATCGGTATCTCAGTGATATTGATATTACAAATTTCAATAATTGTTGTTTTGTATTATTTAAAAATTCTCGATAGTTTTTATAATATAGGCACAATTTTTCTACATTTGAATGATAATATAGGTTATAATAGTAAAATCCATTCAGGGGGTTATGCAAGGATGAATACAAATGCAGGTATGAATCTTTTATCTATCATAGCTCTTTGTTTTACAATAATTATGGCAAGCCGTCATATTATTGAAAACAAATATAAAAGCAGAAATTATATTGCTGTTTCAGTAATAACAATAATACTTCTTGTTCTCGAAGTCATTGCCGAGTATTATTTAACATCAAGCAATGTAAATGATGTAGTTCTCCACCGTGTTGTAAATATTCTCGGCTTCATACTTTGTCCTACAGTTCCTTATGTATTGTTACTGTTTTGCTATAATAGGCAACGTTCAAATAACCTGCTTATAATTATTGTTACACTGCCATTATATATTAATTTGTTTCTCTGTGTAATAAGTTATACAACCGGTTGGATTTTTTATGTGGATTCAGCAAACACTTATACAAGAGGTCAGTTATTTTTTATACCGACAATAATCAGTATACTTTATTATATTTTTATGATAATAGCTATGCTGAAAAGCCGAGAGGATTACGACAGAAGAGATAAATATATCTTCCTGGTTATTTTATTCTCGCCTATATTTGCAATGCTGATACAGATATTAAATTCTGATTTTCTTCTTATATGGAACAGTGTTGCACTCAGTCTATTATTATATTATATCTTTCTGCGCGAACTGCAGTTTACCTATGATATGCAAACAGAGGTGAAAAACCGTACAGCTTTTGATACTGCAATCGATCAGCTCGCAAATCGGAAAAACAACGCTATTATATGTGTATTTGATCTGAACAACCTAAAAGCTTTCAACGACGAATTCGGTCATAGGTTGGGGGATATGATACTTTGCGAATGTGCAAAACTAATTAAGGAATCATTTCTGAAAGAAGGTAAAACATACCGCATAGGTGGTGATGAGTTTTGTGTAATCTGCATCGATACTTCAATTGATGCTGTTGAACAATCATTAGTCAAATTAAAAGATTTGCTCAACAAGCTGAACAAAGACAGAACAGATAAAATCCAGATTGCATATGGTTATGCATCTTATAATAAGCATGAATCCGACACAGCTTATACTGTGTTTTCAAAAGCTGACAAGGAAATGTATAAAAATAAAGCTCTTATGAAACAATAGCTTCATTATAAGACACTGATTGCATCAGAAATTTTCTTCTATATATAACTAATAAATGAATTACCTTAGCGATTTTGAAAAAGCCTTTTCTGTACGGTTTTTTCAAAATCAATAATATCCTGATTCATTTGTTAGTTTAGTATAGTAGGCTTCCATTCCATATTTGTCGACCTCAGTTTTATTCTTCTCACCGTGTGTCAGACAACCTGCTCCGCCGATACATCCTCCTGTGCATTCCATCCCTTTGATGAAGTTGCCGTCAAGCACATTCTTTGATGCCTTAAGCAGCGCAACCCTGCAGGCTTCGATTCCATCACAGGTGACAGGCTTAAGTTCAAAGTCAATTTTCTGTTCCATCAACGCTTCCCTGACAGCATCCGAAAGACCGCCACTGCGTGCAAAAATTCTACCGTAATAAGATGCGTTATCAAGCAAATCTTCATCAAGTGAGGTTATGTCTATATCTCTGCTGTCGAAAAGTGCCTGTAATTCCTCAAAGGTTATGACGCTGTCGACATATGGCTTGACACTGTCTTTGCGGAACTCAGCTTTTTTTCTGTACACGGACCGATAAACACCACCTTCGAACCGGGAGTTATTTCTTTAATATACTTCGCAATTTCAGCCATAGGAGAAAGGTTGTGCGAGATGTGTTCTTTCATCGTAGGAAATTGCTTGTTTATGTAATCAACAAACGCCGGGCAGCAGGAGCTGGTCAGAAATTCCTTTTCGGACAGTTCTTTTGCTTCTTTGTAGGCAACAATATCAGCACCCAGCGCGGCTTCTACTGCATGGTAGAATCCGAGCTTTTTTATACCGCTGACAACCTCTGCCCGAGCTTTGCATAGGTTAACTGGCTGGAAATTGACGGAGCGACAACTGCATATGTTTTGTATTTTTCATTGTTTTCGCTTCTTCTTATCAGATCAATGACATCGAGAATAAACGACTTGTCCATAATTGCACCAAACGGGAATTGATAGACACAAGCACCGCAGGATGTGCATTTATTATTGTCTATGGTTGCAGACCGATTTTCATCCATCGAAATAGCATTAATTTTGCATGCATTTATACAAGGACGTCTGTGGTTTGCTATTGCATTATATGGGCAAACTTTTGCGTAAAGTCTGCATTCGACACATTTTGTTTTATCAATATGAGCTTTTTGATGGCTGTCGAATGTGATTGCTCTAATCCTTGCAACGGTGTGCAATGCAACCGCGGCAGGCCTCGGTTATCTCATAACCACCCACCGGGCATTCGTCGCATGCAATGCTCGGGCTTTGTTTTGCCCATCTGAAGGAGTACGGTTCTGATTTCGTTTTCGTCGGGCATATCTTTGTTGATGTTAATGTAAGGATAATTTTTGTGCAATATATCAGCAGCCAGTGAATCGACATTAAAGTCTTTTTTGCCTGAATATATAGAAATTTCTTTGTAATCCCTGATCGGTGAACGATGATATTTCTCCATGACCGGTCCGCCGATGCAGCTGCCTACACACGTCGACATTTCGATAAAGCAGCCGTTCAAGTTGCCATTTTCGATATCCTTAAGTGCTGATATGCAGTTTTCGACACCATCAATCGCAACATAAGTATAGTTGTCGTTGTTACAGAGCATAGTCTTGAGAATACCGCCTGTGGTTGGGAAGAAACGTGCACGGCTTGCCTCTGTCTCGTCTTTGCTTTGTTCAAGTGTGATTTTTTTAACTTCGAATAGCCTCGTTAGCTCTTCAAATGTCAGCACACAGTCAACAATACCTCCATATCGTTGGCTTCGTCCTTTTTTGACAATCAGGAGCAAACGATACCATCTGTGCAGCACCTTCCTTTGCGCAGGCAAGTGTGGGATCGGGGGCGACATTGTAGAAGGTTGTGTGGGTGATACCCATTTCGTCAAGTTTGTCTGTGATTGATTTTGTATAACCATTGTTGTAGAGGAAGGTGTCGGTTACGATGAATACTTTTTTCTTGCCCATTATATCCTTCAACTCAGAAAGTGCAACAGGCAGACAGCCCTTCTTGATATAAACCTTTTCGGGTGTTCTAAACCACAACATATTTTCTCTCCTCTCAGCCACTGTTTTTATATTGAGTAGATGTTTTACACCAACATTTTCAGATACAGAATTACCGCCCCACGAGCCGCAGCCCAAGGTAAGCGAGGGAGTGAGCTTGAAGTTGTAGAGGTCACCGATACCGCCGTGAGATAAAGGTGTGTTAACAAGTATACGGCAGGTCTTCATACCCTATTTTTTCAATGCCGTTTTCTCGATACCACTGAAATAATTGTTGAGCACCTTCATCGTTTTCATATGTATTTACAATAGCATGCTCATTTTGCCTCCAGAAAGCATAATTCCAGCGTTCTTCATCATATTCGCTTGCATTATTGCAATCTGCTTCGGTATTATAACTAATGAAGAAATCTGTTACATTTGTAAATCCATTATATTCATTTTCTTCATTCGATTCGACGAAGAATGAAATCGCATAAATATTTTCTTCATCCCACAGTTTTATTATAGATTTAATTTTTTAATAAAAAAGCTCTTCAATATTTATCATATATAAACTCCTCTCAAAATATATCATAAAACTTTATCATCGTTTTATAGGCAGCTTTTTAAGTATATCCTGTATATGTTCATCCCAGTATTCCCATGTGTGGGCACCTTCGAAACGTCCATATGTGTGTTCAATACCGATATCAGTCAGATGCTTGTCCATCTTCTCGCTATGTGCAAATATATAGTCATCCTTGCCGCAGCTCATATAAAACTCAGGGATTTGCTTTCCTGACTTTTTAACTTCGGATGCAAGATGAAACAGGTCGTTTTCACTGCCATTTATTTTATCCATGCCGCCGAATATCTGCTCCCAGAGCTTCGGGTAATAATCGAACGCTTTGATATCAAACGCACCTGATAACGCACCAACGAATGCAAATTTTTCAGGTCTTCTGAATGCAAGCTTTAATGCTCCGTAGCCACCCATCGATAAACCTGCAACAAAATTATCTTCACGCTTTGAGCTTATTTTCGGGAAGAAATCACGACAGATTGAGGGAAGCTCGTCCGCAAAAAACTTAAAATAGTTGCCACCACACACCATATCTGTGTACCATGACAAATGTGCGGACGGCATAACGACAGCGATGCCCAGACTTGATGCATAACGTTCGATCGAAGTGCGTCTTCCCCAAATTGTGCAGTCGTCGCTCATACCATGCAAAAGGTACAGAACAGGATAGCTGTCGCCGCCCTCCTTGCTTTCGATTCCAATCTGACCGAATGCTTGCTGCGGTAGGATAACCTCCATGTTTGTACACTGACCTAAAACCTCTGAAAAGAAATTAACATGTAATAAAGCCATATATAATCCATCCTTTTATTTTACGGCAAATTTGTCTTTTGCCTTTTGTATTTTGTCAATAAACAACCTGTCAAGCTCGATGAAATGATAACCCTTTTTATATATCAACACATCACGATACTTCTTTTTGTTCGCCAGGCATTTGCGTTCGACCAGATTATATTGCTCCAGAAGTCGCTTTGGGATGGGCGAAACCCACATGAAGGTGTCGGGAACATTTGTAAGCAGATCAAACTGACTGCCCCTCTCGAACACGAAAATACGTTTATCGACAAACTCGGACAGCTCCGCCTTTTTAACATCGATCAGCGGCAACGACGGTACATAAGGGTCTGCGTGCGCGATTTCGATATACGATGTCAGATCGGTAAATTCGATTGTTCCCTCCGCTGCAAGCGGGTGGTCTTTTGACATAAGTGCAAGGTATGAAAATTCATACAGAACCTCTGCTGTAAGGTCCTTTTCGTGAAGCAGAGTCTTGAAATACTGTTCGAAGGTTGTTTGGTATCGAATGATTCCCAGCCTGTAGTCAGCCTGCAGTATATTTGTTATCGCACGCATTGAGTTGGTTTCTTTGTAGAATATTTCCGCCTGGCGTTTTGTGTCAAACTTCTTCGAAAACTCGGTAAATGCGCATGCAATATAACTGGCGCGTGGTACCGATATCGAAAAGATCTGTTTATCGCTCATATTGGTTTTGAACATATTTTCGACCTCATCCACCTGAGCGAGAATTTTTTTCGCATACTGAAGAAACTCCTCACCATGCGGAGTGGGGGATGATACCCTTTGAGGTGCGTTTGAAGATGGTTATACCGAGCGAATTCTCAAGCTCCTTTATTGCGCGGCTGAGGTTAGTCTGCCCCATAAAAAGGTTCTCGGCTGCTTTATTTATTGAGCGTGTCTTTTCCACCTCAACGGCATATTTCAAATGTAACAGGTTCATAATTAACACCCTCCTTCAAAGCTTAATATGCTTTCATTTTACAGTCTTATTCCCTGGTTGTCAAGCGTTTTTGATATCAGCAGAACTGATAAATCCTGCTTCTGCTTTGTCTGACGATATATGCTGTTGTATAAACAAGCCAGCACAAAAAATTATAATCCTGTGCTCTTTTTTATTCTATATTAAACTAACAAATGAATTGTGATTTTATTAATTTGAAAAAAGCCAAAAAGTATAGGCATTTTTCAAGTTGCTGTAGTAATTCATTTATTAGTTTTATATAATTAGTATTACATCCATTTGTGAAGATACTATAACACATAACCTCAGCTATTTCAATTCTTATATGACAAAAAAGTACGCCCTATGAGGCGTACTTAATTAACCAACAAATTATTTTTTTATTTTAGTAAAAATTATCTTTGTTTTGAGAAACAGTCACTGCAATAAACAGGACGATCACCGCTTGGTTTGAACGGTACTTGAGTTGATTTGCCGCACTTTGCACAAGTAGCTGCAAACATTTCTTTACGTGCTGAAGATCTTCCGCCACTGCTATTTTTCTTAGCATCGCGGCAAGCTTTGCAACGTGTGGGTTCGTTTGTGAAACCCTTTTCTGCGTAGAAGTTCTGCTCGTTTACTGTGAACACAAATTCTTGTCCGCAATCTTTACATGTGAGTTTTTTGTCTTGATACAATTGGAGATACCTCTTTTTCTAATTCTGTCAACCTTGTCGGCTGACACTATTCTAATGATATACTAAATATTGTAGATTGTCAATAGTTTTTTAAAATATATTTTTTAAATACTGTTTTATTTCATTTTCTTAACTATGATAATAACTAATGTTATTATTATACCCAAAACAACAATAATAATTAAAATATACATAAAATTAAATTCATTGTCATTATCATCGTTTATAATATATGATTCGTATTCATTGCTGTTGTCTTCTGATGATATATTGCTTCCATTCTCAGATGTTTCTGATTGCTGCTCGGAAACATTAATGATTTCCGATTCATTCTGCGAGCTGATATCATCTTGTGATTCAGTATCAGAATTTTCGTTTATACTCGATTCTTCTGAACCAGATGTATTTTCAACAGTGGATGTATTAATTTCTGATTCTTCATTACTTGTAAGTTTAGGGATTGCTTCACTTATTACATCGCCGCAGACTGTACAGGTTTTTTGTTTTAATCCTGTTTCGGTCTGTGTCGGTTGCTTCACAATAACCCAGTCGCCGTAAGTATGATCACCGGTCGCAGGTATGGTCTGTGTTGCAATAACAACACCGCAGACTGTACATTTCTGCACTTTTGTTCCCGAATCGCTGCAGGTTGGCTGTTTTGTTGTAATCCAGCTGCCCTGAGTATGGCCTGTTGCGAGGATAACAGTTGTGGAAATAACTGCTCCACAATCATCGCAAATTGTTTCGATTTTCCCGTTAGTTGTACAGGTTGCTGCTGTTGTGACCTGATGTGTCGAGGTGTGCTGGCAAATAGAAACTGTAAACATTGCACTAACAGTCAGATTGTTTGCAGGCATTGTTAAAGGTAGTACAGGGTTCCACCCTGTGAAATCATAACCCGACTTTTGCGGATTTGTCGGCGGAGTAACTGTATCACCAACCATATAGGTCTGGGTTTTGTAAACCAAGCTGGCAACCTTATAGGTAATCGTAAACTGGGTTGTTACACTGCCCAACTTCACCGCTCCCGAACCGACAGATGCGCTGTTGGGTGAGGTATAAAGGTAATAAGTTAATGTACTTCCGCTTATTGTGATATAATAAAGATTATTACTTTCAGTGTTATGTGTGTAAACTGCATAAGTTGAACCGTTTGCAGGGTTATATGCGTAAACCTTTGTTGCTGTGTTGTAGTACAGAATATCGTTATATGTTCCGAGACCTGAAAAACAGCCAACCCAATATGAACCGGGGTTAGACAATGAAGGCCACTTCTCTTGAATTGTAAACACAGACATACTTGCGTTTGTACTGAAATTATATCTGTATAATGCAGAATCACTCTTCTTTATATAATACCAGCTACCGTTGTTATTAATAAACGGTGTATTGACATCCTTCCAGAAATAATTATCGTATTTTGTCGAGGTGCAGTCATAATCAGCTACCCAGTCGTGGTGATTTGTTGCCTGGATAGCTGTGTCGCTGAGCAGGAAGTTGCCATGTCCGGCTCTACCCGGCATATCACCGGTTGGATCGTTCCAGGTAACATCAATATGATACCATTGACCGCCGACAGAAACAAGATTCCAAGTATGGTTCATATCTTCGCTGAGAGCATAGGTTACAAGAATGCCAAGCTCGTTCATTACAGCGATAAATGCAAGGGTGTATGCCTGGCAGACACCGGTCTTTCCGATAAACAACGAATAAGCATCTGCAATGGTTAGTGTTGAGTCGTATTTATAATTAATTGCAAAATAATCATTAACATACATGACCTTTTCGAGATCGCTCCAGCTCGCATTCACACTGTCGACTATATTCGCAAGCTCTGTAGCATATCTTTGCTTTGCAATTGTCAGAGCGCTTCCCGACATTGTATATGACGGTACAATATATTGTACAATATCATGCTGGTTATAGCTATATTGAATAGAGGTTTGCACATAAAATAAGTCCGGGTCCTCATAAAGAATACGAAAATATAATTCTGTTGCTTCTTCGCGTGTCAATGAATAGCTTGACACATCGATCTGCGACGCAGAATCAGAAAGCGCCGTATATATTGTTGAATATGCAGCACTGTTATCGGCAAGGTAGGCACGACTATATGATACCTCGTAAATATTCTCCTGAATTACCGCAAGCGAACCAAACGATGAAAGCTGCAGGATATAAACAAGTATCATCAGCATCAGGAATATTTTCGTACTTCTGCTTGTTTTGTTTTTTGTCATTATTTTCGCCTGCCAATCCGTTTTTGTACTTTTATTAATAAATACGAAATAACACACAGAATTTCAGGGGTATTATTTCTTTATTTCTGTAAATGCTTCATCAGCGATTTCGATTGTTTCAGCAATATCCTCATCCGAAAGAGCCGCATTGACGAAGTGGTTATGGTGACTTGTAAAGAATACACCTCGCTTGACACATTCCGCAATCCATTTCTGATGTAACATAAGTGTAGGATCGTCGGCAAGTCTCAGGTAGAACAGCGAAGCTGCACCGGATACATGAAGATCATATCCGTGCTTTTTAGCTGTGTTTATTAAACCTTCTTTGAGCTTTGTACCTTTTTCATTCAACAGCTTGGGTATATTCTGTTCTCTCATCTTGGTTATGCAGGCGATGCCTGCCGCAAAGGGTACAGCCGAAAGCCAATAGCTGCCGGTGTAGGACATACTTGAAACTGCGTTTTTCAAGAAATTCTTGCCGCAGAGTGCAGAAACATTGTATCCGTTTGCGAGTGCCTTACAGAAGCAGATAAGGTCTGCTTCAAAGCCAAAGTAATGGTCGCTGCCTGCTATATCAAGACGGAAGCCTGCGCGTACATCATCGATGATAAGTATGGTATCATTATCGGTGCAAAGTTTTCTTACCTTCTGCCAGAAGTCTTTTTCGGGTAAAGTATTATCCTTGAAGTTGCCGTGCATATAAGGCTGACCGATAACAGCAGCTATCTCACCCTTGTATTTATCGAAGGTTGCCTGTATTGCGTCAAAATCGTTCCACTGAAGGTAGATATTGTTACATACATCCTCTTCGATGATTCCGGCATAATCAATTTTCTGTGTCCAAGGTGATACACCGTGATAATAACCCTTGAAGAATATTATTTTCTTGCGGTGTGTGTATGCTCTCGAAGCCATAACCGCCATCGTGGTAACATCATTTCCGTTTTTGGCAAAAAACGACCAGTCTGCTGTTGCAACTGTATCAACTAATAATTCCGCAAATTCAATCATCTTTGTTGAAGGTGCAGTTATACAGTCTCCAATTTTTCTTTGTGCAGCTGCGGCAGCATCAACATCGGAATCATTATAACCGAGTATATTTGGACCATATGCGCACATATAGTCTATGAATTTGTTACCGTCAACATCCCAGAAGTATGTACCCTGCGCCTTCTCAGAAAAAAACGGGAACGCTTCGACCGGAATATAACAACCCTCTGCCGGTCCCTGGTGACCATATATGCCTGACGGGATAACCTTTGATGCGCGTTCAAAATATTCGCGGCTTTTTGAGTAATCGTTTATCTTATGCATTTTTATCCTCCAACTTTCTTTCAGGCTAAATAAAGTGCAACTCTGTCAAGTATGCGGTTGATATTGTCGATCTGCGAGATCATACCGCCGATTCGAACCTGTCCCAATCCGACTGCGGCAACAGCATTGACCTTACCGTCAAACAAATCCCTTGCGAGGCTGATATCATTGAATCTCATATATGACAAGTATTTATCCGGCATTGTATGTATTACCTTAAGTCTGTGATCCTTCACTTCGATACCGACTCCAAGCTCATCACCAATACCAAGCTTCGCAATACCATCATCAATATATGATGCGCTTGCTTTGCCGACCTTGTCTTCGTTTCCGATTTGTGCTATCGCTTCAGCAATGACATGTAGCATTAGAATTGTACTTGTTTTGAAAAATTCTTCGTTTTTTAAATCTTCTTCGGAAGCTTTAAGATATTTTGGCAATATATCTGTCAGCTTTGTAAATGTATTCAGTAAAAATCCAATTTTAGTGAAGCCTTTGGACGGAAAGGGTTTGACTGTACCGTCAATCATTCCATTGAATTTTTCGGGTGATGAAAACGGAAGTTTAATGTTGCAGTTATCAACACCGTCCTCAATTGTGCAGACACCGTTGTTGAAGCAGAGCGTTGCTGCCGGCCCGTTCTTGACCTGGATTCCCAGCGAAACATTTTCGTTCTCGATCAGCTTTCTTGCTTCAGGAACAAGCTCGCAAAGTCTGGACAGGTTGCCCAAAATTGCATATAGATTTATAAATGCGAGAGTTCTGCTATCTTTCATATATATTTCTTCCTTTCCTGTTATTACGTTCACGGCGGGAACAAGCCCCCCCTACAATCGTTTTATTTTGCGTATAACATCCCCACGATTTTGTTTACCAATCCGTATGGCAGTATTTTAGCTAAAACAACAAATATTTTATATTGCAGTCCGATCGTATAAATCGGTTTTACTTTATTTTTTAGTGCGATTCTGCTGATGAACTCACCTGCAACCTCCGGCGCCATTCCGTTCTGCTCGTCCTTTTCCATTATCGAAACAGAGCGGGATATCCTGCCGTTGTAGATGCCATCACCGTCATGCAGCTTCTTTCTTGCCTGAGTGAAGCCCGTCTTGATGTCACCCGGCATAACTGCACAGACACTTACGCCGAAGGGTTTAACTTCATTGACAAGTGCCATTGTGTAGGAGTTGACAGCCGCTTTTGACACCGAATAATATGTCTGGAAAGGAATCGGGAGTTGTGCCGCAACCGAACTGAGGTTGACTATACGTCCGCTTCCCGCTTCGCGCATATGTGGGAGAACTGCTTTCACGGTGTTGACAGCACCGAAAAAGTTTATATCCATCAGCTTTTTAGCTTCATCGGTTTCAGTGAATTCAACTGCACCCGATATACCCCAGCCTGCGTTGTTTATCAGAACATCGATTCGTTTTTCTTTTTTGATAATCCAGCGGATTGCATCATTAACCATACCAATATCGGTTATATCTGTCTTGATATGGTTGATTCCTTTGACCTCATTATCTCTTCTGCTAAGCTCGTAAACAGTGCAACCTTTTTGTAAAAGTGCTTTTGCTGTACAAAGTCCGATGCCTGAGCTTCCGCCGGTTATAACTGCAACCTTACCCATTATTTTTTGCAAGTATGGAAGCGATAATATCCATAGCTTCATCAAGCAATGCTTCGGTATGCGAAGCCATATAGCTGCTGCGGAGCAGACACTCACCGGGGTTTGCTGCCGGAGGAAGTACAGGGTTCAGATATATTCCGGCATCATATATTTCCTTTGCTTTCTCAAGCGTATTGAACATATCATATGTATAAATCGGTATAATAGGCGTTGTTGATTCGATTATCTGCATTCCGCGCTGCTTCAGACCCTGACGTGCATAGTTCGACAGTGATTCGAGCCTGCCTACAATCTCCGGATGTGCCTTCAAATATCTAAGCGCTGCAAGTGCAACTGCACAGCTTGAAGGTGTGATTGATGCTGAGAAGATGAATGGCCTCGAACAGTGACGCACATAATCAATAACCTGCTTTTTAGCTGCCATATAACCGCCAAGGCTTGCAAGCGACTTGCTGAAGGTGCCCATGTAGATATCGACCTCTTCCTCAAGTCCGAAATGGCTTGCGGTACCTCTTCCGCCCTCGCCGACAATACCCAGTCCGTGTGCATCGTCCACCATAATTCTCGCACCGTACTTCCTTGCAAGTGTTACGATTTCGGGAAGTTTTGCAATATCACCGGTCATACTGAACACACCATCTGTTATGATAAGGATTCCGCCCTTGCCTTCGAGAATTTTTAGTTGGCGTTCAAGATCCTCCATATCGCTGTGCTTATATGAGAAGGTTTTTGCAAAGCTGAGTCTGCAGCCGTCGTAAATGCTTGCGTGATTCTCTTTATCATTGAGGATGTAGTCGCCGTGCTTTGCTATTGCACTGATTATACCGAGGTTTGACTGGAAGCCAGTGGAGAAGGTTATAACAGCTTCTTTATGTAAAAATTCAGCCAGCTCTTTTTCAAGTTCAAGATGCATTTCAAGCGTTCCATTGAGAAAACGCGAACCTGAGCAGCCTGTTCCGTATTTTTCAAGTGCTTTTATTCCGGCTTCTATAATTTCGGGATTTGTTGTCAGTCCGAGATAATTGTTTGAGCCAAGCATAATGCGGCGTTTACCTTCCATTATTACTTCAACATCCTGCCTTGATTCAAGGGCATGGAAATAGGGATAAACACCTCTTTCTTTTGCTTCGTCAGCAAGAGATTTCTCAAAACATTTTTCGAATATATCCATTTTTTACTTGCTCCTTTTTTGTTTTATGACTGTTTATAGAGTGAAAAGCAAACAAAGCTGCTTCATTAAAATGTATTAAAAAATATATCACTTAAGTAGTTATCTAATATGTATGTTTATATATTATCGCATATTATCTAATTTGTCAACAGAATGAATTACTTTGACGCTCAAAATTTATAAATTATTTTTATAGCAATTTACCTTTACTTTATTATATAATATTGATAAAATAATTTACATCAAAAAACTACTCAGAAAGGCAAGCTGAAAATGAATATAAGAAACTCCGTAATAGATGATTTAGAAATGCTTTTGCAAATATATACTGATGCCCGTCAGTACATGAGAGATAACGAAAACATACACCAGTAGATTAACGGCTACCCACAGTGCGAGGTCATAAAGGCAGATATTACTGCAGGTAATAGCTATGTGTGCGTTAACGAAAATAGCGAGTTATTAGGATGCTTTGCCTACATCAAAGGTGTAGATCCAACATATATAAATATATATGAGGGAAGCTGGCTGAATGACAACCCATATGGGGTTGTGCATCGCATTGCTGTTGCAGCACATCAAAAGGGTATTGCGTCATACTGTCTTAACTGGTGTTATGAGAAATGCGGAAATTTGAAAATCGATACTCATCGTGACAATATTTCAATGCAGCGCCTGTTGAAAAAGAACGGTTTCGAATATTGCGGAATAATATATCTGCGAAATGGCGAAGAAAGGCTGGCATACCAGAAAACAAAATAAAGGAGCTGTGTTGCAGCTCCACACTATAATGCAATTTTCAAGAATTTTCTTATTTATTTTTACTTGACATTGTTATTATATATTATTATACTGTACATATATTACTGATTGGAGTTGGGAAGATGCACAAATTTTCTTGCTAAGATTAACAAATTGCATATCAGGAGACCGCAAAACATCCGGTTTTTTTGTTATGCATTTAGATCAGCAGGAAAATTATCGTTTCTTCAATGCTCAGAATATCTCTACCCGATAATTACTATATAAAACTAATAAATGAATTACTACAGCAATTTGAAAAATGCCTATACTTCTTGGCTTTTTTCAAATTAATAAAATCACAATTCATTTGTTAGATTAATATAGCAAAAGGCTGTCACTTTTAACAGTCTTTTGCTTTTTGTATTTGTGAACCATTTTTAAATATTAATTAATAATTATTAGACCTGAAGATAACTATTTTGTATTATTTTCATGTTAAATATTAATTTTATTGTTCATTTGTTATTGACAATAGATAAAATATATAATATAATTTAAACGACAGTAGAATAATCTATTGAAATAAACTGAAAGGGAAAATGAAAATATGAAGAAATTTTTATCACTGTTGTTGTCAGCTTTAATGATTTTATCAGTATGTGTTATTGCCAGTGCTGTTGATACCATTACAGTCGATGGCAAATTTGATGAAGCAGCTTGGCTTGGTAACAACTGGACTACAGTTGACAGTACAAATGGTGCCTGGCAGACACCTCTTACAAGCGGCGAAACAAGAAACGAAACCTATGATTTTCAATTTCGTGCAGATTCAACGAATTTGTATGTAGCAGTAAAATGCAATTTTAACCCTATTGCTACAGATGCTAAATTTGGAAACGGTAGCGGAACCAACTTCCGTTTATGGACATTTGTAGATGGAAGCCAGGCAGGAGGTGTAGATTATACAACTTATAATTACATAATAAACTACGCTTATAAGCCAAGTGGTGATGCCCTTTCTGTTCTCCATAACACAAATCCGACCGGCAACACCGGCGCAGCAGTTACAATCAACGGTTTAACCGCTATAAGCACAAAGGGCGACGGTTATTGGTATATCGAAATGGCTATTCCATTTGCTGAAATAGGTGCAACAACATCAGCTCATTTCTATACAACAGTATCTTCTCCTTTAACCAATGACGGTACAACTGTTACCGGAAACAATGCTTTGTCATACGGTCCTTTCTCTGATCACGAGCTTATAGGGAATGCAGAAGCTCCATATAAAGCATGGGATAAGACAGCTGACATTGATGTTACTTTTGCAAACATTGCACTAGGTAGTGCAATTATTCAAAATCTACCTACAGGAGCTTTGGCTATTGACAACTTTGGTGATTATGTTGGAAGCACCTCAACAATTATATCGAGAGTCAGTGATAAAACAACAATTGGCGAAATTTCTGCAGTTACATATGGCTCTGCAAAAGATTACAACTACTTCTACCTTGCTGCGGTTGATTCTAACGGTGTTGTAACCGAAATCAATCAGAAATTAGGAAGAAAAGTAAATGCAACTGATCCGATCCTCGGTGAAAAAGATAGTTTTGTTGTCCCTGAGAACGGATATGTTCTGCTTTGCAATGCTACTCCCGGCGGCGATCACACTCAGGCAGTTATTGATCAATTTAAGACAATAGCAGTTGGTGATGTTGTAGCGCTCTACAATGTCAATTTAAAATCTCTTTCAACAGCTGCAGTAAAAGCAAACTTGAATCAAGCAGGTTTTGCTTCAAGAAGATATACAGCCGGTATTAACAACTTCTCGAATGCAACTCAAATTGGTGTCGGTGATTTATCACTCCTTACCGATGGCAATAAAGTATCTGATGCAGGTGCTTGGCCTGTAACCGGTGCAGTTCTTATTCAGGATAAAGTTTGCACTGATGCTGCTATTAATCCTGCAGTTGATTTAGTGCTCAACCTTGGCTCAGCGAAAATTGTTGATAAGGTTTTACTCAACTTATATCACAATTATGATGTTATGATTGGTCTCCCCAAAAATAACAGAATTATCCTCAGCTATTCCAACGATGGTGTTAACTACACACGTTTAGGTTTATACACATTTGAAGGTGTCGCAGCAACCGGAACTCGTGGAACAATAGAAGCAACCCTTGATATTCCGGATGTTAGTGCAAAATACATTGGTATCTCTTATGATATAGGCCCCAGCCCATTTGCAACCAAAGTTGTATGGGAATTTACATCGCTGACAGAAGCCGGTATAGTTGAAAGACTCCCGGAGGTTGTTTACGGTACTGAAGCTCCCAATACAACAGGTGAAGCAACTAATGTTGCTCTTAATAAGGATTGGTCCGGTATAGATTATCATTCGGCGATACCAACATATTCCGGCGATTTTACAGACGGTGTATTCGCTGCTGAAGGTGCAGGCTTCTCATATGGTGCACCTTGGTTCTCGTTCTACAGAAACGGTGATAAGGGTAACATAAATTATTCATTATATGGTGAAGCTATAATCGATGTCGGCACAGATGGCACAGGCCTTGGCGGTGTCAGAATGCAGGTTGCTCCCGCAGTCGGTGCTGCAACATGGATTAAAGTTTACGCTTCCGGCAATGGTATTGCATGGGATGAAGTCGGCACACTCGCATATGACGGTACTGCTATTCAATGGACGTCCTGTACATTTGCAAAAACAATTAATGCAAGATATATCAAAGTCGGTATCCAGAATGCAGGTATGTTCTTCATGGTATCCGAAATCGAAGTTATCAAGTATGCACCTGTAGTTGTTGAATTAGGTGACGCTGCATCGACAGGTACTGTACCCGGAAATGTTGAAGCTAACATTGTTTCAGTTAGTAAGACCTATGAAATAATTTCCGACGGTGGAGAGAGAGACAGTTATATAATTGATGGCGTTGTTCTTACAGACGGCTTAAAGCATGGTGGAGAAGTCGGCGGCGGTTTCGGTCTGAATGTTCCATACGCAGAATTTATACTTGATCTCGGTGAATCAAATACTAAGCTCTATAAATTCGGCGCTGACCTTATTGGCGGAGCTTGGGGTATTGCAGAACCTAACGGAATTACAATTACGGTATCGGATGACGGTGTAACATATTATAATGTTGGCTCATCTACAACAAAGACAGATAATTTCTTTGTAGTTGAACTTGATCATACAATATCTGCTCGTTATATTAAATTTGCTTGCGATGCAGGTTCACATGTATGGCTCAGTGAAATTGAAGCATACGAGGCAGTATTACCCGAAGCAGCTTCTTCCGGTAATCTTCCTTCCGATTCTCAGTACAATAAAGTTTCATTGAATAAATCATACGAAATAATTTATGTAGCAGGTGGTCAACGTGATGATGGATATGCGATCGATGCAACCGTTCTTACTGATGGAACAAATCATGGTGGTGATCTTGGTAGCGGCAGAGGTATAAATGCTCCGCGTGCAAACTTCATACTTGACCTTGGCGAAGTTAACTCCAACCTCTACAAGTTTGGCGCCGACCTTATCGGCGGAGATTGGGGTATTGCAGAACCTAATGGTATATCAATAGAAATTTCTGAAGATGGCATTAACTACTATGCGGTAGGTTCATCAACAGAAAGAACAGACAACTTCTTTATAGTTGAGCTTGATCATACAGTAGCTGCTCGCTATATCAAGTTTGTTTGTGATGCAGGTTCACATGTATGGCTCAGCGAAATCGAAGCATATGAAGCAGTTGAAGCTCCTGTTGAATCTGAAGTTTCCGATGATGTTTCCGAAGACACATCCAGCGAGACAACGACTCCTGAAACAAGTGATCCTTCAATAGCTATTTATGCTATTGCATTTATCGCAATGCTTGGTGTTGCTGCTATAGTTATTAAAAGAAGAAAAGTATAATAATTATAGTAAAATATCTCCTATAAAAAATGCCACCGGTTAACCCGGTGGCATTTTTTCTTTATACCTTTGCATAACAGAATATATCCCAGGGCGGCACATAATCGATCTTGCGAAGGTATATTTTATATTTATTGTTGTAATACCATAACAGTTGTGGGATTGCAAACATATCCTCAGCTCTGTGGTACACCGCAACCGCAAGCTGCGGTGTCTGCCCGCATATGGTATTTACTGCACCATACAACACCTCCTTGTCGCTGCCCTCGCTGTCGATTTTGATGCTACCGACTTTCTTTCTTTTAGCTATATTGTCGATACTGATAACCCTGATCGGGTTACCTTCGTTTTCGAGTGTTGAACCTCTACCCTTTCCCTGGCTTAACCTGCCGGTTCCATCTCCGCTCCATGCAGCAGCGTTTATGCAGTTGACATCTCGGATATTTGATGTGTTTTCTGATAGTTTTTTATAATTCTTCTCATCGGGTTCAACAGCGATTATCTCACTGTATGAATCGTTTTCTTTGGCAAATTCAATTACTGTGTCGCCGTCATATGCACCGATGTCTATATGAACATCCGAATGCTTCTCAAATCTATATTTTTCAGAACAGACTTCAAATAAATGAGATATATCTCCGCTGATATTATATGAAAGCACACTCTCCATTACTGCTCTCGACTCATCATCTGCAAGGCGTGAATAAGCATATTCAAATGCCTCGATATTCTTTATGATAAATGTTTTGTCGCAGATACTTTTACCGCTTACCGATATATTTGGCGAAATAAGTCTATGCTTGAAATTTCTCAGAATATCGCAGTTTTTGCCATGCAACGCAAATGCCTGAACTGCCGTAAAATTACCAAACTCCGCTTCTGCTTCCGCAAGTGTTCTGACAGGCATTCCTCTGAAGCTCTGACCTCTGACGAAACCGTCACTTGCAAAAACTCCATTGATACTGACTCCGATTGACTCTAATACAGACAGCAACTTATCCGCACCGTCACCCATACCATACAGTAAAATAGGTTCCTTTTCGTTTTGCAGTTTTAACTGCCAGCTTTCGAAATTTAATATGTCTGATAAATTGTGTTCCATGATTATTTCCTATAATGAATTTGTATTTAAATTTAAATATTGAGTTAAATTTATACATTTGTTTATTGCTGTTACATATTGATTATATAATAAGCTTTTTTATCTGTCAATTAAATCCGGTGTATATCTTTTATTAATAAAGGCAAGAATAAGATACACAAATGAAATTATTTTTATACCGCAGATAAGAAAGGAACACTTTAAATATGAAAAACAGTAAAAAAGCTTATAGCGCGGGACTTTACATTGTAATGGCATTATGTCTGGCGACCGTGATGACAGTCGGCATAATTTCCTTGGTCTATGAATACCAGGGTGATGACATTGATTTCAGTTTGCCGGAGGTCAGCTTCCCAATAATTGAAAACTCAGACACCGAACCTGTTGACAACACTCCGAGTGATGTCGATCCGACTGTATCAGAACCGGAGGTGCAAAGGCCTAAATATGTTCGCCCCATAAACGGCAATATTGTTAAAGTCTACAGCCCCGATGCGCTTGTCTTCTCGCATACAATGCAGGATTACCGCACACACACAGGCATTGATATTGCAGCAGCTCTCGGCAGCGAAGTTCTTGCATATGCCGATGGCATTATCGAGAGCGTAACCGATACACCGCTTATGGGTATGACAGTTGTTGTCGCACATGATTATGGCTTGAAAAGCTATTATATGAATCTCGATGACGATACAGCCAAAGTCATAAAAGTCGGCGATGAAGTGTTGGCCGGTGATGTCATCGGCAAAGTCGGCAAAACCGCATTAATTGAATCATCTGATGAACCGCATCTGCATTTTGAGCTTAAGCTAGACGGCAATACAATTGATCCGGCAAAAGAACTCGAGAGCCTGGAATAGAATAATCAATGTTTTAACGCATTTCTTTCGAAAAACCCAAAGAAATGCGTTTTTCTTTTATAAAATGATTGATTTTTATAAATATTTATGTTATATTAAGTAAAAGCTGAGAAAGTGGTGAAAAAATGCTTCTGTAATTTGTCTTTCAGTTAATTAATCTAACCTGTTATTTACAGGTTTGTGTTTGTTGCAGAAATTCAGATTATAGAGTGCCGAAATATACCCTTTTCAACTCAAGGGATATTTATAGCCTTATTATGCTCTGTTAATTTTTGTTTTGCAACAAAAATTAACAGAGATTTTTTATTATAAGGAGAATTATATTTATGAAAATAACACAACGCAGATATAAAATGCTTTCCGATTTCACAAAGGTACATAAATTTCTAACTGAAGTATATACATACGAGAACCTTAACAGCTACCTTTTACCTCAATATTTTGAATATGCTCATACTCATCCCTATTTCAACAGCAAGTTGACTCATCGTTTTGGTCTCTTGGAAGATGGTGATGAGCTTGTCGCAATTGCCTGTTATGAGATGAATATAGGTGAATGCTATCTAAGTACAAAAAGTGGTTATGAATTTTTGCTGCCGGAGATTCTTGCATATTCTGAAAATGAATTGTTCAAAATTAAGGATGGCAAAAGACAACTTAATGTATTTATCGTCGATTCCGAAACAGAAAAGCAGAATCTGCTCAAAAACAACGGTTATAAATTAACTTACACTGAACCAGTGAGGATATTTAAGTATGAAAAACCATTTTTAGATATAAAATTACCCGTTGGTTTCTCAATAATTCCACTTGAGGGTGAAAACGATATTGCGAAAATCCATGCATGTGTATGGAAAGGTTTTGGCCATGGCGATACTCCTAATGATAATATCGACAGCCGACTTTTAATGCAGAGTGGGCCGAACTTCAGACACGACCTGACAACAATAATAAAAGCTCCGAACGGAGATTACGCATGCTTCGCAGGTATGTGGTTTGACGAAAGAAACAAATATGCTTATCTTGAACCGCTTTGCACCGTTCCGGAGTATCGCAGACTTGGACTTGCAACAGTTGCACTGACTGAGGCTATGAAAAAGACAAAATCTCTCGGTGCAAAATACTGCTTTGGCGGTGTACCTGAGTTTTATACCGCAATAGGATTTGAAACAATTTGTAACCGCGAGATATGGAATAAGGAGTGGTAATACTATATGACACCTATTAACAAACAACCTTTATTTATTATAACCGGTGCTTCATGCGTCGGCAAGACAACAATGTGCAGAATTCTTTTTGAAAACGAAAAGGATTACATAGTTATGGAAAGCGATATTCTCTGGAATAACTATTACAATACACCTGAGGATGACTATTGTGAGTTCAGACGCGCTTGGATGAGAATTTGTGCTTGCATATCGCAAATTGGAAAGCCTGTAGTCTTATGCGGTTGTGCTGTTCCCAAACAATTTGAAGCTCAATCCGAAAGACAACTATTTTCGGATGTTCATTATCTCTCAGTAGTTTGTGATAATAACACACTTGAAAAACGAATGCGTGAGGGTAGAGGTGTAACAGATGAACACTGGATTAATAGTTCACTTGAATTCAACAACTGGTTGAAGGAAAATGCCGATAAAACAAGTCCAAAAATTAATTTGCTTGATACAACAAATATCTCAGCAGAACAAACAGCAGAATTTGCTGATGAATGGATAATAAATAAAACAAGGAGTAATAAAAATGAAACTTGAGAAAATGGATGAATTTTTCGATAAAAGAGCAGATACATATGACCATCATATGCTTGTTGACCTGCAGCTTGATGAATTTTATGAAGAGGTAACAAAGTATTTGGATTGTTCCTCCGATATGTTTTCATTGCTTGATTTAGGCTGTGGGACAGGCTTGGAGCTTGAGAGGTTGTTTAAAAAGTACCCCAATATAAAAGTCACTGGGATAGACTTGTCTCAAGAGATGCTGAATGTATTGAAACAAAAATACGCAGGCGAGAAATTGAATCTAATCTGCGGCTCATATTTTGATATTAACTTTAGTAAAGATTGCTTTGATTATGCTTTGTCTACATACTCTTTGCACCATTTCGATGAAAGCACGAAAATATCATTGTATAAAAAGATATACAACGCTCTGAAGCCTCACGGCATATATATAGAGGGCGACTATACCTGCAAGACAATAAATGAACAGTTGTTATATATCGCAGAGAACGAAAAACTGCGTATGGAGCAAGAAATCACGAACGGCTTTTACCATTACGACACACCCTTTACTGTTGAAACGCAAATGAAGCTGCTTAAATCTGCCGGATTTTCAGATGTGAAAGTAGTGAAAGAATGGGATAGTACAAGTATAATAGTTGCAAATAAATTATAAATGCGATGAAAGGCACATCATAAATGCGATGTGCTTTTGTTATATCTTGACTATTAAATGTCAATATAGCAATTTAGAATAAGAAAACTTTATTAATGTATGGTATAATAAATCACCAGCTGGATTTAGGAGAAAAAAATGAACAATGAAAGCATTATTTGTGCGGTTGAGTTTATTCGCGAAAACTTAAAAGCACAGCTTACAATTGAAGATATTGCAAATCATGTGGGTTATTCAGTTTATCATTTTTCAAGAGAATTTTATAAAGTAATGGATTGTACCGTTATGCAATTTATTCGTAATGAAAAAATTAAAGAAGCCTCTAATGAGATTTTAAATCATAAAAACATATTAGAATGTGCATTATCATATGGTTTTGATACTCATGCAGGTTTTACAAATGCATTCTATAGTGTTTTGGGTTGCAATCCTAAAGATTATTGTAAGCATGAATTACGATCGAAAAATTATATAAGGAGTGAAATAAACATGGAAAATATCAATGTAATAATTAGACTTATCAACATGAATGATATAAGTGATATGTGGGAAAATGTATTTTCAAGAAATACTCCACAAGAAATAAAGGAACGTATTCAACACGATCTTGATGGATATGAAAAAAAGACAGGATTTCATGTAGTTGCAGAAGTAAATGGCAAAGTTGTTGGCACACTCGGGTTGGGGAGATATAATGAATATTCAATATTTTCTAATTTAGGAGACTTTGTTATACACCCTGATTATCAAGGTAATGGTTTAGCAAGAAAATTGCTTCAAAATACCATTGAAATAGCAAGAGAATTCAATATTGATACTTTAATGATTCAGGCTCGTATCGATAATGAAGTTGTCATAAAAAAATATATATCTTTGGGATTTAGTAAAGTATTTGAATCCGATCAATTAGTATATTTAATGATGAATATATAACGTATAAATTCATATACCCGCAAGTTGTATTGACTTGCGGGTATATTTTTACCTAAAATGCTATTCTTTCGTTTATATATGCCGAGAGGTCTGCGATTGGTATACGGACTTGTTGCATTGTATCACGGTCTCGGACTGTTACACAACCGTCAGTCTCGGAATCAAAGTCATATGTTATGCAGAATGGAGTACCAATTTCGTCCTGTCTGCGGTAACGTTTACCGATTGAGCCTGCTTCATCGTAATCAACCATAAAGGATTTCGAAAGCTCAAGGCGAACCTTTTCTGTCTGTTTACTAAGCTTTTTCGAAAGCGGGAAAACCGCAGCCTTGAAAGGTGCAAGAGCTGGATGGATACGAAGTACGGTTCTCATATCCTCCTTGCCGTCATCACCAATCAACTTCTCTTCATCGTATGCGTCGATAAGCAGTGCAAGCGTTACACGGTCTGCACCGAGTGAAGGCTCAACAACATATGGCACATATTTTGTATTTGTGTCAGGATCGAAGTAATTCATATCCTCACCGCTCTGCTTCTGGTGTGCGATAAGGTCAAAGTCAGTTCTGTCAGCGATACCCCAAAGCTCGCCCCAGCCGAACGGGAACAGGAACTCTAAGTCGGTCGTACCCTTGCTGTAATGCGACAGCTCCTCTGGCTTGTGGTCGCGGCGTTTGAGAGATTCTTTTCTCATGCCGAGATTAAGCAGAAATTTTTCGCAGTAATCCTTCCAGAATTCAAACCACTCAAGGTCTGTATCGGGCTTGCAGAAGAACTCAAGCTCCATCTGCTCAAACTCACGGGTTCTGAAGGTAAAGTTGCCGGGTGTGATTTCGTTTCTGAAGGATTTACCTATCTGCGCAACACCGAACGGAACCTTTTTTCTTGAGGTTCTCTGGATATTTTTGAAGTTAACGAAAATACCCTGAGCTGTTTCGGGGCGAAGGTAAACCTCTGTGGCTGAATCCTCAGTAACACCCTGATGTGTTTTGAACATCATATTAAACTTACGGATCGTGGTAAATTCGCTCTTGCCACATTCGCACTTTATATTATGGTCGAGGATATATTGGGATAATGTATCGTTTGACATACCGTCACACTGCATTTCAATGCCGTTTTCCTTGTTCCAGGCATCAATAAGCTGATCTGCACGGTAACGAAGCTTACAAGCCTTGCAGTCGATAAGCGGATCGTTGAAGTTGGCAACATGTCCGGATGCTATCCAAACCTGTGTATTCATCAGGATTGCGCTGTCAAGTCCGACATTGTATGGCATCTCCTGAACGAACTTCTTCCACCATGCTTTTTTTACATTGTTTTTAAGCTCGACACCAAGCGGACCATAGTCCCATGTGTTTGCAAGACCACCATATATCTCGGAGCCGCTAAATACAAAGCCTCTGTTTTTGCTGAAGGCGACGATTTTGTCCATTGTTTTTTCTGTGTTTATCATACAAAACCTCAAACTTATAAATTTTTTTAATTGTCTTCATCTTTTTTATTAATCCGCAGCTCTGCAAATTGTTCGGCAGTAATCATGATCTTACGACCTTTTGTAGCTGGATCAAAACGACTGACAAAGCCTTTTGACTCAAGGATATCGATTATTTTAGCTGCTCTCGAATACCCAAGCTTCAGCCTGCGTTGCAGCAACGAGGTCGATATGGTTTGGCTTGCTATCGCTTCTTCGATTGCAGGGAATACCATCTCATCACTGTATAATTCATCAACTCCACCTTCAGCAGATTCAAGCTTCGCTCTTTTTGATGGCTTTTCACCGCAAAGAGCAGCTTCCTTTTCAATGTCATCTATAACCTTGGAGTCGTATTTTGCATCTGCTGCCTGCTTTATGTAGTCGCAAACTGCAAGCACTTCCTTTGAATCCACAAATGAGCCCTGGACACGAACGGGTTTAATGACGCTGACAGGCGCATAGAGCATATCACCTCTGCCGAGCAGCTTGTCCGCACCCGCCATATCAAGAATGGTACGCGAGTCAACCTGAGATGCGACAGTGAATGCGATTCTTGATGGGATATTTGCCTTAATAAGCCCGGTTATAACGTCAACCGATGGTCTTTGAGTGCCGATTACAAGATGCATTCCCGCAGCTCTTGACTTCTGGCAAAGGCGGCAAATCGAGTTTTCAACATCGTCGGGAGCTGTCATCATAAGGTCTGAAAGCTCATCTATGATAATGACAATCTGAGGCAAATGCTCTTTTTCGAGATCGTATTTTGTTTCGTTATTGTATTCGGTTATGTCGCGGACTCCAACCTCCTGGATCAGCGAGAAACGCCTTTCCATCTCTGTAACTGCCCAGCTTAATGAGCCTGCCGCTTTTTTAGGGTCGGTTACGACAGGTACAAGAAGATGCGGGATTCCATTATATACATTCAACTCAACCTTTTTCGGGTCGATCATAATCAACCTGATATCCTCGGGTGAGGATTTGTATAAAAGTGACATAAGTAATGCATTGATACAAACCGACTTACCCATACCTGTAGCACCTGCGATTAGAAGGTGTGGCATTTTTTCGATATCAAGATAGACCGGGTTGCCGGCAACGTCCATGCCAAGACAGCAGAACAGATTACTCTTTGCTTCTCTGAAAATTTTTGTATCAATCAAATCTCTCAGATAGACCAGTGAATTGGATTTGTTGGGGATCTCGATGCCTATCGCTGACTTGCCCGGTATAGGGCTTTCGATACGTACCGAGGTCGCAGCAAGATGCAGAGCGATATCATCGGCAAGGTTTGTTACCGACCTTGAACGTACACCCTGGTCGGGTTGCAGTTCATATCGAGTTACCGTCGGTCCGCAGGTGGTATTTATAACTCTTGTGTGAACGCCAAAGCTGTCAAGCACGCGAACTAACTTTTCAGCTGTATAATTTATTTCGTTCTGGGTTGTTCCTGCACCATTTTGATTTACCCTTAACAATGATAACGGCGGGAAAACATAGGGTAACTTATGAGGTTCTTCTTTTACAGTTGCTGCCGAAGATCTCGCATCGGTTATAATTTCTTTCTCAGCAACGACCTGTACTCCTTCGTCATTTGATTTGTTGGGTATCTCAATCACTGTGGGTTCATTTTTATCTGCTCCGAATATCTCCTCAAGAAGCACCTCACCCTTAGAATTCTTCATCGGCGGTTCCGAATTGATTTTATCCTTGGGCAGTGTTTCTATCCATGGCGGATCGTTGTTTTTTTCGTCTGCAGGAAAAACTGTTTCATTTTTTTTATGAGTGTCGGTTGCGGGAATATCGAAATTACGCTGACCGCTTATATCTTCATATACTTTTGCTTTTTGTTTTATTGGAGTTACAGGAATATCTAATTTTGGCTTTACCTGCTCCTCCTTGTACTTATTATTTGCTATATACTCGGTTCTTAAAGCTTGTCTTTCTTTTGTGTGTGAAACAATGCGGGAAATAAGTTCACCCGGCGTCAGTCCAAACATAAATACACCTGCGACAACGGCAATAAACCATGCGATTATCATTGTTCCGACATAGCCGACAGCGATGTGCAGTACCTCACCAAGCATACCACCGATAAAGCCGCCGCTTTTAAATACCGCACCGTTATTGTACAAGTCTCGTATATACATATTTGTAAATCCGTTAAACCCGGTTAGCAACGGTTTATCAATAACTAAAATATGTACAAGCACCGATACGAAGACAAGATTTAAAAGTGAAAACCATACCTTTGGCACAGTTGAAAAGCTTTCAAAATCCTTTTTCCAGAATATCACTATATTGAGTATGTAAAACGGTATAACAAATGCAGCCGCTCCAAACAAGCCATATAATATACCCGACAACCATTTTCCGACAGTTCCGGCGATGTTACCAGGAATAAAACAAAGTCCGATATATATTGCAAGAAGCCCGAGCAGCCAGGGCACTATCGCTCTGCCATACCCGTAATGTCTTTCCTTCGGAGGTGTTTTGACAGCAGTATATTTTTTTGAAGTTGATTTTGAATTTGAACCGCTTACCTTTTTGACCGGTTTCTTTTTGGCAACGGTTTTTTTCTTTGCCGGCATTATTTAACCTCCTTTATCATAATTTACTTAGTAAATGCAATAAACCCACATTCATTCGGGTGATCGAATATATATGCTTTTCTGTATTTTAACAACATAAGCGCAATCGTTATATCTCCGCCTGCTCCGATTATACCGAACATGCTGAGTAAAAACAAAAACATACTTTCATAAATATATGCTAAAACAAATATCCCTGCACCAAGGACGATAAACGGCATCAACCCTCCGAGAAGGTATGCTCCAAACGATAATGCTTCTCTGCAATGACAATATGGTGTAATAATCTTCCATTGAACACCGAATTTAATACTCTTCCAGCTGTTTTTACAAAAGAATCGCCAAGTGAAGCCGTGCAGAAACTCATGAACAATAATAGAAGCAATTAAAGTAATAATAAAGCCGAAGCTGCTGAAAACATCAAAGACAATGATAAATTCATCTCCGAATGCTTTCGGAAAATATAAAACGCAGCACAACACAACAAACGGAAGTGTTGTTATCAGAGCAAGAATATTCGCTTTTACAATTGAAATTATTGCTTTTGTTTCTTTATAACCTTGCTCGAGAAGCTGTTGTCTTGCTGCTTCATATGCCATAGCTTTCGAGGTCTTGTTGTCTGTCATATATTATGCTCTCTTTACAAATTTGGTTGTATTAACGCAAAGAATATTAATACTATGATACCTAAGATAATTCTATAATAACCAAATGCTTTGAAGTCATGTTTTTTCAGATATCCGATAAGTAATTTTATTGCTATAATCGAAGCAACGAATGCAACAATAAGTCCGGTTAAAAGTACGGTTATTTCTGACGATGTATAGTCAAAACCAAATTTAACGAGCTTTAATGCGCTCGCGCCGAACATTGCCGGAATGGCAAGAAAAAAAGAAAATTCGGTTGCTATGTATCTTGAAGTGCCGATAAGCATCGCACCGACAATTGTCGCACCTGAACGCGAGGTTCCGGGGATAAGCGACAATACTTGGAAAACACCGATAATCAATGCTGTTCTGTATGTCAATGCGGTAAAATCGTTGACTTTAAACTCCGGATATTTTCTTGACTCAATTAAAATAAAAATAATACCGTAGATAATTAATGTGATTGCAACGGTTTTATAGTTATAAAACAGATCGTCTATTTTATCATCAAATAAAACTCCGATTATACCTGCCGGCACGCTTGCAACAAGCACCTTCAACCAGAGTGTGAAGGTATCGGTTTTTTCTTTCTTCGTTTTCTTAGGTGAAAACGGGTTGAGCTTATGAAAATACAGAACAACCACAGCCATTATTGCACCGAGTTGGATAACCACTCTGAACATCTCTTTGAATGCATCCGACATATCGAGCTTAATGAACTCGTCGGCTAAAATCATGTGTCCGGTACTGCTGATCGGCAGCCATTCGGTAATGCCTTCAACAATACCGATTACTATTGTTTTTATTATCTCAATGAAATCCACGATGTTACTCCTGTTATAAATATTGAAAAATTATTTTTGGAGGTTCCCATTTTGTTTATATGTGATAAATCCAAGTAATCCTAATATAAGAATCAGCGGAAGTATTATCAATACAAAAAACCAGATTGGATCAATATCACCGATCAGTAAATATTTTTCTGATTTGGATTCACTGCTGACCTCATCTCCGGTTTTTATTATCATCAGCACCTGTGTTGATGTACTCAGAACATTCTTACTGCTTTCAACACTAATCATCGCATAATATGTCCCGGTATCAACGGGAGGTTTCGTCCCGTAATATTCAAGAACAACACCCCGGTCATTTATTTTGTAATAAATAATATTAGTTTGAACCCATTCGGGTGTGACAGTGTATGATGGTGTTTTGGAAATTCCATCATATATAAATGTTTGTTCATTAGCGCTAATAGATGTTTTTGCGGGAAGTATATTAATGTACTCTGAGGTAAACACAGCTTCATAATGTTCAAGGTTTGAAGGGTTGACAACAATAAGATAGCGTCCTGCATCTTTTATGGGAATTTCAACAGGCTTGATTGTCGAATTGTCATTTTCATCAATCAAATATGCATTGAATGAATATTCTACATTTGTCGGATACACCGAATTAACCTTCGGAATTATTCCGAGAGGTGTATACTCATAATCCTGAGCTTCAATCGAAAATACCGGTTTTATTTTTTCAATAATAAGAACACTTTCGGAAATTGTTTGTCCCAGTAATGTTGCTCGCACTTCATATTCACCAGGTTCAATCGGTGCTTGTGCCTGAAACTCGCCCTGAACGCCTGTATAATTGATTTTTCTGTACTCGATCTTATAATTCACTATTGCAGGGTATGCAGTAAATGGCATTTGTATTTGATTCCCGTTATATTCGACTGTAGTTTCGGTCATATCGCATCTGAAATCCGCCGGCACTACCAATCTCGCTTCATTATATGTCAATGCTTCCCCGTTAGTTTCACCTATCTCATAAATAAATGTTTTTGAATTACAGATAAAGTTATTTTCATATCCATACGGTGTCATTATAACATAGTATAAACCGAGATTTTTGGGTTTTTCAATAGGTTCGTATGAGGTTGAGTCGTAATTATCTATCTTATGATATGTTGTCATTATGTTGATATATTCTTGCGCCCAAGTTGGTTCAATTCCCCAATCAGGCGGATTATCTATTCCGGTGTACTGTTCTTTGGTGTATCTTACAACAATAGTTGCTTCAATTGGTTTTATTATTAGAGTAGCAATTGATTCAATCTCATCATATGCTTCAGTTTTCGGCAGATACGCTCTGATATAGTATTCACCTGCATCAACAATTGGAAATGCAATCGGCGTTGAATCGGATTTTCTGATAGCAACATATTGTATTTGTGATTCAAGCTCAGGCAAATTTACTGTAGCTGTAGCTATATACCCATCAGGCGAAAAGTCAACTGTTCTATCTTCAAGTGTCAGTTCAGGTCGTGCGGCAGTTGATGCCATAGGTGTTTCGGCAGAGGCTATAACAAAACAAAATAAAAATATGAACACTGACGCTGTTATAAATTTTATAACTTTTTTCAATCTCTGCCCACCCTTTACAAGAATTTCTTTTTATATGTCTTTATATTATATCACTATTTTTTATACTTTGCAAGCAGAAAAACACTCATTCACCGGCTGTGCGAATCCGGGTTCTATATACTGCTCCGTTTGTCCCCAACCTGTAGAAGCTGGGTGTGCTATAAGTAAACCACCTGCCGCTGGGTGAAAATGTATCCATAACAACATTAAACAGCGATATCTCCATAAAGTCGGCAATTTTCGAGTCTTTTATTATAGTTAATAGCTTGCATGCAAGCAAATGTTTGAGAATGCACCTGTAAGCCGGTATATATTATTGAAGCAACCGAAATAGCCGTCTTCTGACTGAAAATTCAGAAGTTTGGCAATGAATATTTTGATATTAATCCTCAGACAATAAGCCAACCACTTAATAAATCAACAGTTGCCTATAATCAACCCCCTCATCCTGTCGATTATCTTCTTCTCTTCGCGTGATATTTTCACCTGAGAGACACCAAGGATCTTTGCAGTTTGTGTTTGCGTCAAATTTTTGTAATATCTCAGAATTATTATCTTCTTCTCAAACTCGGGCAGAGCGTCAACCAATTGTTTTACCGACATAATTTCAACCATCTCACTGATATTGTCATGACCGACAGTGTTATCAAGTGGCGAATCTCCGTAACTTGCATCAAGCGATAACAGTGGATTTGCAGCATCTAATGCTGTGATAATATCATCTTCAGTCAGACCGCATCTTTCCGAAAGTACATTAATAGTCGGTTCAAGTCCGGTTTCACTGAAATATTTATCTCTTTCTGAAGCAATAATCCTTGCATTTCTCTTTATATTCCGACCGATCTTGATGATCCCATCATCCCGTAGGTATTTTTTTATTTCACCGATAATCAATGGAACCGCATAAGTCGAAAACACGGTACCGTATGACGGATCATACCCGCGGATTGCCTTAATCAGACCGATCGTACCTATCTGGATCAGGTCTTCGATTTCAACACCTCTGTCACGAAACGAAATCGCAAGGCTTTTAACCAGCCCCATATTGTTGCGGCAAAGCTCATCAAGAGCATTGTTGTCGCCAGTTCTTGCAAGTTCTAAAAGCGAAACATTCTTTGTTGCGTCATACATTGATATGACCTTCCTTTCAGAAATTATGTAACATTGATTCGCTTTTCTAAACGCACAGAAGTACCTTTCTTAACCGCTGAGCTTACCTTTAGCTTGTCCGAGAACGAAGCCATAATTGAAAAACCCATACCGCTACGTTCCTCTGATGGCAGTGTTGTATATAAAGGTTGCATCGCTTCTTTGATATTAGGTATTCCGCATCCTTTATCCTTAATTAAAATTACCACCCTGCCGTTAATATAATACTCTCCCGATAGGGTTATGACTTGCTTGACTGCCTTGTCGCTGTCCTTGTATGCATGAACAATGCAATTTGTTACCGCTTCGGATACGGCTGTTTTTATGTCAGAAATTTCTGCTATTGTTGGATCAAGCTGAGAAGTAAAAGCGGAAGCAATAATTCTTGCAAAGCCTTCATTTATCGATTTTGCCGGAAACTCGCATTTGAAAAAGTTTATTGGCTGCTCCTTTTCGGTATGTTTTGAAATTGTTGCACTTCTCATTTTGTTTCATTCCTTTCGATTTTTATCATTTTATTTATCCCCGCCATGTTCAGTATCCTTGTGACATTCGCAGACGGATTTATTATCTTCATCCTTCCGCCATTGTCGGTAACTGTTTTATATCTGCCCATGACAAGCCCTAACCCTGAGCTGTCCATGAAGGATATATCCGACAGCACAAGTGAAAAGGTGTCGGGCTTTTCGTTGATTATTGTTTTGTCAAGCTCGTCCCGCATCTGCTTTGCGGTGTGATGGTCAATTTCACCATGCAAAGTTGCAAGTATTTCATCACGGTTTCTTTCATAAGTTACATACATTTGTTTTCATTCCTTTCTTTTGAAATAAAAAGGTCTCCATAATTGATATACTCAATTATAGGGACCTTAAGGCGTAAATTTAGTTTTATTTTGTCGCCGGATCAGGACTTTTTTTATCTGATTCGGTCAATTTTTGCAGAGATTTAAAGCTTTTCGAGAGCGTTTGTCAGGTTATTGAATAGTGAAAGATATTTTTCTCTCTTCTCCTTCTCAATATCAACTACCTTTGCCGGAGCTTTGTTTACAAACTCCTGATTCGAGAGCTTGTTGTCAATTCGTTCAAGCTCCTTTTTACAATTCTCAAGTTCCTTATTAAGTCTCTGGCGTTCAGCCTCAACATCAACCATGTCCGTCATCGGAATCATTGCGATTGCACTGTCGGTGATGATTTTGACTGCGTTTATATCACTGCATTCAGCGTAAGCAATTTCTGATGCTGATGCGAGTTTTTCAAAGAAATGATTGATGTTTTCGCTGAATATTCCTTCTTTGATAGGTGATATAAAGAGCTTTGCTTTCCTTGATGGCGGAACATTCATTTCCGAGCGTATATTTCTGATTGCTCTGATAACCTGAATGACACTGTTCATCTTTGTTTCGTCTTCATTGAAGCTCAGCTTCTCATTATATATCGGGAAATCGGAAATCATAATGCTTTCGCCACTGTGTGGAAGTGTCAGCCAGATTTTCTCGGTGATAAAGGGCATAAATGGATGTAGTAACTTGAGTGTATTTGAAAGAACATAGCAGAGAACTGCTCTTGCTCCGTCATCATCACGCTCGAATAATCTGGGCTTGACAAGTTCAATATACCAGTCACAGAATATGTCCCATATAAAATCATAAAGCTTCTGTACCGCAATACCAAGCTCGTATTTGTCGATGTTTACAGTAACTTCGCTGACAAGTGTGTTGTAAAGCGAGAGTACCCATTTGTCCTCAAGCTGAAGCTTAGTAATATCAAGCGGATATTCCTTGCCCTCTTCAAGATTCATAAGAACAAATCTTGCGCTATTCCAAATTTTATTTGCAAAATTTCTTGATGCTTCAACCTTTTCGGTCGAGAAACGCATATCGTTTCCGGGACTGTTGCCTGTTGCAAGTGTGAATCTGAGTGCATCAGCACCGTATTCGTCAACAACATCAAGCGGATCAATGCCGTTGCCAAGCGATTTTGACATCTTTCTGCCCTGTGCGTCGCGGATAAGTCCGTGTATGAAAACCTTATCAAACGGCTTCTCCTTCATGACCTCAAGTCCCTGGAATATCATCTTGGAAACCCAGAAGGTTATTATGTCGTATGCAGTAACAAGAACACTTGTCGGATAGAAATACTCAAGGTCTTCTGTTTGCTCAGGCCAGCCGAGTGTTGAGAAAGGCCAAAGCGCTGAGGAGAACCATGTATCGAGTACATCTTCTTCCTGTCTTATATTTTTGCTTCCGCATTTAGGGCAGGTTGTAACTTCGTATTCTTCAACCGCAATTTCTCCACAGTCGTTGCAGTAATATGCAGGAATTCTGTGTCCCCACCAAAGCTGGCGTGATATACACCAGTCTTGGATGTTACGCATCCAGTTAAGATATATTTTTGAGAAACGGTCGGGTATGAACTCGATTGTTCTGTCCTCGACCGCTTTGATTGCAGGTTTTGCAAGCTCTTTCATCTTAACAAACCATTGTCTTGATGACAGCGGTTCAACTGTTATGCCACACCGGTAACAGTGACCGACAGCATGGCTGTGATTTTCAATCTTAACGAGAAGTCCAAGCTCCTGTAAATCTGCAATAACTGCTTTGCGGGCATCATATCTATCCAAGCCGCAGTATTTGCCGCCATTTTCGTTGATTTTTGCTTTTCCGTCGATAACCTCGATCATCTCAAGGGCATGTCGTTTTGCAACCTCAAAGTCATTCGGGTCGTGGCATGGTGTTATCTTAACGCAGCCTGTACCAAAAGTTGAATCAACATATTCGTCTGCGACAATCGGAATCTCACGATATACAAGCGGTAAAATAGCTGTTTTGCCTATAATACTCTTATATCTCTCATCGTTTGGATTAACTGCAACAGCTGTATCACCCAACATCGTTTCAGGGCGGGTTGTAGCAACAACAAGGAATTTATTTGTACCCTTAATCGGATATTTGATGTGCCAGAGCTTGCCCTCTTCATCCTTATGGTCAACCTCTGTGTCAGAAAGTGCTGTTGTACATTGAGGACACCAATTTATGATACGGTAGCCGCGATAAATTATACCCTTTTTATAAAGCATAACGAATATCTTTTTTACCGCCGCACTTAAGTTTTCGTCCATTGTAAAGCGTTCTCTCGACCAGTCACAGGATGAACCCAGCTTTTTAAGCTGATCGGTTATTCTGCTTCCATGAAGGTGTTTCCAGTCCCAGACTCTTTCAAGAAAAGCTTCTCTGCCGAGTTCATAACGCGTCTTGCCTTCGGTCTTGCGCAGGTTTTCCTCAACCTTTATCTGCGTTGCAATACCTGCATGATCTGTTCCGGGTATCCAGAGTGTAGGGAAGCCCTGCATTCTCTTTGTACGGATCAGGATATCCTGTAGGGTGTTGTTGAGCGCGTGTCCCATATGAAGCTGACCGGTTACATTGGGTGGCGGGATCACGATTGTAAACGGAGGCTTCGGGTTAGTTTTATCTATCTTGGGAGTAAAATATCCTTTTTCACACCAAGTTTTATATAATTTATCTTCAGCCGCTTTCGGGTCGTATTTCTTTGGCAGTTCGATCGCCATTGTCATCATCCTCTTTTATTTATTTTGTGAGTAGGTTGTTTATTGTAAGTCCGGTGATGAGCTTTGGATAGAAGTAGGTGGACTTTTGCGGCATTTTTTCGCCGGCAAGTGATATATCCTTGATTTCATGTATGCGGGTTGAGTTGAGTATGAATGCAAATTTAGCATTTCCGTTTTTTACGCATGTAATCGCAAAATCGATATCTCTTGTATATGTAAGGCTCTTGCCGAGTGCCATATTGTCGGCATCGATACCTAACAGTTTATCAAGAATAAGTGTATGCAGCACAGAAACATTTAACCCTCTGTACGCATCGGATTTTTGCGGAAGAATCGTCTTCATCGCATTTTTATCCTTGAGAATAAGGAGGGAGAAACCTTTTTTGCCGTCATACAATGCAAAAGCTGTGACTTTGTTGTATTTTTCAAGCTCGGCTTCAACCGTGTTTATATCATCATACTCTGTAATTTCAAAGCTGTCACTGCATTTTTGGAGCAGTTCATCTGCTGTTATATCCTCAGGCGGGTTGACAAGCCTGTGTGTCGGGAAGATAACCAGCCCGTCATTGTCCATGTCAACCAGCATCATCATCTGGTAATCTGCACTTGTCTCATCGAACTTATCCTGCTCTCTGAGCTTATTTCTGAAGTTCAACGCTGTCTCGTAGCGGTGGTGACCGTCTGCGATAAACAGCTGCTTATCAGCCATCGCATTTTGGATGGCTCTAATGTCGGAGGCGTCCGAAATCTTCCATAGCCTGTGGGTGACTGCTCCGTCATCCGTGAAGGCTATTTCGGATTCGGACTGCATAACTCGTACGAGGATTGATGGCACTGCGCGTGCTTCGTCTATATAAAGCGAGTAAATCGGCGAAAAGTTGCAGAAGGTTTTGCCCATCAGGTTGAATCGGTCGGTTTTTGCCTTTGTCAGCGTCTCTTCATGCGGAAGAATAATTTTCTCTGAAAAGTCACAAAGCTTGACACGGCAAAGCATTCCATAAACAGTGTATTCTTTTTGTTTAACAGTGAATGTCTCGGAGTAAACAAAAAAGCCTTCCTTTTCATCCTCTGCAAGCACACCCTTTCCCACCCATTCATTGAGCAGAGCGGCTGCGTTCTTATACTTGTCGTCTCCGCCTTCGGGCAGCTCAAGCTGTACGATATTATATTTGCTGCGGTTAACAAGGTTCACTCGTTCCTCGGGGCTGATAATATCATATGGTGGTGATACAGCATCAGAGATCTGACCGCATTTTTCGGTGTATCTCAAAGGTCTGAAAGGTTTAATTGTTGCCATTATTATGTCTCCTTGTTTTTCTGATGTTTTGATGACAAGAGCAAAGCTCTTGCGATATATTTATAAAATTATTTGTAGACTATACACTTATTGTTTAATCTCAATTTGTTCTATAAAAACAATCATTCTGCCATTTTGTTGGATTCTCATCAATATATTGCCACACCTCACGGTAACCCTTTTCGTTTCTGATAATTCTGTCGTAAAATGATTTTTGCCAAATGGAAAAACCGATTTGTTTCGTTATTGAACCCTTAAATTGTTTGATTATTTGTGGTAATGTAGGGGCGAACTGCGTTCGCACGTTCTCATCGGGAAATATGAATATAATCATATGAACATGGTCGGGCATAATGCAATATTTATCAACCGTTGCATTTTCATAAATTGTGTTTAATCCTCTGTATCTCATTGTCAATAGTTAATCCTATATCGGACAATATCGGGCGAACGCAGTTTGCCACAACATTGTGTTGCGGTCATCAACACACAATGTAACAAAATATGCTCCACAGGACGAATAATCGTATCCCTCTAATCTGATTTTCTTTAGCTTCGGCAATTTCAAAACATCACCGCCTTGTATAAACCCATACATTGGAACAACAATATATCTGAAATGTAGGATTATATAAATAGCACTAAACTGCTACGCAGTGGTTTTTTTCGGCAGCCCAAGTGCTTTATTAAAACTGCTGGTTTTTCTTTATGAAATCCTTTAAGATTGTGTTATGCCAAAGAGCATAATTACATTTA
>Ga0209417_1000904_pt1 | contig 60040 bp, 103 predicted proteins | sample RifGroF2_FD_184002 | JGI IMG/M metagenome (GOLD analysis project Ga0209417, IMG submission 184002) | Groundwater microbial communities from Rifle, Colorado, USA - Groundwater F2 (SPAdes) (version 2) | ecosystem: Environmental > Aquatic > Deep subsurface > Groundwater | place: Rifle, Colorado... | reverse complement strand
TAGGCTTGCAAGTAAACCGACTTTCTTTGCGCTTGTTACTTTTGATGATGTCTGCATATATTTTTCCTCCTTCAAATTATCTCCCTCACATCCCCTTCGTTCTCCGTAATGGTGTCAAGGGATGTGGCCTTCTATGTGTAGTTTTCAAGGTGCAAAATACTGATCCTTGGCATTATCACTTATGTTCTTCTAGCCACTTTTGTACATACCAGAGTTGACCGCATCCACCGCCTATGTCGTCCTGGCCTGCCGGATCAAACATTCTGCAGTCGTACCCATCGGCCGAAAATTTATCCATGACATTTTCAATATAATCGTATTCCCTGAACCCAGCCTGCTTCATGGTTTCATTTGAACTACATACGACACTGAAAGTAAAATTGAAATGCAACGGTGAAAACAAATCCTTTAGTCTGTTTATTTCGAATTCTGATGTGTTCTTTCTTGTCACGCAGTAATTTAAGAATGGTTTACGACCCGTTTCTTGCTTCCATACCATCCCGTAATCTCTTATCATTCTGAGAGACATTTTATTCGGGTAGGGAATTAATTTATCCCTCATATGATCCATTGCTTCATGTATTGAAAATTGCAAGCCTACTTTGTCAATATGCTTCGAGATATTAATTATCCCAGATTCAGCTTCCCCGTTTAATATTCCGACTGTTGATAAAAGCAATTGTGCGTTCGGGTATAACCAATTCAATGTTTTGATAGCTCCTGACACGGAAGCCCAATTCAGCATTGGCTCTCCCATGCTCATGAACATGATTTGAAACTTGTGGCATTTTTCTGTATCTATTTTAATATCCTCTATGATGTCCTTGATCTGTTGTACTATTTCGACCGGGCCGAGGTTTCTAATAAACCTTTTTCCGGTTCCGCAGAACAAACAGCCTACTGGGCACCCAGATTGCACCGAACAACATATAACCGTTCTTTTTTCAAAAGTTTCATATCGGTACAATACTGCTTCGGCTATAACATCATCCGATTCGAAAACGTATTTCCATACGTTCCCTTCAGAACTGTCCATTCTTGTGTGGTTTTTAAACATTTTCTACTCTCCTCCCTGATTTTTGCGAATACGATACCAAGGCTTGTACAAATTAAGCCGAGGTTAGGCGGATTTAAAAATCATCTTGCGTTTCTTCGTCAATGATCTCGATGGGTTCCCACCTATAACATTTGCTAACCGGATAACCTTTGCGAAAAATAACTCTGCCCATCTTGTGGCAGTATGAGATTGGATCATCGTTGCAATCTTGCTTAAAACTTTGATTGTTGCAGGTAACACATGATTTTACGGCTTCATTGTGAAAACAACGGTTTTCATGCTTATTTGCAGCGGATTTGCTGGCATATGCCTTTTTGCAGTAGTTGCATTTGTAGCGTATTATTTGCTTTGGCATGCGTGCCTCCTTAGTTCAAAGAATAAATTTGTTCCGCCAGTTCCTTCACATCTGATTCATAAAGCTTTGCTGCTATCTCATACAATTCAGGAACCTTGCCCATGACCACATCAACATAATCGAGATAGCTTTTCATTTTGGGCTTATGGTCCTTGTTGTAAGACTCCATACGCTGTTTTACGTTGATGTGATATTTCATATCGAATTGCTTGTACAACTCCTTCCAGCGTTCTTGGAAATTGGCGTTATTGTGGCGGACTACCCGATTGAGTATTTGCCGCTTCTCTGCAAGTTCAACTTCATCTACAAGCCCGATTATGACATCCTCTTTGTATTCGAGTTCCTTTTGCTTTAAATTGATAGTTTCCTGCAGCAGTTTCTTTTCTTCCCTCTCCTTTTTGAGTTGGGTTATGACTTCAATAAGCAGATCGGGATTGTCAAGTAATTCATCCTTGGCGTACATGCCGTGTTTGCGGATGGAGGGAAGGATTTCGCAAGCTACTTTCTTTTGAAACGATATGGCCGTTTCGTTATTAGCTTTCATAGCCAGTAGATAGAAGATGTGTTCAGGGATAAATTCATTTTCTCCACTTGTGGCGAAACCAAATTCTGCCATATAACCATTCAATCTTCCCCATCTGATGTATTCGGCCTCGCCTTTTCTTTCAACAAAGCCTAGCCCTCTGGCAACATCTTCCTGATGCAATTGCGCTGTGCCGTTTTGATCGATATAGGCTCTTACTCCTTGTATTGTGATTAGCTTGTCCATATCAGCCCACCCTTTTGTTATTTTTATCCCGTTTGGGAGAAATGGGAGCAAAAAAAATACCGTCTAGTGTCGTTTCCAGCACATTTGCAATAAGATTACATTCAGGCAAAGTGAAAGATCTTTTCCCGTTTATCTTGGCTGTAAATGCTGAAATAGACATGCCGATAGCATTTGCAAGGCTTTCGTAATTGCTGTAACCCGCCAACTCCATAGCCGCTCTTACTCGTTCGTGTGGCTTGGTTTTCGGTTTGCTCATAAAAGTCCTCCTTCGTTATGTATAAAATTTATCCTGTTTGGGAATAATTTAAGTCTAAACTATTACCTTATGCTTGTCAAGAGTTTTTATTCCTATTTGGGAATATTTTTATTTACTAATGATATAATATAGTTTATAATTGCAAGTATTGAAATAAAAACATTCATGGAGGAATTGAAAGTGAACAGATTAAAGGAATTGATCGACTCAATGGATTTATCGGCAGAGGAATTTGCAAAAATGTTCGACATAAATAAAACATCTGTATATCGCTACACAGGGGCAAACAAGAAAGAACAAAGAGAAATACCCACGCCTCTTGCGCTAAAAATATGTGAACGATTCAATGTAAGCCTCGATTGGCTTGTAGGAAACGAAGGGGCTGCCAGATACAGGGACAACACAACCAATGCACTGGCGGAAATATATGATAGTTTATCTGAAGCGGGGAAAAAGGAATTATTTAGTTTTGCCATGTATGTAAGAGGAAAGGAAAAGGGCAATGGATAATTTCAGATTCACAGTATATCAGCGCGGGAAAAACAAAGACGGTCAGCATGTAGCCAGAATTGATTTCCATCCAGACCCCATCACTGGCGAACAGAGAAAGCCTAAATTCCTGACGAGCACTATAAAAGGAAACAAAGGAAAACAGGAAGTTAAAAGGAAATTAGATGCGCTCTTAAAGAGATTGAGAGAGGGCGATTTGTCCAGTATTGACACTATGACAGTGAGTGGATGGATGGAAAGATATTTTGAAATATACTGCACTAAGCGCGCAACTACGACACTAGAAGGCTATAAAAGATATGTGGGCATGCACATTAACCCGTATATCGGGAAGGTTAGGTTGTGCGACCTGAAGCCGATGCACATTGAAAACCTTTACAATATATTGCGTAAGGTAGACAGAAGCATAAATAAAGACGGAGAGGAAAATAAAAGAGGAAAAGACAAGAAAGGGAATGCAATTATTGGCTATTCTGAAAAAACTCTCCTACAAATCCATAGAATATTACACAAGGCATTTAAAAAAGCAGTAGGCGATGAAAAACTTGCAAAGAACCCTTGTGATGGCGTGGATGCTCCCAGTCCAGAGGAATATGAGCCGACTGTTTATACAGAGGAGCAATTTGCCTTATTGCTGGACAAGCTTGAAGGGCATAAACTAGAAGCCCTTATTTTAATTGCCGGTATGTGCGGATTGCGCCGGGGTGAATTATTGGGACTGTGCTGGGAAGACATTGACTTTGAAAACGAGATAATCAATGTACAAAGGAATCGTGTCCCTACTAGTTCTGAGGGCGTAATTGAAAAGGAACCCAAAACCAAAAAGAGCAAACGTTCATTTTCAATACCCAGCGTGATCATGCCAATCCTTAGAAGGTGCCATGGCATAGGAAAGCTTTATGTGAGGATCGACGGAGAACAATACCACCCAGGAAGTGTCAGCAGCGCATTCAGCGATTTTTTGAAAAGGAATGAACTTCCACACATTCGCCTACATGACATGCGTCATTTTAACGGTACTATGATGCTGAAGCATGGAGTTTCCGAAAAAGAAATCATGGAGCGCGGTGGATGGACGACTGCATCCATGGTAAAAAAATATCAGCATGTCTTAAAAGAAATGGATAAAAAGTCTGCCAATAAGCTTAATAATGTTATGAAGAAGAAAAACAAGAAAACAGGTGCCAAAGTAGGTGCCAAGGCATAAAAATAGGTTTCGGGAAAATCCCTGAAAACCTTGGTGCCGAAGACGAGAATTGAACTCGTACGATATTGCTACCGCAGGATTTTAAGTCCTGTGTTATGATTTTTTTATCCCATTCGGGAACGTGCTATTTTACTGCGTTTGCAGGATTATTGTCATTCGTGCATTTCAAACCTTGTTATATTTTAGCAATTTTTTGTTTCATCCCAAACAGGATAACTTTCAAATGTGAATTATCGTTTAGGTGCCAAAATAGGTGTCATGATCGCAGCGGATTCCATGCCGTCCAGGAAAGCCTGGCGGTAAATTGCTGCCATTGTCTCTCTGAAAATTTCTTCAGAGATAGGATTGTATTCAGAAAGGAGCTTTTTATTTTCCGGTGACCTGTTTTGAATTTCTATCAACTTATCCTGGAGATTATTGTACCATTCGGTTTTTGCGATGTCATCGTTAGTAGATTCAATTCTTTTCTCAATAAGTTCGTTAATGCATTCAGAAAATTTCCATTAACTGTCACTCTCCTTCGTCCTTTTATACAGCGAACATGTGTTCCTATTTTACTACCATTACCGCCATAATGCAATAAATTTCGTAATCCTAATTCCGCTATTATTCGACAATTTTCTACACACTTCCTTTCCTTCCATGATTTACATAATCACATTATATGGTTTACAGTAATGAAATACAATGATTGTCACTGAATTGTAATAAAGTATATTGTCCTACGATATAGGCATATGTGCCTATTTCAAAGCCGTTTTACGCGTACAAGTAAAATGATGGTCGAATATGGTAAAATGCTTTTGGGAGGAAGTTATGTTTAAATGGCATCTTAAACGAATTCTAAAAGAGAAAAACATTTCCCAAAGCGAATTATCCCGGCGCTGTGATATGCGCGTTGCTACCGTATGGAATTATGCACACGGCAAAGTTAAAGAGGCTAGGATAAAAGACCTACATTCCATGTGCAAAGAGTTGGATTGCCAAATATCCGATTTGATAGAATATGTTCCAAAGAAAAATAAAGCCCCCACTTTTCAGCAGGGGCCTCCAGGAATAGAAAAGAGTTAAAAATTTTCTTTGTCACTCGGATTATTAAGCAGGCCGAACAATACACCTAGTTGCAATACAGCGGCCACAACATCGCCAACAACGCCAGTGTCAACACCGTACTTTGCCCATATACCGGTTATCTGCCCAATGGAAAGTATCTGTGCTACTACTGCGCCCCAGAAAACTGGGCTTTTAAACCTGTTTTGTTTCATTGTAATCATCCTTTCTTTTTAATATTTGTAAATAAATCTATCAGATCCTTATCTAATAAAACCTTTTTAAGCCAATAGGCTTCATTTGTGATATACCCTTTACTTAGAGCGTATTCGATTAACCCAACAGCTGTTGATGGTTTCGGCACTTCCACACCGTAATATTCACATATGCCCCGGCAAATTTCATCCGCACATTCCTGGCGATAAGCTCCGGTCAAAAGAAGTTTTGCTTCAGCCAGATTATCCATGAAAGCACATTCACAAAGCACAGATGTCATTTTAGTATATTTCAGCACGTGGAAGTTTGCTGTCTGAACCTTCTTATCTTGGAGCTTTGTACCTTGAAGCATGTTTCTGTGGATTATTTCAGCCGCCTTTTTCCCTTCAACCGAACCGGAATAATGATATGTACTTATGCCGTTCTGTGTGCCCCATTCGCCTGTCAAAGCGTTTGCGTGAATGGAGATATAGAAGTCTGCTTTAGCTGCGTTAGCTCTGTCTGTACGAGTTTTAAGCGGCGTATCGAAGTTGTCCGGCGCAACCATTAAAGTATCAAATCCGGATTTTTCAAGATTAATTTTCAGGAGTTGGGCAACCGCATTGTTGAATTCGTTTTCATGCATAAAAGTATTAGTTCCCGGGAATATCGGTGTGCGCTTCCCTGCCGTTTCCATCCCATGTCCATCATCAATGGCAATGAGTTTCTTTTTATATGCCACCAACGCTGCTGCAATGGCCCTGCCCTGATCATATAGTTTGCCGTTAAGGTACATTCCTGTGCTGCCGCCACTGTCGCCTTGAAATGCGTTGATGCAGCCCAATGATTTCATATACTCAGCAAGCTCAGAAGTGGTCATATATTCTTGAGTGACAAATACAATGTTGCCGTTGGACTTTTGTCCTACTGCTGTCCTGCTTGTAAATCCGGTTGCCAGTTTGGACGGGTTACGTATGTCTATTTTGCCATCAATAACCAAAGTAATGGGAATTCCAACTCCTACCTGTGCGCCCGGTAAATCACCTAAAGTAAGTTTGCCGTCTTTGAAAGATATAGAAGGAAACCCTTTTGATTCAGGCTTATATTGTACGCCGTCCTGTTCAATTTCACCGTAACCATCGGAGCCCCCCACCCAATCAAATACATTAATGTTGATGGCACAGGCTATGGTTTCATTTGGACGTGGCCGGGGAATTTTGTCCAAGCGTTCAAGTTTGCCGGGTATTCCGATTTCTACGGCGAAACGGTATTTTGTTGGATCGAATTCGAAAATCATTTTAGCCTCCAAATATCTTACTCAACGCGTATGTAACTATCCCTGTTGCTACAACTGTAATTATTATTGTTTCAAGTGCGTTCATACGTTTTGATGGCTTATCTTTTAATTCCTTTACGTCACTCTCAATTGATTCTATCCGCTTCCCTTGATGTTTAAATTCCGTAGCCAGAATGCCGATATTGGTATTCATTTCGTGAAGAATCTTATTGTCTGATCGAATTTCCTTTATTTCGATTTCAGCATCATCTACCCTGTTGTATACAGTTTTCATGCTGCCCTCTAATGTGGTAAGTCTTTCGTGAATCTTAATGTTTTCAGACTGTTCCATTGCCAAATACCCCCGCAAGTGTTATTATGGTTTTACCTTCCTTATTTCCGCAAGGATTTGGAAGGGATGAGGGCCGGTTAGTTTTAGTCGGCTGCCGGTCCTTGTTTACAATTTAAGTTTATCACAGAATTTGTAAGTGCTTGTTTTGGTTAAGCTCCTATCATTTTTATTGATGGCAGAAATGCCAGTTCTTTTATTATGTTGCACTTAGCCTTGCAAACTTGGTAAATTTCCTTGTAATAAGTTCCTTTGTCAACCTCGATAGAAATTATGTTTTCAATGGCTCTTTCAAGAAACCGAATTGCATCATTGTAAGCCGCAGGAAGGTTATCTCTTTGTCCAGCGTCTATCCCAATAACCATATTGACCAATTTGGAATAAGTCATATAAAGTTTGCCGGAATTTTTACTTCCTTGTTTTTCTGCAAGAGGAATAAGCTTTGTAAGAATTATGTCAGTTTCATTTTTGCGAGTCTGTTTGCTTGTTAATCTTGATTGCTGCCATTCAGAGGATTGTTTTTCAAGTATGAATTGACGCATACGGAAAAACTCTTTTACTAATGCAAGCTTGAATTTTCTTACCGATTGATTATTCTCAAGAAGTGTTATTAAATATGTGGCTTGTGGTTCATTGAGAAGATACAATTTTTGGGTCTGCCCACTCTCCAAAGATTGGTTGTGGTATCCAACCTTACCCATTTCCTCAAAGTCTTTTATGTAGTCTCTGATCTTCCTGGTTATCGTGTGATGTTCGAATTCAGTTCCGATTGCTACGGTTAAACTGTCGGTAAAAATGTCATTGCCTTTTACAATTACTAACTCATTCATATAAATACCATCCTTTCGATACTCCATCCTTTAGTTTACGGGAAAGGCAGTCGGATGGTTTAACTGCCCGTATCGAGTTGCAATCTCTATCCCTTGTTGATAAAATTGTATCACGGATTTTTGGGGTACTGTTCTCGCCTGAAATGGGCAAAAAGAAAAGCCGTTTCCGGCTTATTTTATATCATTATTCTGCTTGAACTTCTCGTACGCTTTATTGAAACCCTCTGCCATCTTATTCATTGCAATATGTATCTGCCGTTCTTTTTGTTCTTTTTGTCCAGGTGTAAATGTTTTGCTTGTGTTGACCTCCTTAATGGCTTTTCTCGCTTCGCTGAATTGTTCCGCAAGATCGTTATAAGCAAGCCTTGCACCTTCCAGTATTTCAAATAGTTCAGCCTGTTTTTCTTTTGGCAACTGTTCCATAGCTCTGTATTTGCCGGTATCTTTTAAGTCGCCCAGTCTGGTACTTAGTTCTTCGCCATAACCATAAAGATCATTAATGGATGATGTTGAATAAGCGGAATCGGTCATAAAAGCCTTTATAACCGGATACTGCGTTACGTCTGTGGGATTCTCAATGCCTTTTTTAACCGCATCGGGTAGCTGCCAAAAAAACTTTCCTACGCTGCCAGTGTACCCTTTAACAATATAATCTATTTGTTTAGGAGATAAACCTCTTTCATTTTTTAATATATCGCCTATTAAATTAGCAACAGCACTTGTACTATCATCCCTTATTAAATAAGCCGAATTGTTCTTTCTTTCATACGGTCCTTCTATCGGCGTTTTGTTCCAACTTAAATTAGCAAATACGTCTATGGCCGGTTTGACTGCTGCTGGAACAAAAGGTATGGAAAAATGAAGTAAAAATGATTCAGCTATTCTTTTCCATGTTTTGGGATCATCTTTAAATATCTTATCCATAGCTATCTCAGGAAGAGATCCAAATATGAATCCGTATCCGTAAGGCTTCGGTATAGACAAAAATTTACCTCCGCCGATCGGAACATTAAAGTACAATGACTTCTTCCATTCCGGTAAATTCTGATAGTTTTCGTCGTCGTGGTTAAAAAAGTACAGTAACATATTTGGAAGAGTGACATAAGTAAGCCCACGGATCATAGTTCTAAGCATTTTTTTTGGGTTTCTCGGGTCAAGAGATTCTGCTATTCTGGTAACGCCCTGAACGCCTGCGTTAAAAAATGCCGTAACTTTATTTAGTTCCTTTCCGTAATACCCGTGCCGTAAAAAATCCTGTGATACTTGTCTGCTCCATGCAGCCGCAGTATCTCTGCTCTCTCCTTTTTCGGTTGCTTTTCTGAATTCTGCTACCCTCGGGCCTGCCTCTGAAAATTGTACCGCATCACGTATTTTGTCAAACGGAATTATGAGGAATTGTTTTGCAGCGTTTTTTACTTTATCTTGGGTGCGATCATTGTTGTTTTTTTTCATTTCTCCGATAGCATCTGTCAACCTCTGCCACTTTTCTGAAATGCCGTATTTAAAAACATCATCCTCAATCTTTTGAGCCTGTGCCCTGTCGTTGACATTCAGATATTCACTTGCCCCGCCAGAGGCAATCCATTCCTTAAACCACTTATCTTTTTTAATTGAACTGACATAGCCTTTAAAAATGTCTATCGGGTTTATTCCTGCTTCTGATTGAATAGAAGAAGATCCGGTGTCTCTTGCCATGTTTCGCATAACAAAATTAACCGTGGTTACAGCTCCAAATTGCAAGATTCTTTTTGGAACATTAAGCATTCTCATTATAAAATTACTTTGTTCCTTGTTTAATCCCTTAATAGCCTTATATAACTCGGGGTCAACTTGGTACAATTCAGCCTTGCCATTATCGTAAACCGTAACCTCGTTGTCGCCTTCCTTATATAGAGGCTTATATATTGACATCATAGTTTCAAGATACTTTTCATCCATATTATCCAAAGCATCTTTGAAAGTAGTGTCGCCTGTCTGTGATTCTATCAGTTCAGCCATTTTCTTAAGCTGTCCTTTAACTTCGTCCAAGTTAAATTTTGTCACTTCGCCCTTTATATTGACCTTCTCAACCATCATCCCAATACCTTCAACAGTTGTTGCCATTTTTTTGAGCTCTTTAAGTATGTCGTTGGACTCTGCTGCTCTCCGGATTATGAAGGAATCAGCTATCATGCTTTCAAGTGGGTCAATTATGGAAGCTCCCGAACCTATGGCCTTCTTAATGACCTTCTTTGATTGTCCTAAAGTATTTCCACTTCCTGCCTTTATTGCTGTTGCAGCTTCCCTTATCCTATACAGAGGGACGTGGTTGGCATTTGCAATCCTAATATTATCTATCTGCTCCTTTGTTTTAATACCGGAATCAACCAAAAGCTGCAAGTTGTTATCTTCCCATTTTCTCAAATTGTCGAACACTCCAACAAATTCAGAATGTTTTTGCTCCATGGCTGTTATGTTATCCTCGTACAGATAGAACGGCTGTGGCATGACAAGTCCACGGTCTTTATAGTCCATGGCACGGCGGGAGATAAGATAAGATATAAAGTCCTTCCTAATCTGCAACGGATCTTCGCCAGCCTTCTTGACTTCCTTTTTGGATATCGGCGCCAATATTTCCATAAATGAATTGCCTATAATGTCGCCTTTTAAATCTCTCTGCTTGTCAAACATCATGTAAAGCGCCTTGGCTTCAAATCCGCTATAGTTTTGAGTAAGCAGGTCAATGTCCTTTCCTGTCCATCCTTTGCCTTCTGCGTACTTCTGCATCCTCTTGAACGGCCCTTTATCGTTTATCCAGGAGTCATATAATTTCTGAATAAATCCTACCTGTTGGGTAGTTGATTTCCTTGTTTCAAAGTCCGACACATCATTGTAAATTTTCTTATTCTGCGGCAGATTTATAATGTTTGAAATATCCTTTCTTATCTCAGCAAGGAATTTTACCGTATCTGCATTAACTGTTTTTTCAAATTGCGCAAGGAATTTCGGAGCAAGTGAATGCGCCTTATTTGGGTTAGTCAAGTAAAGACTGACAAATTCAGCCACGCCCTCCGCTCTTATTTGGGCGAGTGTATAGCTTGGTTTGGAAGTCTTTTTACCCAACGCATCAAGTTCACTCTTAAATTGTTTGCTTGTAGACAAGTTGTATTTCTTGTCAAAGTAATGCCCTAATTCATGGGATATAACTGGTATGTCACCCCTTACTTTTGTGCGGATAACTTCAGGCTTGATTTTAAATATGCCCAATGCTTTTTGCCTGAACTTGCCTGTTCTGATCGGAACGCCTATGGTCTTTTCAATGATTTCAATAATATCGTCAACCGTCTTGGATTCTGTGCTTGAATCGTCACCCTTTGGCAATTCATCAGTTCTGCCCGTGAGTTCTTGAACGGCATAGCCTTGAACATCGGGAGCTTTTTTGTTCTTAGTCGGCTTCGCATAACTTGTCTCTGCCGGAACATCATCCAATGTAGCATCTTTGCCAGCTTTAATCTCTCTACCCTCAATATCTGACTTAATCTGCAAATAATCGTCTATCGGCTTTACCTTCTCGCCCCTGACAGATTCAAAGCCATTGGACAGCATGTCGTCTATGACAATTTCAACCTTTTTGGCGGCTGCGACATTCTCCTGACCTTGATTCTTTATAAGCCGTTCCAGTGCATCTTTAACCTCGCCTGGCTGCAATCCAGTGTCAGACTTTAACTTTGCCATGACTTCGGTTACTCTGCCCTCTTGTGCGTTTGGTACGAATTCATCATCAAGGATATATTTGGCATAAGTCTGGTAGTAGTCTTTCACTTCCGGATTTTCAAATTGGTATGCTTTGGTTTTTGGATTAGTTATTAAATTATTTGTACCGGCTGCATTTGCTGTGTTTCTTTCGGTCATTGTTGTACCCTGTAAACCCGTAGAATCCATTTTGCCAGTAGCAGGTATTTCGACATTCTCAGGTACAACATTGGCAGGAATAGGCTGTGTTTTGTCACCTGTTATCTGTCTCAATTCCTCTGCGATCTGTTCTGACTGCTGCGGATTAGCTGTGGTAATTTCGTCCTGTAATTGGGCTTCAACGCTTTTAATAGTTTCGTCAATTGCCTCATATTCCGGTGTACCTTGCTTGACCGACATACGGATTTTCTTCAACGCTTCAACCTTCTGTACAGCTTTTGCAGGCTTGTTTCCAACTGGAGGTGTTTGGATATTCTCAGGTTCTATTTTAGGCTGTGCGGCTTCCTTGACTGGATTCTTTGCCGCATAATCCTGTAAATCTTTTACGGTCTGCTGCTGAAATTCAATAAGCTCATTGTAACTTATCGGATGGGCATTTTCAGCATATTCGATTGACTTCTTGCGTGAAGCGTAATTCTCGGGAAGTCCTTGTGCCATGACAAGAGTGTCATCATAATTCTGCTCGATATATTTCTTGACTTCAATCGCATCTGCTACGCTGAACGGAATTGATGTTGAAGCAATACCGCCACCCATAACGGCACCAAGTAAAGCATCGTAACCCATTTGTTTAGGGTCGATTGCTCCACCTTCGCCAAGCCATTTCTTATCTGGATTGTAAGTGGCTTTTTCAGCAAGTCCGATTACAGGGTCAATCGCTGCTTCTTCAAAAGCTTCGCCTGCGGCAGTTTTTACAACGTTTTTGCCTATGTTTGCAAAGTTTTTTATAAGATTAGCCGTGCCGGATTTAGCAACGTCGGATATTACTTTTTGGGGGAATAGTTTCAACAAAGGTTTAACAAATAACGAGGTCTGCAGGAATGCTTCTGCCGTTCCACCAATTACACCTACGCCTAATTGCTGTGAAGGTGTCGCCTCTCCAAGTTCTGCCTGCCTTGCATATTGGCCAAAAGCCGGAACGCCGAACGCAGCCATGCCGACAGCGGGATTGATTGAAGCCAGTAAAATAGATGGAGCCATTTGCGCCCCAGCGGATACAACATCACCAAGGAATTTCTGTCCCTTGCTGACAGGCTGGTTTGCTTTGTCTATTTCCTGAGAATATTCCTCAAATCGATTCTGTGGTTCTTTGACGTAATCCACTACGCCAGGAATAAATTTTAAAGGCGTATTTTCAACGGCTACAGCGGCAGCATTCGATAAACCTTGATTAAAGTTTAATAAGCCCTTGTCAACATTGCTTGCAAGATATGCCGCCGGTTGACCGAATAGCTCTTGCCTTCTGGATGAATCGGTTTGTGCTATTTCCGCAACAGGCATTTCCCTTGCTTTCTGTGTGTCTTTAGCGGCAGAACGAATTGTTTTAACAAGAGGTATCTCGCTGGCAACCTCACTTATTCTATTGAAGGCAGATTCCACCCAAGGTCTTTTTGTTTCCTGCTGAACAACAGGCTTTGCGCTTTTTGCAGTGTCTATTGCTTGCTGCCTTTTTGCCGGCAAAGTTTCCTTGCGAAGCTCATTGCTGTCATTGGAGGAATCTTTTTCAATATCAGGTTTGTTCCACAAAATACCTTTGCCTGCAGTGGAAGGTTTTGAATCTGAACTACTTCCCCATAATATTCCTGCCATTTCATGCCTCCGTTATTTCGTGTATTCTTGCCATGCCGATGTTTCTGCCTTTTTAGGAGTTTCACCCTTTGCTGCCGCAAGTAATGCATTGTAACCATCGGGCCCATACTTGTCGATCAATGCTGCTGCATTATCCTTTACGGTTTGTAAGGCAATACTGGGGTTTGCATAAATTCCTGCCAAGTCTGATTTGTACCCTGTATCTTCTTCGTATTTGTACACTTCCGGTTTATTCATGCTTGTTGCGCTACCCTGACTCTTTCCATATCCCTGTAACTGCTTACCAAGCTCTGTAAACAGTTTTGTTCCCATCGAAGCGTTATAGTCCTTCCCTTCTCTCAAAAGCTGCTGATAAGCCTTATACCCATCTCCACCGTTCTGATTTAAAAGGTAATTAAAAGCATTGTTGAAATAGTTCAACTGTTCAGGAGTAGCAGAAGAAACAGCGTCAGACGAAGCCTTCTTTTCTGCAGCCGCTTCAGCCTGTCTTGCATTATCCGCAGCAAGGTTACTTATCTGGGCATTAGTATACTTCTTGTCCAGTTCAAATTTCTCCTGTCCCGTTGCTCTGTCATAAGCCTCTTGTTCGGCTTTAGTCCTTTCAACCTTCTGCGCTTCAATCTTTTTCTGATAAATTGCCTGTAAAAATGGTCTTAATGGGTCGTTTGCTGGCAATTTATCAATGTAAGCCTGAATGTTATCATAATTAGCTGCTGCGATAGTAGCGGCCTTACCTGCCAGTAATTCCTGATTATTCTGTTCGATACTCTGCTGATTGATTTTACCGGACTGGGTATATTGGCCATTCGACATACCAGTATCTTGTACGGTGTCTCTGAGTGCATCATAATTGAAATTCCTGTCCGATTCAAATGTGCTTCTCCCTGTATTAGATAATCCCTGAAGTGTTTGAAGCTGGTTAATGATATTACCGAGTCCGGATTGATATTCGCTTCGAGCCGCATCCCTAAACTGCGGAATCAACGACAAAGCCGATTTGCCAAGCTGAGACTTATTCGAATCACTGTAAATCATTCCTCGCCTTGCAGCGTTTCTATCCACTGCTGCCATTGCATCACCCTGAGCCGCTTCTAATCCGGCATCAGATGAAGGGTCGTAAGAAAAACTGCCCATGCCCAAATACTTGTCAAGCAGGGAATTTATTTTATCCGCATAAGGGTCTTTGTACGGTTCAGGAGCAACAGGAGCACCAAAGTTGATATTGCTTAAGCCACTCAGATTCATTCCGGTTCCTGATGGCGCTTGAGGCGCGACAGGCTGCTGCATCATTTTGTTTAGTCCGGCGTAAAAATTATCTTCCGTCCCGGTCTGAATAGCATTTTTATATGCCGGATCAAGTTTACCCCACTGGTATTCCTCACTGGCAATTTTGTCAATAGGAGATTGAACGGTTGAAGCAGGTGTTGCACTTTGTGCGGTTCGAGTGAGGCTGCCTAAAGTTTGCGGACCTGCAATAGAATCCGGAGTTAAATTATTTGCTTTCTGATAAGCCAAAACCGCAGCGGCGGTGTTGGAACCGTATTGACCATCAATTCCTCCAGGATCAAAGCCAGCATTCTTTAATTGAGTTTGAAGAGCTTTTACATCATCACCGGAAGAACCTACCTTATATACAGCCATTTACATTCCCTCCTTGCGGAAATTGTTTCCTGACTTAATTTTATCACGGAAATAGAGTTGGGTGATTTGAGGCAAAAAAGAAGAACCCTTTCGGATTCTTGTGTGGAAATCAAATTATTCTTTTGTCAGTTCCAGGATCAAATCTCTTACTTGTGATTCCGTTAAAACTCTTTCGCCTTTCAACCTTAGTTCATCAGCATGAATGGTTACTCGTTCCAAGTCGCTAATTTTATGGGCATCTGTTTCGTCTTTCTCAAGGGTGCCTATGTCTAATATCGGGCCCGTACTTTGACTACCTACCAAAACAGCTTGCCAGTTATCATATGTGTCAAGTCTCATAATGTCGAACTTGTCCAGTGCAAAAACTGAAACACTGGAACCGATCATTAAACCAATAATTAAACCTAGTAAAATTTTTTTCATATTGTATTCACCTCTTGGGTAAATTATACCATAACATTCAAAAAATAATACATATTTTTCAAAATAATTATACGATGCTTGTTATTAAGCCGTTGGAAACCGATATTGTTTTCCCATCAGCAGAAGTAAAAGAGCCAGTTGCGCCAGTTGTCCCAGTTAAAAATCCTTGCGCATTAACCCATGTCTGAGTAGCGTAATCGGAACTGTCCAATCCCGACACTGTTGCACCTGAAAAGCCATAAGTGCCGTAAAATTCCAAAGTCGCATCATGAACAATTTTTGAAACATCACTTAATTTAAGAGTGTTCGCGGAAATGTAAAACCCTACAGGCGGGCTCCCTAAATCATCTTCATAAATCCCAATTTCAACTTGACCATTAAATACCATATTTTTTAGTGCGGTCAAATTAAGGCTTCCTAAGTAGATATTATTCCCGACATATAAATCTGTATCAACGTTAATGCTGCCGCCTGTAACCGTCAAATTCGTTGCTTCTGCCGCTCCCGCCATACTTACTTTAAACGGAGCGCTTGCATAGTCCGCATGTCCCAACCAGACACCATTGCTATCAACCTTAAACACGTTATTCCCCGTGCCAATAGAAATAGTTACACCTGTTATTGTTCCGCCCTCAATGGTCAAATTTGAGGCTGTGGCAGCACCAGTCATTGTCACTCTAAATGGTGCGCTGGCAAATAAGGCATTGCCTAAATATATACCGTTACTGTCTGCCTTGAAAACATTGTTTCCGGTACCTATTGTAATGCTGCCTTTAAATGTACCGCGTTCAACTATTATGTTACCAGTAGATGAATCCATGCTAACAGTGATGTCGCCAGCGGAGTTTAATAACTGAAATACAAAATCAAGAGTAGCAGCATCATAACCTGCCTGTAGCCTTAATATCGGCGTTCCCTGTTTGTCGTACATTTGAATGAGCGGGCCGTTTATCCGAGTTTCGCCATCAGCTGACTTCACTACTGTTTCGTTGGTGTCAATCCGCTTGACATTTTTTGAATCCAAGAAGGCCAGCAAATGATTTAGTCTTGGTATCAAAGCCTCCATATTCTGTTGTGGGGTTAAATTACTGTCATATGTAAATCTTGGTTGCACTATCTCACCTTAATCCTTTCTCTGCCTTTATAGGCAAAATGAATCGTAGACGGACCGGTTCCACTGAATTCCAAACGGTAATAATCAACATTTTCCACCACAAGAGGAACCCTTACATTCTGTTCAACTGCTGAAGCTGCAAAAGTATAAGCCAAAACAAAATCGTCACCATCAACCGTAGTTGAATAAGATACAGTCATTGTCGAACCTATAGGCAGGTCAACTATCATATCCAATTCATTCAGACATTTCTTTGTATACGTTCCACCGTGGTAGACTCCAGTTATGTGACTCCACGAAATCGCCGTACCGCTAAAAGTAGTACCGGAACCAAACTGTATCGGCTGGCCAGTTGAAGAAATTCCATACAAAGTCTCACCAATCGTGACGAAATCGACAACATCACCGGTTTGCGGATACCATCTGTCAAGTTCAGTATCATATTCCAGAATTAAATTATTTTCCGTGACCGCTCCATATGGGATGGAAAGATAAATATATTTGCCCGAAGCCCCCGCAACACACTTAGTCTTGTACGCCGCTGGTATGCCCTCCAGATACGGTCTGACTCTTTGGCTTATTTCCTGCGGCTTGCCTCCTGTAAATGCCTTGAATGCACCAAAATCGAGGAAATAGAGTATACCTCTATGCTCAATGACGGAATAATCCGATATGCAGCCATCGTCATAGACTGGGCCCCATTGGAAATTATACGGATCATCCCCGAATAGTTGGTGCATACTTTGATCAAACCAACATATTACAATGTCACTGTAAGCCGCCACAGCCGTTCCTACACCATTGGCCGAAGCAATCATGATACTGTCGGCATCGTCTGCTGTAGTCCAATCTGTGACCGAACCAGCGGCAGAGCAGGACAGTTTGTTCCCAAGTAGCGCATATACCCGGTAATCGTCAACACAAATCAACCTTGTTGCCGGCATATCCGCTATTGCTGCAGCTGCGGAACCATTCCATGAGTATTTTTCTGTACCGTTCGCCAGGATGGTATAAGTTGCCGCCTCTGTTGAGAAATCGACAAATCTGCCTCTTGCGCTGGTCAAGCCTGTTTGAATATTCGCCCATGCTGAACCATTCCAAGCTTTCCAAACTGTACCATCATGGACATGCATATATGTATTAGTTCTTTTCCCGGCAGCATTTGGAGTTGTGATTGCGGAAAATACATTGGCTCTCCCGGGACATACGGACAAGGCAGGATAATTACGACTTGATGTGTTCCTGCTGTAAGAAGCCTCGCTTTGCTTTATTTCAAAGATAGAAACAGCCTTGTTTTCACCATCACCTAACCTAATCGGCGAAGGCTCTTGAGAATGACTTAACTTTCTTTTATTCCAATACACACCCATCCTACCAATCCTCCGTAGCCTGACATGACCTTTTCGGCTTCGAATTATTCTTCTCGTACAAATCGTCCTTGGCTTCAGCAAACAGTTCATCGGCTTTTCTTTGCCAGAAGTCGGCTATTTCCGCATCCGGATTATGTCCCTGGCTTGCAATGTCTGAAATTTCCTGGTAAGCAATTATAAGATGGTAAAGCGGATCTAGTTCTGGTGTGTCAGTAGTAAGGCTTATTGTCGCAGGAGTCTTGTAATAATAAATGATAATACCCAAGTCATTGGTTGCAATAACCTCGCCGTAATCAAGTAGGGCGTACGTGCCAGCCGTGTCCGTAGTCCAATAATATCCGCTTGAAATGTAATCCTTCAGTCCTGCATATTTGTATTCGGTCCATTCCTCTCCCGCCAAATCAGATACCTGGATTGATATAACATTTTCAGGTGAACAGTCGGCAGGAAAATTGCATACTAACTGATCTGCTATGGTAACATCAGTATGTTTGGTATAGTTGTTTGACAACCGGCTTAACTTCATAAAAGTCCGCTTATGAATTGCATCAATGTCGAGGATCTTATTTGCCGAAGATTCCGAATTGCTGTATTTCCTATCGATAAAAGTAATTAATTCCGAGACTAACATAACTTACCTCCTTGAATTATCTCTATATCTATATTTTAACATGATAAAAGCCCCACCTTTCGGAAGGGCTAATAGCCGTTTATTATGAACTATTTATTCCTTATGTGAACTAAGCCCACGTGCCGTCATTTACATGGACATACCAACCCTCGTCAATACCTTCGATTGTTATAGAAGCATAATGTCCGGATTCACTCGCCACAAACGTTTGTCCGTCAGTTTTTACAGAACCTCTATACACAAATTTATCACCAGCTACAGGAACAAGCGTAATCGCCTGATATAGTTGCCTTTTTATAAATGTAAATTTAACACCGGGTCTAGTTGCCGGAAGAGTAAACGCCACATTTGCTCCTGCACCGATATTTGTCATAGTTGTTTCAGAGTCCTCATATGTAACGGTATAGTCTGCTGTTTTGTTTTGTGATTTCCGCACTAATCCGTTAGTGATAACACCAAGCCCACGACCGACAATTGTAGATCCTGTTACCTCCAAAACTGTAGAATTTGAGCTATTTGTCAATGTGGTATAGTGGCAATTAATTATAAATACATTTGCAGGGCTTGTATTTAGGTTAATGTCCGCAGTGAAATGCTGTATTAAGTGACAGTTTAATATATTTACCTGTTTTACATTTGCACTTGTCAAATAGATACCATTACCCTGAACATTTACTCCGTTTATAAAGCAGTCTTGAATAGTGAGATTGTCCACACTGGAAACATAGATTCCCTGATCATTATTTTCAATGTAGCAGTTTTTAATAGATATATCAACGCCCCCAGAAATATCTATTGCATGAGATGTATTAGTCCCATTATCATTTTCAGACAAATTTCCATCTATAATATGCAAACTGCTGTTACTTCCTGATGAGCGTATTCCGGCTGTTGTGCAATTGTGAATTTGAAAATCTTTTATTGTAACTTCATTTACGTTATTTACACAATCTATTCCGACTGTTGCACCATTGATTTTAACATGTTCAAGTGTTGACATCCATGCTCCACTTGTTGATAAAGGGTCATCATCAAGCAAAAAAGCCGTTCCTAAATAGCTTCTAAATTCTACATTGCGAATCTGTGTTTCGGGACGCATAATGTTAATACCAACAGATGCAGCCCCACCGCCAATAATTGTAAATCCTTCAAGCACCGTTTTTTTGAAAGATCCGCTCAAATCAAACCCAACCCCTGTGCCAGTATGATTAAATACAGTGCCTTTATATTCCCCCGCTATACCAAATAGTTTAAAATCTTGTGGTATAACCAGGGTTGTAAATTCATACGTTCCAGGCGGGACAAATACCTGTTTATTGTTTGCAGCAGCATAATCAATTATTGCTTGTAAAACTGCGGTATCATCAACCCCAACAGAAGCAGACGCACCAACAAGCGGAGTTGGAGGATACTTTGCATTTATTAACAATGTCATATAATCAGCCATATGTGTACTAAGAGCGGCAGATTTGGCAGGGTTCAAAAGCAAGAAATTTGTGCCGTCATATTGCAAAAAACACAAACCATTAGCGGGCATGTCGCCAGATTCTAATGTTGTATCTACATCTTTTACAATAGATTTTATGCCCAACGCACTGACATTAATCGTTGACGCCCCAGTGTTGGCACTGGCCGACTTCTTAACTATCAGCAACATGCTTGTACTATAAACCGCTGGCGCTGTTGAAAGCGTAACAACTAAAGCGTCAGCCGTACCGGTGTCTGCAACATAAGCAGCATTTTCAGATAAGTGCTTCGCAAAGCTTACTGCAGATTGACTGTATTGTGATAAAAGTTGTGCAAATGTAGCCATTTACGATACCGCCCTTCCTTTTATAGTAACTGTCCCATCGGTAATCGAGGACAATACCATGTAAATTCTTGTCAGACCAGTTATATCAAATTGCCAAATTTCTGATATACCTGTAGTGCTTACTGCTGTAGCCAAAGGGGCTGCGCTTAATTTTACGCCCACAAAATCCCTAAGAATCTTGCTTGGCCCCATTGCGTAAAAAAGAACCGTTCTGGCAGAATTGTCAATTGAACCATATATTTCAACAGTTAACGTCTTGAAATATTCGACTTCTAAAAATATTCCATTATTTGCTGAATTTGAAGCATTATGAAATATGTGGTCCTTAACATCGTTTTTCATTAATATCGCCCCCCTTTTTTTTACATATTGAGCAATTGAACGTCGACAGAACAGGTCTGACCGTCTACATCCTCAGTGGCGACAACTTTAATCCAGTCCGGAATCCCCTTGAATAAAATCATCCTACTAGTATTTGTCTGATGTGACATTTGGGTCATTACGCCTGTGTTGGCTAATTCGTACAAGTCTACATAGGTTCCGTTTCTAGTAAAACAACCAGTCAGTTTTATTGTCCAGTTTGCTGCACCGGATAGAGCGATCTTAAGCAATGCCGCATTTTTCCCCCTTGCATCTATGGGGATGGATGTGGTCGTTGCCTCTGCCGCACTAATTGCCGCTATTGGCGAACCTTTATTTATATATTCAATGTCAACTATTCCGTTCATTTTGTCACCTTGCCTTTCTTTGCCGTTTTACGCTTCTTAGCAGGCTTTTTTGTTACTGGCTTTTTGGGTATCTCTTGTGCTTCCTGTGGCTTTCCCTTGGGCAATACTTCAACAGGTTTTACATCTTCTCGCTCTGTCTCTTGGGGTTTTTGGGTAAGTAGTAATGTTTCTCCATAAGGCGGAACTATAACTACGTCTCTCGTATTATCAGTCGGAATGTTAAAATTTCTTTTTAACTCCGTTACTTCCAACCTGAGTTCTTTCAGCTCCTGCAATATGTCATGGAGCAAAAGAGTTTCTATGTCGCTTATGTTATAACCTTTGTATTCCATAATCCACCTATTCCCTGATTACCTTTTCCAATGCCATTATTGATAATGGAGATAAAGAAATATCGCCCAAAGCGCCTAACGAAATAGGGTCAAAGTCTATTTCTGTTTCTATGTCGCTCAATTCAACAAATTCCTTATTAAAATTTTCCTTGTCTGCTATTTCGTATATGCCATTATTGATAACGAGTTTTCCGTTTTCATCCCTCAGACCATATGTGTCAATAAGTTTCCTCCTATTTTCCTCATATGTCTGTACTTCCTTTTGAAGCTTTTTTGCAAATTTTGTAAACGCATAAGCTGCTTTTATGGGCAGTTTTTCTCCCATAATCTCGTTTACTCCGGATACTAACGATTTCAATTCTCCAAGTTTAATTTTTATCATAATAACCCTCCGTAAATTAAAATAGTAGGGGAAACCCCCTACTATCATTATACCTTCTTTTTTGGCTTTGCCTTTTCTGCTTCATACGTATAACCACAATCGCATTTAACAGCTTTGGTTTCAAGGCTCTTATCACATACGGGGCAATTCTTACTCATGCTAATCCTCCTTACGATCTGTTGGTAGCGGCATCAGTACACATAATGTAATAAGCCGTTCCATCTTCACTGATGATTTTAATTGAATGGGTAAGTCCTTGCGTGGTATGTGCTGCGAAAATAGTACCATTTTCAACATTCGGAATAACCGCAAAGTTTCCGAACCTTACCGCCCCATCATCTGTACATCTAAGGAATCCATGCACTGTCGGCACAGTGTTTCCGGTTGCAATGTCTGAACACAAATGAAGGGCTGATAAAGCACCATCAAGTGTCCTTGTGTCTGCAGCGGCTGCCAATGTTGCCCTTATACCAGAACCAGAGCCTGTTACTGTAGCATCCGCATTAATCTGCATTGTACCATGCAAACCTGAAGCGTATGAATACCCTGTCCCAGTAACGGTACAAAATGCCCTTATTGCATCGCCATATCCGGTAGCGGCTATTGTTCCACCAAGATAATGACGCAGGTACAATCCCCTGCTGTCGCCCGACGTCGCAGTGGATTCAGTCCAAAAACCAAGGAAGTTCTTATCGGCTGTTGCAGTGGTTAAAGGCGTCCCTGATATTCCGCCTCCCATTGTCAAGGCTGCTGTCGCAGTAGAACCAAGTTGCAATACTGCACTTGCTGTTATAATGTCAGCTATACGGAGTTTTTCGGCTGCAGCTGCACCAGCCACCATTACCTCAAATACTATTGCTCCGTCCTCCGTGGTGTCGGAAGCATCTGTCATTAGTATTTTTATGTTCGCCAGTGTTTTAGCTGCAGGTGTAGCGTTGTCATTTAATCCTTCGCCTGTAATCTGGAACACAACGTCATTATCGTTTAGTGCTGTGTCTGCTGGTCCTCTGGATTTTCTGGCGGTAATCGTGTAGCCCGTGGCGTCCGCTTCGTTGTTGAAACCAGACAGATCACCGTAATGGTTAAGGTCAATTATGTTTGCTGAACCGCCGAATATTGTTGTTGATGATGCAGCAACTCCTGCTATCAGAAAACTTGAACCGTTCCACACCATATTTATGTCGCCAGAAGCCCCTGAGCCGGTACCGAAAACAAGGTAATCATTGTCTTTAAATTGAAGGTCAACACCGGTGGTGTATATCAAATTTGAGCCAGCATCAAAATACAGATAGCTTGCTCCATTTGCTTCGTTGGCGTACCACTTCACATCAAATGACTTTTGGGTAGCCGCTGAATCACCTATTTCAATCAAACTGTCGTCCGCTGCAGCTGCAATTATAAAGTTTGTACCATCCCATTGCATAACAACATCCGAACCCGTGCCAAACGTTAAAGTTTCAGCGTCAGCAAAGGCTATGTTGTCGGCTGCAAATGTACCGTCAAGGCTTAACGAACCTACTACATACAATGTGTCCGCTGAAGCGTCCCAAAAGACATATTTGCCGGAACTGTCGCCGAACGCCTTTACATCCATACCTTTTGCGCCGGTTGGGCCAGCCGAGTAGTCCTCTCCAAAGTAGGAGTAGCCTGCGCCAAAATGCCTAGCTCTTGCCATATCTTTTCACTCCTTTCAAGTGATAGGGCTTTCGCCCTCAAGATTTGGGTAAACAGGGGGATTGCTCCCCCCATTAATTATTAATCGTACGTGTTTCCATAGATCCATGTCCAATTGCTGAAGCCGTAACTCCACATCCCCACTGTTTTAAACTTCTGTACGCTTGTATCAAAGTCCACTTCTGTGCGGATATCGGGAATCATAGCGTTGTACCAGTACAGGGCATTTTCCATCAAGTCTCTGTCTATCAAGAACCACTTTTTACCGGTAATCATCGGATGATAGATGTGTACCAGGTCACCCTTCCAGATGTTGGCATCATTGTCGGCGCTGAACGGTTCTTTGTCGCCAGCTTTGGATCCGCAAATCTTCTGTGCTTCTGCACGGTAATGAATGCCGGTCAATAGGATATTAGGCATTGTGAACAACATGTCGCCCTTGTCATCCTTGAAATCTGCCATAGCATTGAATGCGGTCGTCAAGTTGGGTATTGTCAGATCGAGAGTGTTGGTATTGCTCTGCAAAGTTGCGTCCGAAGGTGAATACGGATGGCTTGCAGAACACAAAGCCACTGCATCGGGACCAGCAAAAGTTGCATCAAATGCATTGTTGAATGTTGATACGCCATGAGCCTGCAGAGTTTTGTATACTGCGGTATTGAGTTCCCTTGAACGCTTTTTCATTTCGTTGTATTCTTTAAACAGGAAAAGTTCTTCCTCGAACTGAATACCCGAACTGTATTTAGCGTGCCTGTAACCCTTCTCGTAACCCTTTTTGAATTCCTGATACGAAACCGAACCTGTCCACGGTGACATTTGCCCTAATGAGCCTATGCCGATGTGGTGTTCCTCTGACTTTTCTGATTCTTGAACATTGTAAAGCAAGGCGTTAAAGTCAGTTCTCTTTTTGGCCTGCTGCTCCCAATATTCGTAGGTTGCGGATTCAACATCTATCCATTGTTCTCTAGTGATTGGCATTTAAATTCACTCCTTATCGTTTATTCCTGAATTACAGGGCTGCCGGGCCATTTCCGAACTGGTGTAATCTAAGTTTCCAGAAGGAAGCCATGTTGACGGCATCGGTATCGACCAATTCCAATGCTTCTCCACCGGAGGTATCCCAGTCCACGTTCATTCCGTCCCCGTCCAAGTCCCAACCGTACTCGCCGATTGCTCTCGGTCCCGGACACAGTTTTGCAGTGTCGCCCGAAGCAAACGCTGCTGTCTGTGCTGCAAATGTGATTGTTCCGGTGTTGCCGGTGGAATCAGTGATCTTGATTCTCTTGCCAATTAACGAACTGTCGGCTGCGCAGGTTACTACTTCCAGATAACCGTCTATCCAAAGGTCATCTGTCTGTGGCAGAAGTCCCGCAACAACAAACGTAGTTGTTGAACCACCTGTTGCGGTTATAATGTTGCTAGATACGTGTCTGAACACGGAAGCCGGGGCTGCTGAAACCTTTAGCTCTGTTCCGCTGCTGGCCGCATGTGCGTTGATAGCGGGTCCCATTGCGGGGTCGTCGAAATCTGTCATTTGATATTCAAGCAAGTTCGTTATTCTTGCTCCGTTTTATAAACTGCTTACGGTTTCCCGTAAGGTTAGACTATGTCATCGTCTGTGAAAGACGCCATCCATTTCGGGCTTACTTAAACCCTACTCCCATAAGGGATAGTCGTTGAACCTTGTTAACTAACGTGTTGGAAAGAATACCCGTAGCATTTATTTCTTTCGCCGGCACAGACATTTCTCACTTTTGCCGCAATGCAATGGTTTTTCTTTGTATTGGAAAACAAGCTATTGTTTATCCATAAAGCTGCTTCATATGAAGATGAAAAGATCATTTCGTTTTCATTACATTTAACAGCTTTGCTTTGGAGAATCACGGATGCCTGTTTACATTGCGGTGTTATTTTGGGATTGTGTAACCCGGTTCTGCGTGCATGCTCAGAGTTTTCTTTGCATGTACACCATTCTAAATTACTCATGCGGTTGTCCGTCTTTATGCCGTTCTTGTGGTTTGTCAAAGGTTTGTTGTGTGGGTTTTCTATAAACGCTTCTGCCACTAGCCTGTGAACGCCTATGTGTTTTGAAATTTGTCTATCTCTCAAACATACTTGCAAATAGCCATTACGCTTTTTATTCAATTTGAGAATTTGACCGTAATACGTTCTGTCCACACAATTACTAAGCATATCTCTCTGGCTGACCACCCGATCTAAGCTTCTAACCCTTCCTAAATCGCTCACTTGATATAACCCTTTAAAACCCTTAACATCTTTCCAATTCTCCATGTCGCATCTCCTTCAAAGTATGACGCTCGTTAATTAACCTTGGCTGCAAGTTGCCATGTCTACTGATGAATAGATTTAGGTTTCTTGCAATTAAAATGGTTTGCTATATACATTTCTGTATACAGGGGCACATTATTTACCCGCCACCACTGCAATCCCCGTACCGGGTGTGAACAGCACCATTTCGCCTTGTTCAATTACTGTTGCCGTAGGAATGTAAAACGGCTTATTTAATTCTTTTGAGCCGTCCAAGCTATATGCGTAGAAAAATCCTGGCATCTAAATCAACTCCTTTTCATTTTTTCGTGTGATCTTTGGGCTATTTTCGCGGCTGATACTCCAAATACACTTGAAAGCTTACTTGCAAATGCGGAAGGCTGGACTAAGTCCTTGCCCTCTCCGGTATCTCCGCCTGTCGGAGCCGCCCTTCTCTCCTTGTCGTGTACATCAGCAATAACTTTCTTTTCTGCTGATTCCTTCGCTGTCTGTTTCTCTTTTGCGGCTGCTTCCTTTTCCTTTGCCAATTCAGCTTTGTAAGCATCTGAACGAACGTAATTGCCTACAAGCACCGAATAAACAAGGTTGGTGTCAGCTGCTGGATTCTTTGCCATCAGGTCGTCAAGTTCGGGTTCAAGCTTCTTAAAGAATGAATCTTCACTCAATTTCGCTTTGGCATTGGAATAATCCAACTTGCGCCGTTCCTCTTTGGTTCGCTGTACTTCCGGATGATTTTTCACTATCTCATCAATCTTGTCCGGGTCGCCTGCTGCTTCTTCGATCTTTTCAGCCAACTTTGCTTTCTCCCGGTTGTCGAGTTCGGCAAGGTACTTGTCAACTGTGTCGAAGCCTTCCAGCTTGGCAACTCTCTGCAGGGTTGCTTTGGCTTGTTCGGCGTCAGTCTTTACCTTGTCGTAGTTGTAGCCCTTCTGGAGGTATGTCTGCCGTTCAGTAACCGGTATCTTGACTTTTTCTTTGTTGTAAAGAATTTCATCAAATTCCGGTTCTTTGTCAGGTTCCTTGTCATTGGTTTTGTCAGGTTCCTTAACGGCTTCATTTGGTTTTTCCGGGGCTTTTTCATCCGGTTTTTTGTCAATCTTTTTGTCAGGTTCCTTTGGCTGTTCCTTGCTCTTTAGTCCAAAGGCATTGCGTATGGCTGAGCCAAATTCGCTTTTTACCTCCGGCCTATTGTCAAGGTTCTGTTCTTCCTTCTTATCCAGATTGGTTTCTTCTGGTTTGATAGGTTCTGGCATGGTCAACATCCTCTCTGCCTGGTTTCGGCAGTATATTAATCATCCGGTGGTGTCCCGGTAAGATTCATTTCAAAAGAAAAGACCGCCCCTAGAAGTGGTTAAACTTCTCGAAACGGTCATCTCATGTGGACAACTCTTTTACTTATTTAGTTCTTACTTTCATCATATCACAATTTTTCGTTCTGCCGTTTTCCTCTTAACTTCTTTTATCTACAGTGAAATAACATTTACTGCATTGCAATATTTGGCTCTGTCTGGTCTACTCTTGCACTTCATTTCAAATGCGTTCGAGTGGGAAGAAACTCTCTTTGTGAATCTCGGTTCTTGCTGTCTCATGTATGCCGTAGCTGATTCTCCGGTAAACTCGCCTATTCCGTGCGGTTCAATCTTTCTTCCAAGCTTTGTGCCGCATTTCCAGCACCTTACCCACTCATGGTCTGCAATTGCCGGTCTGGATTCTTCATGGGGGCTTTGGGCAATCATATCTTCCGTAGAACAATAGACGGCGGCTTGATACTTTTTGTTAACGTCCATTCCTCACACCTGCCTTTGCTTGAGCCGCAACCATTGTCATTCTTTCCTGTGAAGCGTTGGTCGCCTGTTGTGCCATCATCTTAACCTGCCTGTCCTTTTCATTCTCCTGCTGTTCAGCCTGTGCCTGTGCTTGAACTGCCGACATTTGGGCTTGTATTTGGGCTTGTTGCATTGCCTCAACCTCTTCGATTATCTGGTCAATTGGGGGGAATTTCCCATTATCGAGGGTATGCCACAATGCTTTCAGCCCCATTGCTTTGCCAAACAATTGCAGCGCCATTGACGAGTAGTAATTACGATCTGTCGGCCTCTCGTCCTGAACTCTGATCTTTAAATCAAACTCAGGAAGGAATTCTTCTTTCATTACCTGCCCATCTTCACCAGTGTCCCTGTCCCATGTTCTAATAAGCATATTGCGCTTAAATATGGCTTGTTTCGGCTTTTCCTCCTGCTGCTTTACAAACATCAGGAGTGGTATAATCTGCTCTAAATAAGCTTCTGGAGGTGTACCTTGTGGCAGGCTGGCTATCTGCTGCAAAGTTTTATACGCTTCACGCTGGACGTTTGTAATCTGCCTATCGCCCAATATGCGGTAGGTTCTTTCGGTTGTGTAAAACTGGGCAATTCGATTTATGATAAGCTGGAAAAACTCGACAAGAAAATCCTCAAGAACATCAACTTTGGCCTTGGTCCGGATATCTCCCCTTGCTCCAAGTTCCTGCACGGTGGCATAGGGTACGTTCGCACCAGGAGAAATTCCCTTCTGAATGTCCGTGTTCTGACTGGTAACATCAATCATGTTCCGTTTATATTCTTTGTACTGTGAAATGTTTGCTGGTACCTGAACGGCTCGCTTTTCCTGTATACCATTTTTATCATTGACTTCATGCCAACTATTCGGCTTTGCGATATTGTCAAGAAGTTCGTCTCTTTGAGTATTTGACAATGCGCCCTTGTTGTACCAACCTCCACCCAATCCCTGCCCGAGCATTGCACCAAGTTCGATTTCGTCAGCTTTGTTATGAAGAATCTGCGGTATGACAACATTTCTTTCTTCGCCCATGCCCCACGGCTGTTGTTCGTCGGCATACAGCACTTTGTAAACAAAGGGATATAAGCCATCGTCGTATATATAAGGAACATAATCTAAAAGGATAGTCCCGGCTTTATATGCACAGTGGACACCCTTCAAAGTACCTGCTGCCATATCCCTCAAGTCTTTGGCATAGTAAGGCAGGCTTGATTCCGATTCGGCTTCATGGGCTTTTTCAAGGAATCGTTTTTCCCATTCATCAGGCACAAAATATGGAACGCCTTTGTGGAAATGTGTAATCAAAGTTGCTTGCTGCGGATCTGTACCTTCATCCTCTTGTCCATCGGGAATATCAAGCGCATCTTCAATTACAAATGCACCTTTTGACGGCCATACTTCCTTGAACCAATCAATCTTTTTGCGCTCCTTCAGGTTGATATATGAGCATTCCTGCATCCGTTCTTCGAGGTCGAGTATGGCTGGATCAGGATAGAATTTACTTTTCTTCATAAACAAGGTTTGTATTTCGCCTACCCACCTATTCGGACCGCTTCCGCCTATCCAATGTTGATTCCACGGAACATAGCCGATGAATGGGCCATATTGAAGCCCCTGAAGTACGATTTTTTTCCATTGATTTCGGAATTTATTGCGGTCAAGAATGGATGGTATGAGGTCGTTTAAGACTTTTGCGGCGGTATTGTCCTCTGGTTCTATTCCCGACACTTCGCATTCAGGAACAGAGGAAGTTAAAGCGGAGTGCATATTCTGAACCATGGGGAATACAAGGTTATCTTCACTGTTGAAGTTTCGCTTCCTGCCTCTTTCGTTCCTGCGGCCTTTGGAAGTGTCCCACTGTTTACCGCCGCCCTGATAGATTTTATATTCATCATCCCAGTCTGTTTCAATCTCAGCACGTTTACCGCCCTCTGCGTACTGCTGGGCGTTGTCAATCTTATTTAGCAGGTCATTTTCAGCCTGTGTGTTGTGTTTTGAAACAGTTGGTTTCTTTTCTTCTTCTTCCTTCTTCTTAAACCACGCCATTTTGTACCCTCCTATAATAAAAAAAGCGACTCAAAACAGTATTTCTACTGAATGAGCCGCTAGGGCTGCTATGTTTATGTATGTTATCATTTCGCCCGAGTGAGCGATATGATATTAAATCTTTAAATCTTCAATGTGAAATTTTAATCTATCCTGTAGTTCCTGCAGTAAATTCTGTGCTACAAAAGTTGTAAGCCCGGATTCAATTAATGTTTTCCACATCGTTTCTTTTGCTTCTCTAAGCTTTACTAATTCTATGATTCTTGCCCTTCTATCCTGAGCCTTTTTCTCGTTCTCAAGAATAGACAATAATTCAATTTCTTCCTTTTCGGTTAGCTTAGATTCTTTAAGCAAGCTTAACAGTTTTTCTTTTTCAGTTTCATTCAACATACTTTCTTTCCTCCTTCTTTATTTTATCATGGTTATGCCTGTAGCTTGTTTGTAAAAATATTCTTGCAAAGCAGATTTTGGATAAAGATATTTTCTGCCACCAGGAGGACGCATTTTAGGGAAACCGGGTTGGTGAATTATCTTTAGAAAAGTTTCTTTCGAAACCCCAAGAACTTCCTGTACTTCTGCACTGTTCATTATATCGCTATAGTCATTCCATTGCTTTTTCATATCTCTAATTTCTCCGTTCCTTTATTTTTTTTGCTCAAATCTACAACCATCTTCCCTACCATCTTCCCATCTATCCTGAAATGTAGTTCCTTTGGCGGCAATGTTCCGTCAAAATACACCACGCCGAAAGTCTGCGACACTAAAGCGTGAACGGGGTTTTTGCACCGCTCGCACTCCCTCTTTATCTCACCGCCGCTTGATTCGCATATAAATTTGTTGCAGTTCGGGCATCTTATCTCTTGGAACATGTTAAACCTCCACAAACCCAATATAGTTAGGATTAATGTCATTACAAATATTTTCTTTGAATCCGACTTTGTCCAAGTAGTTATTAACGAATTTCCTAACAGTCTCATACTCAAAGTCAAATCGAATCAGTTGCATGCTCTTGTGAACATTGTTGATAATCTCCTGTCTTGCTGTTCCTTCGTGCGGCTTCATAAGAGAATGGTTTATTGCGTACCTGGCAGGATTAAACGAAAGAACTTTTATATCTTCTGGGTTATTAATTTCAACCCACGCATTCGGTTTGCTAAATTGTTCAAGTAATTCTCTAGGTAGCATTTCATCCCTCCATCTTCATTCTATACCGCTTTATCTTCTCTTCCCAATCCGGGAAGCCTACCCATTTCAAAACAAGCTCGTTTAGTTCAATATCGCACTGTTTACAGAACGGTCTGTGTAGCCTATCATCGGCGCAAGCCTGCCATTCTGCATGAGCTGGTTTACCGCAGCGGACACATTTACACCGTTTGATTCCAATTGCTGTATATGGCTTTTTACGTCCTTGCATTGGTTTCCTCCAGTTTATCTTATAAATACTTCTGCCAATATTATTGCAATCACTCCGATGATTCCGACTGCAATACTTCTTTTGTCCCATTTGTCAATCTGTTCTTTTGTTGGCATTGGTTACCTCCGCTTCAAAATAATCTTTTCCGATAACCAAAGTCTTGAATCCAAGATATATACACAAATAACAGTGATTATCGCCAATATTTATGTTTGCTCCTAGTAGAAACGCACCAAAATTATCATCCAATGTAATGCCCCATTTAAGCACTTTTTCGTCCATTTTATCAATAACTTTCCAGTTAAGTGTTATTTCTTTTGATTTCAATATGAACATCTCCAATCATAATTTTGTGCCAAATATCATAGCTGCAGAGAAATAAAATTTCATTGGTTTGATAATCTCGTATAACCTCCAAAAAGCCTTCTTCTTGCATTTCTTTTATTATTTCATTTGCATTGCTATCTTTTATCTGAATACTTCTCTGTTTCATGAGGTCTGGTTTGCTATTGCTATTATGTATTAACATTGACATATAATTTCTCCTTTCAATTACAACCCCTCTAAATCCCTATAAGTCATTTCCGATATGCCTCTGTCACTCGTAGCATCAAAGTGCGGATTCTTGTGAGAAGGAAAGTCGTATTCGCACCGTAGCAGGTTAATTGCATCAAGCAGCTTTTCCTTGTTCCCGGTCTTGTCGTACATGTCAAGGTATGCATCAGCTTGCTTCCTGGCATTTACCAGACCGCCACCATAGTTCTCTGCTCTCGGGCCGTATGAGTAGAATCCCTGAACCATTCGGTTTTTGCAGAGCTCATCTATTTCGGGATTCCATTCGGTTTTAAGGATTTGTTCTCTGGTCATAAGATCTCCTTATTTGTGTTTGAAATTATATATTTTATAAAACGAAGCCATTACTATTCCGCCTGATGCAAAACTCCCAAAACAAGCTACAATAGCCAGCCATACCGGTATTTTATTCATACTTTCTCCATCTTCCGTATCGCTTTTAGCACCGTCTTGACCGTCACCCTGTCGTAATCCTTGATGTGTTCGGGAAGTTCGGCGTTATGGACATGCTTGGAAAAGAATTCGATGTTCTGTTCAAGCCTTTAAGCATTTGCCTTCTTGAAGAAAATCAACATTTCGTCAATAAGCTCCTGATTCTTGCCAATTTCTCTGTCATTATGCAAAACCGTACCATTGTAAAGAAATTTTAGACTATCCTCTTTTGTAAAAATGCCAAGTAAACTGCTGTTTGGGTCAGGTTCAAATTTTAACTCAGCATATGTCCGGCTTGGTGTTTCGTCTAATATTTGCAGTTTTTCAGCTTCCGGCCAATTTGCCGTGCATCCGTTATCGCTCATAAATTTCTTTCCTCCCTTAAATCAAACTTAATACCCATAAAATCAGCAAGTGCATAGTGTTGTCGCTCAAAATTGTCCAAGGTAATTCTGTTTCACCGCTGAAGAATTGTCGCCATTTTGCACCAATGCGGAAGTAGTCAATATAAAAGTGACTTAAAAATACAATCCCAACCTTCCAACCGTAATCAAAGTTACAAATAAGCATTACTGACAAAGCATATATGAACGAATGTAATAGGCAGATAAGCCAGTTTTTATGCTTATTCAACGCCATCCAGCGATTTTGAAACAGGTAATCACCTACAAGGTGAGCTATGAGTAATTGCATAACTCCAATCCTTTCCGGTTGTTTCTTTGATTCTTTCCCCTACCAAACAACCAAACTTCGGGTGTCTGAAATGCCGAGGCATCGAGTTACTTTTGCTTGAACTGGTCAAGTATTCCGCTTCTCGCCTGAGGTTGTTCCTGCCTGTAGAGATAACATGTTACTGCTGATCTGAACGGAAGGCTCGTTACCGGAAGCTGCCCTTCAAGCCTTTCAAATTCGCCTTTGTGCATACATACTGTTTGATGGGTACAGTCTTTACATTGCATAATAAATCCTCCTGTTTTAAGTCCGGTAGACTATTTATTTATACTGGTTTTCTGTATCTTTCAAAATCGTTCACAAACAAACTTCGGTTGTGGGGATAGTGGGTATCAAGTTACTTTCCGTCTAATGATTTATGATATAAGTCTATAAGTTCGGGTTTCATGTGCTGCTGTATACACATACTGCCTAAGTCTGTTAATTGGGACACAACCATATCGGCGAATGCCACTGCTTCTGCTATTGTAAATTTCACCGAGAAGTTATCGCATTCAAACGTAAATGCCCCATCGTCTTTTGTATAAGTAGAATTGCAAAGCTTTTTGTAGTTGCCGTATGATACTGTTCCTTTAAACTTGTCGCTTAACATGATAAATCCTCCTTATAGGCTCATTGGCCTTTTAGTTCCACACATCTGGCGTTTCTTTGTCCTGCGCTTTCTTGACTACCTTCAATTCCGATATGCTGTTAATCAGCTTTACCGTACGCTTGCCTATCTTCTTGACAATTCCGGCGGCCTTCTCGACAGGTTCGGCTAATGGCACGGGTGGAATGTCCTTCTGCAGAGCTTTGCCGATACGGATGCCCCAGTTGAGCATGAGACAGTTGGAGAGGATAAGGATTGCTACGATTGCGATTGTGTTAATCACGGCTCCATCACCACCAATGGGCAATCGGGCCTTATGCCGCCTTCTTCTTTTGGTGACGGGTATAGCCCTTCCGTATTGTGTATGTGGTCTAATAATTGGCAAAGCATGTCCCCGCTGCTGCACGGACACCAGCAACAATCTTCAGGTTTCTCAAACTCAAACTTAACTTTCATTGCCTTCCTCCGCTTCAACTTTAATAAACTCCACCCTCGGGTACTGTTTGCCGTATGCCTCTTTATGGCGGCACTTACTGCAAATATGTTCAAATATTGGCGGTTGTTGTGGGTCTGGCTGTGCTGCCCTGCCGGTTTGATTCATCCTGCCAACTTTGCACTTGGAACAAATTTTGTCAACCATTTCTGCTCGTGCCGGGGTTCTGATTTCGTCCTCGAATAGTGCTTTGTTTTCAGCTAGTTTGGATAAGTTAATTACGCTCATAAATCCTCCTTCGCATGTTCGGGGCAATATTGCTTTCCGTTCTGTTCTTTCCAACCTTCATTGTAAAACCCTTTGTCAAATTGCTTAATGATTTTTTTACTTGCTGTACTGTCAAGCCCTACGCTGCGTCTCGCACCACATACATTGCATTCAAATACATTGCGCCTTATTTCGCTCATAAGTCCTCCTTTAAATTTGCTTTATATACTTTACCGTCTCGACCGAACGTTACAAGGTCGCCATAACACAAGTGCTCTCCTGCCTCGTAAGTCTTTATGTTCGGATTATGCAGGGTCTTTTTGCATATAAGGCAGGTCACTCTTCCGTCTACCCATTGCATCCGTACATGGATTCCAAATATGTGCTTGATTCTTTGCCATAAGGTAATCTTGATGTGCCACATCATAGTACTTTTATTACCTCCCCCCACAGTCGGTCACATATTTCATCCTCTTTTGTGAAGTTGCAATGATCGAAGTCGATGTCAAAACCATGTCTTGGTTCTTTTTCAAAAAGCAGTTCAATCATTTGAGATATGTCAAGTAGGGGAAGTGCATCTTTTGAATGTGGAGATTCGCTTAAACTTGCACCGTAATGACCGCTATCAACAATATACGGGCTAAGTATAAACTCTTTTGCTCTATAAAAAGAACAAGGACATTCATCCTCTTTGCAGTCGCCATGACAACCATAAAACCAATCGCCATCAGCAGGTTTCCACCATTCCCTTAGTTTCTGCTTCTGTTCCTCTGTGAGTTGGTTTAAATCCTCTACGGAAATTCTACGCTTCATGGGATGCCTCCTTGCCAACACTTCCAATGCTATTGCCTGAAAAATTCTTACCAATCATCCAACCGTACTTTTCTGGATTTTCTTCAGCAATTTTAAATGCCATTTGGGGTATAAAACGGCATAAGCAAATTGCATCTTCAAATGTGAAATTGAGTTCCTTAAATGAAAATAGACCTGTGGCATGATTGAATCTTAATTCAAATGAACTGTTTTGATTTATTGTATTGGTTTTGGACATCTCTCAGACATCTCCCTTCAAAATAATTGTATCACGGAATTTTGCGCTGCTATCTTCGCCTAATTAAACGGGCTATCATCGTCTGAATCGTTCCTGCGTTCGGTATCTTCGTCAAAGTTACGCCTTGCTCTTTCGGCTTCATCAGCAATTGGCAATGGCCGGGACATTACAAAATATCTGTCACAGTCAATGGCATGATGCTCACTTGCGTTGCTTATGTCCTCTGGATTAGTTTTTGATTGTTCTGCCGCGGGATAGCACCGAATTGTATTTGCACAGTCATATGTAAAGGTCAATAATGCTTCCATGGTTTTCCCATCTTTGCCAACAAAAGGCCGTAACCATTCATGAAGCCTTCTCCAACCATTAGAAAGGTCTTTGTCGGCCTGTCGCATTGATAATCCATTTTCGGCAAATATAGTTGCTGTGCTTTTTCCTGAATCCCTAGAAGGTGTCCACGCATCGGAATCGGCTACAATGTAATAAAAGTCCATATTGGAACCATCTGCATAAACTGACCGCTTAAGAATCTCTTTAACCTGCTCCATATCGGTAGTCCTGTGGGGATAATATTCACGGAAACACCTTGCCCATCCATCAGGTGAAACAGTATACCACTTGAAACAGGCATTTGAACTGAATCCAGGGTCATAACTTCCCATGATAGGCCATCTTCTGTCATGTGGAGGTTCCCAATGTTTTTCGGGCACATGGATTTCATCGCTGAATTCTTCAAAGAATGCGCCTTGGCCAACAGCAAAAGCTTCCGATTCAGTGGAAGGATACTCTTGCTTATAAGTATTTGGAAGGTTGGACTTCGTGTCCGCATACCACCTATCGTCCCTTCGGGGATCTGTTCGCCAATTGAGGAAAATAGGAAAGAATGAGTTTTTACCTGACTTGGCTTGGTTCCACAAGAATTCAAACCATGTATTTCTTTTGCCTGAAGAAAGCCCTATTACTTGACCGCCAGTAGGACGGTTAATTGTGGGGTATGCAGAAGTCCAAATAGCTTCTGCAAAAGCTTGGAATGCCCATTCATCGATTATGACAAGGTTAGCCGTGAAGGAACGTCCACTATCAGGAGAGGCTGCAAACGCTTTAAATGTCGCCGCTTCTGAACCAGGATGATTTATGGTAATTAAATGTGCCGTAATTTCGTATGTAAGCCCTCTGTAACTTTTGGGAACCTCTTTTTTGTCCCTGATTAACCACTTTGGCAAGTATCTAAGAATAAAAGCTACACGTTCAACCATTTCCATTGCTTCGGTATCGCCGCGGGAAAGACCAACCACCGCAAAACCAGCGCGGTATATCATGCACCATACCGCATAAGCGAGTGCAAGCCATGTTAATCCTAATTGTCGGGCTTTAAGAATGATACTAAGTCTTTGGACAATAAAAGCAGATATGACATTGCGCTGTCCCGGCCACATCGAGAACTTTACTACAGTTCCGGGCACGTCCTTATCCTCAATGTAAACCAGACTGTCGATGAAATATTCACAACTGTTTTTACAATGGTCCTTTTCTTCGGCTTCAAGGACCGCCAATATGTTTTTTTCTTCTTCCTCCGTCACCTGCTTATTTTCAATCAGCTTCAGTAGGTGGAGTCTTTCTTCTTGGGTTAAATATTGTGAATTTTCAGCCATATTCCCTCCGATTCATTAATTTCCTGACTATGGGAAGGTACTTTTTCGGTGTATTGTAAACGGTCACAAGCACCTCGTTGCAAAATATATAAGTCTTGTCGCCATACAGCCGTATATTGTTCGCCTCACCATTGTAATCGCATAGAGACGATATATACTGCCGCAGGATTCTGCTTGTCTCAGAATGGGTCAGGCCACGGTTAAAGGCTATTGTGGCGATTCTGTCCATGGACTTTCCGCAGCGTTGTTTTATGCGACTGTGGGAGTGGGCGGTTATGTCGATCATAAGGTTACTCCTTGCCGTCTTTTACGTATTTCCATTGCTTCCCACCAAGAATTTTGATTCTATAGTTTTTGAACATTGTTTTAAGCACCTTATTGATACGATTTCCTTTACAGAAAAGCCATGGATTCACAAAATACTGACGGTTTTTAGAGTTTTTACCCCGATAAATAATGTCTTTTTTGGCCAGCGATTTAATGGTTTCATAGAGAAGGCCACGTGACATGTTAGCAATTTTGATAAGATCTTCTGTTCCGATATCTTCCCCTGAATGGGTCTGCAAATGGCAATCATCAAAGGAAACGCATGGGACTATTGAGAACAAAAAGGCTTTTTCAGCTTGACTTAATTCATCCATCCACAATCGGACTTCAACCGTGTTCATTTTCATAAAGTTCTGCATACTCCAGACTAATGTTTCAGAGGCTTTTTTAGATTCATTCTTAGAGTCCTCATTTTTTCTATGCGCTTCCTTGCTTTCTTTTCGTAGGATACTATCACCCTCATACAGATCGGTTACTATTTCCCCGGTCGCCTTACTCACAACGTGCGCTTTTGGTTCTTTAGCTTGGCTCATATATAGAAATCTCCTTTAAACCTTTTATTTTCAATGCCTCCAGCTTCATATGTCCAGAAAACGATACAAAAAAGGCATTATATATACCGAAATATGGACATATCTTTTGACTCAATCTCTACTGCCGGGCTAATCGTGGCTATGGACTTTCCTCTTAGTCTGGATTGAAAACCCCACGCGAACTTATCTCCCACACCTCAATTTTATCACCGAAAAGACGGGCACTGATTTTACCGAGCAAGAATAGTCGAAAGGGGAAAAGCAGGAAACTTTTTTGACATTGGTGAAGAAGCATAGCGTCAAGCGGGTACCTATACCTACCACCGTCGAACAAACCCCACCCCTCGAAGCCTTCCGCCTCTCCAGCCAAAACAGACCTACCCCCCCTATGCCGGGACTGGTACACTGTAGCAAACTCAATCTAACACAATAAGAATGAGTTAGATTGAGAAAACAGAAGATAATGCCGCATTATCAAGGCATTAACGGCTATTATCAAGTGCAATCATTTGTTTCAAGGCTTTACGAATCTAACACAATAGCATACAATAAGATAAGGTTAAGTTATATTGAAAGGAGGCGAGGAAATGAATGAGGTCGGAGCAATCAAGGATAAGAGACAGATTGAGAAAATGAAAAAGAGCTTTACAAATGAGAGAGACTTGCTTTTATTTACACTGGGCATTAATACAGGGCTTAGAATATCTGATCTGTTGGGTTTAAGAGTGAAAGATGTTGCAGGACAATCTATTAAGTTGAAAGAATCTAAGACAGGCAAGCAAAGAATCATAACACTTAATGACACAACCTGCAAAGCGGTAAAAACCTATTTGGGCAATGGAAAACTGAAAGACAATGATTTTATATTCTACAGCCGGAAGGGGGTCAATCAACCTATATCAAGAGTTCAAGCATGGACAATACTTAATGATGCCGCAAAAAAAGCAAGGCTTGATATCAACATTGGAACCCATACATTAAGAAAGACTTTCGGTTATTGGGCTTACAAACAGGGTATTGACATTACATTATTGCAGCAGGCGTTTAATCACAGCGCGCCATCCATAACTTTGCGGTACATCGGTATTACCCAGGACGATATCAAAAACATCTATATTAATTTGAATTTATAGGAGGATTTAAAATGAGCATAAGAAACAAAACATGGGACTACAGGGGAGAAAAATTCACGCTCGGCATCGAATACAACTTAACAAATATTCGCATATCTGTAGGATTTGCTAACAGCGTGGGGATAAAATACGCAGACAATAAAGGCATGACGGAATATGAAATATCTAGCAGACTTTTAACACTATACTATAAACTGCTCGGTTTGGACATAAAGGGTTTGGAGAGAAAATTTAATATAAAGATATCCGGCAAGGGAATAACTAATGATAAGGGTGAGCAAATACACAATATAGAAATATGAGGGGCTAAAAAGCCCCTTTTTTATTCATCTTGATCTGGCTCGGGCAATACCTGGTATTCCGCTTTCACACCTTCAATGATCGGGCGTTGCAGGTAGTCAAGAATCCGATTCCGTCTTTCCTCTGATGATTCCAGTAATATGTCATTGTGTTGTATTACTTCAGAGCGATCAACCCAACCAAAATTATTTGCAAGGCTGAATTTTGCACCATTTGCGCCATCCTTGTCATAGAGCCTAGCCTCCGCATACTGGTGACATCTAAGCTTTGCGCGTGTAATAGCGTCTACTAACAACGGATTATCTCTACCCTCATCCTCATAATTAATTAGCGCTTGCCTGGTAGTAAATCCCAGCGCGATACATAATCCCGTTACCGTTGCTGGTCTTACGCCAATCATTACAGGCTGTCCATACTTATCTAAATAGGGTATATCCTCACCGGTGTCAGGGTCTTTTACCATAATCGGCTTGCCGTCACAATCAATAAAATATTGATCTATCAATCTTTGTACCTCATCAATATCTGCATCTGTATATTTAGGCGGTCTTGCCATGTTATCACTCTCCTACATTATTTGTATCCTACTATAATTTTACCTTGTTTTCCCGCTCTGCTGTTTCCCTCTTGACCATATATGCTGTTGGGTGTACAATGTATTACAAAGGAGGGCGCTTATGAAACGAACAAACAAAAACGAATACTTACAAATACCAAAGGAAACGCCGAAAACAACTTTTCGATTTCCGCCAGCAATAAAAAATAAACTTGTCGACTTGGCTGATTTAGATTCATTAACGTTATCTCAAACCGTTACAAACCTGATAAATGCAGAGTATCGGAGCCGGAAAGAAGAAATTGCAGAATTCCGAAAAAACTTAAAAAACGGAGATATTTTGAGATTGAGCGAGTTAAACCCGAAATAATTAATCCAAATTGCCGCTATTTAACCGTAGCGGTTTTATTTTGCGGTTGTATTGGGTGTAATGTGGGTGTATCATAAAGCTATCGAACGCAGCACATTGACAACTTAAAAGTTTCTCCCGATGAACCTGATAGCAGGATATACGCCGAAGTGCATAGCACAGTATAGGCGGAGCGGGACGGAGAAGCTTGAATCTTAAGACCATTATCGAGCCTGCAAAAACAAAAATATGAATAGGAGCGTGACAGATATGATATATGTTGAAAAAAGAACTATCACAAGGGAACTTATTAGAGCCTTATGCGTAGAGAAAAATTGGTATACTTGCGGAACTAATGAAGAATATGAATATCTTATGAAATTCGACAGAATAGAAAATTTGAGTACAAAAGACATAATTGAAATGGCCAAGAACATTAAAGAGCATAGCATTACAGATTACGGCATTACGTCAATAGCGTTTGAACTTAACAGAGCATGTGTAACGATATTTGAGAGATGAAAACAATCCCCCACAATTGCAGGCCGGATAATGGTTTTAAGCCAGAACAAATAAATTTATGGAGGTATTTATATGAAAAAAGTCAATAATCCAAAGTTGGAAGGTATCCTTAATGATGTCGGACTGCCGTATTTTATAATGGCAGTAAGTCATTTGCTTGATGTGGGCTATAGGAGCATGACGGAAGAAAGTGTAAAGGAAACACGTTTGAAAATCAAGGCAAAGGAAGAGAATCCCAGAGCATTTATGACAAACGATTTTATGGCTTTTATAGTTGAGACAGCATACAAGATATCTCAGGCAGCCCGTACTCAAAAAGTATGAAAGTGAGGGGTTTATATGCAGGTCAAGTCGAAATTTCCACTCGGTAGAGTTGTGGCCACACCGGCAGCAATCAATTTATTGGGGCATCTTGAGATTGACACTTTAATCATGCGCCATAGCTTCGGGGACTGGGGCGATATTTGCCCGGATGATGCACAAGTAAACGAGGAAGCACTTCAAGATGGCGACAGGCTTTTATCAAGTTATAAGAGTATTTCAGGCGAAAAGGTTTGGATTATCACAGAAGCAGACAGGTCTTATACAACGGTATTATTACCAAGCGAATATTAAAAGAATGGAGGTTTCCTCATATGCCTAAACTTATCCACCTTGTAAAAATGGCTACCAATGAGCAGTACCGCAAGGACTACGAGCTTAAAATTAAATTCATGCGGATCATTGCGGTAAACAGATCCATAATGGCAGGTTTGAAATAATGCAGAGTGACGGCAGCATGGAGGACTGCCCGGTAATGCACACCCGAAGGGGTTCGGTCACAAGTCCGGAAAAAAGGAGTTGATCCCATGCCACAAGAACGCCACGAATACCTGAAATCACTTATCCAGCAGGCATTATGGAATGAATATGCACGGACCGGAAATACAGACTATAAACAGCTGTACGAGAAATGGTACGAGAAGTACGGCGAGATCGATATCAGGAATATTGAATAGGCAGGAATCTACAGGAAAATGGCGAATTATTAATATTGCTGCTAGGTGTGGCAGGGTAAAGCGCACACTTGAACCACGGCGGGGAATATAGCCGAATATATCTTGGAGGTGCCTTATGAAATCATACTGCACACAAAACAACGGAGATTGTACCACTTGTTCGCTCGTCAACTATGGCATGGACTGCACCAATAACCCAGTACCAGAATTTTTTAATCCACGAAAAGGTAACAAAGAATCCCGCGCAATGGCAGCTTATGACGGCTTCAAGGGCGGTCAGACAGTAGCACACATCAAAAAACTTATAGGTAAAGAGCTTGCAGGCAGATTGACGGGTCATGAACTGGGGTTGGTAATGTCGGCGGTCAATCGGGCATACCATGAGGGTAAGGCTTCTATGGGCGCGGAAACGGTTGATGGTGATTACGTTTGGGTAAATTGTCTCGATAAAGGATTTGACCTAAACGTATTACGCAGGCTCCAAAAAACTGAAACACACACGTCCAATAAAGTATCGTTTGATGGCAATTTATGCTCTAATTATGACTATATCAACGACAGTTATCCGGGTGAAAAAAGAAAAGCTTACGATGTATCGACATTGCCACACGAAACATGGAAAGACTGGTACTATATGAACTACGAAACTACTACAACTTGGTCATTAAAATAGAGAAAAGGCCGGGTATTCCGGCCTCTCTCCTTGCTCTTAAGCAATAGTATATAATTAAATTTCAATCCAACGTGAATCCGGGGCTTGCCCGGTTATTCCGACAGTTTTATTTTATACCCATATAAAAAATATGTCAAGGAGGAATTATGGAAGTATCAATTTGCCCACTTGAAACACTAAGGAAACCAGGTGGAGTAGTGGCTGCTTGTGTGGAATTTGAAGGGAAGGTATTGCAATGAATTATAGTTATGAGCGTGTATCCACTACCCATCAGAACGAAAAACGTCAGGAACTTTGCATGGATGGAATCAAATTAGACCGCAGATACATTGATAAATTGAGCGGTAAAAATGCAGACCGGCCAGCGCTGATTAAGCTTAAGGCTGAAGCGAAAGCAGGCGATCACATTTACTGTGAAGCAATTTCCCGATTAGGCCGTAATGTTGACGACCTCCGGGAACTGTGCCGATACTTCCGGGAGCAGGGCGTAACCGTCCACTTTATCAAGGAGGGCTTTGACACCAGCGGCCACATGTACCAATTTCTTTTGACCATCCTGGGCGCTGTGGCTGAAATGGAAAGGGGGCTGATAAACGACCGCATCCGGGAAGGAGTCGCCAGCGCAAAGATAAACGGCACCAAAACAGGTGTTTGGTTCGGCCGGCCTGCGGTTGAGTTGCCAGAAAAATTTGAAAAGTATTACAGCCAATTCAAACTGGGTGAGATTATCGGGGAAGAGTTTGCAAGGTTAATCGGGAAAAGCCGGTCACAGTTGTACAGGTATATAAGACAATTTGAGAGTCAGAGTTGAATGCTCTGGCTCTCTTTTTTTGCGTATTTTCCTGGTTATGTGACTTCGATATAATCGTAGTTTGGGAATCTTTCCTGTTTCCGCTCCTTGTGAAAACACCACACAGGGCAGCTTCTATTACTGTTTTTATATTCAAGCCACCACCCCACGCAGGGCTCTCCATCTTCATTTCTGCCTGCTCTATGTCTTACATACGCTTCTCCGACTGCTATTGAATAAGGCTTTTTAAAAGATTCTAATTCTACTTTTGCAATTTCTATCGCCTGTTCTTTGGTGTACTTTTCTTTGCTTACTGCCAATTCGTCATACCCACCATAAAAAGTGCTATAATCAAACTTGCTCACATAAAACCCTCCTACGCATTATTTTTATTTACTGCATTACTTATGCCTTTCCATGTATTCCAAAGATGCAAAGCTATAAAAATCCTGGTTTTTTAATTGAGGATGGTATTCAAGGTATTTATCAATTTTTTCTATAACTTTTTCATCTATTCGAACACTTCTTTTTACTGCCCTTCCACCTAGATCTGTATATGTCGCACAGTTGTCGCACAGTTGTCGCACGATGCTTATTTTAAGGTTTTCCAGTAGTTCTTTTGATTCTTCCAAGGTTGGTTCTACTTCCATTATCTTGTCGCAAAAAGTAAGCTTTCCGCACATTATTCTGTTTGCCGTACATTTCTCACATTCGAGCGCCGCGCATTCTGTGCATAGCTTTTTGATAATTTTTAAAATAGGAATTACGTCTTGTTTAATTGTCTGCTCTGTAGAATTTATTAAAGCTACCATGATTCTGTTTATAAGGCTGTCTATTTTTATCATTTGCCATTTACCCTCACTCTCTATAATGTCAAATCGATTTATCTTAAATTTCTTCTCTATCCCGTTGAATGTCCTGAAATTTGGATTCTCGGTAAGTTTCATAATCTGTTCCCGAAGCTCCGGCGTGAGTTTCCTCCCCGGTTTAGCAGATGATCTCCCACGCGCAATTCGTAACGCTTGTTCAGAATCTATCAACTTATACCATGTAATTGCTACCAGAAGGGCTATATATGCAATTTGGCGCGGGTCCTTCTCTGTCATTCCCATAGTTACCTCACCACGTTGGAGTATTTACCCATATCTTGTGCTCATTTTCTTTGATCGGGGTCGGCTGCTTAATTATTAGTTTTGATCCTGCCTGCTTTAATTCTACAGCCTTTTTACGTGTCACCGGTTCTTTAAATCTATACTCCGTACCGTCTATTATCAATTCCGTAGCCTCTCTGTTTGTCTCGGGACAATGCTTGTTGCTACATACGCCAAAGGTTGTTATGCTCCCACACTTACAAAAATTCAATTGATTACCTCCCTCACCCGTCTAATGGGTTTTCTCTCCAAAATTCTTCCGGCACAATATAACTAACTTTTTCCACTGTCGGATCATACTCTTTGGGCGGATAAAGCCGGAGGAACGATTCGATACATTTCATTCCGGGCGGATGTTTATATTCTGCTTCAAACCAAATTTTATAATCAGCCAATGCCAAACCCCTCACCTCCTGCTTATCCTCTTTCGCATTATCCTGATTATGTGAATTATTCAGTTATAACTTTTCTTGAAATGATATCAGGTTTGATGCCGTTAAAAAGTTGGTTTTCAATATCTTGTTTTTTCCACGAAAGTAGTCCCAACAACTCTAATGGTTCAAATCCTTCATTTTCGCCATTAACAGCAAGACCCTTTTCACTAAGTATGAATTCCAATTTGTATTTTTTCATATCCTCTCTCCTTCGCATTATTTTTATTTTCTGTAATATCGTCATGTCGTCTTTACTTATTCTTCGAATTCTTCGTCATAGTCAGAATAATTGTCCTCATCCTCAATATCCTGATCTGAGTCATCTTCACCGGTGCTTTCCATATAATCTTTTTCAGTGATTATGGTTAGGTGTTCAGGTTGAATCATGTCTTTGGGAAGCAATGTCAATACTGCTTTTTTTATGTCCTCTTCGGGTGTTCCTTCTGCAAAATCAAATCCAGCTATCTTCATATAAGCTGGGCAGGGTTCTCCAGTCTCGGTATCAACGCCCATCTTTGCATCACTTGAAATCTTAAAAAATATACTCATATCCTATCTCCCTCCAAGAACCGATCCAGTTCCACCTTTGGTATCAGCATTGCCTTGCCGATCCTTCGAAATTTTATCTCCCCGGATTGCAGCGCCTTATCAAGTGTCTTTTCTGAAATTCCAAGATACTGAGAAGCTTCTTTCCGATTGAACGCCATTTGCGTAATTTTGCCCATTCTTTTATCTCCATTTCCTTACATCATAATCCACTAATATACATGGATTTATTGCGCATTATTTATATTTTGTGCTACATCACTATCCCCATATCCTCTGCCATTTGTAGCAATTCATCCAGTGTCAAATACTTCTCGTTTATAGCCTCAAACTCATTTACCGTCAGTTTAACTAGCTTGTTAATTTCATCTGGTTTCCAGTCATATTTATCATGCAAAGATACCGCTACTGCCGTTATTACGGCTGTGATTGCCCGGCGGTTTATCTCTACTCTTTCAGAGATCAGTTGACTATGGACTAGGCGTGTGATAATTGCTTTTTGCTGTTGCGGTGTCATATGTCACCTGCTTTCAGGAAGGAAAGGGCTTCATGGATTAAATTATTGGTGCATCTGTCATGTTTAAATTGCCCGCTCACAATTAACGTTTCCCATTCGGTTAAAACCTCTATCGCCTTTCCCGCCTGTGCCTGTAGTCGCTTGTTTTGTGCCATTATCAGCCGTATCTGTTCAGCATCATAAATACATTCACCGTGCTTTGGAGTAAAGGCTTTCAACTGTTCTATCTCCTGCTGTTGTTGCTTCCAGCTCTCATTTGTCACATCATAGCACTTCCGCAAGCTGTCAAGTTCCTGTTGTAAGGCTTCGGTAGTGTTTATAGATTCAATAGCTACCGACAAAGCCATTATTTTTAAATCGTATTCAAATCTGCGGTTAAGGCTGTTGTTGTCGTATTTGTAATACATTTTCTGTTCCTCGCACATATCTGTAAGTACTTTTATACTTGTTTCGTTGCGGTTTTTTCTCTGTTCCTCTGTCATTCCTTCTCAACCTCGCTTTCCTTTAATTCAAAATATTCACAAGCTCTACAGTGCGCTTTAGCCACATAATCAACACTGGGCCATTTTTGCACTGTTGGACACGTAGGCTTTACAAAGACAAGTACATTGCCCGTGCGCTTTATATGCTTGCATAGATGGGCTTTTTGATATCTGCGGATTTTCATATCTCATCAACCTCGCTTTCCTCTCTACAAATCTCACACAATAACCCTCTCGGCTTCTTGGCGTGTATATGCTTCTCGTCCACGAATACCCGCATGTCGCAGTATGTTATGTCGCTATCGGGCTTTAGGATGTGCGTTATTTTGCGAGGGATTTTGACGTATATTTTAGCTGGTTTAGGTTTCATAAGTTTTCCTCGCTTTCAATTGGTATCTCAGTAATCCATTCATTGCCACAATCTCCACACGCCATTTCAATATGTGTCAGATCAATCCAATTGTGGCCATTGTGGTGTCTGTAATGGCTGTTTTCACATTTTTTACATCTGAAATGATCTGAGTCTCGAAGCCATTCTGAGAATTCGTCTCCGGAAATACCTTCGCCAGGTTCGCCATACTGAGGCTCAACAAACTTTTCACAGAATCCGCAAGTGTACCAATTCTGCCAGTCTCCTTGCCATAATCCGTGATAGTTTCTGGCATTTGTGCCTGCTGGTATAGTTCTGCCACAATACACACAGTGATGTGGTTTTCTTGTCTTAACGTGTTTGTAATCTCCGAAATCGCTCATGGGTTCACTCCCTCCTTATCCATACTTTTCTTTAGCCACCCAAACGCCTCCGCTTGATGTTTCAAATCGTTGTTCTCTTGCTCTAGTAAAAGATTCTCCCTTGCCAATTCCTCCAACCTCTCCAGCAATTCTCCGTATTCCACTTTCACAGGCTCTATTTGCCCCGTGAAGCTAATTTTTATTTTGGACGTGTCTGTATTCGTTTTTGCGTGATTTGTGGCAAATAGGACAAGTATTAAAGCAATGGTGAGTATTAAGGCTGTTATGTACTGTAGTGGTTTCATTTTCCACCCTCCAAATATCCCTCGATTTCCATCTTGGCATCTTCCCACCCTACGCATACAATTGACATGTAACCTTGCAATATGGTTAGCTGTATCCATTCTTTTTGCTTCTCTGTCAGTCTGCCACCCTTTACTTTTAACTCGATATACAGTCCATGGAAGCCTTTTCTTGCTACCGGAAGGAATATATCGCTCACTCCTGCCTTTTGCCCCTCTGCTTTCATCCTGACCGCTGTTACGATGTGGCGTTTACCGCTATTTGGTATGGCGTGTAGTAGGCGCAGTTCTGGATGTTGTCTTTCAGCTATTGCTGCCCATTGGAATAGGGCTTGCTGTTCTTGACTCTCACTCAATCTACTCAGCCTCCTTACTTGATAATCTCACGGCGAAAGTCAGATACCAAAATATAAGATTTATCCCTATCGCCAAATAATATCTAGGTATATAATCACAACCGTCTATAACATATCTGCCGATGCCTATTGCTAAAGTTTTTTGCCTCCATGCTGTTTTGTTAAAGCTAAAATAAAATAAACCTTTCATCCTTCTCCCTCTCCTTTACAGTTTTAGTTAAAACATGCTTACTTGTGCCATTACTGCATCAAGCCTCTTTTGTGCTATGTCATAATAACCCTTGTCCAATTCAAACCCTAAGAAATTGCGCTTGAAGTTATGAGCCGCAACCGCCGTTGTGCCACTTCCCATAAATCCATCAAACACAAGCCCCCCCTCGTCACTGTGTTTTAAAATGCACTTTTCGATAAGGTATAGCGGCTTTTGATTTTGATGGAGTTGCTCATTCCCAACAACCCTTTCCTCCCTCCATATGTCCGTAATGCGCTTACCTCTTATTTGTGCCCGCCCTTTGTTAACGAGGAATATAATTTCATACTGTTTTCCAAATTGGGCTTCTAAGTCCCCTGCTGTATGGCTATTCTTAACCCATATAATCATGTTTTTTATTGCGAAGAATTTAGAAAGCTCCTGCTTGAAAAAATCCACTTTATCAAAGCTACAAAACATATACATAGCTGTATCGTCTTTCATTATCCTGTAGCAACCTGCAATATAATTCACAATCAACTCGGGATTATCGTCATTTGCAATGGTGCTGCAAAAAGCATGCTCCTTGTTTTGCCTTCTGTTTGTCTTGTAGCCGATTAAATACGGAGGGTCCGTAACTATCAAATCAACACTGCTGTCAGGTATAAGCTTCATTCCCTCAATACAATCCATATTGTAAATCCTGTTGACCTCTAACAATTTAAACCCTCCTTTCAAAATAGACTTGTTTGATTTTGCGGTTGCTTTTGCCTTGCTTCCTGCTGAAATATGGTAGTCTGCACGTTCTGCGCCAGCTTGGAATTGAAGCCGTCAACGAATACCTTTTTGATTTCAAATCCATACGACTTCCTGCCCAACTGCTCCGCTGCCAGTAGGGTCACGCCACTTCCTGCGCATGGGTCGATTACTACGTCCCCAACGTCTGTAAAAATGTTGATAAGGTTTTTCAAAACATGAATGCTCTTCTGAGTTGGATGCAATTTTGGCGTTTCAGTATCACGCTCATAGTCCATACACTGGTTTTCAGGAATATCCACACAGTTGAATATCATTTTGCCATTGTTGCGGAATTTCGGCAGCTTGTCCCTGTAAAAAAGCATTGCATATTCACAGTTCCCGACTACTTTCATGTTGGCTTTTAAGACCTGCGCCGAATAATTCTTTCTAAAAACAAGGTTTATGTAGTGATTAAAGCCGTATTTCTTGCCTTCTTCTATTAGTATAAACTGCTGTTCAAATTCACAAAACACAATCATGCAGCCTGCTTGTCCTGATTCCTTGGGCTCCTTCTTCAGCATTGTTGATACAAAGTGCATAAATTCTGGTATCTTGAAGTCTTTGTCGGTGTCAAAGAAAGCTTTCCCTGCAAGCTCGCTTTCACCGTTTTTGTTGTCGCCGTCTTTATACCAGCTTGGATTTGAAGCATAAGCCCAATTGCCGAGGTTGAAGGGAATGTCTGCTATGATGAGTTGGGCCTTGGGAATGCTGTACCTTTTGTAATTCTGGAAGTGATCTCTGTATAATTCCATTACCCCGCCCTCCTCTTCCGCTTTATCCCCTTGCAGTAATTCTGTATTGTCCTGTAATGCACTAGGTATTTCATTGCCAGTTCCATATCTGTCTTGCCGCTTGCATATTCCTTCCGGACTTGCTCTATTTGTTCAGGTGTGAGTGCTTTCATGTGACCTCCTTCCCGTGATGTATACCGTGGCAATCGTCGCAGATCACGATTACATCATTGAAAGTTTCACATCCCAGATAGTTATAGTTTCTGTGATGCACATCTAATTGCTTATTCTTTCCGTCACATAATTGGCATGTGTATCGATAAAACTTCAACGTCTCTTGTTTGAAATGTTGCCAATGTGCTGTTTTGAGATACTCCTTGTATGGCATATCCCTCATTTGTGCAATGGCGATCGTATAAGTACTGTCTATGAATTCGAGCGCGGCCTGCTCTCTGGAAATCACATTAAGTTGCATAGTCTAAATGTCCTCCTATAATATCTCAGCATTATGTACCCTGTGGCTCCGTTACGCTGTTTTGCTACTATAATTTTAATTTCGAACATTTCTGCTTGTTCGTTAGTGTCTTTCGGAACGTGAAGGAAAATAACATTGTCGGCATCTTGTTCGAGACTCCCAGATTCCCTTAAGTGATGTAGTTCTGGTTCTCCTGAATTTACACTTTCCCTTGAAAGTTGGCTGAGCGCTATAACTGGGATTCCAAATTCCAAGGACATTTCTTTTAATGTCCGGGATATATCTTCGACTTCCTGCCGCCGTCCCTCTGTTCTTTTCATTGACTTGCAAAGCTGCAGATAGTCAACTATCAGCAAGTCAAGTCTATCTTGCACTTTGAGTTCTCGGCAGTATGCCCGGATTTCCTGGACGGTTGAAAGCTTGTCGTTTATTTCGACAGGAAGGGTTTCTATTTTATCCTCAGCTATTCCTATTTTCTGCCAATCTGCATCGTCAAGGGTTCTGCATAGCCTCATTTTATGCCCATCTACTTCGGATACACTGGAAAGGATTCTTTTTACTATCTGCAAGCTTGACATTTCGCGAGATACAAACAAACAGTTATTTCCTTTTTCTGCCAATTTAAGCATGAGTTGAAGTGCAAAGGCTGTTTTCCCTACGCCGGGCCGGGCGGCAATCAATGTGAACTCCTCTGGGTGAAGTCCTGCGGTTATCCTGTCAAGGTCGTAGTACCCGGTAAAAAGCTTCCCATTATCCTTCGCAATAGACTTTTCCTCCATGTCTCTCCTGGCCCGTTTTACTATGCTGGATATCTTGTAATCGTCATTCCTTTTAATGAAAGTCTTTATGTCAAACAACTGTTGCACATCGTTTTTTAGGCATACTGCATTTTCATAATTCCCTGTCTCTACAATTTCTCTTGCTTTATCCGACGCTTTTATGACTTCCCTTGCCATAGTGTATTTTTGCAACTCGGTTACGTAGTGGCTTATGTTTTCTGGTGTTGGGATACCGTTAACTAGGTCGGTCACATATTTAAGGGAATCTGGCAGGCGCTTGCTCATTTTGTCGGACACGGTTACAGTGTCTATTGGCTGCTGCTTTTCGTACATGAAAGCTATTACTTTGTAAACGAATTTAGTTGATTCATTTAAGAAGTCATTTTCGCTAAGTTCAATAATTCTGTCTATTTTCCCAGACAACAAGCAGCCTAGCACACTTTTTTCAAGGTCAATATTATTCGGGTACATTGCTGCCTCCTTTAAAGTAATTTGATTGATCTGGGTATTTGCTCAACTCTTTCTTTTGCTTTAGGTGGTATTTTTCTAGTCTTGTTTTAAGTAGTGGTATTGAGTACCCGACTTTATTAAGGTATTCATCGTTGGAGTTGAGGAACCATGTGATGTAAGTTTTCATGTAGTCTGCTGTATACTCATTGTCAAGGAAATCTTTTATTATGGCTCCATCCCTTTTCCAATTCGGCATATACGGGTTACCAAATTTGATTTTGTACTCGTCGCAAAAAAAGTTTATCAATATGGTGTTAGGATTTTGCTTTTTAGGTTTTTGCTCTTTTGTTTTATATTTTGTTTTAATATATTGTTTATCTTGGGCGGTCTGTTCGCCGCCTGATGACGGATTCGCCACCACCCCATCAAAAACATTGTCACCGCTGGGCTGCAAGTTTTTTTCTTTTAATTTATCGCTGCTTGGGGTGATGACGAGTTCGCCGCCACCTGTGGTGACAGGTTTGTCACCAGGTGACGAGTTCGCCGCCAGGTGACTAATTCGCCATACCTCATAGTGCTTGTTGAAAGCGAGTTCCCTTGTGGCATTAAATGACGCTTGTTTGGTTACTTTCAGGATATCCATAGCAATTAAAGCCTTTATCTCCCTTTGAACATTCCGCCTACTGGCGCTTACACATGACGAAATAAAAGTTTCTGACAGTTCGTGCTCCTTTCGGCTGAATCCATAAGTATACCTAAAAACCGCAAGAATAATCCTGAATTGTGTGCCATTGAAAGGAAGCTTGTATAACTGTTCCATTATTTCATTGGCTATCGGTGTATATCCATTTTCTTTTTGTGGTCCGGGCAATTTTTCACCCCCATTCTCGAATATGTGTTCTGCATGTATTTTATCATATAAAGCCCTGAAAGTGTTGATTTTACTGAGTTCTTGAAGTTTTATCCACAGATAATTACCTTTTTATCCACATTATCCACAAGTGCCTTAAAACTGGCGGGGCACGAAGCCCCACCGGAGTATGAGAAATTATCCATCCATCCTGTAACCGTTCATGTTTCCTTGTATGCATGGTTCAGGTGTTGTACATTCATCATCAAATAACCCTGATTCATAGAATTGACAGCCATAACATACACTGTCGGGGTCTAATAAAAATCTCGGTTCGTCTGCTTCAACTAATCTACCGTCTAAAGTTTCCATTTCACTTTCCCCTATTGTCGCTACTGCGGATTATCCCTATTACGCGCTATTATTTTTTACCTCTGAATTTTATTGCACACTCTGCGTGTTGGACTCTCCAACTATTTTTAGTACCAATGATCTTTTCAAAATGACCTTTACCTGGCAAAACTTCTTTGCCGCATCTGTAGCAAGTTCCCTTAAACTTATTTCTCATAACAGCCCTCTTTACTTCGCATTATTTTTAAATTACGCACTACTTACCCCACTCCTGTTTTAACAGCGCAAGCTCTGCCGGTGTCAAAGTGTTTATGCCTACTTCCTTGCATTCGCTGACCACTCCATCAATCAGCCTTGCCATTTCTGCGGTGTCGTAGGTTGAAGAACCGAAAAAGCATTGTAACTGTATCCCTGTCTGCCCCTTTATTGTCACCTCTCCCAACTCCCTGACTGTTCGCCATTCCTGCTTTACCCTGTCAACTACATTGGGCTTGACTACTACATGAGTAAATACGCCGTACCGCTCAAGCATGACAAGGTATAGTTCGTCTTTGGTGGTGTGAAGGGCTGCGGCAAGTTCGGAGAGAAGGACCCACATGTAGGCATTGGCGTCTAGTGATCGTTTTACCCTGTGTTGCTTTATCTCCACACTTAGCAGTTTACCTTTTGCCAACACATCCTTTAGTTCCTGCAGATCGGTGGCTATCTCATGCCGGGAACAGGTGAGGGATAAAGTGAGTTCAGGATGGTTGTGCTCGTTGTAGGAGATGCGGATGGCGTTGCATAGTGCTTTCATGGAGATACCCTCTCAAAACTTACTACCCATAGCCATGGATTCAAGTCCCAACCATAGCCACGGTCATAATTTATGGAGTTCCATAAGTTTTTGAATGTGTAAATATATTCATTGTCTGTACCGAAAAGCCTTGTTAATTCTTGCTTTGCAACATCATCCGCGAAACCGCCTTTATGTTTAAAAATAGAATTATAGGCTTTTACGATTTCTGTTTCAGCAATTCCCTCCGCCTTTGCATCCTCCTTTGTAATGTCCTGCAACCGTTCAACCTTAACGTCAGTGATTCTTAAGCGAATACGGCAGGCCTTACGTGGCATGTGGATAGAGGGGCGCCAACGTGGAAGGTCACACCAGTTAATTTGTTCCGGCTCATACCAATAACCTTTTGCATTATCTGGGTAATCCGCACGATACATGAAATATACTACATTGCTTTCTGGTTCATCATAAGAATAATTCCCCCACGTTTCCCTAACCCAGAGAATGTCGCCAACCTTACCATATGGGCAATAACAAACATTCTCGTTTGGATTCCAGATAAGATTTATAAATTTGTCTAGCGTTTTAGATTTTATGATCCTTCTTGTCATGCTCTTTTTACCGTCCAGAATTGCCTTTATCATTGCTGTACTGAATAAAATTGGATGTTCTATTTCGCAACTCATGTGTAATACCTCCCAAATATCCTGTAGAATTCATCTCTTGAATACCTCGCCTCAAACCGCCTCTGTCCCTCCTGTTTCAACTCCAAGTCAAACACAGGATTGAAATGTACGCCGTAATCTGGTGCGTTACCCAACATTCCCGGCGTTCCTGCATCTTTATCTTCTGTACCTTCTCAACTTTTCGCTTGTGTGTCGGCTTGGGGAATTGCTGTACTTGCATCAGAAAGGTAGCTCGACAAGCTGTAGCTCAAGGAACGCTATATCTTTTTCTGTCCATTTCTTACCATAGTCTGTTGATATTGCGCCAGCTTCTTTGAAGTCCTTCAGCCATTGCTTGTATTGTTCCAAAGGCCAACCGTTCTGCCCTTCTTTATTGCCTGTCATGGTAAAGTATATTTTTGACGCACGCTTTTCAAGGTCGCTAGGATCGTTTTTGGCTGCTTGTGAGTGTTCCGGTGCATGATTGTCATTGCCGACAGGTTTAGTCTGTTGTGGGGCATTCTGTGGCTTTTGAGGTTGTTTCGGTGGGTCTTCATCGTCCATGCGCTTCTGAAAAGCATCAGGATCATCTTTGTCGGTTGGAATGTTGAAGAATTTCAACATGAAGTATTTTTCTGCATATGTAAGGGCTTTGCCTACTCCCTTTTCACCTGCTATGTCCACGCCTTGACCGTACCATGAACACTCTATTTTTTCATCTGGCTTTTCAGCATTTACCCATGTCATAATCATGTCGAGTTCGGTAAAGTATGTGTTTGTGCGCTTTGTGACGTTGTTTTTTTCATTGAAAAATTCTATTGATGAAGTTGTCACTAAATGGCTTTTAACAGATGGAATCAGCAGTATGCCTAATTCATCAAGCTTGGCCTTAATATTGCCTAATACCTGACTACTGGAAACATATTTGTACTGTTCGCCTTGATTTTCTTTTTGCAAGTACGGGACTTCTTTCCTGGTTTCGATAAGCTTTTGATATAGATTCATAACTACCCCCTCGATACTGCGATGCTGACATCTTCGTAAAACTCCACGCCGGGTATATCTGACTTGCCTTTTACCAATCCTGCAAGCTTATTCAACACAGCCTCGTCAACCTTGCGTATACACATGCCATTTGCGTAGGCTGGGACTATTGCATCGTTGGTGACTCTTGCTTTCCAGACTATGCGTGTCGCCGTTCCCGCTGTCTTAACTTGCTTTATCGGCTCAAACCTCATTACCTCTGCTTTTGCAGCTTCCTCAACTAAATAGTCAGCATGTTCCACCATGCCTTCCTGCTGCGCTTCCTCCGCTGCTTTCATAAGTCTGTCTGCTTCCTCTTTGCGGAAACGTTCCTGTTCCTCTCGCTGAATCCTTTGTTCCTCCATCAGTTGACGTTGGAAGGTGGTCATTTTGTCTTTGATTATCTTCTCTGCCTGCCTGAATTTATCAAGCATTTCATTTTCCTTTGCGCATAGAGCTTTCCACGCTTCGTGTGCCTTGGCCTTTAATGGCTTCCATTCTTCCTCTGCCTTGTTGATTTTAGCCTTTATGTCCTTGCAGACCTCGGTGGCGTTGTCATAATCCTGCTGCGTTTTTACAGTAAAGGCCTGTACTTTTTGGGTGATGGTTAGTGCTTGTTGCTGCTGTTCGTGTTCGTTCATTTCTTCATCCTCGCTTTCAAATAAGTATTTGCTATCCTCATATGGTGATCCGGGACCGTCATTCCAAAACCTGTCCATTTTCGTATTCCTCTCTCGGAATCGCATCATCATTCCTGCTGCACATATCTTCGCCTGTATTTTTATTTACATAGTCAAAAGGTTCAGTGCATTTGTTGTCAACATAATACTTGCATCCTATAAGTTCACAACCTGACATTTTTTTACCTCACTTTCTGTATATCCCCCGCCCAGGTCTCAACACGCAAACGCCGCTCGGTGGGCTGGTAGTGTAGAGGAAGGGGGCGAAGGAATGGTTGACTATTCAAACATGTCCATTTGTGCCTGTTTAACCGGTACCGCAATATACCTGCCATCCTCGAACTGAATATCTCTTGCCTCAGTATAGGTACCATCCTGCTTAAATTGTTTCTTGAGCGTGGTGGTAATGTTGTGCTTGAATACTGGTTTGCGGTACTTGAACACTTCGCTCATTTCTTCGCCTGTTTCTTTGTCGACTTTTCGGAACGTTTCGTATGCATTTGGTATTTCCAGATTTATTTTCAAAGATATTTCCGCAGACTCGAACTTTTCGTCAAACACATTTTTCACGCCCCGCAAGATTTCCTCGTTGAGATCCTGCCTCATAGCATTGAAAATCATGCTTTCCAAGTCAATTTCCAACACTTTTTTTTGAAAGGTCTACTTTTTCCTCAATCTTTTGCATTTGCTTTTTAACTCCCCTCATGTTATATTTACTATAGATACTTTTATCTGCCCCTTACCGGGCTTTTTCTTTTTCCGCTCTCAGGTTTTCATTCTCCGCGGTCAGCTCTTGAATCTGCTTCTGCAATTGCAATATGTAGTCTGTTATCAGCGCCGTTACCGATTCCTGCAGAGATTCCACAGACTCTATGCTGTCAACATAGTCATTTCTTTGGATTACTGGGTATGGCATTAAGACACCTCCTTAAGAATGACAATAATCCTGGGCATCTGCGGCTTATAATCAATACAGCCCTCGTACCTTAAAGCCTGCAAATAATGATGAACCGTGGAAGGAACACATCCAACACCTTTGGCAATCTCCCTCACTGTCGGAGCATAACCGTTCTCCGCAATAAACTGCTTGATAAACCTATATACCTTTTCCTTCAACTTGCTCCGCCTCCTGCCATCCGAATTGCTGGCACTCCAGTTTGTTGACTTCCTTTTCCTTACTTGTGTCTTTCAACTCAACAGTACCTTCAAACTGGCACTCTCCTGCTTCGTCTGAGTTCGGGTCCTTGTTGGAATTAAACCGGCACATGTTCCATTCGCACATTACCTTTGGCACAACTTACACCTTCCCTTCTCTGTAAAGCTTCCTCATATCCTCCCTGCAATGCCCGCAAACCTCATGCCCGCCAAATTCCTTCAGACCGCTTGTGCCCTTGCAGAATGTGCAACCTCTTTCAAGTTTGCGGATTATAACCGTGTGGGCATCGGTGAAGAATTCCATGTGGTCACCTTCATTCCATACGTTTACTTTTCTGACTTCCATCGGGAGCGTAACCCTTCCAATACCATCTATTTTTCTGGCAATTCCTAAACTTTTCATCCTTTAACTCTCTCCTTTCCTCTGTAACCCTTTGGCTTAATTAGATCTTTTGGTAGCCATCCTCTCGCTATCCTGTTGCGTATAGTTGATTCATCAACGCCATATTTTTTACAAATCTCGTAAGCAGCAAGAAATTCACCATTTATGAAAAATATTCTATTATCGCTTCTTTTTCTAGGATCGACCGGCGAGATTAAAGATTTCCCGTTCCAGCCAAGGCGCAGCCTTTTATCTATGGTTTTGGGGTTAATACCAGAACACAAAGCCCACTCAGTTGCCGTTTTTGTAATGCCATTAATGACAATAAGGCGATTGTCTCTTTTGTTAAATTGCTGCTGTTTGTGGGTTATCCAGTGGCAGTTATCAGGGTAGTATCCTTTATCGTTATCTCTTCTGTCAATTGTTAAACCGAACCGATAACCGTTTTCCAAAGCCCATCCTCTAAAAGATAAATAGCTTCCTCTCCACTCGTCACAGACTGTAATTCCACGACCGCCGTAATCCTTATAGTGCTTTGAATTTTCCCTGTAGCACCTTTGTCTCATACCTTTCCATACACCATAAAGCTTCTCGTAAGAATATCCAGTCCCCAATGATTTCATTTACCATTTACCCCCTTTGTATTTATTCTTGATTGATTCCACATCCTTCTGTGCTTGCCATTTGCGGTAACACCGCTCATAGTTACGGCCACCATAGAAGCTGGCTACGATTGCGGCAAGGTAGCAGAGTAAGATTATGTATTCCTTTGACATGGTGACCTCCTGCCCTGAAGGGCTGCCGGATATCGCTCCGGCTGGCGTTGACCTAGTCAATAACTGCTGCTTTAACTGGAATTATCATTTGGGGATTAAAGTTGATTTCATACTTATGCTTGTTTACGCTTGTACCTCCAAGATCTTCAACAATATAGCTGATGTCTCTTGTGAGATATACAAAATGTTTGTAGTACGTGCCGTCAGGTTCTTCACCTATGACCGCTAGATCCCCATCTGATTCCTTGTTAATCGAAAAGTTACCTGTCATCTGGAATAGAACTGCATTGTTGCCATCCTCCGCCCTTGTGTTGATTACCGTGAGCTGCCTTGTTACATTGAAATTATCAGCTTGCATTGACAGGTTGTAGCTTACCTTGTCCGCCTCACGCTGACACCCAACCAGTGATAGCGCAATAAAAATAACGAGCGCAAGCACTATGATTTTTGATATGCCTTTCATAATTTAGACCCTCCCATAAAATTTATTTGCCTTGCGGCTAGTGGGAAAGGTGGGATTTGAACCAACGTACCTCCGTAGAATTGGTATACGGTGCTCTACCAATGAGCTACTTCCCCATATAACCCGCTTTAACGTAAGCGGGAACGGCTGTACACCCCTCTTTATAGCCCCAGTTATCAGCTTGTGTCGGGCTTTGTGGAGGAATAAGGCTTTTCACCTTTGCAGCCGTATACCAATCTCCGCTAAGTGCTATTGGTACCGCTTCCTCCATATTCGGCAGAGGTTCGACGGCCTCTGCCACTGTTAAACAGGTTATTAGTACTTTCCCTTATCAATATTGAATTTTGTAGTAGATGCACAGTCTTTAAATCTAAACGAATCCAGTAGGATATCCGATCACCACCGACAACCGGTGTGGCTTGCTGACTTTATCGCTTGCATAGCAGACTGTGCAATGCCTTGATATTTGACTTAGCCAAGCAAACCAATCGAATCCGAATATTGCCTCCATGGGCTTCCTCCGACACTATTATTCTTTAGCCCTCGCAACCGACCATGCGCTCCGTAATGTGGGCTTTGCGGCGGATTTACGGCTCCGCTAGACCGTTGCTGCCCCATTGTGCCGCCATTGCGTTTCCAATTCCTTCATATGTACGGCTGCGAATTTTCCACCTGATTTCATTGTCTTTCCACTGACTGCAGTAATGCACCGGCGAATACTTTTTACCGTCCCTGCCTATAATGTATACCGGCTCAACTATGTTTGTGGGTACAAGCTTCGGAAGATTCTTAAGCCATAAGCAGGTCTTTTTTGTTTCCGGATGTCCAAACATGTAAGGCTGGATTATTTGGTCAGGCTTGCGTATTTTGCTTGATATAATCGATACCGGATTCTCTATGGCAATTCTTTCTATGGGTAACTCCATCAGGTATTCAACAAACTTCAAGGCTTTGTATTGTTCAAATTCCTTTTCCTTGAACCACCTGGCACCTGATACTGCCAAGTGTGTGCATGGTGGGTGACAAATAGCAAGGTCAAACCGTTTCCAGTATTCTCTTGATAAATCGTATATATCACCTTGCCTGTGTTGCCCCCCCGTTTCAGATGGCAACAAATCAAAGGATATTGCATCATGCCCCAGCCTAGTAAATGCGTCCCGTACTACGCCAGAAAACTCACAAATTACTGCTACTTTCATCCCTTCCCCTCCATATCCCTCTTCAACTCCGCCACCTTAGCCTCAAACTCTTCCTCGCTGCATCGGTCAAAGTTGATACTGTCTGCTGTCTCTATCTGCTTCCTGCGCTCATACCGCCATTCATGCAGGCCTATTACGATTATTGCGGCAAGGATTAGCAGTGCAAACCATATGTTATTGTCCATGTCAACCCTCCGCTGTCCAGGTGCCGTTTAAAATCTCGTACGATGTAATGGCTTCCCCATTTTCATCAACAAATCCATTGCCCTCTTGTTTATATCTGTGAATTACTGAGCTATATTCACACTTCACCGTCTTTCCCTCGCTGTACGCCTTGACAGCCTCCAGAAACGGCACAGGCCGGGGTGGATATATCTTTGTGTAATTTTTTATGTGCATTTCGGGATTTGCTAAAAATTGAAGTGCGTAATATTGCCCTTTATCATTGCACTCGTATACCTCTGATACGTATTCAGCAAAATCTTTTTCTGTGAAAACTTGCCCACCGCCTTGATAAACTATATGCCACCATCCATTATCTTTTCGGTATAAAATGCCCCAGCTGCCGTACTGGCTTTTTACGACCATGTGATCTTTAAGTTTTTCAAATATCTTCATCTTCTCCCCTTCTGCCCATATGGGCCTATGCCGTTCTCCTTGCCATCTTTCTGCGCTTGCTCTGGCTGCTTCTGGCGTTAAATTTGTGGTTAATTGCGCCCATGCTTTCAAAGTAGTGACCTTTGCCGCCAACACTTCCAACCGGATCTGATTTTTCCGCTTTAAACAAGCCTCCAAATA
>Ga0209417_1000900_pt1 | contig 60382 bp, 123 predicted proteins | sample RifGroF2_FD_184002 | JGI IMG/M metagenome (GOLD analysis project Ga0209417, IMG submission 184002) | Groundwater microbial communities from Rifle, Colorado, USA - Groundwater F2 (SPAdes) (version 2) | ecosystem: Environmental > Aquatic > Deep subsurface > Groundwater | place: Rifle, Colorado... | reverse complement strand
AGAACTCAGTGGTCTAAAAATATTCTCAACACGTAAACAAATGCGTAATGCCTTTTGGGAATTCTGGATGAAATATAAAGAATCTTGTATCTGTATTTCTGATATTGGAGCACCTGTTGAATCAGGATTTTTCAAACAATGCGTTCTGGATGATTTAGATAATCGTCAATGGGATGCACCTTACCCTTTGCATGAAGTTGCCACATTGTTATTTGCTAAAGGTATCGATCCTGATATTAACCGCATTGAATATTCAGGTGTTAATACGGAAGCTATAAAACAACATAATCCGGCTGATGATGCGTTAGTATCTGGATTGTGTTGGATTAAAGCAATGGAGGTGAAATAATATGTCATTTCTATCATCTAATATGGGAAGAGGTATGCAAAAGACATATTATTCACAACAAAAAGAGATAAAATATATTGCTCCAGAAATAATTTATAATATAAAAATTACAGGTAAACCAATTCTTTATAAAGAAGGTAGTTTTATAAATGAATGGTTAATACCTGTTAAAATGATTAAAATCGTTGATGGTGTTGAGAATATCAAATATGGATACATTCTTAAAAGTGGCAATAAATCTAAATATATTATTAAGGATATTATGCAAGATATTAAAAGGTGTTTTGTATTTGCTGATAATATCTTTTACGAAGGTGAAGGATTATCAGAAATATATAAATTAATTAAAAAGCGAATGAAACAATGGGGAAAAGAAGCAAAGAAAAAATATTAAAAATATTGTGACCAAAGAACGCATTTATAACATTATTAGGAAGTAGTTTAATATATTGTTTACAATTTCTGAGATAAGAATAAATGAAAAATTAAAAGAAACTATCATTGAAATAGAAAAGCAAATACACATAGCTAAACAATATCAAAAAAATAATCCCAGCCCATTTCAACAAGGACTAATTATAGGATTAAGGGATGCTTTAAAGGTAATAAAGGGTAGTAGTGAAATTGAATATTATAAAGGAGAATAGTTAAATGAAATGTGAAGAATGTACTAATTGTGATGCAGATAAAAGTAAATATGGTTTTACCTTTTGCCTTAAGGCACTAATGAGGGAAACCAATGTAGAATGGAATGAAGCCATACAGGAATATGATTGTGACAGTTTTAATCAAAAGTAATATATAAAGGAGTATAATCATGTTAAAATGTAATTGTGGATGGTCTGGAGTTAACCTAAAACCAGACTATCAAACTAATACTGCACATTGCCCTATGTGTAATACAACTTTTAAAGGTATCCCTGCTGAAAATGCCATTTACACTTTAAGGGATGAAGAAATTAAATTGCAGAATAGGCTTGAAGATGATAAAATGTTGTTTGAGGAATTGGAAAAGTTGAGGTGATAAATAATGTTTAAAATCAAATGGAGTAATAATGATTTCACTCCTAAACTATCTCCTAACCATGAAATAAATGAAGATATACCATTTTTCGGTGTATACATAGAAAATGATAAATCAGAAGTAATAGCATATTTAACTATTAGAGTATTAGATATAAACTCAATCACCGAAGAAGTGTTAAATAAAAAATATGAATTATTAAACCTTGACGTGCTATCAGTTGATAAGAATTACCAAGGTTTAGGATTAGGAACACGTTTGACTAAAGAAGTGTTAAACTTTTGTTTACCAGATGATGTTATTTATATCTATCCTATGTCTAAAATTAGTAGACATATGTTAGATATAATAAATGATAATCGTATTGTAAGAAATTTAAAATTATCTATTGATAAATCAGAAGGAGTGATATAAATGGATTTTAACTTTACCTTTAATGATTTACAGAAGAAATTGCAAGTAGTAAGTGTTCATTGGCAACTTAAAAAGCAAGTTTCTAGGTTATACAAAAATTATAAGAAAGGTAAATTAACTTGGGATAATAGAAAACAACTAGGCGATATGTTACAGAAATATGGTATTGCTGATTCAAGATTTGACGATTTTGACAGTGATAGTTTTAATGCACAGATTAATTATTATTTAGTCAAGTAACCAAATATATCTATTTAAAATCAAGTAAAAATATTCATTAAATACTATTGACAATCTTTACTGTATAGTATATACTATATTTAGTAGTAAATGCAGTAAAGAATGTTAGGAAAGGAACAACATAATGTTTGTATCAGAATACATTTTAAATATCTTAAAACACCAAGAACGTCAAAAGAATTGGTTAGCTGAAAAAGTTAATATTTCTAAGCAAACAGCAGGTTACAAACTTAAACATAATAGTTTTACCGCAGAAGAATTGTTTGACATTGCTGATGTTTTGGGTATTAATCTTGAAGAAATGAGAGAAGAAAGAAGGAAGTATGAAAATAAAATTAAGGGGTGATTATTAAAATGGTAAAAATTAAGTGTATAAAAAATACTAATTGTGATTATGAAATGCCAGAAGGGAAATATTTATTTTTTGAAGGTAATATATATAATTGTTATGTTTCTAATTTCTTTCAGCATTTATTTTGTTCTATAGACGGCAATGATATATTAATTACTTATGGAGGTGTTCAAAAGAAGTGGGAAAATAGTAAAAAATTTAAAGAGCATTTTGAAGTTATATCAGTAGATATGTTTTCTGGATGCTGTTTAAGATGTATTAATAAAGGTGCTGTGATCTATGAAAAAACTATTTTCCAAACAAGTGATTACGTATGTGGAGTAACATTCACTTGCACTAAAGAGTGTGAATTATGTTTTAGTCCAGTAAAATGTAATTTATTTGAACCAGATTCACAAACATCATAATTAAATAAAAGGGGGATTTTGTAATGAAAAAAATAATCTGGTTATCACGTCACACTTTAACCAATGGTCAGACTGAAACATTGAAGCAAATTGCATACACTAAAATTGAGCAACACAATGTAACTTTCAATGATGATATTATTAATCAAATTCAATCTATTACAGATGAAAAAACTATTGCCATTGTTGCACCTCTGAGTTATTCGTTAAAACTTTTACGTACAGGTTATACTCTTATTGAGTTTCAGAATATCCCAAGTGCTAGACAAAAAGGTGTGTTTTTATGTAAAGGATTATTTGTACATACCTTAGAATCTTCTTTGTTTATCAAATGTCTTTTGAGTATTGATGAGCAAGAAGAAGGAGATTTAGCACCAATTAAAAATACTTCGGAGATGATTCAATGTTAATAAAATTATTAGGCTCTGCAGTTATAGTAATCGTAGCATTATATATTTTATACAAAATATTTTGTATAATAGAAATTGCTAGACAAGTTAATGCACTAAGTTATTTGTTTATGCTAATCGTTGTTGGTTGTGTATTTTGCGGATTGGTATATTTAGTATATACAAAATTGCCAGTTTAGATAATAAATATTTACGTAGGAGGTAATATTTAATGTCAAATATTATAATTTCACGTTTTTCATTAGATGAATTCACTCCTAAAAGCAACCAATAGATGAATATTGTCCTTTCAGTGGTTTAATTGGTTGTTGGGTTTTTTATCAGAGGGGCAGAATGCAATTGGTCACTTAATCATAATCTAAATATGTTCAAAAATCCTGATTTAAAATTATGGATTAGTGAAATCTCAGAAAGAATTGAAGTTTTAGATTCTTCTGGAAATAAAGTTACAACTAGCGAAGTATTTAATGATGCGATTAAAAAATGTATAAATAGAAAACACTTTAATCTTGACCACGAGGATGCAGGATTTTTTATACCTGAAGCCAATTGTAAATATATAGATAACGATTGGTATGAATGTCCTGAGTATGTATGGAAATTTGGTGTTAAAGGAAAGTAGACAAAACAACTATTCCATAAAATTATATGAGGAGGAATATTAATGATTTTTAGGAAAGGTAGTCAAATAATAATTAATACTGATTTAACACCATTCCTCACAGAAGATGATACTTTTAGTTTTCCTAAAACTGCATTTGGTAGTGCCCCAATTATATTTGAAGGAGAAACTACCATTCTTGAATGTGATGAAGAGCGTACCGTTTTAGATATTGCTAGTACAGAAGATTTTAAAATTATCATTTTAAATGGTCGTGGTGATATAGAAAATATTTACTATTTTACAGAAATACCAGAAATAAAAACTCTCCTTTAATCGGGAGAGTTTCAACCTTATAGGTAGACTACTTTTATTACTGAATATCAACTACCATAACTTAATTTGTTCATTTAGAACATGACTAAGTATATATTTCAATTCCTCATAGGTAGGCTAAATGGTAGTTGATAAATAAAGTATAAATTAAAAATGATAATTTGTCAAATAAATTTTATAAATAAATGTTTATGTGTATTGACAGTTAACATTATTCTGTGCTATAATTATATTAACAATCTTAATAAATTAAGGAGTGATATAAATGTTTAAATCCAATATTGAATTTATGACTGCAATTTGGAATAATCTTGAGAAACTTTCTGATGCAGAATTATTGCAGGATAAGAAAGATGCGTTAGAAATTTGTGCTGATTTAGAAGACCCATTAGTACACTGGGATCAGAAGGTAGGGTCATATTTAGAATTAGCAGTTATTGAAATGCAACTTAATAAACGCAAACTTGCCAAAATGACCAATTACCTAGTAATAGGTGCATATGGAGATGAAGACGGTCAGTTTGAATTTAATCCTGAGTATGACCATGATTTTTTAGATAATCCTGATTTTGTTGCATCTCTTGATAGTAGATTTAGCCATGATAAATCAGGGTTGTATTTTAGAGGCACTGAGCAGGAATACCATGAAGTAATACAGAAAGCAATTTCAGAATGGGAAGGTTAACCCCTTCCTTAAGTTTTTCAAGTAATGATTTAATGAAATGATTAAAAATAAAGGAGGATTTAAAATGTTTTATCGTAAAAATGGGAAAACTTATTATATTAAAGATATTAACGGTGGTAACTATCGTTCTAATATTCTTACAGTAAGTGATCTTAAAAAATGGCATAATTCTGGTGGTAGCAAAGGATTTAAATGTGATATATTTGTAAGTGTTAAAGAAATGTTTAAATATAGAGTATTGACAGGAATAGAAGAAATGAAAATGTTCCGTGATTTAGGAATTATTGGTTAAATTAAATGAAATTTAAAGGAGGAATATATAAATGAAAAAATTTGAAATTTGGGAAGATGAATCTAATCAAAATCCAGATCGTGGAGGATTATTAATACCTTCTCATGAAATATCTCAAATGGTAGACTTAGCTAATATATCAATTTGCAGTATTGCCGATTTGCCTGTTGCTGCTATTGATAAGTTAAATGAAAAACTGAGATTATGGAATCCTTTATCCAATGAAGAAGATTTAAGAATGTTTTTAGCAGATGAAGGTTTTACATTTAGCAGTATTAATTTCCTTAGTGATTCAGAATCACCTTGTGAAATTGTATGTTTTGATTTTCATAATAAATCTTTTGATGATTTGAATCTTTTTGAAACTACTCCTTGGTATCAATGGCATGACGGAAGTAATCATAAAGAAGAATGGGCAGGAGAACATATTACCGTAAATAAGGTATCAGTGCCAGATAAAAAATACCTTGACTTAGATGAGTATGATGGTAGCAATTGGTGTACTGGTGGTAATAAGTTTTATCATGAAACTGTCTATAAAGTATTAGAATTAGATGGTAGCAAGGTAGACGATATGTATATATTATGTCAACAATCAGATTACCAAAGAAGTCATGAAACGGCTGTGATTATGACTAAGGATGAATTAGATGCACACCTTAAGGAAATTGGTTATGAAGTAGAAAATGAGGATGAAGAATAAGAGTAAGATAAATTATAAATCTAGTCTGTTATCTCTGCGCATTTGATACCATATAGATGTGTAGAAGTGGTTGGATTGGATTAAAAGGAGATACAAAATGCTAAAATTATTCGTTATTATATCTTTAGTTGTATTAATTTCAGGTTCAATTGTTTATTATAAATTAAAAGTAAGGAGGAAATAAATAAAAGGAGGTTTAATTTAATGAGTAATAATAATACAACATACAAAATTAACCTTTATAAAATACAAAGCGGAGAAGCCATATTTATAGTTACCAGATTCTTAACTTTCGTTCCTGTTATAGATATGGTTTTAAAATTAAATCAAGAACAAGATATGTTAAAAGTTAAACTAATAAGTTATGATTTTGATAGATATGAGTATGATGTGTTTGCTGATGTATGTTAAAACTTGGTATAAATACTTCAATTTGTTATGATTTAGTTAAGTTTTTGATTAAGAAGTTAAAAATAATTGTTGCAATGGTATGTTAAGTATGGTATAATAAAAAATATTGAAAGGTGGTTAATTATATGAATAACTTCACTATTAAAAATATAAATATGAATGAAGAAGATTTTTCCAATATGGTCAATTATGTAGGAGAGAGAGCAATAAAAATTACTGAAATAGAGAAAGGTATAGCAATAAATACATCTTGTGTATCTAATGAAGTGACAGTACATAATAGTGTAGTATTTTTCTTTGAAAAGTGGAATATGTCAAGAAAGTTAAATTATAATTGGTTTAAGGATATAAAGATTATTTGGAGAACATAAAAACATTACCAATGATCGGTTTTATTCAAAGTTAACTTACTTCTTGATAAAATATTGATAAAATATTAATAAAATAGTATTATAAATACAATAAAAGAATTTTGAAATTTAATAATATTGTAATATAATTTTAAATTAATGATATTATATTGCTACTTAATTGGTAGCAATATTTTGTTTTTTATTAAATAGAGGAGGTGAATTATTTGATTAACTAATTGATTTATTATTAATACCATAAAAATATAATATAATAATAAGGAGGATGAATTTATAAAACATATGAATGTATTAAGTTTATTTGATGGAATTTCATGTGGTCAAATAGCACTTGAGCGTGCTGGTATTAAAATAAATACATATTATGCTTCGGAAATTGATAAATATGCTATTCAGATAACTAAAAAGAATTATCCTGATACTATACATATTGGTGATGTAAATAATATTGATTTTAATGAATACATAAGTAAGATTGATTTACTAATAGGAGGTTCACCGTGTCAGGGATTTTCAAAGGCCGGTAAAGGATTAAATTTTGACGATCCTAGAAGTAAATTATTTTTTAAATTTGTTGAAGCATTAAATATAATTAGACCAAAATATTTTCTATTAGAAAATGTAAGGATGAAAAAAGAATGGATTAATATAATATCAGAATATTTAAATATTGAACCAATACCTATTAATAGCAATTTAGTTTCTGCTCAGAGTAGAAATAGAATATATTGGACTAATATACCAAATATTCAGCAACCAATTGATAAACAAATAAAATTACAGGATATTTTAGAAGAAGGAATAGCAATTAGGGATAAATCAAAAACTGTGCGTGTGGGAGGTCGGTTGTCAAATGACCGGCACGAATGGGATTTAGCTACTATAGACGGTAGAAGATATTCAGTTCTAGAATGTGAAAGGTTACAGACATTACCAGATTTTTATACATATGGAGTACCAGAAAAACATAGGTATAAATGTATAGGCAATTGTTGGACGGTTGATGTGATAAATCATATTTTTAAAAATATTGTTCAACAAAATAATATTATAAATATTGAGAAAAAATTATGTATTAACTATTGACTATAATATCAATTCTATGGTATAATTATAAAAATGGTAAATAAATAAGGAGTTGACATTATGTTAAGAAATGAAAATTTGAAATATGCTTTTTGTGAAGATTGGTTTATTTATGCAATTGATGAAGAAAATAGATTATATTTTGTTATAACTGAATTTTGGCCGTAATGGTCAGATTTACCTGAGAAAGCAGATCAAGAACCTAATGCAATTGAAAAATATATGTTACCTATTGCATTAAAGAAATGGAATACCTTACGTTTTAAAAAAAACAGATAACTACATAAAATAATCTTAAAATAAAAAGGAGGTCATATTATGAAACAACAAAATGAAATTAAAGAATGTGGCTATGATGGTAATGAATGTAATGGTTGTGGAGAAAGAAAAAATAATTGGTATACTTGTATGTGGGGTAGTATGCGACATGATTTATATTCAGAATGGGAATCAGAAGGTAAAAATATACCTGTTTATCCAAAATAAAATATTATAACTAGTTAGATATACCATATATAGATATTGTTTTTACAATAACACTATATATGGTATATTATTTTGTACAAAATATCTGTTTTGTAACATTATTTGGGAAAATACTAAGTTAATACAATTGATATTTTATATATGATATGTTATACTAAAAAAGATTAAAAATTATAATCAGAAAGGTATGATAGTATGACATTATTAGAAATATTAAAAGAAAATGAGAAAAAGTATAATTATATTGTTGATAATTTTGACAATATTCATACTATGACTTTATGTAATTATATTGAAAGTTTAATGAAATGTAAAACAGATGATTTAGATGTTCTTAATCAAATAGAAATATATACTGATAATAGATATATTTTATCTGATAATATAATTTATATACCAAATGTAAATAATAGTAAATTTATTTTGTATGAAAGATGGCCTCACTTTAAAATAGATATTTGTGTAGATTGCAATAAAGAAAGAAAAGTATATTCTAAAAAACTTAAATTATGTCGCTCATGTTATTTTAAAAGATATCAAAAAAAATTATCGGACAAAGGAATATGTACTATATGTGGAGAAACTGCGAGGGAAGGAAAATTACATTGTCAATCTTGTGCAGATAAGAAAGCGATATATCATAAAAATAAAAGAAATGATGCAAAACAAAATAATATATGTGCAAGATGCCTTATAAGACCTGCAAGAGAAGGAAGAAATTCATGCCAACATTGCATAGATATAGCAAAAGCTAAACAACGTGAAACAAGAGAAGCGAGAAAAGAAGAGAAATTAAGAAAGGTTGAAGTTAAACAAGAATATCTAAATGAAAAAGAAAAATACAAAATAGAGTAGAAAAACAAAAACTCTAGGTAGGATTAATATCCAAAACCTATAGTTTTTGAGTGGAGTGATTAGCCAGATGAATAGTAATCACTTTACAATAGTATTATATAAAATAGTATGAGATATGTCAAGTAAATTTTAAATTTGATATTGCAATACTGTTCTATTTGTGATATTCTATAATAGATATTAAATATAATTATTAAGGAGTTAACGCAAATGGCAAATAGAATATTTAATTACAATGAAATTCAGAAAAAATGTGAAAAGTTATACTCAGATATTTTTTGTTTTAATATTTATAATTTACAGGCTAAAAGTGAACAATGGAAGAATTATCACATTGAAATGGATAAAGTAATAAATGAATCACAAGGCGAATATAATAGTTTAAATTTGCATGGTGAAACATTCTCGATTGGTGATAAGATTATAATCTATTACATGACTGGAAGAATAGCAATCATTAAATCTATAAGTGTTAGATTAGATTATTGTACCTGGAAACCTGAATATATCATTGAATCTGAAGATATACATACTGGTAAGGCTTATAAGACTTCTTATGATGTATGTGTGCATTTGGTTTAATAGAAATAATAAGTTTAAAAGCAATAAAATCTTTAAAATTTAATCAATTATTTTTAATTTAGGTATTGCTTTCTTTTTTCAAGTGTGGTAATATATATTTAATAGAATATAAAAATAAATAAAAGGAGATGTTGTTAATGACTTTATCTTTTACCTCTAAGAATAAGGAAATCAGATCGATTGTAGAACAAATAGAAAAGCAGTATATCACTGTAGGAAGTCATCTTCAAAATATTATTCATTCTAAAAAACAAGAAGAAGGAAGTAAGGCAAAAATAAGGGAATACATGGAAAGTCAAAGGAATTTCGTGTGGGAAACGTGGCGGGCATCAAATCTTATACAAAGTTATTTGCTTAATATACCAGTACCAGAAATTATAACGTATAGAGCAGATGATAAAAGTCAGTATGTGAGATGTGTCGATGGATTGCAAAGATTAACTAGCACATATCTATTCATTAATGATATGTTCAAATTAGATTTATCAAAATCAATATTTCCTACATTCGATATAGAAGGTGATCGTTATTCATACATAGACTTGCAGGATAAAACCTTCTCTCAATTGCCGGAAATATTAAGGGATGCTATTTTGAATTATGATTTAAGAATAACAACTATTAATAATTGCACAGAAGAGCAAGCTGAAAAATTCTTTGTATCCATGAATGCAGGTGCTAAACCGCTTAAACCAGCAGAAATTAGAACAGCAGCAATGGGAAGTAATACACGTAAATTTATTGGTGAAACTTTAAAATCAGATTGGGTGTTACATTGTTTAACTGAAAAATCTGCTACTGGTAATATAGGGAGTGAAATTATATCTCAAGCATTAACATTAATGCATAACAAATCAGCAGTAGAATTATCTAAGGAAAACATTGATAAGGTTATTTATTCTTTTAGAGATACTGGAGTGCCTGAGAACTTAAGCAATAATATTATTGATATTTGTAACTATCTTAATGAAACAACATCAATATGGATTGAAGATAAAAAGTTAGAAGATTCAAAAAGAGAAAAGGGTAAAAAAGTTTCTAATTATTCAACTTATCGCTTTTCATTTTTTAATAAAACTAATACTGTAATGTTGATAATGGCAGCCGATAAAGCCATTAAGAATAATGTACCTGTTACTGAGTTTGCTAAATGGGCATATAATTTCTTCAAAGAACCAAATCAAGATTATAAAGATGGTATGGTTGATAAGGTTTATGAATTGCAAATGGTTGATTTAAGAATGTTGGCCATTGATGCTGAGATTGTTAAAATGAAAAAGGAAACACCTGTAGAAAAAACAACAGTAAAACAAACTTATGAAGAAATTAGTGCTATATTAAATGAATTTAAGAATGAACCTGAAAACAATGTACAGTCTGAACTTGAATCTGACGAAATACCAGAATTAAAGATAGATGATATACCAAATGTTGAAATGGATAATGAAGAAGCAAGTTAAATAGGGAGGGTAAAACTTCCTTCCCTATTTCTTTAAACCAATAAAAATATAAAAATAAAAGGAGATATAATAATGAATTTAACATTGAGAACTAATACAATTGACAAGGTAAATAAATTAAAAGAACATTTATTCAATACTTATCCTGACGGTAAATTTTCAGCTAATGGATATACATTTAATAAGATTATTGGTTCTGGATCAACTCCTTACTATTTAGGATTGCTTGTTAAAGATGGATTTTTAAAGATGATTAAGAAAACTACAAAAGAAGGTAAGAAGTGGATTCCAGCAGAATATGAAATAGTTGGTTGTTTAGTTAGTGACATTAAAGATGAAAATGAAAGCAATATAGAGAAAGATAGAGAAATACATAGTAAAATTGACGTAAAAGACTTTATTGAAGAAAATTTTAATGGTGTACCGATGAGACTTTATAAGACTGAAAAAGGTTATGTAATGCCTTTAATAGATATAGCAAAGGGATTACATACAAATTGGGATGCAGTTAATAAAATAGTTATCAGAAATGAAGAATTATTTAATGATTATCTTTATAATCCACATGACATTTTGTCAGATGAACTTAAAAGTCTAACCAGGGACGGAGTAATCGGCCTACTAATGAAAATATCATATAATAGGTTATCACCGGACAAAAAGAAACTTGTTCTTGAATTCCAGAAATGGGCAATTGAAAAGTTAGGACAACTTATGTCAAATGGTGAAGTTAAAATATCTAATACGGAACATAACAATGTTAAAGTTAATATTGCTGATACTATTGGAATTTCTAATGAAGACATTGAGAAAATGTTTACAGAGATTCAAAAAACAGTTGATGAGAAATTAGGGATGATTAAATTATTAGTTGATAAAAAGAATAAAGAAGTTACTTCTGCTAAATTAGAAAGAGATATGGCAATTGAAAGGGAAAAGAGAATGATGTCTAGAATACCTGAAATAGTTGACCAGAGGTTTGAATTAATGATGAAAAAATTAGCATAAGTTTTAAAATAGGGAGAGTTATTCTTTCCCTATTTATCAACCAATACATAAGAAGGAGTGACCACAATGCCATTAAATAACCCTAACCCCACAGTAAACCTACAATCAACCTATTTAGGCTTCACAGACACCCTTACACCTCTTCAAAAATCCAAAGTAGAATCAACATTAGACACACAAATTAAGTACAATAATATTATTATGACTAAAAAGCAATTCATCTATAATAAACTCCAAGAAGGTTATATTCCAGTTATTGAAGAAAATGTATCTTGGTACAGTAGAAAATTGCAAGATTATACTAAGCCTAAAACTGAGTATAGATTAGAGAATCAAAAAGGTAGTTATAATGACATAACTAAGACTGAGTATAATTATGCTACTTACCTTGTCGAGAATGACTTCTTAGACGTTGTAAAGGCTAAACAATACATAGATGCAGAACAGAATCACCTTATTCAACTAGCACAAGAAGAATTTGATCGTAAACAACAAGAAAAACAACACAAGGAATTATTACAACAGCAAAAACAAGAATTCAATAATTGGCTATCTGAACAAGCAGAAAACTACTCAGACAATGCTAAACTTGACATTGCTAAATCTATCTTCTTAGACTGTCAAGGTGATTATAATGAAGTATATCAATGCAAACTTCTTGTTCTGATTGATAACATTGATAATCCTATGTGTATAGATAGATTGAAAAATTCTTTGTATAGCCATAACAAGACTAGTAAGAAGGTATTTTACCATGTGACAGGTGTGAGATTACCTGCAACGGATAAAGGCACAATGGATATTCTTGATGGTTTAACCTTGTCAAGTTATCAAGGTATTATTCCTTATAAGAAGAAACAATCTAAAGCTAATAACAATGAACAGTCAGCAACACCAAAATCACAAATAACAGAAACATTTTATAAGTCAATCAGAAAACCTTCACCTCATTATGAAGAATGTACAGGTATCCCATTGAACAAATACGGATTGGATATGTTCATAACACAATACTCAGATGGAACATATCAATTATCCGAAGCTAAAAGTGGAATGTTAATGATTGATGCAGATACCAAGAAAAAACTTATGGATAAATTGAAGGATATTATTAATCAACATGGAGTAGAAAAGATAAATAGATTGATTCAAGATAATATAGATAGTAATGGAATTGGTATTAGTCCGAAATATAAAGATGTTGTATGATTGTATAACAGCAATACCTTCTAGGTGGTGATAAAATGAAAAATAAAACAAATTGCTATCTTTGTAAGTATTTCAGGCAAATTAATATTATTGCATGTTTAAAATGTTTAACAGAACAATCTATGAATCAAGAAAGTAAAAATACTACAATAGATAAAAGAAATAGTTTAAAGTTGGTAAAATAACAATATAACATAAATAACATAAGCACCATAATAAATTTAACAAAACTAAAAAATAATTGTTGCATTGTATCTAGTAGTATGATATAATATATTAACTAGTAAATAATAAAGGAGTGATGTAAATGAAAGATATTGATTTTGATGAAATTGTAAAAGAATGGTTAAAACTTCATCCAGAATTTGAATTATATGTTGACGAAATAAAACGCAGCGATGCATGTCTTTGTTGTTGTCATGTTAGTGAAATAAAATGTCCTCATTGTGGAAGTGATAATCGTATATTTTCAGATGATCCCTGGGACGAAATTAATGCTTTTTGTTTAAATTGTAGAGAACCTTTTCATGCACTATATTCTTAAAATTTATAATTTAATATAACAGAGGATGGTATTTTATATGTTGCAAGGTATTAAGAAGTTTATTAAGAGTATGACCAAGGAAGATTATTTTAATGTGTATTGTTGGAATTAATATAGTATATGATATTGGAATGTGGATTTATTTTAAGTATTGATCAACTGGTTATTCTATCACAACTTTAAAATAAGAGGAGGAAAATAATAATGGCAACATTTCATAACTTTAATCCAGAAAATTGTATAGGTAGAAAACTAAGATTAATAAAACGTGAATCATATGGAGGAACTGAAATAGGAAGAGTAGAAGGTATAGTAACAGAAGCAGATGAAGATTGTCTATATTTTAATAATGGTTATTATTGTACGATGAAAGATTTAGAGTTAGGAAATGAAAGTATAGAATGGTTAACACAAGATGAAATACTGTATTGTGCCGATTGTAATAATATGTTTGTCCTTAAAGGTGGAGAAATTGATTTCTATAATAAAAAAAGATTACATAAACCTAAAAGATGTAAAAGTTGCAGAGGTAAGAGAAGAGAATCTAGAAATAATATGTATATTATAACTTCAAAAGGTGGATTATTTGGAATAGAACCAGATATTATTTATTATTTAGGTTGGCAAAATCCAGCGTGGGATGAGGATGGATATTTTTGGACTTCAAAAGATGCAATATTTAAAATATTAAAAGAAGGAAATAACACAAAAGAACATCCATTTTTATTTGAAACACAGGTAAAAGCTAATTGGTTTGCAAAAAATATGGATATAACAGATTATAGTATTGAAAAATGGTATACTTAATATTATTAAAGGAGGAACAATAATGAGTAATAACAATAGTAAAAACGAAACCATAGTTGATGAGTTTCCAAAATGCGATTATTGCAGTAATAGAGCATTATATGACATGAAAATTGCAGTAGGTGGTTATTGGGCATATGTTTGTGAAGATCATAAGAAACTTGGCATTAAATTAGGTGTTGGATATGGTCAGAAATTAGTATTAAATAAATAGAAAGGTGGAATTCACATGACAGAACAAAAATTTACACAATTGCTTTTAGAAAATCAATTAAATGTTGATGCTGAAACTACACTTAAATGGTCAATTGATACTCTTATGACTACTTACACAAGAGAAATTGGAATGAATTTAAGTATTAAAGAGAGTAAAGATTTATTGCTAAGTGAAATAGAAACATATATTGAAAAGGAATGGAGATAGGGTATATCCCTTCTTCAATACATATAGTAATAATGTATAAAATAATAGGAGGTATGATATAAATGTATGAAGATGTATACTGTCATGTTTGCGGAGAATTAGTATGTCAATCATGTGGATGTTGTTGTAACCCAAACTGTGAACATTGTAGTTGTCCAGAATAAAGGAGGAATACATAATGTTAATAAATATGTTATCAGAAAAAAGGCATAATGCATTTACAAAGGATAGATTATCAAAAACTGAAATAGGTAAATTTATTCTTTGTGAGGCAAAAGAAGATAATACAACTAGATTATTTATTCATCAATTTAGCTCATTATCATCTATTTTAACTAAAGATGGATGGTGGGATACATTTACAGTAACAGAGATACCATGTAAGAAAGGATTTTATCTATGTTCCATTCAAGATTTTAGAATTGATAGGAATGAATTTTTAAATTGTATTGTATACCCAAGTAAATATCTTGGTGAAACCATTGATGAAGATTTAATAGGATGGGATTATTTGTTTTATTGTGGTAAATTATCTAGAGAATATGCATCTCAACATTATAGAGCACGTTTTAATATGGACAATCTTTATAAAATGTATAAAATAAAATTTGAGAATAGTGGTTATAGAGATATAGATAGTTTTTTATTTGCTGAATTTATATTTGACAAAATAACAATTGAGGATATTTCTGTTGCATTAGAAGAAAAGTATGACATTGAAAAATTAGCAGAAGAATTAAATAATAATATTCATAAATATAGTGAAAAATATCCTTTATTAATTAAGAAATTACCCAAAGATGATTTTTATGGTTATGCGTATACAACAAAAACTACTGCAAATTTTTTAGAGACAAAAAACAATGATTATAATAGACTTAAATTAGGCAATGAATTCAATATACTTGTTCGTGTTGAATTAGTATTGCAACATTGGGATAAAATTAACAAAGAAAGAAAATTGAAAGAAAAGGAAAAGAAGAAGTTATTAAGACAATTACGAAAAATAGAAAGTAAAATACAATAGAATACGAATTCTGTTATAACTTGAAAGGAGAATTTATATGAATAAATACATTGCAAATATTAAAGTTAATGGTAAAATAGTTGAATTAGATGTAGAATCTAAATCAATAACTGATGCAGAAGAATACTTTAAAAATTACATTAAATATTGGAGTGTTGTGTGGCGTGGAATGGGTAGTGCCATTATAGTTAATATTGAGGAGGCAAAATAACATGATAAGAACAGATAGATATTACAATAAAAACTTAGATACACAGGTGAAACAAAAAAGAGATAAACTATATATAGGTAAAGAAATATCTCATATTTCAGTTAACGATATTCAAAGTACGGTTAAAGATAACATAGAAAATTACTCTAAATTTATTACTGAATATGTAAATGTTATAAACCAATTCTTACCAGAAGAAGTAAAATTGAATATTGATAATATGATTTTTGATATTAAAAGAACATACGGAGAACGCAAATCATTTAAAGATGATGGTAATACTTCATGTGAAGGTTTTAGTTATAATACTTTATGGGCATTCACAATTACTGATAGTAAAATTGATGAGTGGAGTGTAAGACAAGGATTTATCGAAAAATGTTTATATTTTACGTATGAAGATGAAGAAAGATTATTTGATAATAAAGTGAAAGGTAGTAGATTCTTTAGTATTTACCTTGCAGGTATTAAGTTACCTAGAGAGGAAAATAATATTGTTAGAATTGATTATAATAATGCAAATTATAGTTCAAATTCTGTATTGAGTAAAGGTAATATAGTTTCTATTGTTTTAAAAATTCAAGATATGGCAAGAAAAATTAATTTGATTAAGGAATTAGAGAGTATAAATTTATTTGAGTAACAAAGTTAAAAAATCAATACCCTCTAAACTACTATAAATTAAGGGTTTATAAAATCAAAAAACAGTATAAATTGTGACAATTTTATGCAGATTTAGGAAGGAGATTTGTATATGCCATATTTACAACCAATAAGAAAATTATTTATAGATGGGATTGAAATTAAAGAAGGTAAATTTTATAATATACTTTGGAAAAGAACTTCTGGAGGATATTTGAGAGATATCGGAAGAGTTTCAAAAATCATATGGGAAGAAAATTGTATATTATTTGATTGCTCAAAAGATTATTCAAGTAATGTAGAAAAGATAAAACTTAATAGTGATTATGGTATTTTTGAAATTAAAGAAGAAGTAATAAAATAAAAGGAGACAACCATGAAAAATATAAATAATCAATCATGTTTTTGCTATTATCCAGAATGTAATAATGAATTATGTTCATCAAATAGTTTTGTTTCAGACGTTAATGGAATTGTTACATATGAATGTAGCAAATGCGAAGTAGTATCACAATTCGATTTTAATGTTGCACCAGTACCTATTTTATTAGGAAGGAGAATAAATAATGGGATATTCAATATTTAAAATAAATTTTGACACAAATAAGAGAATTATTTTATATGATTGTATAAGTGATATTAAAGAAGCAGATTTATTAGCACAATTGGCAATGGTTAATAAAGATGTTAATGAATTAATTTTTATTTGTGCAGGATGGAATAGAGGAATAGAAAATAATCTTGAAGAATATAATATAAATAATTCTATAATTTAATACATACTAATATTTAGCAAACTTTAAGATTAATTTAAAAAATTATCTATTAGGTTTGCTAAATTTATTTAAAATATTATTCAGAAATCTAAAATTAACTCTTGCATTGTTATCTGATACGTGCTATAATAAATTATAAATATAATTGCAGAGCAATAATACAAATACATAATAAATTTAAAGGAGGAATGCATAATGATCAACGTAAACGAATTAAAACCTGTTACAGTGCGTAAATATAATAAATCTAATTATGATAAACATATCACTGAAACAATAGAAGATGGTTATGAATGGGATGGCATTTTTATATCTAAAGAATCTGGAGTTTTAACAGAATGGTTTTTAAATGATTTTAGAAAATATAATAAAATTGAAAATTATGTAGAAGTATTACCACGCAATGCAGATAATTTACATATATTTTTAAAAGAACATGATAATATATTAGATGAAGATTGGTTTTATATTACAGAAGATAATAATCCAGAAAATACAGCAATTAAATTGTATACTTATAGAGTATCAATTACATTTGAACATTCTGATGGAAAGTACATTTTCCCTGTTGCCACACATAAAAATCAAGCAAGAAAATATGAAAGCAACGAAAAAGCAATTGAAGATATTGAAAGATGGATTAAGGTTAGATTAAATAAGTATTCAGTAAAAGCAACATATTTTATTAGTAGAAAAGATAACGGATTTGAAAAGAGAGGACAATTAAAATATAATGAAGGAGGAATAAACAAATGAGCAAACAAATGAAGATTGTAGACAATGGTGATAATAAGGAAATATTACATGGTTGTGTATGGTGTGATGAATATATTAATACTCTTGAAGATGATGATTGTGTAACTCATGGCAATGATTATTACCATGTAGAATGTTTTGAAGAAGCATTTTATGATAAGGAAGATTAAAAAAACTAAAATATAATAAAACGAGGTGATATAATGTCTAACACCATACCAAGATTCTGCAATGAATGTTCATTTTACAATAAAGATAGATTCTACAGAAATGATATTGAAGGTTGCGTTTGTAGAATGCAAAAATCTAGCAAAGGTGAACCAACATTTTGTCCGAGAAATGATATTATTTATAATAAAAAAGATATTCTTTCTATTGATAATATGGAAGTTGTTCATGTAAAATATATGGATAAGTATGAAATTTGGATGTGTGATTTTATTTATAAAGTGGAGTGAAGTAATTATGAATGATGAAGTATATTACAAAATTTATTACTATGAACCAGAAGACCATGTAACAGTAGTTTGTATGCAATGGTTTGATGAAAGTGATTATCACGAAAATCATTTCTTCAAAGATAAAAATGGTGAAGTATTAAAATTTGACAATGAGGAAGATGCAATTCAATGGATTAATAATAACGTAAAGGAAGATAAAATTGACCCTGAGTATAAGAAAGTTTTTAATCAGAATAGATTTATGAAATAAATTGCAATTATGACTTGACATATTGTTAGCAAAGTGATAATATAATATTAATATGCGGAGTGCATAAATATAAAAATTCAATTGTAATTTTTATTATGACAAGACAAGAAATTCTATCAATTAATCCTTACTTAATTAGTTGGATGGATGACTTGAATGAAGAAGAAATAACAATTGCAGTAGAAACAATTAAAAATTTAAGTGTATATAATTTACATGAAAACAAAGGAAAATTTATGGAAAGTATTTTAAGTATTAAGGATGATGAAAATAGAAATAAACTATCTTAACAGTATTAAATATAGATCCTTGGTATATTCAGTTTATTCCGAAAGATATACAAACTATTGAAATGTGTGAAATAGTGTGCAGAGAAGAAAATTTTGAAGAATATCACAATTACATGTTAGTACGACATTGCGAAAAGCAATCTATGAAAATGTGTATTAATATACCAGAAGATATTATACCAACAGTATTTCCGAACTTACAACATATTGATAATTATATGTGCTATGTGGCAGTTAAAAAAGATGGAAGGAATCTTAAATATGTTCCAGAACATCTACAAACTAAAGAATTAGTTAAATTGGCAGTTGATGATTGGGCAAAATCAATTAGATGGTCTAAATTATCAAATATCAATGAGCAAGAAGAAGTACAGTTATATGCACTTGAAAAGAATCTACAGTCATATACTTGTTTCGATCCTGCCACACAAAAAGTAATAGATAGATATACGGAATTATGTATTAAAGATTCTTATTTTCCTGATGATTTGAATGTAGCAAAATCCATACCGCAGGAAAATTTATATAATATGCTGATTGAAAGACATCAATGGATTGAAGTATGGAGTATATTTAATTTACTTAATGATGAATATAAACTTAAGTTTCTTAATTCTGAGTATATTAATAATTTTATTTGTAGTAGAATAAACTTGGATGAAGTAAATGATTATGAATTGAAACTTAAATTAATAACATTTGGTGCAAAGTATAATCATAGCATATTGTCTAATGATAATATTGAATATTGTGTTAAATTTAAACCAGAATTTATTAATGTTGTAGGTAATCTTTTGTCCGATGAAATGTTGTTGAAGTTGGTTAAATATACTAAAGATGCAATAGGTTATTTAAACTCATATAGAGATGAATATTTACAGATTATTTAATACTAGTAAAAGGTTATGGTTGTTTTATGCCATAACCTTTTAAGTAAAAATAAAAGGAGAATAAATAAATATGATACAATTACATAATAATAAAAAAGTATGGTATAGATATGTTCTACCTAAAAGATTAACGATGAAAAGTTGCTCACCAATTTATAGATGGTTGTTTGGGTTTGGTAAATAATGTAATAAAAGATTGATTTGGTCTTGTTTTTGATATTGATAAACGTATTATTTATAATATTTAAAAAAATAAGGAGGAATGTTAACCATGAGAAATAAACTATACAAATTAATCGAAGATAAACTATCAACTAAATTAATTGTAATAATACTACACGAAGAAGGATACACAGACATAGATATTTTTGATGCATTAAAAAACAGTGAACACACATTATCAGAAACTTCTGATACTATAGTTTTGCATAGTGATTATGTTATTCCAATTGACATATGGATATTGCAAGCTATAGATTCAATCAGAGAAAGAATTGAATGGGATAATAAAGTATTTAAAGATGTATCTAAACACGATATTATAAGTAGTAGAGGACATTTCATGCAACAAAATGTAGATTTATCAAATGAATTATATCGTTTAAAAGAATATGTTAAACAATTAGAAAGTGATAAAATGGATTTACAGATTAAACTTGAGGCAACAAGAAATTGTAAGAATCTTGATAAGAAGTGTTATGAATGTAAGGATGAATAATGTTTGAATAGTTTTTATTATAAGAAGGAAAAATAATTGTTGTGTTTGGTGTTTATGTATGATATAATTATTAATAGATAGTAAATATAATAATTTAGGAGGTTTTATTAATGTTAACAAAAGATTTTAATCTTGGTAAATTAAATATTAAAATAACACTAGACTTACATGAATTTGCTTTTCCAATTGCTATTCAAAATTATGTAGGCAATTATGAACAACAGAATTTTGTAATTCAAATTGCATGTATATTTATTAGTTTTAACTGGTAATATAATTATTAAGGAGAGAATTAACATGAATAAATTTGAAGTTTATTATTTATTTAATCATAATCCAGATACAGAATGGGTTTTAACAGGATATTTTAACAATGAAGACGAAGCAAAACAAGAAGTATTAAAAAATTATGGTGATAGAGTTAGTATATGCAGAGTTGTTGAATTGTAATTGGCATTCACTACATATAGTATTCAAATGTTTTAACTTATACTATATGTAGTAGTTAAATTATGTAAAATCATAACCAAAGAGAAAGTTTATCTTAAATTAATAGGAGGAGAATAATTATGGAATCAAAATCAAAAGAACCCAAATATGGTTACTATGGTCATACTTGTTACGGAAAATCAGAAAAAAAATGTCATAAATGTTCTGATTATAATTGGGTGAAGATTAATAAAGAATGGAATATGCAATGTACTGCTTTGCATGGTTGTTGGAAAGAAGATTATTTTGGAATAGGAGAGAAATAATATTAATATTAAAATAAAAACTTGACAAATGATAAATATAATTGTATAATACAAATAGGGATAAAAGGAGGTGATGAATAATGACATAGCAAAAATATTAATAAAAATAAAGTATAATATTGATTGTAATTTGATTGGAGGAAATAAATTTATGAATGATAATGTAATAAATGATGAAACAAAGACAAGTGTTGACACAGAAATTGTTTTTAAAAGAAAACCATATTACATATACAATTTTATGCAAATTAACTGGTTACTTAAACAAAAATGTCAAGCAGTTGAAATTGGAAGAGGTAAAAATGGAGATATTTATTTAAAATTTCCTAGAACACCTGAGAATGAAGCAAAGGTAAATAAATGGAAATTAAGTCAACTAATGTTGAATGATAATTATACTTATGAAGGGTTTAAATAATTTAAACTCTTTTTTGTGTTTATTTAAATGATAATGATAAAAAATAAGCAATTGATAAATTAATGATAAATGATGATGGATAAAAAAATAAATTAATAGGAGAAATGATTGTTTTTATGGGTAGAAAAAAGAAAGGTTTAGAAGTAGGATTTAAGTATGATAACTTAAAAGCAATGTGTGTCGTATTAAAGTTAGAGTATAAAGATGGTTCTGATAGTAAAAATGCTTTATTAAAGAAAATAGAATCAGAATATAAAATAGAAAAACAAGGTAAAGGATATTTAATATTAGAAAGATATGATATACCAAAAGAAATACCAGATAAAAGAAAAGAAACAAAAGGCAACTTTACAGGTAAAGGTAAATATGAAACATTAATGGATAGTTTAATTCTTGATTGGTTAAGTGAATATAAAAATAATAATGAAACAGAAGTTAATATAGCTTTCACACAATTATTTTTAAAAGATGATGAATTAGTTAATATACCAATATTATCACCAATGTATAAAGAGTTATTAAATAATGGTCATGAAAATTTTGCAAAAAAATTTAAAATTGGAAAGAAAGATTTAGTAAATATTTATGCTGAAAAATTATATCTAATAACAAGTAAATGTTTAGAAACTGCATTAAATAGATTACAGCGACAAGAAATAATAACTTGGAGTAAAGAAATAAATATAAAATACTATTCAGGTGATGATGTTCTTGCAGATGAAGATTTAAAATTAGAAATTAAACAAGCAGAACAAGAAATATATGAAGAAACAAAATTAACACCTTTTCATAGAAGAAATCCAAAAGTAAATAAAGAGTTTAAAAATAAAGTATATCGAAAATTAGGTAAACATCAAATATCATCATACTGGAATGTTTATTCTATAGAAATATTAGATGACGAAAAACTAATAGAAGTAGAAAATTATGATGAAATAATAAAGGATTTAACTATAAGATTTCATGAATCTATTTTTATATCATTATTAAAAAAGAAGTATAAATTTAAAAAAGAAATGGCGTTAGGAAAACCAAGAATAGAGGGAAGACTTGCATTTGTTCAACAAGAAGAAGATATGATTAGATTGTCAGGATTATTACTTATTAATTATACTAAAGATTATAATGATTTTTTAAATGAATTAATGAGTAAGGAAGAAATAGAAGAAGAAATAGAGATGGATTTTTCATTGTTGTTTTAATACAATTTGCTTTCCTTCGCTATCGCTCAGTCAAGAAGAAAAATTTATTTATTCTTCTCAAATTGTAGGTAAACCATTAATATATATATGTTTATTGATTGTTTAATGTCGCTATTTTTTCTAGTTACAATTTAAATACTTAAATGCACAATAACTGTAGAAATAGCGACATTAAAAGTGTTATAAACTATTATTATCTATAGGTTTATAGCTATTTCTATGAATTTTATTTTTCAATTTTATCACATTTACTATTTAATAAGAAAAAGTTAAAATTCTTCTATGAATGTAGCGTAAGCGGAATTCATCAAATTGTACTATAAATTAATTAAATTAGATGATTGTAAAAATATAAAAATAAAAAATATTATCTTGCATTCAACATCAATATATAGTATAATAATCAAGGAATATAAATATAATAATAAGGAGTGATAAAAATGGCTGCTGTATTCGGATTAATTATTTTGTTTTCAATGTGCGGATTAATAAAATAATATATAATAATAATTTAAACTGATAAAATTAATAATCACCCTACAGAAAGGAGAGTGTATTAATTATGTTTGCAACAGACGATAAAGGATGGGATGAATTTGAGATGGTAGATATCCTATCAAATCTATCAAACAAATCCAAACTAATACTAACAGAAATTATCCAATCAGCAATGACTGGTAAGCAATTATCACAAAGAACAAAAGAAATATTGTGTTATGCTTGTTATCACAGTACCTTACCGATTGATGATGAAGAAGTTTTTAAGTGGAGAGATGGAATGGGGGGAAATAAAAATAAAATAGTAAAATAAAATAGATTAGATTATTAGTGAATTTGCATAGTTATTAATAAGTATTAATTGCTAAATATATAAGTATATAAACATTTAAATTAAAGGAGTGTTCAAAATGGGTGCGATTATACTTGGTATTATATTATTAGCAATATTTGGTGGTAAATAATCTAAAATATCAGTAAAGTTTTTCTTGACTTCTGAATAGAAATGAAATATAATTGTTATTGTAAGGAGTGAGTGAATCATAGAAAATAAAATTGATAATAAATCAGCAATAAAAGTAGTAAGAAAATTTGATGACTTATGTAGAATGCATATACCAAGAGAAATAAGAGATCATGTAGGTATAAACAGTATAACTGAAGGTGATTCAATGGAAATAGAAGTAAATGAATATGGTCAGATAGTCTTGACTAAGATTGATGTTAAATAGTAAAATATAATAGAAGAAAAGGAGATTAAGACATGAAAAAAATAAAATTAAGAGTTAGTCATTTTCCACAAGTACCTTGTAAAGCATTTCATGTAGACGTAAATTCAATAGAAGAAGCAATGAAAATTAAAAACATTCTAGCAAATTATGATTTATTTCAATATAATAATAGGATTAAACCAGATTATTGTAAAATGTTTGGCAAACTTCCAGATGAATTGTCAAGTAAGATAAATATAATATTTACCGAATATATGCCTTCTGATAGAATATTTGATGAAGAAGGATTTGCGATTCATGATGAATTTGTTTGGGATTAATGGTATAATATAAATTAATCATATAACAGGAGGTATATCATGGATAAAGAATATTCAATGCAAACTAAAATAATCTTAGAAAGTATGGTAGATAAGAAAATTGTTAAAGTAGTAAAAAATGTTACTGTTTCAGAATTAGTATTTGAAGAAATAAAGGATTTTTGTGAAAATAATCAAAATATTATTATGGAAATTATTTCTGATAATGAAATTCATATTGGATTAAAAAGCAATCAAGGTAATGATATTAATGAAGATTATTTTACCTATCTTGACATACTTAGAGAAAGTGGAGCAACTAATATGTTTAGTGCAATTCCGTATTTACTAGAGGAATTCTCTGAATTATCAGAAGTAGAAGCTAAAAAGGTGTTGAAAAATTGGATGGAAACATTCTCTGAAAGACACAGAGAGTAAATTGTAGTTTATTATTTATAATATTAACAATATGTGGTAAGATTAATTTGTTATTAAAATTTATTCTTACCACATATCATAACAGAAAGGAGTAATTAATGTTAATATGAATATTACCAGAGAATCAATAGAGCAAATTGCCAAAGATAAAAACATAACAACAGTAGATGATTTATTAACGCATCTTGACCATGAAGAATATTTTAAATTAATCAATGATAAATCCAGAGAATTAGAAAATGGAATATTAAGATTTAGGTGTGACGATAGAAAAGAAATATTAGATTTATTTAAAAAAGAATTATTTAATTTAATGGTTGGCAAAGGTAGATTGTTAGATAGAGATAGATGTGGTATTATTGATAAGATTGAAGAAAAGAAAAATATTTGTCATTATTATAGTGAATGTGAACATCAAAAACATATCTCTCGTTCATATATTATAATTTGTGCTTGGGAACATGCAGAAGATTGTAAATATTGTATGTTAGGAGAATGATGGTATGACATTAGAGAATAAAACTGAAAATATACCAGAAACAGAATACAAAATACAAGTTATTATGAATCCTCATCCTTGGGATAATGAAAAAGAACCTTATTTTTGGTGTATTCTTGGATGGGGAAATAATACATGGTATAATAGAGGTTGTGGTTGGTCTGTAACACCAGAACAGGCATGGATAGATGCTAATGTATATTATAATAAATATGTTGTGAAGGAGAATTAAGATGGGATTGAATATAAAGTAGGTTATATTGTGTTAAAAGATTTTTATTTTTCAGCAACATACGACAGACTAGAAAGGAATGATTTTAAAAATCAATATGTTTTAAAAGAAATATTAATAAATGGTAAATATGAGAAGTATTCCTTTTGCGTAGATGCAGGTAGTAGATATGATGCAATTTGGAATGATACTATTTATATTGGTACTCAAGATAATAGCTATTGTGTTAGGAATAGAAAGTAGTGTATAAATAAATTTAAAGGAGTTTATTATATTATGGCAAAAAGAAAACCTAAAATACAATTAACTTCAGAGCAAATAAGAGAAAATGAATTACAATTATTTATCAAAAACAAAATTGAATTCCTTCCTAATCCTACATATTTTTATCAAGTAGGGAATAGAGTTGCTATTGGTGCATTAGAAGATGTTTATATATCTGAAATATTTTTAGATGGAAAAATGTATGAGATTGATTGCACAAGTATTGATAATAACTATGGCAATCCAATAAGAAATGAACATCAAAAAATGTTTGTTACATGGTTAGATATTAGACCATTTTATGAAGGTGAAAAAATATCTTTAGTTAAAAATGATGATTTGCATTTAAGTTATTCACAAAGAGATATAGGAGATATATTTTCAAAAGTATATAAATTTGGTGTTAATTTTGAACCAGATTATCAACGTGATTATGTATGGGATTTAGAAGATAAAATTGCTTTAATTGATTCTATTTTTAATAGTGTTGATATTGGTAAATTTGTTTATATTCACAAAGGATATAATGAAAAACACATATATGAAATTTTAGATGGAAAACAGAGAATTAGAGCAATACTTGACTATTATGAAAATAAATTTGCTTACAAAGGTTTGTATTTCAATGATTTATCTTATCGTGATCAGAATCATTTTGAAATGTATTCAACATCTGTTGCTGAAGTTAGAGATATTTCAAGAGAACAAATATTAAGATATTTTGTTAAACTTAATAAACATGGTAAGGTTATGGATAAATCACAGATTGAAAAAGTTGAAAGAATGATTGATGATATTAAATAAATTATCTAACTATATCCAATTATATCTAATAATTATTATTCTAAATTTCAACTTTGAATAAAACTAACATTTGGTGTCAATATTTGGATTTGTAAAGTGTTGATTTTATAAGGGTTTAGGAGGTATGGATTTTAGGGAATTGAAGATATTTTGATAAATAGGAGGAATAAATAAAATTGGATTTTAAACTTGTAAAATATTATGATACTTGTTGTGATTTATGTGGAAATTGGGCTTCAAATGATATAGGATCAAGGAATTTGCAATGTAATAAGAAAGATGCGGAAAAAATTCTTATAAAATGTGGATGGATAATTAAAGGCAATAAAGTATATTGTAGTGAATGTAAAGTAAAATAAATTATAGGAGGAAATAACATTATGAATATGAGTATGGAGATAGCATTAAATAAATGCAATAATAAACAATTAATATTTATAATTGATAAACTATATCAATTATTAGGTTTAATCTGTGAAGAATGTATTGAAGAAAGCAAGCATCATATTGATAGTAAAAATGCAATTGAGGATATTCGTAAACATATAAATGTATTGAATGATTTTCAATGGCATAGTAATTATTTTGTAGATATTATTAGAAGTAAAATGGGTGTAATATCAGTAAAAGAATTAAGAAAAATAATGGGGTTAGAAGTAGAAGAAAATAATCAAAAATGTATCGTATGTGGATGTGAGGTAGAAGGAAATTTAAAGGTTTGTAATAAATGTGCTAGTGAATATAAGTTTTAAAGAAATGGATATTTAGGAGGATATTAAAATGCAAATACTAAAAGGTGAAATACTAAAATCAGTCACAGTAAAATCTATCTTAGAATCTACAAATTCATTATGTTTAGTATATTATGAAAATGTATTGCCATTTGAACATTATCATTTAAACAGTAATGAAGCAAATTTATTTCAATTAGAATTTTATTTGCAAGAATTTATAAATCATATAGAATGTAATAAATCTTCAGAAAGACAATATGATTATTTTATACTCTATACAAACAATACTGAGGAAGAATTGGTCGAATTAATAGAATGGTTAAAAGAAAATGAAATTTATTTCAACTGTAGATGTGTTTTGATAACTTGTAGGTAGTAAAAGAAAATGTGCCAGTGAATATTAATTTTGAATAAAACAGAATGGAGGAATATAAATGTATTTAGTTATTATAAAATGGTTTTCTAATATATCAGATACTATTTGTATAGTCACTGAAATGGAAGGAAAAGAATACAGTGGAATGGGAATTCATAAGATTATTCCTGTTAAATTATATCAATAAAAATTTAAATATATAAAGGAGATAGCTAATATGAATAAACAAGAAGCACTAGACGTACTGAAAGCATTTGCAATTTGTCATGTAGCAAGTAGAAAATTAACATGTGTAGATTGTCCTTTTGTCGGAGAATTCATAAAGGAAGATGGTAGGAGTATTTTACCTTGTACGTATTATAAGAAAGTTTCTAATGAGAGAGTGGAAGAAGCAATAATAGTTTTGTCTGAATAGAAATTTCAATACAGAAAACTAATTTGGTTTAAATAATTTAATAAACTATTATAAAAACAGTTGACAGATTATAAATATAATGTTATACTGTTTTTAGTTTTAAAAATAAAATTAAAAAGGGGATTTATTTATGAAAAACGCAATTATTGAAATTAATGTAATCAATGGTCTTGGCGAAAAAGAAAAATTTACTGCAACTTCTGATTTACAAATGAAAGAATTTTTAATTTACAATGAAAATTTTAAATTGATTTCTGCTAGAAAGATTGTCTTATTGCAAACATATAATAAAGAAACAGAAGAATTTGAATGGATTTAACAATATAGTTTAAATAATTAGGAGGTAATAAATCATGGGCAAAATTAAAGTTAAAATTAATAAGTCAAAATTACCGGATGAATTTATTTTTCACTCATATTGTATTAATAATGAAGAAGATTTAAATACAGAACTTGGATGGTCAGAAATTATGGATGCAATAATAGATAGATTAGTTATTGGAAAAGAATTTATAGGTGATATAGAAAAACAATGTCCAGAAGAAGGGAATAATAAAATTCGTTGTATTGATTGTTCATGTAATTTGTGTATTCATAGTTGTACTAAGTGTGATATAGTAGATTGCGAACCAAAGAAAATAACATAACATAAAATTAAATATAGAAAGGAGACAAATAAAATGTACACAAAAGAAGAATTATTAATGTTAGCAGGTAAATTAGCTATCTCATGTGAAAAAGTATTGCAGGGTAATTTATTAACATTTAGTGATAAACTAATGGAAATGAAGTTTGCTTTAATGGAATATGATGATGCAATAATTAAATGTGTTAGAGAAGATGAAAGGAATAAAAATAATTCAATTTAAATAAATGTAACAAATAGCAGAAAGGAATATACCAATGAAGAAGAAAATAATTATAGCAATATTAACATTATTATTTGTATTACTTATGTTACCGTTTTCAAGTAGGTTATCTTATAGTCAAGGGATTGGTATTCAATCAGTTAACAAACCAGTAGAATCAGTGAATATTCATAATCCTCTTGATAAATCTTTAAAATTAGAAAAGGGAAATAAATATACAATAATGGAAGCATCGGCTTATACAAAATCTATAGAAGAGGGTACAAAAAATGGTATAACTAAAAGTGGAATACCAGTTAGTAGAGGAGTAGTTTCTGTAGACCCTAGAATAATTCCTTTGGGAACTAAGTTATATATAGAAGAATACGGAGATGCTATTGCTTTAGATACTGGTGGAGTAATTAAAGGCAATAGAATTGATTTATATATGGATACTAAAAAAGAAGCATTTGAGTTTGGTAGGAAAAATTTAAAGGTTTGGATTATTAAAGGAAGAGGAGATTAAATGGGTAAATTTATTGATTTGACTGGAAAAATATTTGGAAGATTAACAGTTATTAAAAGAGTAAATGATAAAATTGAACCTAGTGGGAGAAGAAAAACCATGTGGTTATGTAGATGTGATTGTGATGGGAAAGAAGTTATTATTTATGGAAGTAATTTAACAAAAAATAATGGTACAAAATCATGTGGTTGTTTACAAAAAGAAAGGGTAAGTAAATTATTTAAAAGATACAATACATATGATTTATTGAAAGAATATGGTATAGGGTACACTTTTAAAGGTGAAGAATTTTGGTTTGATTTGGAAGATTATGATTTAATTAAGAATTACAATTGGTGTTTAGATAATGATATGTATGTCGTAACAACAGATATTGATAATAAAAAAATAAATAGAATGCATCGTTTAGTTATGAATTGCCCTGATGATATGGAAGTAGATCATATATTTCATAATAAATGGGATAATCGTAAAAGTAAGTTAAGGATTGTAACAAGATCACAAAATGGAATGAATCAAGTTACTAAGACCACTAATACATCTGGGGTTAAAGGTGTTAAATGGAATGAAAAGTCTGGTAAATGGATATCAGAAATAACTGTAAATAATAAATATATTTATTTAGGTATTTATGATAATTTTGATATTGCTGTTAAAGTAAGAAAAGAAGCAGAATTAAAATATTTTGGAGAATATAGATATATAGAAAAATAAATAATTAATAGATTATAAAAATAATTGTTGACAATATAGTTAGAATGGTATATTATATGATTAATAAGTGAGGAGTTGATAAGTAAATGAATATATTTATTTTGGATTATAATCATAAGAAAAATGCAGAATATCACGTAGATCGTCACGTCGTAAAAATGATCACTGAGGAAGCACAGTTATTATGCTCTACATATTATTTTACTAATCAAGAATATCTATCTCCTTATAAATTAACTCATAAGAATCATCCTTGCTCAGTATGGACTCGTTCATCATTATCAAATTGGTTATGGTTAAGAGATTTAGGTATTGCTTTATATGAAGAATATAAGTTTAGATATGGTGATAAAGACCATAAATCAGGAGATATTATTTTGGATTTAGAAATTCCTAATTTACCAGACGTAGGATTAACTGAGTTTGTTCAATGTATGCCTGATGAATATAAAAATAAATGTGCTGTGAAAGCATATAGAGATTATTACATAGGTGAGAAACAACATTTGTTGAAGTATACAAGAAGAGAGATACCTGAATGGTTAGTTATTAAGTAATAAATTAAATTGGAGGTAATAAACAGTTAATAATAAGTTATAAAAAATTATAAAATTTCCCTTTACATATCAATTCGTGTATGCTATAATACTATCAAGAGGTGAATATATTATGAAATATTATAGTATACACGAATTTTCAAAACTAATTTCTCGAACCCCACAAACTCTTAGAAATTGGGATAAAAGTGGAAAATTAATACCTAGTCATACAGGTAATAATGGATATAGATATTATTCTCATCAACAATTAAAAGAGATTTTAAATATAGAAGATAATTCAGAGAAAAGTAGAATTATAATTGGATATTGTAGAGTTTCTTCCAATAAACAAAAAGATGATCTTGAACGTCAGATCGATAATATGAAAAAATATTTAGATTCTCTGAATAAACCATATGAAATTATAACTGATATTGGTAGCGGAATAAATTATAAGAAAAAAGGACTTAGGGAACTATTAAAGAGGATTAATAGTAAAGAAGTAGATAAGATAATTATATTATATAAAGACAGGTTATTGAGATTTGGTTTTGAACTTATTGAATATATGGCTAATTTAAATGGTTGTGAGATTGAAATATTAGATAGTACAGAAAAAACACAACAAGAAGAATTAGTAGAAGATTTAATACAAATTATTACTGTTTTTAGTTGTAGATTACAAGGTAGAAGAGCAAATAAAACTAGAAAAATGATTGATGAATTAATTAAGGAAGGAGATGAAGAGGATGATAAAGGGAATTAAAGTGATGCTTGTACCTAATAACAAACAAAATACATTAATGTTTCAAAATGCAGGAGTAAAAAGATGGGCATATAACTGGGCATTAGGTAGACAAAAAGAGAATTACAAAAATGGTGGCAAATTTATTTCTGATGGTGATTTAAGAAAAGAATTAACTCAATTAAAGAAAACAAAAGAATTTAGTTGGTTAAACAATGTTTCAAATAATGTTCCTAAACAAGCAATAAAAGATGCTTGTAATGCTTATCAAAGATTCTTTAAAGGACAATCTAAATTCCCTAAATTTAAGAGTAAAAAGAAATCTCCTCCTAAATTCTATCAAGATAATGTTAAAATACAATTTACTTCTACTCATGTTAAATTTGAAGGATTTGCTAAAAGTAAAAAGAAAAATAAGCAACAATTAAATTGGGTTAGATTAGCTGAACATAATAGAATACCATTTGATAAGGATGTTACTTATATTAATCCAAGAACATCTTTCGATGGATTAAATTGGTTCATAAGTGTTGGAGTAGAATGTCCTAATAATACTAATGAACCAATTAATGAAGGAATTGGGATAGATTTAGGTATTAAAGATTTAGCAACATGTTCAAATAAGGTAACTTATAAGAATATTAACAAATCTAAAAAGGTTAAAAGATTAGAGAAACAAAAGAAAAGACTTCAAAGGCAAGTTTCTAGGAAATATGAAAATAACCGTAATGGTTTAAAATATATTAAAACTAAGAACATTATTAAATTAGAATTAAAAATTAAGTCAATTCAACATAAACTTAATGGCATTAGAGATAATTACATCCACCAAACAACTACTGAGATAGTGAAAACCAAACCATCTTATGTAGTATTGGAGAATTTAAATATAAGTGGTATGATGAAGAATAAACACTTATCTAAAGCAATTCAACAGCAAAGTTTATATGAATTTGGTAGACAATTAAAGTATAAAGGTAATTGGAATAATATTGAGATACTAATTGCAGATAGATGGTTTCCAAGTTCTAAGATTTGTCATGAATGTGGTAATATTAATAAATTATTAACATTAAGTGACAGAGAATGGATTTGTAAAGAATGTGGAAGTGTATTAGATAGAGATTATAATGCTTCTTTAAATTTAAGAGATACAGATAATTATAAGATATTTAAAGTTAGTTAATTAATATCATATTAAATACTCGGACGTTGCCGAGGAATTTAAGCCTTTGGAGTGTTAAGACACTTGAGTAGTATTAGAAATAATATGAAAGAGAACATGATGAATAAGGAATGAAACATAAAAGTTATATGTTTGTTTTAAGATTTATAACTTCTTATAAGTTTTCAGTAACGGTTATAAAATTATGAATCTATTAGTCAATATTAAATATTCTGGTACTGAAAAACCTATTCAACATTATATTTGGTATGATGAATATACAGATAATGAACAATTCCCTGAAATATTTAAAAAGTTTAATGATAAAATTTCTAAGGGTGGATTAGTATTATTTGAAAATAACGAAAAATATAAATTAATTATCAATGTGGATAAGATTGATTATATGACTGTTGGGTAAATAATTTTAAAATAAAAGGGAGAATAAAATATGAAATGTGTAAAATGTGGCAATGAATTGGGATTTATATTTAAAACATGTAATAACTGTGGTTGGAATTATCTATCTAATCAATTTGAGTTTATAAAAGTATTAGTAGATGATTTGCCAGAAGATATTCAAGACTATTTAGTAGAGAGACATGCAATGAGATATGAAAACATAATATTAAATCTAAAAGGAGTAAATAATAATGGATGATAAACAAAGATTATATGAGCGTCTAAATGATATGGTTGCAGTATTAGATATGATTATTAAATTAGGTGATCAATTTAATATGGTTAGTATACTTAGAGATATTGACGATTTAATGAGAAAATTGGAATTAGAAGGATGTATCAGTCATGAATTGAATATTATATTTGAGGATGAAGGAGATTTTAAACATGAAGTCAGCAATATCTTGCAATAAACCAATTCAAGTCAATATACCAATCAAATTCCGTAAGAAACTATTATATAATGTATTTGATCAAGTGTGGCCTTGGGTATTAACATTAGCAATGTTTTTTGGATTGGCAGTTTTGGGATTGAGATGTTTTTAGATTTAATCATACATAATTAAAAAATAACTCTTGCAATTCTGACAGATTAATAATATAATAGTACAAAGAATATAAGGAGTTGATACATTATGTGTTATTATAGTATCCACAAGCACAATCAATCAATAAGAAAAACTAGAGTTATAGGATTTTGTGAAAAGTACGATAAATACATAACTTATAAAATAGGTAATAACGCATGTTTCAGTGGTAATACAATTAATTGTGAACATTATTGTTGTGACAAATACACATCTAAAAAAGAAGTAGAGAAAAGAAATGCAGGTATAGAAAATAAAAATATTAAGAGTATTAATAAGTTATTCTTTCTTAAAAATGAGGAATATAAAAAGATAGATATTTATGCAGATGCATCCTTCTCAGAAAAATTACTTCTAGGTAAATGTGGTATTTATATTAAATTGAATAATGATATAATTTACAGTAATAGAATAATTGTAGAAGCAAGAAACAGTCACGAAGCAGAATGTAAAGCAATTTACGAAGCATTATGTTTGATATATGATTTTATTATGCCACAACGTAAAAATCTTAATAAAATCAATATTTATTCAGACAGTGAATCGTTAATATTACAATGTAACGCAATTTCAAGAATTAGAGATATTAATCTGCATATGATTATTAATAGAATAGTGGAAATTAAAGATCGTTTGTGTGCTAATTTGAATTGGATACCAAGACAGTTTAATTATATTGCAGATGCTTTGTCTCATTGTTAGTATAAATAAAAGGAGGAATAAGTTATGCGTGAAGATTTTGAAAGAAAGTTAACTAAGAATGAGTTCGACAACTTAATGCTAAGATTAAACGGACATTTTAAACCTAAGTCACTATTAGAAATTTTCGAATATTTTATGGAAAATGGTAGTTATACATGGACACAAGGTAAATTTACTAATAAGATTGGGCTGTTATATAAAACTCATTCAGATATTATGTTACATAAAGCAAACAATAAAGATGATTTACAGATACTTAAAGATATGATTGATAGTGAGCAGGGTATAGATAAACAATATTTCTTGTATTTCAATTATCATAAGTCACCTCAGATGTGGAGGTTGGAAGATGATAGGTGCATTTGGGGAATGGTGCATGAAAGTTATAAACCGTTGCAGGGAGAGTGTTTTGTGAGATTGAGAGAGTTGAAGGATAAAGAAAGACAGAAGAATTTGAATGAATTCTTTAGTAAATATGTTGAGGGAGAAGGAGGAAATAAATATGTTTAATGAAAAAGCTATCCAAATCATAGTCGAAAAGGCAAGAAAGTATGATGAATTATTAATTATGTCTAAAATGAATAAAGAAATTACATGTTCATTTTGTGGTAAAAGTCAATCTTGTGTTAAACAAATAATTGCAGCACAGGGTGTTAATATATGCAATGAATGTGTTGATGTATGTAATGAAATTATTGAAGAAAGCAAAACTGAAATTAAACCTGAGTAAATCATTAGCAAATTCTGGTTTCATTTTAATATTAAATAAAAAGGAGAGAGATTTATTATGGCAATGTGGATAGAAGGAAAAGCATTTGTACCTGAAATAACTGAAGAAAGATTGAATATTTTAATTAAGAAAATTGTTCCAGTAGTAAAAGAAGATAATAAATTATATTTTATTGAAATTCCTGATTTACGTAAAATTGCTTATACATGGGATTATAAAATAACCGAAGAATGTAATAATTTAAAGGAAGTTATGAGAATAAAAACTAATCATTATTGTGGTTATTATGGATTATTTAAACCAAGTATTGCAGAAGTATTAAGTCAAATTCCTGAAGATTTAATTGATAAGGTAAATGCTTTTGAAATTATTAGTGATATTTGTTCAGGGACAGATGATGAAATAAGAATATTTAAAGAAGGAAATGGTCATTTAGCAACTACTATATTGTATGAAAATTATTATAGATAAGAAGGAGTATCAACCAATGAAAATATACTCATTAAAACACAAAAAATTTGGTATGTATATTAGTGAAACAATACAAAGCGGTTTTGGTATGGTAGTTGTTGAATTTGATAACCCAAAAGATACAGATTCTCATTATCCAAACGAAGTATTATTTTTAGATAGAAATTATAATAATTCAGAATTATGGAGAATGGTAGATAGAAATTTAATTCCTAAAGGTGCTATTATCGAAGACCAAGAAGGAAATCAATTAATTTTTACAGGTAAATCATTTCAGTTATATTATACTGATAATAATTTAGATAAAGAATATGTTGGATTTTGCAAAGGTGATAAGTGGAATATTATTGATGTGGATGAGAGTGAAGTGGATAAAAAGGAGGATAATAATTAATGGACACCAAATATAATCAAATAACAAATATACTAGAAAAATTAGATAGAAAACAAGCACTTCAATTAATAGGAGATATACTACACAAAGAATATAATCTTCGTACCGTAAGCAATATGGTAAAAGAAGATTGTGATTCTACTCTAAATAAAATAATGTTTGAAGATTCATTTTATGATGAAGGAAATGAAGATGCAGGATATATTGAGTTAAGAGATATTCTTAATGCAGTAGAAGAAATAATTAATTGTGATGATTCTATGAGTGTTGATATTAAATTTAATTGTTTTGTAAGACCAGAGACAGAAGACGAGAAAATAGAAAATGGCCATGACGATGATGATAGCATAGAATGGTGGATTAAAGATGAATCTGTTGATATAGATAATTTATATGTTTATTTTAAGGGATAGAATAAATTATATAAGGAAAATAAATATCATGAAAAATATTGATAAAATAAGGCAAAAATTACAAGATGCACTAGAAGAAGAGATTAAATTAATAATGGAAAATGAATGTCCGTTTCATTATGATTTAAAAGGTTTTGAGAAAAATGAAGAAAGATGTAGTGAATATAATAACAATAAAGAAAATTGTAAAATATGTTGGAATTTAGAGGCAGAAGAATAAATTATTATTATAAATTTTTATTTATAAGGGTTTATAAAACTGGATGTTATGATCAATCAAATCATCTATTCAAAGTTTAAGGAAAGGAGTGTCATAATATTATGCCTAGACCATATTTTATAGGTTGGTATTATGCTTTAATATCATTATCTAAAATTATAAAAGTCAAAAGATTAAAACCTAAAAAATTAAGATATAAATTTTGGAAAAAACAGGTTCAGAAAAAGTATTTTTGGTTAACTACAGAAGAAAGAATAGAGCAAAATAAAAAATGTTGTGATGAATTACGAAAAATAACTTGGAATATACAATTAGATAGTTATTATGAAGATTTAGATGAATAGAAAGGAATACAAATGTTAACCAATAAACTTAATTCATTAACTCTATTAACTAAAAGATTAAACTATAAAAAGTTAAGTAAGAAAAAGAAAAGGAAGTATTTGCAACAAATTAATATATTAGAACGAAAGGAGATAGTAATATTATGATTTCTATTGAGAAAGCAAAACAATTAAAATCATTAGGATTAATATGGAATCCTAAACTTGGAGATTGGTATAAGGCAGATTATTGGCCTACACCTACTTTATTTACGATAGATACACTCAGATTTGATGATAAAGAGATTAAATGTATAATTGAAAATGTTAAGAATGCTGAAAATAATACTTGGTTGCCAAGTTTAGATCAGATGTTGGATGAAATAGAGAAATATCAATATATATTTAGTTTAGTTGGTGAAAAGTTAACTTTGTTTAAAAAATTAAATCTAGTTATACAATTTGAATGTGATAATAGGGAAGATTCAGTTGCAGATGCGTTAATATGGATATTAGAGAATAAATAAAAGGAGGAGCTATAATTATGAAATCAATATTTCAAAAACCAGTATATAAAAAAGAGTATAATATATCAAAAAAATGTAGATATATTACTTCAATTAATGATTTTATTAGCGAAATAATATATAAACATGATAAAAGTCCTTATTACATATATTCAACAGAAAAATTAATAGATAAAATTACTTTTTATGAAACAGATAATTTTAATAAAGAATTTATAAAAGATGACAAAGTTTGTATAAATAATAAAATATATACTATTAAAGATTATATTTATGATGAAAAAGCTATTACTTACATAGTATATGAAAATGAAATAATAGATGATGAAGAATCTAAACAAGTAGTCATTAATAAATACATAGAAGTATCAAATGAATATTTACTTAAGGAAAAAGAACAAAAGAAAAATGAAAGTAAATTAAATAAAAAATGGTGGCAAATATGGAAATAATTATTATGATTAATACTACATATAGTATCAATAAAACTAATACATACTATATGCGGACATAGATCATAACAAATGTTTAATTTTATAGTGATATTTAGGAAAAGAAGGAGAATAAATATGGAAGATGAATTAATACAATATTTTATAGTTAACCAAGAATTAAACATGTCACCTGGGAAAATTGCTGCACAGGTGGCACATGTAGCAACTTTTATTACATATTATGAAAGTTATAATCCCAATCCTAAATGTGTTTTATTTCAACAATGGTTTAATAATTACGCACAAAAGAAAATCATTCTTCGTGGCAAACAAAAAGATTTAGAAAAATTAGTTAATCAAGATTTTTATTATATAAGGGATAATGGTTTAACTGAGATTACTCATGGAAGTTTAACGTGTGTGGGTTTAGGTGTTATGTGGAAAAGTAAAGCACAGAAGTATGTGAAAAGATTACAATTGTTATAGGAGGATAAATAAATTATGAATTGTATTATTGATAATTTTGACAAGTTTAATAATAAATCAAACAATAGAAAATTAGTTAATTTATATGATTATGCAATTGCAATTATTAATCATAAAGAACATAGTGTTTATATTGACGGAGATATAACTTTAATATCTGAAAAAGGAGTTAATATTAGAACTGGATATGGTGATGAGTTTGTAAAATGGAGAAATGTGAGAGAGGTTCATAAGTATTAATTATAAATATATTAGATATTTAATTAAAAGGAGAATAGATATGAAAACAGCAATTTACGCAGGTATTTTTGATCCATTTACAAATGGACATTATGATATTTTTAAACAATCTATTGAATTATTTGATACAGTCTATTTAGTATTTTCAAGGAATTATGCAAAGAAAAGAAATTATGAAATTAATAATATAGTAAAAGCTGTAAGCGATTATTTATTTGAAGAATTAGATATAAATAAATATAAAATAATTATATCTGATAAATTAATTAGTGATTTAGCAAAAGAATTAGATGATACATATTTAATTAGAGGATTAAGAAACCCTAATGATTATATTTATGAAGAAAACATTGCCAAAATAAATAAAGAACTTAATTCTGATTTAAATACTATTTATTTTAGAACAAACAATGAAATTATATCTTCATCAATGGTTAAAGAATTATTTATTTATGGTAAGGATATTTCTAAATATGTTAATCCTTATGTTTTGGAGGTAATGAAATATGGTAAATGTTGATTTTTTAGTTGTTGCTTATTTTGTAGGAATGTTTGTTGATTGGGTGTTTCAATGGAATTGGCAAGCATTTAATAAATCAAAATGGAGTAAACAAGATAATAAGATATTAAGTATTAGTGCTGTCACAAGTCATTCTTTTATTTATGCAGTATTTACAACAGTTTCAACATTATATTTAATAAGAGATTGGTCAAATTTATGGTTGATATTTTGGACATTATTCATTTCTCATGCTATTATTGATACAAGAATTTTAGTTAAATATATTATGAGATTTAAAGGTATGATTTGGGAACAAATAAATGATTATCAGAATTATGGATTTATGCACATAGGTATCGATCATAGATTGCATGAGATTGTTTTATTGGGACTTGCTTTGTTTGTTTAAATAAATATTAAAAGGAGAAATTTGAAATGTTTAAAGTAAAAAATAAAAATACTGAGATAGTATATAAAGTTTATAAAATTGGAAGAACTTCAATTACACCATATATTATGTTTTTAATATATTATAATAATGAATGGAAATATGTTTACTGTGATGAATTTGAACCTTATGATGAATAAAATTATGTCAAAAAGTTCAATTAGTTATGAAATAAAAAGGAGGTAATTTTTATATGAATATTAAAAATGAAATTGAAGAATTAAGAGAACAAAATTTAATATTACGTAAAGGATTAGAGTTAATTGGAGATTATGCAAAAGAAAGGTCTATTTGTTCAGTATATTTAGAAAATATTGCTGAAAAAGTTGAAGAAATATTAGAAGAAATTAATGAAAGGATAAATATATAATATGATGGTTTTAGAAGAAGAAATTAAACATCATGAGCAAATAGCAGATTCTTATAAAGATACTGTTCCAGACTGTAATTGTGCAAAGAAACATAGACAATTAGCAGAATGGTTAAAGGAATTAAAGTATTACAGAGAAGAATGTGAAACATTTAAGGTGAAAAGAATTATTAAATCATTAGAATCAATAAAGACAGTTAAAGGTACAGTAAAAATTATAGAAAAAACAAAGAAAATAATTAATTAAGGAGAAAAATAATATGAAAAAAAGATTTAAATGTACAGTAGAAAGAACAGATGAATACATAATAGAGTTTGATGATGAAATAATCAATCAAGAATGGTTAGATGATTTTTCAAAACATTTTTATAATTTTCAAGAATTAGAAGAACATGCTGAACATATAGCACAAATTAGAGCAAGAACTGAACAAGATTTCATAGAAGGATATGGTGTACCTTTGGTTAATGGTAAAATTCCTATATTTTCAGATAATAATAGTGTTGAAAAAGGTATTAATATTGTAGTTGTAAATGAAGATGAAAATTGTGAAGTAGATGTTGAGGAGATTGAGTAAAAGGAGAAAATAAATATGAGATGGCAAGAATATCATCCAGATTTAAAAAAATTATGGAATTTAATAGTAGATAGTTATTCTGAAACAAATAATTCTAAAATTGTAGAGAAAGCGAATAAAGAAGCAAATAGATTAATGGAGAAATTGACTATAAGATTAAGTGAATTAGATAAAAATGAATCAGAAAGATATTTATATTCTATTTCAAATAATAAACAAATTGTTCCAAGAATTAAATGTTGTCCTATTTGTGGTGAAATGGATAATAACGAAGATCAAGAAAATATATTAATTAGGTATGAGAGTTGGCAAGTTGATTTTTTCTGTGATAAATGTGGATTCAATGGTTCTGTAGAGTATTTAAAACCTGAAGACTGGAAGTCAGAAATAGAAGGGAGAGAAATTGTGTTTTAGATTATATGTTATAGGTTAATAAAAATAAAAATTAACAAAATAGTAAAATAAATATACCATAATAAGGTATACATATTCACACATTGGGCAGAATAATAATATAATATAAGAAATAAAATTAAATTATATTATATTATGAGGAGTGATTTTAATGATAGTTAAAACTCAAACTGCTAATGCTCAATGTTATAAGCAGAAGGAAGTTGATTGGAGATCGTGGTGTCCTGAGAGGGGTAGTGTTATACTTGTTAATTTTGGTGATGATAGAATAAAAATTGATTCAGAGATTAAAAATATTCGCCCTGCAGTAGTATTGTCTAATAATATAGCAAATAAATATTCCAGTATTTTAACTGTTATTCCTCTTACAAGTTCAAGTACGAAATCTAGAATTCCTGTTCACATCAAGGTAGGAATTGAAGACGGAATGAGGAATCCAAGTTTGGCGTGTTTGGAACAGACTTCCTGCGTGAGCAAGAGGAGGGCGTTAATTGATGGCAAGTTTATGATTATATGTAAATTGAGTGAAAAATTAATGAAGGAGATTGATAGAGGATTGATGGTACAAATGGGGTTGGTTTAATAGAGTAGAAATATAAAAGGTAATATGAAATATATAAAGGAAAGGATGTGATGTCTTTGATTGTGTAGAAGTTGAAAGATTATTATGTTTGGATTAAATTGATAATAAAATATAAACAAGAAGAGGAAAGGAAAGGTGATTATTTGAAAAGAAAAACAACAGATGAATACAAATTAGAATTAGAAATACTGAATAAGAAACAAATTACTAATATAAGGTTAAAAGATGGTGTTGAGTATATAAATGCACGTACTAAAATAACTCATATATGTACTTGTGGTAGGGAATGGGATATCAAACCAAATAGTATTCTAACTGGTAATGCGAAAAGTTGCGATTTATGTCATCCATTTTCTCAATGGTGTATTGAAAATAATAGACAAGATATATTAGATAGATGGGATTATGATTTAAATAATTGTAAACCAAGTGAAATTACTTTTAGTACAAACATAAAGTATTATTTTAAATGTCCTAGAGGAATACATAATAGTGAATTAAAAAATATATCTAATTTTACAAATGGGCAAGAAGGCTCTATAAAATGTAATCAATGTAATTCATTCGCACAGTGGGGAATTGATCATATAGGTGAAGATTTTTTAGAAAAATATTGGGATTATGATAAAAATACAGTTAGTCCTTGGGAGATTTCAAAAGCAACTCATGAATTAAAAGTATGGATAAAATGTCAAGAAAAAGATTATCATGAGAGTTATGATATAAATTGTTTTAGTTTTGTAAATGGTAGTAGATGTGGATATTGTAAAGGAGATAGAATTATTCATCTTAAAGATTCATTTGCACAATATCTTATTAATTTATATGGTGAAAATGCTTTAGAATTATATTGGGATTATAAGAAAAATACAGTTGATCCTTGGGAAATTAGAGAAAAATCGCAAAAGACAGTATATATTTACTGTCAAGAAAAAGATTATCATGATAGTTATCCTACATTGCCTAGTTATTTTATAACAGGATGTAGATGTCCCTATTGTATTAATCATAAAGTACATCTATTAGATTCACTTGGTACTTTGTATCCTCAAGTATTAAATATATGGTCAGATAAAAATGATAAATCTCCTTATGAATATGCTCCTATGAGTAATCAATGGGTATGGTGGAAATGCACAAATAACAAACATAAAGATTATTATAGAAAAATTACTGAATCTCAAGATGCTAATTTCCGTTGTCCAAGTTGTTCTTATGAACAAAAAGAATCAATTATGGCAACTACTTTAAAACAAGTATTAAAACATGAGTATTCAGATACAAAATGGGAATATGATGTTGGATTTAGGACATCCAAAAATTGGGCAAGTAAATATGATATTTTTGTAACTCAATTAGATAATTTATTAATTGAATGTCAAAGTGAATATCATGACGATCCTAAACAACAAGAGTTAGATAAACTTAAAAAAGAATATGCTTTAAATAATGGTTATAATTATTTAGCATTAGATAAAAGAGATTATACACCATTAGAAGCAATACAAATATTTTTCCCTGAAATTAAAGAAGTACCTGATTATGTAGATATATCAAAAAATACTTTAAGAGATTGGGATCTGGAAAAAGCACAAAAACTATTAAATGAAGGTTATACATATCAAGAAGTAGCAAATATGGTTGGAACAACATATAGTGCTTTAAATGGTTTTATAAAAAGAAAAATACTTATAAAACCTGAAAATTATAAAAAAGTAAGATTAGATAGACAAATTAAAATTGTATGTTTAGATATAAAAAATAATAAATTAGTCAAATTATATAATTCATTAACTGAGGCAGCAATTGATATGGGTAATAAAAATTGTATAAGTACTATATGTATGGCACTTAAAAAAATGTATAATACAGCATATGGATATAAATGGATGTATTATAATGATTATATTCAATTAAATAATAATTTAAATACATAGTAAATAAATACAATATAATTAGAAAGGAGATATATTTATAATTGATTGAAACATGGTTTTTGTTATTCTTAATCATTTACATAAGAAATAAGTTTATACATAATTTAGAGAAAAATAATATATACATATATCAGAAATATAAATTTAAACAGTTGTTAAACCATTGGAGTGTTTATCCACCAATGATCATGTTAGTTGCGTATTGTATTTTAGAAATATTATATTTTAATAACTATTATCAGATAGCAGAATATACTAATATCTTTAAAGCAATAACTATATTAAGTTTTTTTGGTTTAGTATGTCAATATGAATTATATGATTCTATGTATGATAAATATAAAGGTAAGGGGTTAATATCATTTGTAACTTCTTCATTTATATTAGCCATAGTTTGTTTATTTATCGGATATAGCTTAAATTGGGTGGCAATTGTTGCGAATGGTTATCATATGCCTGTATTCCCGACAATGACAATTTCTACTGGTTATACTGATTTAAATGAATTTACAAAAGATAGTTTTTACATATTAGGTGGTTATGATAGTAAAATGATTCCACTTTGCGATATTTTTGATTTATTTGGGTATTCAAATTTGTCGTTGGGTGATCTATTTGCAAGATGTTACGTTTTCATCATCTTATTCTTCTCAGTAAAAAAGTCAAATAAAAAACTTAACAAAATATAAAAATAAATATTGACAACTCCTATATGATGTAGTAATATATACATAGAAAATAAAATATAGGAGTTGAAAAAAATGATACAAAGTATAACCAATGCAATATTAAATACTATATTTGTGTCGATACCAGAAACGCTTGTGTGGTCAATTTTTGTACTAGTTCTCATAAAAGAAAAAAATTTATTAGATATTTACTTTTGGAAAGAGAATTTACTAAAATTATTGCAAATTGCAATACCAATATCAATTTCAATAAACCTAATGCGATACATACTACATTTAAATAATTTAGTAAACTTTATAATAATTGAGATAATGATGAGTGTTTTAATGATTTTATTAATTAAGAAAAATAATTTCCTTAACGAAAAAATAAATTATTTTAAAATAGTGTTTTATGTGATACTTGCAGATTTAATAACTATTGTAACAACTGAAGGTATTTGTGTATTAAGTATAACATATTTACTTCATATGACTATTGATCAAATTAATAATAACATATTATTAAATATACTTTTATCTATAATACCAAGAGTATTTCAAATTCTTATTATAAGTTTTAGTTTATATAAACAATCTGTTGGGGAAATGGTTAATTGCATTGAATTAATATTAAAAAATAAAGTTTTAAATATATCAATGACTATATTTTTATTCACAGTATTAACATCTAATTATTATTTTCAAAGAATTATGAATATAACACAATATTTGAATAAATATATATTAATTGTAAAAGTATGTTTAACTATATTGATTGCATTAATACCTTTGGTTATAATAGTTTCTTATATCGTTTCAATTTTTAACCTATTATTAGAAAATAATAAATTGAGACGAGAAAAAGAAAATATATATAATAATATTATATAAAGGAGGTGAAAATTTATGAAAAAATTTGTTGCTGGTTTAATACTTTTAGTTGCAACTTATGGTGTTAGCATGATTGCTTCTCATGCTTTCTTGCATCAGCCGAAATCCCCTTCTATGTTAGTTAAGTAATACTATAACTACATAGAGTATTTATAGTAGAGAATGATTCTTTTCTCTACTATAAATACAAAAAATAAATATAAATACTGCTTGTATTTTGAAGTATAGTATGGTAAAATAATAAATAATGTAATATATAAAATATTAAATTGAGGAGTGATTAACAATGTCAATTTTATTTAATAAGAAAAATGCATCTAAGTCTATTTCTATTGTTTCTGAAATAACAAAAAAAGAGTTAGCTTACAATATAAGAGTTGCCGTAGGTCATCGAAATATTACTCAAGTCTGTAATATATTAAAAATGGTTGATCCAAAACCATTAGTTGACTTAATAAAAATGAATTATAATGAATTACCTGATAGGCAATTATTAAGAAAAATAGCTTCGGCAAGTGAAAGCAGGATTACTTATCAAAACCTTTATTCTATCTGTGGTTATTCCGAATCCGATCCTGAAGAAGATCGTTCATGGGCAAAATGGATTCCTGAACGTGGAAGCGTATATACCTTAGATTTAGGCGCATCCGAAGATAGCATCCAAGGTTCTGTTCGTCCGGCATTAGTAATGCAAAATGATAAAGGTAATCAATATTCATCTACAACTGTAGTGATCCCAATATCTTCTAAGTCAAAATTCTCTAACCAAATACATGTATTATTAGAAAAAGAATTAGGATTTTTACGAGACAGTTTTTGTTATGTGGAACAAATAAAAGTTGTATCAAAACGTCGTTTCTTCTATAATTCTGTTCCACATAAAATTACAACACTTCCAGACCATAAATTAAAATTAATACAGAACGCTCTTGAATTTGAATTAGGTTTTGAGCCTTTATATTTTGACGAGGAAAAAATATTTAAATTAATTTCTCACATTCGCTCCCTAGAGCAAAATATTAAAATCAAAAAATCACATAATCTAATTGATATATTAAATCAAAAAATGGACGATCTAAAAAAATACTGTGATAAATATCGTAAGAATCACAAAATTTTACTACAAGAATACGACAGAATAAATAATTACGGTTATAATGCAGTATCTATATAACAATACACAACAACAATAATAACCAAAAACATCCCAACAACCCAACAAAACAATAAAATAAAAAAGGAGAATGATCAAATGATTAATGAAAAACAACTAGAATATTTATGTAGGAAGTACAATATCAGATACCAATTTTTTGAAGCAACAAACATAGCAATTTTAGATACCGGCCTAGATATATGGCAAATAAAATATTTTGATAATAGAGATAGACCATATTGTTTAATGCATAAAAATAAAATGAGACAAACTAAAAATTTTCACACGCAAAGATATCTTAGAACATTACCACAATTATTAGATTGTATTTTGAATCATAAAAAAGTATTATCCTTAATTTATGCTTCAAAACTACATAAACAAAAGAATATAAATATAAATAATATAAATAATAAAAGGAGTAAAAAAAGTTGTTGTTGAAATACTCAAAATATATAAGATACATATTTACATTCCGATATATCAGAATTATATCGTACATACTCGCAAAATACCTTCATAATAAAATAAAAGAATGTCATAACAAAGAACCCAACATGGGTAAATGTGCTAAATATAACAGATATACCTATTATTACGGTTTTCAAATAATAATCGGAGGCATAAATAAATTTATTCTTTTAATCATTTCAGGCTTATTATTAAACATTCTACCACAATTATTACTAACAACTTTATCATTTGTTCCACTAAGATTATTTTCAGGAGGCCTGCACCTCAACAATTACACAAAATGTTTATATTTTTCATTATTAACGTTTATAGTATTTGGATTATTATCAAAATATATCATATTAAATCAATTCATCACTATGTTAATATTTATATTTGTATTTATTTTGATAATAATTTATGCACCAGTAGAACATCCTAATAGACCATTAAAAGAAAATGAAAAAAGAAAATTTAAAGTTATAGCATTATTCATATTAGACATTTTATTTGCTTGTAATATTTATTTTTATAATGTATCAAATAATTTTACTATTAGTAACTCAATAACCTATGGCATCCTATTAGCAGGACTAATTACCTTACCAATAATAAATAAACTGAAGTAATTATAAACAAACTGAAATAATTATTAATAAATATATTACAATTGCGTAATTTGTCATGTAATGTCGCTAGGTTTATGTTGAATGTGTTCAGAATTTTGTATATAGTGTCTATATAAAATATTATTGATTGAAGATTGAACAAATATTAAAAATATTAAGATTAATTAAGAACAGGTTAAAGTTAAAGTTAGAATATATTTCGGAAAATTTTATGAAAAAATTTTAACAAAACACTTGTTCTTTTTATCTTAATATGATACTATAATACGAACAGATGTTCTATATTTATATATTATTTAGATAATCAATTAGTATATAAATAAAATTTAAAAAATTGAGGAGGAAATTTAGATGAATAGAATTTGTAATGTTATTGTTGATGGCGAAGGTAGATTTGTCCCTGGATTAAATGCGTTATTTGTGAGTGGTAATGAAATATCCTATTGTTCATGCACAGGTAAATGTACTGGATTCACAACCTATGGGAATACTGAGATTTTAGAAAAAGATTTATCTATCCTAAGAAAAATGAATACTAAATATAATTTAGGTAAAAACTTTATTATGAAAACGATAAATAAAAATAATATCAAAAAAGGGAAGATTATAATTGAAAATATACTTTTATCAACGATACATAATAGAATTGTTAATGTATAATATAATGATATAATTTAATTTTAAAAATATAAAAATAATATGATTAAAATCATTGACTCTTGGTTATAATTATAATATAATATTACATAATGAATAACTAAAGGAGTTGATGATTTTGTTAAAAGAAAAACAGATACAATTGAAAGATAAGATTGGTAAAATTATCCAAGAAGTAGGACATATGAATGACATCAAACAGGGAATTGGCAAAGAGTTTTTGAATAGAGGCTTACCAGCACATAGAGCAATAATCACATTTACTAATCCAGATTATTTAAACACTCTTTCCGATTCTGACGATGATATTAGATTTATATTTTTCTTTTCTGTTGCATTAAATAATATGTTGAAAGGAAAAGAAATTGATATTAAAATTGATGTACAAGAGTATTTTACTCAATTAGAATACAAACAATGGATTAACTTCAAAGAAAAAATTGAAGAAGATAATAATTATCCTATTATACTTGAGAATTTTCAGCAAATTGGAGATAAGATATGGCAAGGTTTTTTAACATCGCAACAATTGTCTAAATTATCCACTAAGAATTTGATTTTGTATAATTTTAAGACACAAAGAGCACCAAAAATAACTGTGTCAGGCATCTCAATAGACTACGATAAACAAAAGATTATTGACATAAAAACAAGATTGTTAAATGATGAACAATTTCCTGATCATATTAAATTAAATATCCTTAATAATTTTCAAGAAAAAATTCATTATAACTCTAAAACTCAAACATTAACTATTGGCGATGGTTCTATTATTAATATTTTTGATGGGTACCATAGAAGTGTTGCTACTAGACTTGCTATTGAAGAAAATCCTGAATTGAAATTTACTTGGCCTATAATAGTTACTAATTTAACTGAAAATGCAGCAAAAGATTATATGGTACAGATTGATAAGCAAAAACCTATTAAGAAAGAGCAAATTAAATCTTGGGATTTGAGCAAAAAAGAAAATCTAATTGTATCTGTTATTGTAGATGACAAAATTAGTAAACTTAATAAGATTATGAAAGAACAGTACAATGAAGTAAAACTAAATAAAGGATTAACAACTAAGAATATAATCGCAGAAGCAATATCCGAAAACTATGAATTGACTGAAACTACAGATATTAGAGAAATAGGAAAATGGATAATAGAATTTACTGATTATATGTTTGGGTTATACCCAGATAAATTTATTGTAGGTTCTATTCAAAATGATTTTTTAATAAATCATAGAAACATGTTTTATGGATATATTGCATTATCTGCCGAATTAAAAGATAATTCAAATTGGAAAAAGTTAGTAGAAGATAAAATGGAATCTATTAATTTTAATATAGATAATGAGATATGGAAAGAAATAGGCATATTATCTAATAAACCAAATAAATCTGTAAGAACAAAAATATATAAATTATTTAAGGAGGTGTAAGGTAAATGTGCCATTTTGAATTTAAAGTTGATAATGAATTAAAACATGAATATTTAGACAGTAAACCAACTGCAACAGGTGAAAGTGACTCTTATGTATTGCGTTCTGCTGATGAGTATGAGAGTATTATTAAAAAACAAATATATAATATGTCATATACTGAATTAAAAGAATTAGTTGTTATGCAATTTAATAATTCTTCTGAAAAAACTGTTACAAAGAATATATCTATTCTTAAAACCTATATTGACTTTTGTATTAGTAAAAATGTTGTGTTACATGGTGAAAATAGGTTGATAACATTTTCTGCATCAGATGCAATTAATTTTGTTAATAAAAATGCTTTGTTAAATAAATTTATTACCAGAGAACAATTAAAGGAATATCAAAGAATTCTTTTTAATGAACAAGATCAATTAATATTAGAATTACCCTATATAGGTGGGCGAGGTAGAACATGCGATGGTTGCACTTCAGAGGAGATTATTAACCTTAGAATGAGTGATGTAGACGAAGAAAATAAAATACTCACACTTACACAAAATGATGGTAAAGATAGGACTTTAGAAGTAGAAACATCTACTATTGAATTAATTAAAGATGCATATAATCAAAAAATCTATGTAGAGAACAATGGTGAAATGAGTAATAATCTAAGATTAAGCAAACCAAGGGAGATTACTATTAATAGAGTAGAGGATTATGTTTTATGTGTCCCTAGTTTGAAAAAGTTTCAAAAATTTACTTCTAATTTGATAACTTCTAGAATGAGTAGGATGCAGAAATACCTTGATAATCCGTACTTGACAATTACAACCATTCATCAGTCAGGGATGATTCAAATGGCTATGGATATCTATAAAGAAAAAGGTGAAGTAGATAAAGATGATTTTATAAATATATGTATTAGATTTAATTATGGTGGAGACACACCTGAAAAGTATTGGCATATAGTAAAATCTCTATTTGAACAATACAAAAATCTTTTGGAGATCACCCATAATTATAACACTCATGTTATAATTATGGGTGTTTTTCTTTTTCTTTTAATAAAATAAGAATATAAATATGACAATCAGCACACACTATATTTATCTTATATTTAGAAAGGTGTGTCGTATAAAAATGAAATTCAAACGAATGTTGAAAAGAAAAGTATATCCAACATGGGTATCCACACAAAGATATAAAGGTTGTAAGGCATATGTATTCTATTTCCCTGATTTAAATTATTATCATTATCAAATTGACTGTGATAAAGATGTTTATTACATATCATTGACCGAGGTAGTGAAATTTAATGATTTTGAGGATTGTTGTAATGCAGCCGAAAAGTGGATAAAAATTAATGTTAATAATTACCATAAATAAATTGTAATTATTCTTTATCAAACCACATATAAATTATAAATATAAAAATTAAGGAGAGGAATTCAAATGGCAGGTATTATATTTACACTTAAAATGGGGAAAGATTCTGCATATGAATTAGCAAATATATTAAAATCCTTAGAGGATGTAGCATTGCAAACTGTTGGTAGAAGTATGCATCTAATGGCTGAAAATTGTGAAAGCAATGACGAAAAAAGTGAATTTAGAATTATGGTCAATAAAAATGGTGAATTTGAGGAAGAAGATATTGCTTGCCCTGAGTGCGGATATTCATATGATGAATAGAAATTTGCTAAAATAAAGGGTGAAAGTTGCCCTTTATTTTTATAATTTATTTAGAATATTATTTGAAATATTATTTAAAAAGTAGTTGACAATTATATTTATATTGTGTTAGAATAGGAATAGATTAAATACATAAATAAAGGAGATATGAATTAATGAGCATACATGATAAACAGGAATTATTAATTCTCCCAAAAGGTGTTTGTATGAATCCACCTCGTTTACATAATAATAATTGTGAAGGATGTAAATATTTAGATGGATGCACTAATGTAAATAAAGGGAAGATTAAAATTAAAAAAGATACTAAGAAGGGATAATGTATTTTATGTAGAATATATTTAATAGGTGATATAATAAAATGTCAAAACCAATAAACACAAAACTAATCATAGAAGTGTGCGAACATATTATACAATACAATCTATCTTATAGAGAAACAGCAGATGTATTTAAAATTGATCCAATGACAGTTTTTAATTATACTAATGAAGTAAAAAGTATTGACTATAAATTATATCAAAAAGTTCAGATGTGTTTAGAAGAGAGAAGAAGAAAATCAAATAATTTACGTAAAAGTCTAAAAACTATTTATGAAGAAATATGTAATTATTATTTGTGCGGAAATACAATGAGGAAAGTAAGTGTTAATTTTAAATCTAATGTTAATTCTATTCATAAATTATTTCATATCTATGTGAAAAAGAATGACATTGAATTATATTACATGATATTAGATATGATAGAAATTAATAATTTAAAATCTATTAAAGCACGTTCCAGATTAAGGAAAATGAAAAGTATTGAAGAAAGATTAAATCTTTGTATGGTTATTGTTGATGAGAAATTGAGACTGAAGAATGTTAAAGAAAGATTCAAAATGGATGTGAAAACTATAAAAAGTTATGTCTATAGTATAAAAGATGTTGATTATGATTTGTATTATGAAGTATGTAGGCAATTGAGAATTAAAACTTTAGATTGATAAATAAAGGAGAAATCATTCAGAATTGCAAAAATACCATTTTACTAAATACTTTAATTATAATGGTTTACGAGTACCAATATTTGAATGAAATTTTTATTTGGTTATAATTAAAAACAAGGAGGAAAATAGAATATGAAATTATTAAATACGTTTTCAAAAGAAAGTAATGATGAGATAATTAAAGTTGATATTTTAGAAGCAGACAAAGGGATAGTTATAAATATTAACGGAACAACAATGGATGTATTTATTAATAGTGAAGAATTTTATAGTAAATTTGATAGAGAAGAATATAAATATATTCCATCTCATTTAAGAAGTTTTATTGAAAAACATTTATGTAATTACAGTGACGAAATAATTAAAGATAAATCAGAAATTAAATGCGATTTAACTATAGAAGGCGAAGATTATTTTTGTATTATTCCAACTAAAAGAGCAAAGAAAGATTATTTTGTGTTAAGAAATTATCTTATTGATTATAAACAATTAGGTGAAGATAGCAATATAAAAATAGATATGAAAGAAGAAAGTATAAAATATCAAGAATTTTTAAATAAAATTAATAGTATTGGTTACAAAATGCAATTGAGCCATAATGGTAATGAATACGACAATTATTTTGATTTAGCAATTCCAATCAATAATTTTAATTTAGAAAGAGTTAAATATTGTGTAAAATTGTGGCAAGAATATAATAAGTATTTAATTAATACTTATTTGAATTAGGAGGAATAAACTAATATGACTAGAAAAATGTATCTAATAGATGAAATTGAAGTTGATACTAATATTAATTGGTGGAATGAAAATAGAAGAAAACTTAATAAAGTTATTAGAAAGTTTAATAATTGGCAAACAGTAGATAAGTTTGATGAGTATGAAAAAGATGTTGTATTAGCAATGATAGATACATGCAGAAGAGATGGAGGAGATGGAAGTTTTGCTGAATGGCAATATGATATTTTGAATGACATGGAAAAGTTTATTAATAACTTAAATACTGAGCAAATTGAAGATGAAGAAACTATTTCCGTAAGATATATAGGAGAAGAAACAGGTACATTTACATTTTATCAATGTGATGATTGTGGTTATCTTGAAATAACGTCTGATGCTTCTTATTGTCCTGGATGTGGAAAGAAGATAAAATATAGATATTAAAATAAATAAAAGGAGGATAATTTTATGAATTCAAAATAAGTAGTAGAAAAACTATTTAAAACAATAGTAGGAATTTTTTAAAAACAAAAAATAATAATATAAAAAGGAGAATAGATATTGACAAAAGAAGAAAAATATTGGTTAAATCGTAAAATAACAAATGAAATATTATATAAAAAATGTAATAAATGTTTAGAATGGTATCCAGAAACTGAAGAATATTTCTATATAAGAAATTAATATGAATACTGAGAAAGTTGTTTTAATTGCAAATACTGGTGCATAATCACTTTTATATTTACATAAATATTTAAAGAGGTGATAAATTATGAAAAAATTAACACAAAAGGAATTTATTGATAAAATATATAATTTAGTTGGTGACGAATATATTGTTATAGGAGAATATATTAATAGTGGTACACCTGTATTAATAAAACATAATATTGATAGTTGTAATTATGAATGGAAAGTATATCCAAATAGTTTCTTTAGAGGTTCAAGATGTCAGAAATGTACGCATAAATTACAAGGTAAAAAATTAATTGAAAGACATAATATGTTTTTAGAAAAATTATATAATATATTCGGTGATGAATTTACTGTACTTGGTAAATACACTGGATATAATAAAAAACTTTTAATTAGACATGAAAAATGTCAATATAAGTATGAAGCAACTCCGGAAAAAATATTACAAGGTAAAAAATGTTCCAAAATGTACTGGTAGAATTAAATGATTAATAAATAATTAGATATAACTGGATATAATTATATAAATCAATTTATTGTCAAATATTCTAAGTAAATATCATCAAATTTTTAGATTTACAAAAATAACCAATTTTACAAACCCTTATAAATTAAGGGTTTGGAGTACCTTAAAATTCCAGAAATCATGATAAACCATTATTTGGTGTTAATATTAGAAAGGAGAATTAAAATCATGGATGAATTCATTTATAGTATATCCGTAGGTGTAGATAGTATGGGGAGTAGAGAAGGAAATATAAAATCAGATTATTCAATGAGGGTAGAAAAATACAAAATTAAGAGTGAAACAAAATTCAATTATGTTTTATATAATAGATCTCAGAGAGTTAAGAAAATTGATTATGAAAAAATTAGAGAAGGTTGGTTAATTAATAATAGTAAAAATATAGGATTTGTGATTTGGACAAAAGACAAGAATAAAATTAGATTATATAAAGAAATGTTGATTCAAAAAATAACTGATACGATTAATATTTACAGGAACGAATTGAAAATATTAGAATCAGCAATGAATGGAGAAATTGAAGTAGAATTTAGAGATAATAGTTTAAATGAATATAAGAGGTATGAAGGCAAGATTGCAGAAGATATGTTTTGATTAAATATTAGATAATAGTTAAAAGGAGTATTAAACTATGAAAGAAACTCAAATACATTGGAAAAGTACGGACGATGAAATTGAAAACATGACCATTGAACAAGCAATTGAATTAATAGAAAAACAAATATCTCCAGATAGATTAAAAGGTGATACTAATAAACCTAGAAAACATATGGTTAAGGCATATAAAATAGCAGTAGATTCAATGAAAATTTTACTTGACAATATTAATACAGAATGTTAATATAATTGTAGTAAGTAAATTAAATTTCAAGTAAAAATAAAGGAGTGATTAGTATGAACACTAACAATAACAATAAATTAAAAATTAGAGCAAGTAATCGTATGAAAGAAGTAATCAGAAAACATATTGATGAACAACCAATTATATCAATGATTCTTACTAACGGAGAAGAAATTGAAGGTAAATATTTAGAAAATATTGATTTAATAGTTAGGATAAATGTCAATATACACAAAGTAGGATTATGCAATAGAGATATTTGTAGAATAGTAGGTGAAACTATTGATGAAAAGATAATTGTAAAAAGGTTAGAAGATAATCATGTAGGTGTTGTTATAAAAGAAAAATTAGATTTACCAATGTGGTTGGAATATGATTTGTAGGATTGATTTATGAAAAATAATTATAATTAAAAATTAAAATATATTTTTCAATTGAGTAAAATCAAGAGAAGATAAAGGGTGAGATTTACACCCAATTAGAGTTAATACAATCTAATAAATCAAACTATTTAGTTTGAATAAATTTTGCAATTGATCATAACTTAAAATATAAAACAAAGGAGAATTGATATGAATAAGTCAGAATTAAAAACAGGAATGTGGATTATATGTGAAAATGGTGATAGTGGTATGGTTTTATTAGATGTCCATTAAGTAATTACGATGAAAAATTGAAACAGACTATGCCGTATGATGGTTTTGATATTGTAAAAATTATTCAACCAACTCATAATAAAGATTATTATAATATCAAAGGTGAATATGTTAATTATAAAATATTATGGGAAAAGGAAAAAGATTAATATGAAACTAAAAACAGAATATAATTGCATATGTGGTAGTAAAGAATTTTTCACAAAACAGAACACCAAATCAAACAATGGTATCCAAACAGGATTATATTGTGCTGGTTGTGGTAGATGGATTAAATGGATGTGTAAAGAAGAAGTAATATTATTTAAGAAATATTTAGAATTTATGAAAACAAAAAAGATTGAAGATGAAAATATTGAGGAAGATGAATTTGAAAATCAATTTAATATTTCTCAAGTTAGCAATGAAGAATTGCTTGAAGAATTAGCAAGAAGAATTAGAAAAGGTAAAATAAATTGAGGTGACAATATGGGATTAAGAAAAATGACAATGGGTAAATTCCCTTGGAATGAAAGATGTAAAATATGTGGACAGTATATTTTAGAAGGTGAAGAAACTTACATAGTATATCTTCCACCTAATGATAAGGTATTGACTTGGGGAATTATTCATGCAAAAGAATTAGACGATATATCTGAAGGATTATCGGAAGAAGAAAAAATGGATAAATTAAGAGGCATGAAGAAACCTAGATTTAAAGGTTTTACAGAAGAGCAAAAAGCAAAGGCAGAATTATTTAAAGAATTGTGTTTTAAAAGAGGTTATAGGAAAAGTACATTGTCAAAAAGAACTATGAAGTTTAGTAAAAAAGGTACATCATTTAAAATAACATATGACATGATTACTGAAAGCATTAGTTACGATTATAGGTATAAAAATTTATTTGATGGTTTATTTATAATGCAAATAATTTCTGAATTAAAACATGAATTTGAGAAATTGCAAGGTAAAGTACCATGTAAGATAGTAACTGTAGGGAGTATTATTAGTGAAGCAATTGAGAAAACAAATGAAATGATGGGTAAATAATATAAGAAATAATATGTATATAGATAAAAAAAAGATGTATATGGCATAAAAAAAATGTTGGATAGCAAGGATAATAAATGGATGTATGCTGTAAAAGCATATGATGAAAATGGTGACAAAACTTACAATTGGAAACCGAAAAGAGTTAAAATAGAATGGTTTGAATTAATAGAAATAGATTAATAATATAATAAATTAAAAGGAGGATAATTAAAATTTTTAGTAAACATAAATATAGCACTAAGTTTAGGAAACATCGTAGTAGTTTAAGTGAAGGTAAAAATGCAAGAAATATAGAAACAGAAGAAAAACAATTAAAAAGTTTACATAAGAGTATGCAAAAACTTAAAAAACATAAAACATTACATAATATAAATGTTGAAGATGCAACAATGAAAATTTGTAGTATAATGGGAATATAATAGATTACTATTTTATAATAAAGTGAGGTGAAATTATTATGTTAGAAAAATTCATTGATGATATTAAAAATTCACAGAGTGATGAAGATATTAAAAATATATTATGTGATTTTTATATAGTAATCCATATGGATTCAAAGGTTAGACAAGAATTCGATAGATACTTAATTGAAGTAAGTAAATAATTGTATCAATGGTAAGATTGATACAATATTTTAAAAAGGAGTAAATTGTGAAAAATAATATTGAATTAGTAGATTGTATACAAGAATTAGAAAAAATGAGACCAAAATTAACTAAAGATGAAAATTGTAATTTGCTTAATTCAACAATATATTTTCTAAGTGAATACAGAAAACTATTACAAATAAAAGCAATAAATGAATTTACAAAAAATTAAAAATGTGAAGAATGTTATTATAAAGATTATGTAGATAGATGCGATAATGCAATGAGGATAGATTGAACTATGATTACACTTGAGTAAAAAGAAACATTCTACACCACAGACTTCATTAAAAATCTTCATTGTGATATTTGTAAAAGAGAAATCACTAATGAAAGATTATTTAAAATTGAAATATCTCTTGTAGAAATAACTCACAAAGGTAAGTATTTATCGCAAGTATTTGAAGAAGAGAATAATGATAAGCAACATATTTGTAGTGATTGTATTCAATTGATAAGAGGTTTGTCAAAAGATGCAATAGAATTTATAAGAGATAAATTAACATGTTTAGATTGGTAATATGATAGAAAGTAGGAAGGAGTATATATAATATGGATTGTATTTTAAATGCAAATAAAAGAAAACCATTAATCAAACAGAAATATAAAATCATAGGTAAAAGCAATTTTAATTATGATAATATAAGTGATATTTTGATTTGTGATGATATGTCTAAATACTATGGTGAAAAAATAGTGAAATTTTTGCGAGATGATATGGGTGACAATGATACATATTATCCGAAGTTAGTTGATCAAAATTATGTATTGTATGAGTGGAAACCATAGAAAGGAGAAATCATATGTTATCAAAAGAATATCTAAATCAAATAAACCCTAATCAAAATCCATACAATGGAAAATATTCACATGGAACATATAGATTTTTATTTAATAATAAGAATAAAGATATTAAAGTTTATTGGAAGAAAACAAATTATATTGATGGAGAAGTTACAGATTTTAATCAAAATAATATCAGATTTTATCCTACTCAAATTTATTTCATGTATGAATCTAATGGTGATTGGTTAGGTGTTTCATGGACTATAATTATGCAAAATAAATATAAAGTAAGTGATTATACTTGTTTTATGAGTGAAGATGAATTTGAAGATATAACTGAATTTTTCTTTTCTGAATATTTGAGAATAGGTAGATGTTTATTCGATCAAAAACATATTAATTTTTTGTTAGGTAAAGATTATAACTATGTGACTAAAGAAGAAAGATTTGAAACTGTTGACGGAATTAAAAAATGTAGATGGTGCGGAAAGGAGATAATTTAATATGGATAGTAGAGAAGCAATGAAGACTACCTTAGAATTTTTGTTTTATCTGTTATATGATGAAAAAGGTATTCATTTTAAATCAGGTAAAATAAAAAATGCAATTGAAATAATGCACGATGATAATATTTTTATGGATGAATTATTAAATTTCTTTGAAAGTCATATTGAATTGTTTGGAGAAAATTATGGTTTATAAAATTATATAATAATATTAAAAGGAGATAATTTAATATGGAAAACTGTTTTATTGTAACAGAACAATCAGAATTGCATAAGGATTATTATGATTATAGAGAAAATGTAAAAATAGTAGATAATATAGTTAAAGGATTAATGGATAAATATAATATTAATACTAAATATTATTATGTTGATAAATTTGGTTTTGCTATTGAACCTACAGAAAAAGATGTTGAATTATTTGACAAGATGTTAAAAATTCCTATTGAAAATGGCATAAGATTTTTTAAAAAATCATCTAAAATACATAAAGAATGGATGGATTTATTAAAAACAAAAAATATTAAAGTATTAAGAAAAGCCTTTTGTTGGATTTTATTTTAATGGTGTGCATGGCAAATTTAAAACTAGATTATTTGATATTGATGACGTTTTATATTGCTCTATTGAATGTGGTAATGTTAATGATATAGAATGTCCTGAAGGTATGGAGAGAATTAAAACTAGTGAGTTTTATAAGATTGTTGAAGATAATAGTGAAGATAAAGATGCGGATAAATAATATAATAAAAGGAGAATAATAATTATGAAAGATAATCTAATAGACAAAAGGGTTAAAGTTATTAGTACAAATGGGTTTTTACTTCCTCATAAAAATTTAGAAAAATATATTGGTCAGACAGGCAATATTAATAAAATATTTAATTATTATGAGGATAGAGTTTCTATATATTTCGATGATAAAGAATTTAATATTATGAATTATGATAATGGCAAATTACTTTTTGCTTTAGATGATATTGAATTTATTGACAAACAAAAGGAAAACTATAAACAAAAAGAATATGGAGTAGGAGATATGATAGAAGTGGTTAATAAGTATGGTTTTGAAGATTCAACAGCAGGTGCATCTTATTCTTATTATCCTTCATTTTTTAAAGAAAATGGATTTTATGAATTAAAAAATAGGTATGTAGAAAAAGGTGTTAAAAATGGTATTTATAAAATTGTTGGAATTGGTAGAAGTTCTATGTATCCAGATACAATAGTTTATGTTTTAGAAAAAGATAATGAAATTTATTTAATGAGCAATACTTATAATGAGATGAAAAAACTAAAGGAGAATAATATTATG
>Ga0209417_1000897_pt1 | contig 60492 bp, 60 predicted proteins | sample RifGroF2_FD_184002 | JGI IMG/M metagenome (GOLD analysis project Ga0209417, IMG submission 184002) | Groundwater microbial communities from Rifle, Colorado, USA - Groundwater F2 (SPAdes) (version 2) | ecosystem: Environmental > Aquatic > Deep subsurface > Groundwater | place: Rifle, Colorado... | reverse complement strand
GTGCAAGCAGTGGATGCGCTGAGCGCTGAATTCAAGGACGCAAAGTGCTTCCATGATGCTATGCGCTGTTCTTTGCCGCAGGGAGACAAGGTGGACCGCATTTCTTTCAAACTGAAGGGCATCTGAAATAAAACGCTTCGGCGTTCACCATGAAATAAAAGGAGAGGATATGAAAAGAAAGATTGCAGTTTTGTGTGGCAGCGATTCTGATTTCTCGCAGATTTCTTCGGGGCTGGCTATTCTCAGAATGGCGGAAGCACGCGGAGAAGTGGAAGTCATTATGGTTGAGGTCTGTAGTGCTCATCGCAATCCGGTGCAGCTCAGGGAACTGCTCGGCAAAATAGCTGCATTGTTTGTGGATGCAGTAGTGATGTGCGCCGGCAAGTTGGCGGCGTTGTTTGGCGATAGCGATGCTGTTTCTCGTAACGAAATCGGAAACGCTCATACGCGATTCATAGCCGTCCCGCTCAGGGGCAAAACCGAAGACGCCTGCAAGGCGGCGTATCTTGCCGCAAAGGAAGTTCCCAACTCGCAGTTCGTTTTCCGCGAGGAGTTCTACGAGAATCCCGAGACCGCGTTTACCTATGCTGTCAGTGGAGAACTTCCCGAGGTGGTTCTCTCGCAGCAGAAGCCGCCTCAGCATTTCAACCTCAAGACCGCCTATCACACAGGCAGAAGGCGATATCCCGAGAAAGCTGACTACAGCAGCATCATCGAACAGCTCGAGCTTGGCGGTCTCATACACATATACACCGGAAAGACCAGGGAAAGTTTCATTAATCCCGAGCATCCTGACCTGATGTTCATCTTGGCCACCGACCGCATCAGCATCTTCGACATCGTCATGAACGCAACCATCCCAAAAAAGGGAGCGGTGCTGACTGCTACGACGGTGCACTGGCTCAAGAACGTATTTCCGAATGTGCCGAACCACCTGGTGGCATATGGAGCTGGCATTCTCGAATATCTTCCCAGTAAGATGCGCAACATTATTAATGGTGTGGGAACTAACTACCTCATGAAGAACATGATCGTGGTCAAACGTACCCAGGTTCTCAAAGTGGAAGCGATCGTTCGCGGCTACCTGACCGGCTCCGGCCTTAAGGATTATCAGAGAACCGGAAAAGTCTGCGGCATCGAGCTGCGTTCCGGCATGGTCGACGGCAGCGAAATTTCCAACCCGATCTTCACGCCCTCTACTAAAGCCGACTATGGTTTGCACGACGAGAACATCGAGTTTGAAAAAGCGGAAGAGATCATTGGCGAGGAGGCGGCGAAGTTCATCAAAGACACCTCGATCTACCTCTATGAAACCGCCAGGGATCGCATGCGTGGTGCAGGCATCATCGTCGCTGACACGAAGTTCGAGTACGGCAAAAACGCCGCCGGTCAGATCCTTCTCATCGACGAAATCCTCACGCCAGATTCCAGCCGTTTCTGGCCGGAAGATGGTCATCATGAGGCGATACTCTCGCACACGACTCCGCCGAGCCTTGACAAGCAGCCGATTCGGATCGCAGGAGAAGCGGGAGGCATCAAATCCATAAATCCCGGTTGGGTGCCCTCGGAAGAGCTGATTGCCCAAAGTGCACTGAACTATGAAAAGATGGTTCCACTGGCAACTGGAAAATCCCTCGAGCAGTTCTGGCTCGAAGACATGGGAATAGTCCAGCAGTAAAAACAGAATACTACAATGCAATATGCGCTACCTCTGAAATTCGGGGGTAGTGCTTTTTTATATGAAAAAAGGTTCCACAGAGCTGATCCATGGAACCTTGAATTGCAATGCAAAACATTATTGATGCTAGTGGCCGAAGAAACCGCGGCCAAGTTTGTCGGGGATGAGGTAAAGTGCTATGCCTTGATTCTGGCAGTATTCGATGACTTTTTTGTCGTTCACCGAAGCACTTGTGGAAATGATGGACGTGATGCCAGCTTGTGCAAGAACTTCAACGCCATCCGTAAATGGGAAGAAGCTGTCGCTGGCAGCAGAAGCGCCGATTACGGAATGACTACAGACCTCTGCTTTTGTGAGGGCGAGTTGCGAGCCGTAGACTCTGGCTTGCTGGCCGACGCCGTTTCCGATGAGCATGCCGTCGCGAACCAGCGTGATGGTGTTGCTGTTGCTGGTGTCGCAGATTGCTTTGGCAAGCAACATGTCTTGCTCTTGAGCGACTGTTGCTTGGCCATATTTCACCAGTTCAGGATCATTGAGATTCAGGATGAAAGTATAGTTTGGTTGAAGCAGGAAGCCACCTCTGACATATCGTAGCCTGGGTGCTTGGTCGAGACTGAAACGGTTGATATTTGACAGTGAAACATTTTCGAGAAATCTGCACTTGTCTCCCTTGCGTTTGAGCAGCTCTATTGCTGCTGGATCGATCGAGGGTGCTATGATGCCGTCCAGAACTCTTCTTTTTCCGTCAAGCGTCCCATGGGAATGCAGAATTTCCGCAACTTCTTTTGTGGTGGGAAAGTTGAGCATGACGAGCCCGCCGAAAATGGCCAGTGGATCGCCGATCACCATGTTTTGTGCAACCTCCTCGGGCGTTGTTCCGATTGATGCACCGCAAGCGTTGCCGTGTTTTACCGCCAGTGCAATGAGTGGGACATAGGAATTTCTGCCACTATTAATATCGAATGTGGCAGCGACATGAGTGATGGTTTGCACGAGGCGGTCGAGATCACATTCGTTATTATAACTGAGTTCATCCCCGGCAATTTTTTGAAATTTGTCTAGCGCCAGGGGATCTTCGGTATCGCATGTATAAGAAGCCGCTGGTGTCTGATAGCCGTTCTCGCCATATTTACATGTAAGAATTTTCCGGCCGATCATTCCTGCATATTCTCCCTTGCCATGATAAGTTGCGGAAGCCAGACAATAATCAGCGACGGTGGCTTCTGCTTTCGCCACCAGGCTGGTGATAAACGCTTCTCTTTCAGGCTCGCCAGCTTTCAGCCATTCAATCACGACAGTTCGGTCCGTCGGATCGCACATGACGATGCGCTGACCCTTGGCTGCACTGCGCAGCATGGTTAGTCCACCGATGTCAGTTTGTTCGATAACTGATTCGGGCGTGCTATCGGGCTTGGCAATTTCTTCTTTGAGAGGGTACATGTCAACGCAGACCATGCCCAGCCAGGGAATGCCGAGACTTTCCAGGTCGGCGATGTCGATGTCAATGGGACGAGCAAGCAGACCAGCATGGACTTCTCGGGATAGGGTAACGACCCTGTGATCGAGAATAGCTTCTCCGCCGACGAGCGTCGAAACGTCAGTCACTGGGATTCCAGCCAGGGCAATTTTTTTGGCTGTGCCTCCGGAAGAATAAAGCGTCCAGCCCAATTCGACGAGCGAACCGGCGAACTCCACGATACCTGTCTTGTTGTAGACGGACAATAAAGCATTTTTTCTGTTCATCATTCCTCTCCTTTTGTGGTTGAATTTCAAATGACTTCGTGAATTACTTCTCCTCCTCTCGTTTTTTTTAACAGCAATCAATTTTGTTACATATTTTTAAGTTGCAGTTCTGCTTAAAAGCAGTTTTTTATTGTAGCAAGCTAATTTATAGACGTCAATCAAAACTGTTGCATAAATATAAATACCTGTTATTATAAAGAACTGCTTTTTTGGGCAGTTTTTGTAGCTTAAAAATTGAATGAATTTACATATAGGTTGGGAATAAAATTCTTGAAAGGAGGAGTTATTTAGCAAAGGAAAGCAGTTTTCTATTGGCGAAGTAAAAAACCGAAAAGGGGGTAAAAGATGTCAAATTTTATGGAGATGTTGCAGCGGCTCTGGGCGAGGGAACTTTTTGTCTGCGTGGGTCTCGATAGTGAGATTGAGAAGATTCCGGGTACCGAGAAGTTCACGGAGGGTGGGCTTCCCGCCTCCTACGTTTTTGACTTCAATAAGCGGAGAATAATGGATACGGCTGACACAGTTTGTGCTTACAAACCAAACATTGCATTCTATGAGGACCGTGTCGAAAGTGGTATCGAAGTGCTTGAGCAGACAATTCATTACATCAAGTTCAATTATTCTGACATACCCGTGATTTTGGATGCTAAGCGTGGCGACATCGGAAACACTAATAATGGCTACGTTAAATCGGCGTTTAACTATTATGGTGCCGATGCGATAACGATCAATCCGTACCTCGGTGCCGAAGCAAACAAGCCTTTTCTGGATTGCAAAGATAAAGGCATTATTGTTCTCTGCAGAACTTCCAATCCGGGAGCAGGTGAGTTCCAAGATCGTCAAACGTACGTTTCTTGGGACGAATTGCAGAGTCTGATTTCAGAAGATATTGCAACAACCATGAATGTTTGCAAATGGTTACGAGTTGAGCAAAATGCTGAAACTAGGCAAGACGCCATTGGCGGTGTCCTTATGCCACTTTATCATTACGTCGCGCTCAACGTGTACCGCAAATGGAACACGAATGGGAACTGCGCAATCGTCGCCGGTGCAACTTACCCTGAAGAACTTGCCATGCTGCGTTTTTTGACTCATGACCTGCCGTTTCTCATCCCAGGAATCGGTGCGCAGGGTGGTGACGTCGAGAAAACAGTGAAGGCTGGTTTAAATTCCAATAAAACCGGCATAATCATTAATTCGTCGCGTGGTATTATCTTTGCAGATGATCCGCGCAGGGAAGCTATCAAGCTCAATGAGCTCATCAACTCATTTAGGTAAAGGAGAATATTATGGGAATAGGAAATGAACGCGGCATTGAGATTTTCAAAAGGGCTAAAGCCCTTCTTAAAGGTCACTACCGCTTAAACGGCGGCATGGATGGCCTTGAATACGTGGCCAAGGGATTGATATGGGAAAATGATCCCGAAGGCGGTCGCGAAATTTGCCAAGGAATTTCCGACGACGTCATTGATAAGGAGTTCGAAATTGATACTATCGTCGGTCCCTGGAGTGGAGCGATTCCATATGCCGATTGCACTGCTGAAATCCTTTCTCGAACTATGGGTAAGAAGATTACCTCCGTGCATGCCCTGAAATGTGAGGATGGCAAAAACTTCTATTTCAGGGAAGAAGATCTGGTGCATATTAGTGGTAAACGCATTCTGGTAATTGAAGATGTTTTTACTTCTGGTGGTAGCTGTGCCAGGACTGTAGTGGCAATACGCCATAGTGGTGGCATTGTTGTTGCTGTCGAAGGAGTTTGGAACAGGGGAGGAGTAAGTGCTGAGGATATCGGCGTCGAAAACTTCGGAGCCCAGATTACTCATAATATTCCAACTTTTGAACCTGGCGAGGAAACTTGTCGGGGTTGCAGAGAGAAAATTCCCTATGATATGAATCTTGGCCATGGGAAAACACTTGTCGGAAAACATCCGCTCGCGATAGCGAGTTAGTTTAACACATCATATAATGCAATGTGCCCCTCTCGTTAAAAGCGAGTAGGGGCTTTTTTATTTGCACAGAAAAATCAATCGCAGTTGTATTTTTGAGAAAAAGTGGTAATATTGAAGTGTAATTAAATAATTAATTAATAAAAAAAATATGGGAACAGTGATAATTGGAGCGTTGGTTTTTGTGCTGCTTATTTCCATTAAGCAAATCAATCAATATGAACGCGGAGTTAAATTTACGATTGGAAAATACACTGGAATAATGGAACCAGGATGGAGACTTGTCATCCCAATTTTTCAAAGTTATCAAAAAATTGACATGAGAATCAAGGCGGTTGATGTTCCAGATCAGGAGGCAATTACTAAAGACAATATCTCAGTTAGTGTTAATGCTGTTATTTATTACAAAGTTGGTAGCGCTGAAAAAGCTATTATTGAAGTGGAAAATTTTTATTTTGCTGTTTCGCAATTAGCACAAACAACAATGCGCAACATTGTGGGTGAAGTTAATCTTGACGAGTTGCTTTCAAATCGTGACACCATCGCTGAAAAAATCAGATTGAGCGTTGACAAGGCAACAGATGCTTGGGGAATTGAAGTTCATTCTGTTGAGCTTAAGGACGTTACTTTGCCTGAAGAAATGAAAAGAGTGATCGGAAAACAAGCAGAGGCTGAAAGAGAAAAAAGATCGGTTATCATCAAGGCTGAAGGAGAAGTTATTGCTGCGGAAAATTTGGCCAAAGCAGCTGATATTCTTAACAAAGCTGATGGAGCATTGCATCTTAGAACTCTTAGCACCTTGAATGATCTTAGCTCTGATCAATCCAACACTGTCATCTTTGCAATTCCTTTGGAAATCTTAAAATCACTCGAAGGATTTAACAAAAGAGTATAACACTTGTTAGTAGATAATTATGCACCTTAAAAACATTCTTTCGCGAGAGTGTTTTTTTGTTGTGGATTTATTTTGATTGATGGAGTATGATTTACAATATGGAAAGTAAAAAGAAATTGTTTGTTATATTAGGAATAGTTCTAACCGTTGCCATCGGTCTTTTTTTGACGTACCGATTGTTTCTTGGTGCGCCTCAATCTCAAGATGAGAAAAAAGTTTTTATTGTTAATCGCAATCAAACCGAGATTCAAACTTTGGATAAATTGAAAAATCAGGGCTTTATAAAAAATAAAGTTGCATTTAAATTGGTTAGATTTTTCAAAAAAGGGGACATTGAGGCTGGGGGTTACAATGTTTCCAAAAATATGAGTGCGTGGCAACTGGCTAAAAAACTTATTTCCACTCCTGATATGAAATGGGTCGTTATTCCAGAAGGATATAGAAAAGAACAAATTGGGGAAAAGCTGGCGGACACATTTGGCTGGAGCGATGAAGAATTGGACAAGTGGAATACGGAATACACGAAAATGAATATTGATTATATTGAAGGCACATATTTTCCAGATACATATTTGATTCCGGTTGATGAGGGCGGGTTTAAGATTGCTGAGCGAATGACTCGACGCTTTGATGAGCAATTTGCACCTTATGTCAGCCAGTTTGCTCAGCAGAATATTAAATGGACAACAGGATTAAAATTGGCTTCAATAGTTCAACGAGAAGCTGCTGGCAAAAGCGACATGTCTCTTATCGCTGGAATACTTTGGAACAGGTTAAATCAGAATATGAAACTTGAAATTGATGCTACTGTTCAATATGCTCGTGGAAAAACCGACACTGGCTGGTGGGCTCCAATAAAATCTGCAGACATAACCAATATTGATTCTCCTTATAATACTTATAAATATGGCGGTTTGCCGCCATATCCGATTGCTAACCCAGGGCTAGACGCTATTATTGCTGTTCTTAATCCAATAGAAACGGAATGTCTCTTTTATTTGCATGATAGCGATAAAAATATTTATTGTGCAAAAACATTCGAAGAACACAAAGCAAATATTGAAAAATATTTGAAATAAATAATTGCTTTATTGAAAATTAGTTTCTTTATATCAAAAAAGGTGTATAATTGATATAGTAATTATTAAATATAAAAACAATGAAAAAAACAACGTTTGCAGCATCGCTGCTGGTGTTTGGAATTGCTTTTCAAGTTCAAGCGGCAAACAACACAGCTCCAAAACAAGAAACAAAAGTTGAGCCAACAGTAGTGCAGGCTCCAACTGGTCAAGTTGAAAAAACTTCTCCAACCCAGGAACAAAACAAAGTGATGAACCAAGGCGAAGTTACACAAGTTCAAACTCAAGAAAATAATACTACTCAATCAACAACAGGTGGTGCTGTAAATTCGGCAGGTAATGGAAATTCAAATGCTGGCGCTAATGCAACACAAAAAAGAAGTATGGTTGCTAATGCAGTTCAATCAATGCTTCAATTAGCTGATAGAAATGGCGGGATTGGGCAGCAAGTGAAAGTTATTGCTCAGAGTCAGAATCAAAATCAGGTTAAACTTGAAAAGAGCATTGAAAAAATAGAAAGTCGTGGAGGAATCGCGAAATTTTTTGTGGGACCAAACTACGGTGAAATAAAAGCATCTCAAGAAACAGTAAATCAAAATAAAGAGCAAATTCGTCAACTTAACCAGGTTAAGACACAACTTTCAAACGAAGGAGATCAACAACAATTAACCGAGCAAATTAAAGTGTTAGAACAAGCAAATCAAGAAATTGAAACATTACTTTTAAATGCACAAGAAGGAGTTAGTTTATTTGGATGGTTAAATAAACTAATTTCAAACTAATAATATCAGAAGTTACGCGTTTCGAAACATTTCTTTTTTGGCCAATTGTTGGCGACAGCGACTCTTGAGCTTTTGGATAGTGAGTATTTATCCAAAAGCGTGCCAAATAAGAAATTGTTGAGAAAATGCGTAAGTCCTAAATTTATAGTTTGGATAGAAAAAGCATAAGACATAAAGGCAGGTTAAAACCTGTCTTTTGTTTTGAAAGCAAAAGTATTATTAATTGTATATTAATAACGAGCTATTCAGGACGTGGTCGATGCCTGTTTAGGAGCGTAAATTTTAAAATTGTATATAGCCTGGTTAATTATTGCTAGTTATTGCAATTTAACAAGGCTAAAAATATATGAAAAGCTTACATATGGTCACGTTTATATTACTCGTGATCGGTGGTCTTAATTGGCTTTTATTGGGACTGTTTGGATGGGAAATAGGAATGCTATTTGGGGGACAGATGGCACTTGTTTCCAAGATAATTTATATTCTTGTTGGTGTTTCCGCAATTAATGAAATTGTGATTCACAAGGGAATATGTAAAATGTGCGATGGTAGTATGAAATAACTTGGCGGAAATTACCCTTAAAAGCGTCTAAAAGGCGCTTTTAGTGTTTAAAAATACTGTATCAATACTGAAAATTCAAGCCATTTGGGTTTACTGAAAGTTTAACTGTGGTATACTTTCAATACTGACAAATTGATGTTAAAGATGTATGAAAAAAATTTCAATTATTATTCCAACTTATAACGAGGAAAAGAACGTGCCGCTTATTTATGTTGAGCTGCAAAAAGTCTTTGAAAAATGTTCAAAAGAATACATTTTTGATGTTCTTTTTGTGAACGATGGTAGCACAGACAACACTATTGGAGAAATTGAAAAATTAGTTAATGATAATCAAAATGTGAGATTTATTGATTTTTCAAGAAACTTTGGCAAAGAGATTGCTACTACGGCGGGATTGAATAATTGTGATGGTGATGCTTGCATTATGCTGGATGGTGATTTGCAACATCCGGTTGAACTTATTCCTGAATTTATCAACAAATGGGAAAAAGGAGCAGAAGTGGTTATTGGAATTAGGAATGAAAATAAGAGTTCTGGAGTTTTTAAAAAACTTGGTAGCGCTATTTTTTACAAAGTAATAAACAAAATTGCTGAAATTGAAATCATTCCTAATGCTACGGATTATCGCTTGATTGATAGGGTTGTGATTGATGAGTTTAATCGTTTTACAGAAACAAACAGGATGACCAGGGCACTGGTTGACTGGCTTGGTTTTAGGCGCGCGTATATTAATTTCAATGCCAACGAGAGAATTCATGGAAATGCGAGTTATAGTTTTTGGAAACTTTTCAAATTAGCAATGAATAGCTTTGTTTCCTTGAGTTTGTTTCCATTGCAGCTCGCAGGAAACTTGGGTATTGTGATTACCTTGGTTTCAGGTTTAGCTGGATTCTATATTTTATTGGGTAAATATTTTTTCCATACACCGTTTGCTTCAACTTTCTCTGATTCCGAAAATTTGGCAATCCTGTTAGTTTTTTTGGTTGGGATAATATTGATTTCTATCGGACTGATGGCGCTTTATATTGCCAATATTCATAAGGAGGTTATAAATAGGCCGATGTATGTTGTGCGAAAAAAGAAATTGTAAAAAATAACCCAAATTGATTAACAGAAAATGGGTAATCGGGGTTGACAAAAAACACGTTATATCCTATACTAGTTTGTGACAAGATGAAAAAAGGTTCCATAAGGAACTCTTTTTTATTTTAGTCAAAATATAAAAATTTGTTGTCAACACTCGCTCGGAAATAAAAATAATTCATTATTATTTTTTATTTCACCCGCCTTGTTTGGCAATAAAAATTTGCTTGTTTTGTCGATAAAGCAAGCAAAGAAGTAATTATTAAAAATAAACTTATTAGTATTAAAAAAAGTGTTTTATCTGGGCGCAATGTAGCTTTATTTGTGGCTATTTGCTCCTTGTTCTTGCTTACTCCTGATGCACAAGCATCTGAGTCGCCAGTGCAAAGTCTGTTAAGATTTTCGAAAGAAAAAATAACCAAAGTAAGAAAGGTTACAATTGAAAATCCTGCTGCAAATGCAGAGGTTGAAACAAAAAAAGAGGATAAAAATGAGAAAAAGTTGATTCAACTTATCTCAACAAACTCAGCTGTCCCCAAGGTCGTCACTGATCCTGCTGAGATAGAAAAAGCTGCTGAATTTGCAGCTGAAGCTACAGGTGTTCGAAAAAATTTCATTATAGGTTTGTTAGTGGTCGAATCTGACCTAGGCAGAAATCATGGAGAATGTACCTATCAGGAAGTGGAAGAAGGTGCAAAAGCCAATCATCAAAATGGTTACCTCAGTACGCGAGCATGGAAAACTTTCCAAGAGCGTAGAGAGATCATTAAGGATGTTGCAGGAAGCTTAGGATATGACTACAAAAAATTGAATGTCTCATGTAACCCAGGCTCATATGCTGGAACAGGCGGTGCAATGGGAATTCCACAATTTATGCCAGACACTTGGATGGAATATAAAGATCGCATCTCAGCTGTCGTAGGGAAGGAAAATCCTGATCCATGGAACGAGAAAGATGCTGCAGTCGCTGTGGCTCTCAAACTTTCTGATGTTTATGGAGTGACGGATCACAACAGGCTTGCCGAAAAAAGAGCAGCCAAATTGTATCTTTCTGGCACAACTTCATATCAATATGATTGGTATGCAAATCAAATTCTCTATTGGGCTGAAAACTACAAAAGTCTCATTGGATAATTGAATGCAAAAAGATATCTTCGGATATCTTTTTGTTTTATGTGGCGCATTTATTGTTAAGATGTATAATTGATTTATGAATAAGCGAAAGATTTTTTTTGGAATAGTATTTTTAATTGCAGCATTATTTGCGGGTTTGTTTTTTCGGGGCGAAAATTTTGCGCAAGAAAAACAAGACGTTAATGATCAAAGGCAAATTTTGCCAGAAGAAAAAAATGTTCAAAATGAAAATGAGAAAAAAAGTCAGTTAGTTGAAAAACAAAAGGAAGAACAAGTTCAAATTAAGCCAGTAGAAAAAAACAAAGTCCCGTTTACTTCGCAAGCTCCGTTGGGCGATTGGAGTGATGAGCGAAACCAAAATGGTTGCGAGGAGGCATCGGTGGCTATGGCAATGAGGTGGATTAAAGGTAAATCTTTTTCTTCGCCGAATGATGCTCAGCAAGAAATATTTGATATCTCGAAATTTGAAGAAAAAACTTTCGGATATTTTATTGACACGGATGTTTCAGATGTTGGTAAGATTCTCGTTGATTTTTATGGTTTTAAAAATTTCACAATCAGTAAGAGCTTTATTTTGGATGATTTGAAAAAAGAACTTGCAAAACAAAATATTATTTTGGTTCCAATTTTTGGGCGCGCTCTTAAAAATCCGAACTTCACGGAGCCGGGACCAATCACACATATGCTTGTGCTTGTTGATTATGACGCAAAAACAAAAGAATTTATTACCAACGACCCAGGGACGAAAAGGGGAGAGAATTATCGATATGATGAAAAAGTTTTGTTCGATGCCATTTGGGCATATCCTTCTGGCAAAAATCATCCCGATGCTCCAAAATCAATTAAGGATAAGGCAATGTTAGTAATCAATGGAGGTAAAAAATAAAAATAGTAATATTAATAAGCACCCGTTTGTACTATCTTTGCTGACATTTAAGACAACCCCAGTTAAATAGTGTGGATTACCACAATTTAACGGGGCAAGAAATATGATTGTATTTTCTGCAATTGTTCCGCATCCACCAACAAGCATTCCTAGCATCGGAAATGCTGATGATTTAAAGCTTCTTGAAAAAACACTCAATGCTCTTGAGTCTCTTCGGCTTGGCTTGGAAGCAGCTGATCCTGACACGATAATTGTTATTTCTCCGCATGCTTATTTGGAGCCATATGCTTTTGTTATTAATTCAGAAAGTGAATTAAAGGGAAGTCTTGCACAATTTGGCGACGATGAAGTTGTTAGTTATAAAAACAATATTGAAATTGCTGACAAAATAGCATACAACTGTCTTATGAGTGAAGAGTTTCCGGCAAAACTCCATCCTGGTTTTTTGGATCACGGTGCTATTATCCCTCTTTATCATCTTACAAAAAACATTAAACCAAGGATTGTGCATCTTTCTTTTTCTCTTATGAATTATGATCGCCATTATCGTTATGGCGAAATTATCCAAAAAGTTTTAGACAATCCAAAAAGCCCGAGAGTGGCTGTTATTGCCAGTGCAGATCTTTCTCATAAGCTTACTCCAAATGCACCAGCAGGTTTTTCTCCAAGCGCCGAAGCATTTGATCATTCAGTGATACGCTTCTTGGGTAGCGGCGATTTGGTAAGCTTGATGAATATGGAAGAGCAAACCATTGCTGAAGCAGCAGAGTGCGGCCTGCGCTCAATTGTAATCCTCTTGGGAATTTTGCATGATAAAAAATATAATTTTGAGCTATTAAGCTACGAAGCTCCTTCCGGCGTCGGTCATTTGACGGCAAGACTGCTTTAGTTTTGGACAAATTAAAAAAGCTTTCAGATCGCTCCGAAAGCTTTTTAATTATGGTTTGGCACCATCTGTATATTATACTCCTATTTCGTCTAAATGTCAAGTAGAAAAAATGATTTATTAAAGGTATAATTAAATCAATAAAAACAAATCTTTTAAATTATTTCAAATGGAAAAACAAATATACAATTTGACGGAGAAAGAAGTTTTGGAGAAATTTTTTGCCACCATTTCTGGGCTGACGAACAAAGAAGCTGAAGAAAGATTAAAAAAATATGGCAAAAATGCGGTGCATAAAAAACAATCTTGGAGTTGGTTTTCTCTTTTGCTGAATCAATTTAATGATGCGTTGGTTTGGATTTTGTTGGTTGCGGGAACATTGGCGTTTTTGTTTGGAGAATATCGTGATATGACAATCATTATCTTGATTGTTGGTATTAATGCTGCCATTGGTTTTTTTCAAGAATATAAGGCTGAAAAAACACTGGAAAATATTCGCCAATTGGCATCAGACAGGGCTGTTGTTTTGCGCGATGGACAACGTCAAGAAATCGATGCTGCATTTTTGGTACCAGGGGACATCATCATTTTAGCTTCAGGAGATTCTGTGGCAGCTGATGGATATTTGCTGGAGAGTTATGATGTATATGCAAACGAATTTATTTTTACGGGAGAGTCAAAAGCTAGCAAGAAAAAATCCGGAGTGATCACTGAAGAGCAGTTGGTGCTGGCGGATATGGACAATATGGTTTTTATGGGAACGTCGCTTACCAGAGGAAGTGCGACGGTTTTGGTTACTGGCACAGGAATGAGCACGCAACTTGGAAACATTGCTCATATGGTAAGTGAGGTTAAGGATGAAGAAACTCCACTGCAAAAACAAATGAGAACTCTTGGGCGAGACGTTTCAATTTTGGCGGTTCTTGTGGGCACACTGGTAATGATAGCCGGATATTATAGCGAGATATCATTATATGAAAATTTTCTTTTTGCTTTTGCATTGGCAGTTTCTGTTGTGCCGGAAGGTTTGCCTGCAGCCATTTCTGTGGCTCTTTCGCTTGGAATGAAAAAGCTTTTGAAATATAATGTGCTGGCCAAAAAATTAAACGCCGTGGAAACACTTGCTTCCGTTTCTATAATTTGCTCGGACAAAACCGGCACAATCACGCGCAATGAACTAATGGTCACAAATATTATTGTGGGCGATGATGAATTGACTGTGGATGGCGAAGGTTATCAGGAAAAAGGAGATTTTTATTCCTTTGGACGAAAAATTGATGTTAAAAAATATTCTCAACTTGAAACATTGTTTCGAATTGGCACACTTTGTAATGATAGCGGGCTTGCAGAAAAAAATGGAATAACATCGATTGCCGGAGATCCGACCGAAGCTGCATTGCTGGTGGTAGCAAAAAAATATCAAAACGAAACTGATTTTTTTCGAAATGGTTGGGAAAAAATTGATGAAAATCCTTTTTCTTCTGATCGGATGAGGATGAGTGTTGTGTATTCTAATAATATTTCTGGCAAAAAAACATCATTTGTAAAAGGTTCGCCGGACGTTTTGCTTGATCTTTGCACACACAAACTTGTCGGCGATCAAATAATTCCATTTACTCCTGCAGAAAAACAGAAAGCCAAAAGTAGTTATGACGCAATGAGCAAACAGGCACTCCGAGTCTTGGCTTTTGCTCAAAGAGATTTGGATGATGTTGCTCGGGATAAGTTTTCCTTGGAAGCTGAAAAGGATTTGGTTTGGGTTGGAATGATGGGAATGATTGATCCTCCACGCGCCGACGTGCGCAGCGCAATTGAAGAGTGCATCAAATCAGGAATAAAAGTGATTATGATAACGGGGGATTATGAAATTACTGCAGAGGCTATAGCCAAAAAGGTTGGACTTTTAAAATCAACAAACGCCGAGGTTATAAACGGAAGAGCGCTCGATTTGCTATCTGACGACGAATTGATTGCAAAAATTTTGGAAAAAGAGGTGGCTTTTGCGCGAATTGCTCCAGAGCAAAAATTGCGTATTGCAACTTTACTTAAAAAAAGTGGCGCTGTTATTGCAATGACGGGAGATGGCGTGAATGATGCACCCGCACTGAAGCGAGCTGATATTGGAGTTGCAATGGGGGTCATTGGAACGGATGTGGCAAAAGAAGCTTCTGATATGATTTTGCTTGATGATAACTTTGCTTCAATTGTGCGAGCAATAAAAGAGGGAAGAACCATCTATCAAAATTTGAGAAAATTTGTATACTATGTTTTTACTTCAAATGTGAGTGAATTTTTCACTGTAATCATTGGAGTTTTATTGCAAATACCTGTGCCAATAACGGCAGTGCAAATTCTGGCTATTGATCTCGGAACTGACATCTTCCCTTCTTTTTCACTCGGCTTGGAACCATCAGAACCAAATGTGATGAAAAGAAAACCATTTAGCGCAAAAGAAAAAGTCATTGATTCAGCTGGTGTGTGGCGATTGCTGCGGGTGGGTCTTATTATGGCAACTGGCGCCGTGATTGCGTTTATTCTTTCAATGAAAAGAGGAGGCTGGGATTTTGGTAATAAAATTGATCCCAATAGCGTATTATATATTAGGTCAACAACAGTGGCATATGCAGTGCTTGCAATGACTCAGATGGTCAACTTGATGCAAGCTCGCAGTGAAACACTTTCAGTTTTTACAATCGGTTTTTTCAAAAACAAATATGCCATAGGTGCTGCTGTTCTTTCTACCGCAATGCTTCTTTTGTTTATGTATCTACCATTTTTGCAAAAATATTTGCATATGACACCAATTATGTGGGAAGATTGGGTAGCAGTAGCGGTGGCTATGATTGCAGTGTTTGTTTTTGAGGAAGGAAGAAAAGCTGAAGCCAAGAGATAATAATTTAAATAAAAAAAACATGATAGAAATAAAAGAAAATATCTCATTAGCACCGTTTACTTCGTTTCGTATTGGGGGAGATGCAAAATTTTATGCGGAAGTTTTTTCGGTTGAAGAACTGAAAGAAGCATTAGAATTTGCTAAAGACAAAAAAATAGATTTTTATATTTTGGGTGGCGGAACAAATTTGCTTGTTAGCGATGATGGTTTTGATGGTCTTATCATTAAGATAAAGATGAATGAAATTTCTATTGATGGCGAAATGATTGAGGTTCAAGCTGGAGTACCTCTTATTAAAATTGTAAATACGACATCTGGTCAGGGGCTTTCCGGTTTGGAAAAATTAGCTGGAATTCCTGGAACAGTTGGTGGTGCTGTGAGAGGAAATGCCGGTGCTTTTTCAGTAGAAATAAAATCTTGTATCAAGACTGTGACAGCATATGACACTGAAAAAATGGAATTAGTTTCTTTTGAAAATGAACAATGTAATTTTGCATACAGAACAAGTATTTTTAAAGAAAATAAAAATTTGATAGTTATTTCAACTACACTTGCTTTGCAAAAAGGTGATATTGCAGAAGTTCAAAAAATTGTTACAGAAACTATAATGACAAGATCGGCAAGAGGATTGAATGGAACCAAAAGCGCTGGTTCGTATTTTATGAATCCAATAGTTGAAAATGAAAAAATGTTGTCAGATTTTGAAAAAGAAAAAGGTGTGCCTGTCAGAAACAAAACATTGCCAGCAGGATGGGTTATTGAGCAAGCAGGACTTTTGGGAAAACAAATCGGCGGAGCGCAAGTCAGTGAAAAGCATGCAAATTATATTATCAATGCTGGCGAGGCAACAGCCTCAGATGTTATAATACTGGTGAGTTTTGTTAAACAACAAGTGCGAGATCAGTTTGGAATTCAACTGACAGAGGAAGTGAATTATTTGGGATTTTGAGATGATTATACGAATACGCGAATGGATGCGAATGACGCAAATATGCGAAAAATAAAAAAATTGTAATTTAATTATTAATATAAAAAACCGTATGAGCACAACAGAAAACATGAGATTTTTTTTCAAGGGAGTTGAGATCGACGTGACTACTAAGGAATACATCGAAAAGAGACTTAGCACGCTGGATAAGTTTGTTGATAATATTATGAAGAGTGAAGTTGAGATTGATTTGGACAAAAAAGGAAAATTTCGTGTAGAAGTTATGCTGCACACTCCTCGCAATATGTTTCGTGCTGACAACACCACTGAGAGCATCGAAGCTTCAATTGATATGGTTGTTGATGAACTGCAAGCGCAAGTTACACATCTTAAAGATAAACTTAGAACACTAAAAAAACGAGGTGCAATTTCACTTAAAAAGAAAGTCGTGCTTGATGAAAGCGCACGTTTCTAGGTTATAAAAACTTACGCAATTGTAAGAGTATTAAGCAATATTCCTTGTTTGGTTAACTTAATTATAATGGCATCTTGTCATCCTCAGCTTGACTGGGGATCCAGAGTTATGCCTAGCCCTGGATTCCCGTTTTCACGGGAATGACATAAAACAGATTCAATTAACTTTGTATTAAACAAAAGAAAGTTAAAAGCTTTCTTTTGTTTTTTGTGGTATAATAATATTAGCAGATAAAAGGTTAATTAATTTTAAAAAAATGGATACAAAAATAAAAATCGTCTTAGGTTTTGTTATTTTTTTGGGAGTTGTTTCTGGTGCTTTCTTGCTTTTTGCCAAGAAAAAACCTGCCCCTGTTGCTGTTGCTCCCAAAACGATTCAAGCAAGCGCTGAAGTAAAATCTTTAAACCCTGCAGTTTCAAATCCAAATCAAAACAAAACTATTGAGCCAAAGAAAGCTCCGATTGCTCAAGAAACTTCTGAAGAAAGAAAAAAGCTTGTTCGCTCGCAATGGGAACAATGTAAAAACAAAACAATGACGCCCAGCACAAATTTATTTTGGAGCGTGCAAATTACAGAGGGCATTCCAACAGGTGGCACATATGCCAAGGGTAATCTGGACAACGACACAGCATATCCAGTGCGTGTGATTGTGAAATCAGACAGTCAAATTGCCGACAAGATCAAAACAATGCTTGTTGTTGGAAAAAAAGCATTCCTACGCGGAACTTGCACCGAAGTCGCCCCTGATGGATCAATCGTGCTGCAATCATTTTAGCAAATTGTACAAACCAAGCTCTTCCTTTACGGGAGGGGTTTTTTGATATAGAATAAGCAAAGAAACAAACACTAAAGACGTATAAAATGTTAGCCCTATAAAATAGGGTTTTGGTTTGTGTTAAAAATAGTAATTCATGTCATTCCGGATTTGATCCGGAATCTAGGATTTTACACATCAGTCAGGCTCTGTTCTGAATTCCTGTTTTCACGGGAATGACAATTGTGTGTTTGGGAATTTTAAGAATTGAAAATTAATTGAAAATTGTAAATTGGTAATTGAAAATTATAAGTATATGACATTATTCAGCAAAATATTCGGATCAAATGAACGAGAGATAAATAAGCTTAAACCAATTGTTGAAAAAATCAATTCATTTGAAGAAAAAATGATTGCTCTTTCTGATGAAGATTTGAAAGGAAAAGCCAAGGAATTTAAAGAGAGAGTTTCCAAAGGAGAAACCCTCGATGAAATTTTGCCAGAGGCTTTTGCGGTGGTGCGAGAAGTTGCCAAGCGTGTAAACGGAACGAGACATTTTGACGTGCAGATGATTGGCGGGATTGCTCTTCACAAAGGAACGATAACGGAAATGAAAACTGGCGAAGGAAAAACTTTAACATCAACTTTGCCAATTTATCTTAATGCTATTGAAGGAAAAGGTGTGCACGTCGTGACAGTGAATGATTATCTGGCTAAGCGCGATTGCAATTGGATGGGTTCGATTTATAACGCTCTTGGACTTTCAACTGCGTGCATTATGCATGACGTTTCATATTTGTATGAACCGCAAGTTTTTGATGGCGACGAAGTGAGTGTGGAGATGGAAAATTTGATTGAAATAACGCGGCGTGAGGCTTATGCCTGTGATATTACCTATGGAACAAATAATGAATTTGGTTTTGATTATCTTCGTGACAATATGGTGCAAAGTTTGGAGCAAATGTCACAAAGAGAACTTAACTATGCCATCGTTGATGAAGTCGATTCAATTTTGATTGATGAGGCTCGCACCCCGCTTATTATTTCAGCGCCGGACAGTGAATCAACAAAACTATATCAGCGTTTTGCTCAATTGGTTCCGCGTCTTAGAGAAAAAGAAGATTATGAAGTGGACGAAAAAATGAAAGCCGTGACGCTGACGGAAAATGGAATTGCTAAAGTCGAAAAAGATTTGGGGGTTGGAAATATTTATGAACTTGGAAAAATAAATTACGTGCATCATTTGGAGCAATCACTTCGCGCTCAAGTTTTGTTTAAGCTTGATAAAGAATATGTTGTAAAAGACGGACAGGTTATTATCGTGGATGATTTCACAGGACGACTTATGGAAGGACGTCGCTATAGCGATGGTCTTCATCAAGCAATTGAGGCAAAAGAAGGTGTTGAGGTTCAAAAAGAATCTCGCACATTGGCGACAATCACTTTTCAAAATTATTTCAGAATGTACAAAAAGCTTGCCGGAATGACAGGAACAGCTTCAACCAGTGCTGAAGAATTTGCAAAAGTTTACAAAATTGATGTGATGGAAATTCCAACAAACAAAACTTTGATCAGAAAAGATTTGCCGGATGTGGTTTATAAAACTGAGAAAGGAAAATTTGATGCGATTGTTCAAACTATTAAAGAAAACAATGAAAAAGGTCAGCCATTTTTGGTTGGAACTATTGCCATTGAAAAATCGGAATATTTGAGCGCGCTTCTTACGCGCGAAGGAATTGCACACGAAGTTTTAAACGCCAAGCATCATGAAAGGGAAGCTGCTATTATCGCAGGCGCAGGTCAGCGTGGAGCTGTAACGATTGCCACAAATATGGCTGGTCGCGGAACTGACATCAAACTTGGAGAAGGAGTTAGGGAGGTTGGAGGTTTGTATATCATCGGCACAGAGCGTCATGAAGCGCGTCGCATTGACAATCAGCTTCGAGGACGCGCAGGTCGTCAAGGAGATCCTGGGGCATCACAGTTCTATGTTTCACTGGAAGATGAATTGATGCGAAGATTTGGAGGGGACAGGCTTAAAAATATGATGGATACGCTAGGACTTCCAGAAGATCAGCCAATTCAAAACGCCATCATTTCTCGCACCATTGAAAGCGCACAATCCAAAATTGAAGGTTATAATTTCGACATTCGAAAACATGTTTTGGATTATGATGATGTGATGAACAAGCAGCGCGAAGTTGTGTATAAAAAGCGTAAAGAAATTTTAGCAACGGACGATGTGAAAGCTGAAATTATGCAATATGTCGAAGAAGAAATTGAGCGCAACATCTCAGTTCACTGTACTGGCGAAGAATATGCTTGGGATATTGAAATTATTGCAGCGGAATTGCAAAACATCTTTCCATTTTCAGAAAATGATAGAAAAAAACTTGAGCAGATTCGGGATGACAAATCAAAAAATAGTGTTGAAAAAATTTCCTTGATGATGGAATATGTAATGGGCAAGGTAAAGGAAACATATATCCAAAAAGAAACGGAAATTGGAGCGCAGACTTTAAGACAAATTGAAAAGGCAATCATTTTGCAAACCATAGACACACTTTGGATGAATCATCTTGATGAAATTGATTATTTGCGTCAAGGAATTGGACTTCGTGGATATGGACAACGTGACCCATTGATTGAATACAAAAGAGAAGCTTTTCATATGTTTTCTCACCTGATGGAAAATATGCGTTCGACAACCGTGCGAACAATTTTCAAGGTCTCGATGGTTTCAGCTGAGCCTTCAGTCCAAAAAGAAGCTGCACCCAAAAATATTCAATTTCACGGAGCCGAGGATAGTCCTGCTCAATTTAGCAATGAGACTTCAAAAGAACAGGTTGGCAACAATGAAGCTGCTGCAGCGCAAAAACCATTTGTCAAAAAGGACGACGTTGGTAGAAATGATCCTTGCCCCTGTGGAAGCGGAAAGAAATTTAAAAACTGTTGTGGAAAATAGGCATAAAATAAGCTGAGAAATATATAAAAAGCTGCTTTGTATTAACTTGCGAAGGGCTTCTGGATGACGGAACGATTCCAATAAAGGTCGGTCATTCGGTAAAGTCGTTTAAAGTTAATAATTAACTTTACATAAAAATATGCAATTGTTAATGAAAAAATTATCAATTGGCATCTTAGCTTCGATATTTGCACTGACTAGTTTATTTGGAGCATTTGGCGCACAAGCCGCTGACCGTCCTACGATAAATAAGATTAAAGACGTTAAACGCACCTCAGTTGTTTTGCCTGTTATCTTCAAAGACTTAAAGAAAAAGGACGTTGTTTTGCGGGTTAGGGTCAGAAACACAGAAACTGGAAAAGTTGAAATTCGTAAATTTAACGTAGAACTTGGTAAAAAAGGTAGAGAGAACGTTTCAATAACTAACTTAATGCCCGACACCAAATATAAATTTAGTGTAAAGATTCGTAAGGCAACAGTAAAAAACTATTCTGATACTTCAAAGACAAGAAGTGCAACCACGTTGCCTTAAGTCAGAAGTACAACTAGATGCTAATGGATAATAAGAATTAAACGAAAAGATCTGGAAAACCAGCATCTTTTCGTTTTTAATGGATTATTTAACAACTTGATTGTATAATTGTTATATAGATAAAAATGTGAAAATTTAAATAAAAAAGAAGTTACGCATTTCGAAACATTTCTTTTTTGGCCAATTGTTGGCGACAGCAACTCTTTGAGCTTTTGGATATTGAGCATTCATCCAAAAGCGTGCCAAATAAGAAATCGTTGAGAAAATGCGTAAGTCCCATGAAAAAGAAGAAATGAAATATTTATCATTTGAAAAATCAGTAGGATGTGTTGTATATCGAAAAAGCGAGGATAAAACCTTGTTTCTCTTGGTGCAATACCGCAGCTGGCAATGGGATTTTCCAAAAGGGCATATGGAAAATGGCGAAAGCGAAGAGCAAACACTCAGACGTGAGGTTTTTGAGGAAACAAGTATTGATGACCTTGAAATTTTGCCAAATTTTCGTGAGTCCGTGCATTATTTTTATACTGCCAAAGGTAATGAAAAAAAAGAGAGAATTTTGCAAAACAAAGGAATTTATATTTTTAAAAACGCCGTATATTATGCCGCTGAAACGCAAACGGAAAAAGTAAAAATTGATTTTGAAAACAAAGCTTACGCCTGGCTGACATATCAAGAAGTTCTTGAGCGTCTTAGTAATGACGGATCAAAAAAAGTTATCAAAGAAGTCGCTAACAAATTAGGGTTAAAAATGGAAATTGTCTAAAACTTGGCAATTTTCTTTATTTGTTTTATGCTGTCAGTAATATAGTTCTTAAAATCACAAGTATTGGAGGATGATATGTCGAAAAACTGTAAAAAGGGGAAACGTATCGTGACAATTAGCGTCGCAACAAGTTTTGAAGTTGCAAAGTGCAAGAAAATAATAACCGATTGTCTTGAAGAGTTAAGGCTGCCCAATATCGAAATGATATTGAAAGTTGACAATGCCGCAAACGTAAGCGTTATTGGGGAATCTTATACCACGCTAGTGCAGGTTCTTGGCGATAGCCGTAAAGGTGGCTGGAGTGGCAGTGGGATGAAGAAAATATGTGAACAACTCGAAAAAACAGGCTTTAATGTTCAAGGTATAAATTCCGCAGTTTTTTCATTTATTCCTACTCCTTGATGTCTAACAATTTATTGTTTTTATACAATAGGCTCACACTGTGCGCCTATTTTTTATGAAATATTGCCTATTTGAAAAAAATGATATAAAATTAAACCTATGAATATAAAGAAAAAATTACAATTGAAATTTGCTGGGGTAATCGTTTTGGCTGTGGTTGCCGGTCTTGTTGCATATCCACAGGCAGTTTCAAAAATAACACCACTTTATGATGCACTGAATAAGTTTAAATTGAAATTGGGACTTGATTTGCAAGGAGGATTTCATTTGGAATATAAGGCGGATGTTTCAAATATTGATCCATCAAAAGTGGCAGAAGCAATGGAGGGCGCCCAGACTGTCATTGAAAGGCGCGTGAATGCTTTTGGTGTGGGGGAGCCATTGGTGCAAATTGCCAAGAGTGGCGATGAAAACCGTATTATTGTTGAACTCCCTGGTATTAAAGACATTGAAGAAGCTAAGGCTAAAATTAAAGATGCTCCACTTTTGGAGTTTAAAGAAGAAGGTCCTGTTGATCCGCAAGTTCAACAAATGTTCGATCAGATGAACACTCAGGCAAAAGAAAAAGCGCAAAAAATTCTTGATGAGGTTAAAAAGGGTGGGGATTTTGCACAGCTTGCCAAGGATAATAGTGAAGATCCCGGCTCCAAGGATAAGGGAGGAGATTTGGATTTTGTGAAAAAAGGTGCTTTTGTGCCAGAATTTGATAAGATTTTATTCGAAAGCAATTTGAAACCAGGAGAAATTTATCCTGACTTAGTGGAGTCTCAATATGGATGGCATATTATTAAATTTGTTGAGCAGCGTGGCGAAGGAGAGGAAAAAGAAGTTCGTTCTGAGCACATTCTTTTTGCCAAAAAAGATCCTTCTCAATATGAACAGTTCAAATATCAAACAACAGCGCTTACCGGAAAAAATTTAAAAAGTGCAACAGCGCAATATTCAAATGGACAAGGTCTGGGAGAACCGGAAGTTTCTCTTCAATTTGACGAAGAAGGCACAAAGCTTTTCGCAGAACTAACCAAAAAAAATCTAGGAAAAGAAATCGCAATTTTCTTGGATGGACAATTGCAAATAGCGCCAACCGTTCAAGTTGAAATCACAAACGGGCAAGCTGTGATTACGGGAAATTATACATTCAAAGAAGCCAAGGATATTTCTGACAGATTAAATCAAGGTGCTCTGCCAGTTCCTTTGACATTAGTTGGTCAACAAAGCGTTGAAGCAACTCTTGGAGCAGATTCGCTTAGAAGTATTTTGATTGCTGGAGCAATAGGCCTCGGAGCAGTTGTTGTTTTTATGCTCATCTTCTATCGCTTCCTGGGGCTTGTTGCATCATTAGCCTTGCTTATTTATACTGTGCTGATGATAACTATTTTCAAAATGACGGGAATCACCCTGACACTTTCTGGCATTGCAGGATTTGTGCTTTCAATTGGTATGGCGGTTGACGCTAATATTTTGATTTTTGAAAGAACCAAAGAAGAAATACGTGGTGGAAGAACAATTGCAAATTCACTTGAAGAAGGATTCAAGCGTGCTTGGACGTCAATTCGCGACGGCAACATTTCATCTTTGCTGACCGCTGGAATTTTGTATCTTATGGGTACGGGTTTTGTAAAAGGTTTTGCAGCTGCACTTTTTATTGGAGTTGTGGTTTCAATGTTTACTGCTGTGATAATCACCAGAACAATGCTTAAGGTTATCATCAGCGACTGGATCCATAATAGAATGTGGATGGTAGGAGTACGCAAATCTGATATATCAGATTAATTTACAATGATCAATTTACAATTTCCAAATAATTCACAATATTACAATGATCAAACCCAAATTCATTTAAGAAATTAAAGAATTGAAAATTAAATGAAAATTGAGAATTGAAAATTGAAAATTAGTAAAAATTATGTTTAATATTATTGGAAAAGCTAAATACGCATATATTTTCTCAGGGGTACTAACCATCCTTTGTATTTTGAGTTTGGCAGTGTGGGGATTGAAATATGACATTGATTTTACTGGTGGAACGAGAATGGTGGTTAAATTTGCCGAGCAAGTTCCTTCCAAGGAAGATGTTACGGAAACGCTTAAAGATTTAGGTTTGAAAAGTTTGACTTTGCAGGGATTGGAAAATAATTCGATGGTAATTCGTTATGCCTCAGGCGATGACAGCACAAACGACAAAACAAATAGTGATGTTTGGAAAGCGATTAGCGAAAAATATCAAGGCACAACTCAGTCCAGTGTTGATTTTTTCAACTCATCAGTTTCTGGCGAATTAAAATCAAAATCAGTAAATGCCCTAATATTGGCGATTATGGCCATTATGGCATATATTGCTTGGGCTTTTCGCAAAGTGTCTCGTCCGGTTGAGTCTTGGAAATATGGCGCAGGAGCAGTAATCGCATTGGCGCATGACATCTTGATCACAATGGGAGTTTTCTCAGTGCTAGGACATTTTTATGGAATTGAAATCGGCATTCCTTTTATTGCAGCGCTGCTTACAATTCTTGGTTTTTCTGTTCACGACACCATCGTGGTATATGACCGAACGCGAGAAAACTTGCTTAAAAGTTCACAGAAGGTTCCATTTCCAGAAGTGGTCAACCAAAGCTTGAACGAAACACTTGTGCGTTCAATCAACACTTCTCTTACTGTAATCATAACTTTATTGGCAATATATTTGTTTGGTGGAGCATCGATTAAATTTTTTGCGCTGGCTCTTTTGGTTGGAATTACCTTCGGAACGTATTCTTCAGTTTTTATCGCAACAGCACTGTTAGTTACGAGTTATGAATTAACACTTAAATACAAGAAATAAAAACTATGGGTATATTAGATGCTTTCAAAAAGAAATCTGACGACAAGAAAAAGAACGCTAATCCTTTGGATCCTGAAAATATGGGATTTATGCAGAGGATGGCGATGAAAAAATTGGAAAAAATGAGTCCCGAAGAAAGAGAGAAGTTGATGAAAAAAGTGATGACACCAGACAATATTCAAAAAAACAAAGCTGACATTTTGAAAACTCTTGAACAAATGAAAAAATCCGGTCAAATGAACGACCATCAAATTTTCGAAGCCAAAAAAAGATTAGGACTTTTATAAAAATATTTTTCTGCAAATTTAAAAGCCGTCCCGATTTTTTATCGGGGCGGCTTTTTTTGGCTTTTTTAATAAAATCAACTGACTTGTTTTTTATTTTTATACATCTCGTCGTCAGCTTCTTTAATTATTTCCTCAAGAGTTATGCTGCTGCCTTTGAAAAGTCTTTTGGTTGAGAATCCAACAGCTGCTGTCATCTTGATTGTTACCCCTTCAATCTCCAGCGACCATGTTTCCATATCTTTCAAAATTCTTTCAACTAGAGTTGTGACAGCATCATAATTAGGATCACTGCCTATTATGACAACCTCATCTCCACCTAACCTCACGCAGAGATCAGTGTCTCGTACCACATCCAATAATCGTCTTGCAAAATATTTAAGCAATCGATCACCCTCGTGATGTCCAAACCTGTCGTTGATAGGTTTGAATTTATTAAGGTCTAGCATAACAGCCCAAACGCACCATTCATGACGACGTGCTTCAGCTATAATGCGTGATTTGTTTTCTTCCAAAAAATGTCTGCTGTGAAGCCCTGTCAATGTGTCATAATTGCTTATATTACGTAGCTTCTCTTTGCCTTGTAATGCTATCGTAAGAAGATACGATGTTATGAGTAGTACTGTAACAGAAACACTAAACATAATACGTTCAGCGATTGTCTCTGATAGCTTTATTTGCACAAATTGATGCACTTGTTCAAATATTTTAGAGAGCGATATTGCACAAATAACTGCTATTATGCACTTTGATAAAAATTTTTTACTTAGCCACCAGCGGTTAATTTTTCGAATCAGAGATATTATCATGGCACTTCTCCTTTTTTGGTATGTATATGAAATTGTGAAAGATCTGACTTGGTACTGCTGCAGGAAACAATTTTCCCACAATATATTATTATACACCTTTTTGGATATTAAGTCAATGGCTCGTCAAATTGACCTTTTGTGGAGCCAAGATTGGGTGTTGCAAAAAGTATTGTAAATTGGTATTATAAGTCTATATTTAGCAATGAAAAATTCAACATTATTCACCCTGTTAAATAATTTTAAATTTTCTTAAAAAATTTAAAATTAAGATTTGGGCTCTTGAATTAAATAATGTTGTGGATAAAATTAAAAAAATTAACTTTAATAGATGGGTTTTCTTTTTTAAAAGCCCAAATCTTATTTAACAGGGTAAATGGAAAAACAACAAGAAAAATTGATTGAGGAGATTTTAACACGAGGAGTCAATGAAATTATCGATCGCGAAAATCTCAAAAAGAGACTTCTTGGTGGCGAGAAGCTGCGTATTAAATTTGGAACTGATCCGACTAGCCCTAATATTCACTTGGGTCGAGCTGTGCCGCTTTTGAAATTGAGAGACTTGCAAGAATTGGGGCACCAGATTGTTTTTCTGATCGGCGATTTCACAGGTGTGATTGGAGACACTTCCGACAAAGAAAGCGAACGTCCAATGCTAGAGAGAGAAGTGGTTGAGAAAAATTTGGAAACATATTTTGAGCAAGCAGGAAAAATTTTGGATATGAGCAAGGTTGAAGTTGTTAAAAATTCTGATTGGTTGGGAAAGCTTACATATAACGAAATTTCTGAGCAAGCTGATATTTTTTCTTTAGCTGAATTTATTGCACGTGATAATATCAAAAAAAGATTGGAAAGGGGAACGCGAATTTCACTGCGCGAACTTTTGTATCCATTGATGCAAGGTTATGACAGTGTCGTTTTGAAAGCTGATTTGGAACTTGGTGGAACTGATCAACGTTTCAATCTTTTGGCTGGACGTGAAATGCAAAAAAAATACAAACAAAAGCCTCAGGATGTGTTGATGACAGATTTGATTGAAGGCACAGATGGTCGCAAAATGAGTTCTTCTTGGGGAAACACAATCAATTTGACTGATGATGCTAATTTGATGTTTGGAAAAGTGATGAGCATGGGCGACGAACTTATTGGAAAATATTTTGTGCATTGCACGCGCATTCCAATGGAAGATATTTCCCAAATTGAAAAAGAAATGCAAGAAGAAATATTGAATCCTCGCGACGCAAAACTTCGTTTGGCTGGAGAAATTGTAAAAATTTATCACGGAGAAGAATTGGCAAGAAGTGCAAGAGAATATTTTATTAACACATTTTCCAAAAAAGAAATCCCAACTGATATTGCCGAGTTTGAAGTTTCTGAAGAAATGAAATTATCAGAACTTGTTGTGAAATCAGAAAATGCTTCCAGTATGGGAGATGCTCGTCGCAAAATTGAACAAGGCGGTGTGTCAGTTGATGATGAGAAACTGCTTGACCCTCAAATGCTTGTCACAAAAGAATTTGATGGTAAGGTTTTGAAAATAGGAAAATTGGGCTTTGTAAAAATAATTATTCACCCTGTTAAATAATTTTGCCTAAGCAAAATTTAAACAAGGTTTAATTTAACAGGGTAAAAGAAATAATATGCTCGAAGAAAAAATTGAAAAAATTAAAGAAGATGCTTTGGCTGAAATTGCAGCAGTGGAATCTTTGGCTGAGCTTAATGACTTGAGAATCAAATTCTTAGGAAGAAAAAGTGAATTTACAAACATTCTCAAGAGTCTTAAAGATTTGACCGAGCAGGAGCGAAAGATTGTGGGACAAATTGCAAATGCAACAAAAATTGAAGTTGAAAGCGTTCTTGCTGCAAAAGAAAAAGAGCTTAAGGAAAAAAGTTTTGATTTTGCAGCCGAAAAGATCGATGTGACAATGCCAGCCAAAAAATTGCAGCGAGGTCATCTTCATCCACTTACAAAAATTCAAAATGAATTGGAAGACATCTTTACTTCGATGGGTTTTGAAATTGCCGATGGCCCAGAGGTTGAAACGGAATTTTATAATTTCGATGCTCTTAATATTCCCAAGAATCATCCAGCGCGCGACAAGTGGGATACTTTTTGGCTCAAAAATAACAAACAACAGACAACTGACGACCTGCCTACCGGACAGGCAGGTAAACAACAAGAAAGGATTTTATTGAGAACACATACATCGCCAGTGCAAATTAGATTTATGCAGACACACACACCTCCATTTCGTATTATTGCACCAGGAAAATGTTTTCGTAATGAGGCAACTGATGCCACTCATGAACACTCCTTTTATCAATTCGAAGCTTTGATGGTTGGGGATGATGTAAATGTGGGAAATTTTAAATTTATTGCTCAAGAATTTTTCTCTAAATTTTTTAAAAAAGAAATTAACGTGAGATTACGTCCAAGTTATTTTCCTTTTACTGAACCTAGTTTTGAGTTTGATATTAGTTGTACAGTTTGTGGTGGAGAAGGTTGCCCATCTTGTAAGGGCGGTGGGTGGTTGGAGGTTGGCGGAGCTGGCATGGTAAATCAAGCTGTATTTGAGGCGGCTGGTTATCCAAGGGGTAAATATCAGGGATTTGCTTGGGGATTTGGACTGGAAAGACTTTTAATGATGCGTAACAAGATTAATGATATTAGACTTTTTCATAGTGGCGATAAAAGGTTTACAGATCAATTCTAAGAAAATACAAATTTTTACAAATCTAAAAAGAATTAATACGAATCAAGAATTATCTTATGAAATATAGTTACAATTGGCTTAAAGAAATTTCAGCAACCGAAAAAAGTCCAAAAGAATTGGCACAGCTTTTGATGCTGCATGCTTTTGAAGTTGAGGGTATCGAGGAAAATGAAAATAAGCTTGATGGTGTTGTTGTTGGAGAAATTTTGGAAATATCAAAGCATCCAAATGCGGATAAGTTGCAATTGGTAAAAGTGAATATTGGCAAGGAAATTTTGAATATTGTTTGCGGTGCTAATAATATCTCAGTAGGAGACAAGGTTCCTGTTGCAACTGTTGGAAGTATTTTGCCTGGAAATTTCAAAATTAAGGAAAGTGAAATTAGGGGAGAAAAATCTTATGGTATGCTTTGCGCTGAAGATGAACTTGGGTTGGGAACTAGTCATGCCGGAATTTTGCTTTTGGAAAAAGAAAGCGAGATAGGTCAACCAATAAGTACTGTTTTTGATTTGGATGATGCTATAATTGAAATTGATATATTAGCTAATCGTGCTCACGATGCTCTTTCTCATGTAGGAATGGGGCGAGAGATTGCTGCACTGGAAGGAAATTCTATCGATTATGATTATGATGGATTAGTATTATCAAGAAAAAAAACAGATAAGCTTTCTGTGAAAATCGAGGATAAAACTATCTGTACTCGTTATATTGGAGCTGTGTTGGAGGATATTAAAGTTTGTGATTCTCCGCAATGGCTAAAAAGTCGTCTGCAGTGCTGCGGCATTCGTCCAATAAATAACATAGTGGATGCAACAAATTATGTAATGTTAGAAATTGGACAACCCCTCCATGCGTTTGATTTTGATAAAATTTCTAATGGTAAGAAAGCTGAAATTATTATACGCAAAGCTAAAAAAGATGAGGAAATAATAATTTTAGATGGTACAACAAAAAAACTTTCCAATGACGATATTGTGATTGCTAATCCTAAAAATGCCTTAGCTTTGGCGGGAATTATGGGTGGACTTGATACTGGAGTAAGCGATCAAACCAAAAATATTGTTTTGGAGGCCGCAACCTTTGATCCGGCTAGTATTCGTAAGACAAGAATGAATTTGGGAATTTCATCTGATGCAGCGCTTCGCTTCGAAAAGGATATTGACCCAAATATTGCTGAAAAAGCTATGGTTAGGGTTATTGAGATATTAGAGCATATTGCCGAGGCTAAATTTGTTGGTTCTTGTGATGAATATGCAAGCAAGAAAAATACTTGGGAAATAAAATTGGATCTTGCTTATCTTGATAAATTATTAGGCACAAAAGTTCCATTCGGGGAAAGCAAAAAAATATTATCGCTTTTGGGTATTAAAGTTTCTGGCTCTGGCAACGTTATAAAGGCTCAAATTCCAACATTCAGGCTGGATCTTGCGACGCAGGAGGATTTGATTGAAGAGATCGGAAGAATTTATGGATACGAAAAAATATTGCCGCAAGCTCCCTTGGTATCAGCTAAAGCTGCTCCAATTAATGAAAAAAGAGTTTTTACGCGAGCAATGAAGAATATTTTAGTAGGACTTGGTTTTTCTGAAATTTACAATTATTCTTTTTATTCGCAAAAAGATGCAGCTGCTGCTGAAATCGGAACTATTAATCATTTGGAGCTGGAAGCGCCGATGAATCCCGAGCAAACCCTTTTGCGCCAAAGTTTAATTCCCAATATCCTCAAAAATGTTAAAGAGAATCTTAAAAATTTCAAAGAACTTCATATTTTTGAAATAGGGCATATTTATTTGCCAACTGAGAAAGTTCTTCCGACTGAAAAAGAAATATTGGTTGGAGCAATGGTGGTTGAAAAGAAAAGCTCAAAAAGCGATAAGCAAGATTTAAGATACCAATCAAGTTTTTTTGACGCTAAGGCTGTGATCGATAAAATGCTTTCCCAACTTGGAATTATTGATCATTATTATGATGTTCATCAAAATAATCCAGTGGAATCTTCTAAGAAAATTTGGCATCAAACTCGCAGTGGAGAAATTAAAATCACCGGCAGCGGAATTACTATTGGTTATATAGGAGAGATAAGTCCATTTGTGTTGGAGCGTTTTGATGTTAATGCTAGAGTTGTTGCTTTTGAATTTGATATGGAGAAAGTTCGAGAGATTTCTGAGGCCGAAAGGGAATACACGCCAATTCGAAAACATCCAATTGTGACTAGGGATATTTCCTTGCTTGCACAAAAAGATGTGCGCATCGATGAAATTCTTATGGTTATTCAGTCAGCTGGCAAGGACTTTGTGCAAGACGTTGATCTTTTTGATGCAATTGATTTTGCGGATGACACTTCGAGCTTTGCTTTTCATATAATTTTGGGAGCGCAAGAGCGGACATTGACTGGAAAAGAAATTGATGATGTTATGTTGTCCATTACAAATAAGCTGGAAAAGGATTTGAATGTCAAAATGCGGAGATAGTGCAAAAAAGAATTAAATTTAGTGTCAAATCAAGGAGTCTTTGCCAGACTCCTTGATTTTTTTGTGCCCTATTGACCCCGCACTAACTTGGCACTTTTAATAAATCATCGATTATTACTGGCTATTTTCAAATATCAGCAAAACCACCTGCGAAGGCATTTTTGTGTGTTTGCGCCTTTGGCACAGTGCAAAGTTAGTGCGGGGTTGACAAAATTTTAATATGTGTTAATATAATTTGAAATCTAATATATTCAAATTTAGTCGTAAAGTTCACCCTGTTAAATAATTTTAAGATCCTTAAAGAGCTTAAAATTAAGATTTGAAAAGACGGGAGAATTTACGTGCTAAATATTTAAATTTTATCAAAAGTAAGTTGTCTTCCCGATAATGGGGGTTCAAATCTTATTTAACAGGGTAAATGGAAAAAGCAATTGTTGAAAATAAAGGGGTAGAAATTAAGACAGGATTTTTTTCAGACGCACTCAGGGAGATTGTGGCTGATTTTTCTGAGCGTTCTCAGGAGATAATCTTCAGTCGCTGGGGTGTTTTCAATTCTCACTCAATGACCTTAGAGGAAATTGGAAAAAAATATAGCATAACTCGTGAAAGAGTTAGGCAAGTTATTCGCGAAGTGTTAAAAAAGGTTAAAGAAAAAAAGAACGACACTTTGTTTTTGCAAATACAAGAAAAAGTTATGTTGGCACTTGCCAGCAATGGTGGTATAATGGGGGAGAAGGAGCTCTTGTTTGCACTTGGAAAAGGACAAAAAAGCGAAGAGTCTTCAGTTTCTTTTTTCTTGGAATGTTTCGATAACATTGCAAACAATGAAATCAAAGGAGAATTGGCTTTTTCATATTCATTGCCAGATTTTGATATTGAAAAATGGCGAGCAGTTAAAAATGCTGCAGTTGCAATTTTAAAAACACAAAAAAGACCTCTTTCAGCTGAAGAATTGCTTGCGCTGATGAAAAATGAATTGTCATCATTTGATTTGACCAAGGAAATGTTCACGCATTATTTGGAAGTTTCTGATGAGATCAAGCAAAACACTTTTTCAAAATGGGGGCTTGCAAAATGGAAAGAAATTTCACCTAAAGGTACACGAGAAAAAGCTTATTTGGTTTTGAAAGAGGCATCTCGTCCACTTCATTTTCGAGATATTGCAAAAAAGATTGATCAATATCATTTAAACAGAAAGAAAACGCATGCTCAGACCGTGCATAATGAATTGATCAAAGATAAGAATTTTGTTTTGGTTGGAAGGGGGATTTATGCTTTGGTTGAATGGGGATATAAAAGTGGAACAGTGAAAGATGTGATTGAAGAAATCTTGAAGAAAAAAGATGGAGCACTTAGCAGAGAAGAAATTCTTGCCAAGGTTTTGGAAATAAGACATGTGAAAAAATCAACTATTGTGATAAACTTAAATAACTATTTCGCCAAATCAAAAAGCGGAACATATTCAATCAAAAAATAGGTTGTCTTGAGCTATAAAAGAAAAAGAAAAAATACCCCAGTTAAATAGTCGCTAAGGCGAATTTAACGGGGCAAGAAAAAATAATGGACATTATTTCATCTTCAATAATTGGAATAGGTGCAGATATAAAGGCGGCGTCGCAAGTGATGAGCTATGTATGGTTCATTATTTTGCCGCCGCTTTTATTTTTTACTTTTAAAATCTATTGGCTCAGGCACGTGCAGGATATATTCTGGGCTTCAGCCGATTGGGTGATTTTGGAACTCATTCCGCCAAGAAATATTGAAAAAAGTCCTAAACCAATGGAAGCACTTTTTGCTGGTTTTGCTGGAGTGGAAAAATCTTTTAACACATATGAACAATACGTTGATGGAGCATTCACGGACTATATGAGTTTAGAATTAGTAAGTGATGCAGGAATGGTTCATTTTTATATCAGAACAATGAAAAAATATCGGCATATTGTGGAATCACATCTTTATGCTCAATATCCAGATGTGGAAATTCTTGAAGTTCCTGATTATGTTGATGATATTCCTAAAATAATTCCTAATAATCAATGGGATCTTTGGGGTGCTGATTTTATGTATACTCGTCCTAATGCATATCCAATTAGAACGTATAAGATGTTTGAAGAAGATATTACAGGCACGATGATTGATCCGTTATCAAGTTTACTTGAAGTTATGGGAAAATTAGGTCCGGGGTTAAAAATTTGGTTTCAAATTATTATAAAACCAACTTCGCCAGCTTGGGCAGCGAAAGAAGGCGCTAAGGTAACGGAAAAACTAAAGGGAAGAGATAAAAAAACAGAATCAATACTAGAGAGGTTTTGGCGGGATATCGTGGATGTTTTTAGCAATCTGTTTAAAGCTACTTATTCCCCAGTTGAATTTCCGGCAGAAAAGAAAAAAGAAGAATCACCACTCGATACTCGTCTTTCTCCAGGTGAACGTGACGTGCTTAAGGCTATTGAAGACAATCTTGGAAAATTGCAATTTTATACAAAAATGCGATTCATTCTTTTGGGTAGACGTGAAAGTATGGACAAAACATTTGTTTCTTCATTTACTGGAGGGTTGAAACAATTTGGCGATGATAATATGAATGGTTTTAAGCCAGATAATATTTCAAAAACTAAAGCGGATTATTGGACAAGAAAAACACGCTTAGCTTACAAACAACGAAAACTTTTACGAAGATATAGAAATAGGAGTATGGACGGAGTTCCTGAGGCAGAAATGGTTATGAGTAGTGAAGAGCTTGCGACGGTTTTCCATTTGCCAGATATGAATGTTATGGCACCATCGCTTTCTCGAGTGGAAGCCAAGCGTGGTGGCGCCCCTTCCAACTTACCAATAGAATAAATTTTGGCAGAAGTCTAAAGTCTAAATACTAATTACTAAATCAAATACAAAGTAAAAAGTATAAATGGTCTGCATTTTAATTTAAACTTTAGAATTTAGAATTGAATTAGACTTTAAAAATTAGCCTTTAGAATTTTTTATATATATGGCTCAAAAAAACGAAATTGCATTTTTTGCAAAAACGAACTTTAGAAATCAAGAGAGAGTTTTCGGAATAAAAACCGATGACCGAACTCGACATATGTATATCATCGGAAAAACTGGTATGGGTAAAACAAACCTGCTGGAGAATTTGGTGGTGCAAGATATTCGCAATGGTCACGGAATTTGCTATATTGATCCGCACGGAGACACTGCTGAGAAACTTTTGAAAGCTGTTCCTGCAAATCGTATCAATGATGTTATATATTTAAATCCAGCTGATCAGAATTATCCACTGGCTTTTAATGTTATGGAATCAGTTGATCCTGATTACAGACATTTGGTAGCTTCTGGCCTTATTGGTGTTTTCAAAAAGATTTGGGCTGATTCTTGGGGACCTCGATTGGAATATATTTTGCGTAACGCAATTTTGGCACTTTTGGAATATCCCGGGAGCACGCTGCTTGGAGTGACAAGGATTTTGGTAGACAAAAAATATCGCGAGCGTGTGGTGGAGAAAGTTACGGATCCTGTGATCAGGCAATTTTGGGTAGATGAATTTCCAAAATGGAGTGACAAGGTTTTGCAAGAAGTTGTGTCTCCGATCCAAAACAAGGTTGGACAATTTTTGTCCAGCTCACTCATTAGAAATATTGTTGGTCAAACTCAGTCTTCTTTTGATATTCGCGATGCAATGGATACTCAAAAGATTTTGATTATAAATCTTTCAAAAGGACGAATCGGAGAAGATAATGGTGCGCTGCTCGGAGCTATGATGATTACCAAGATTCAGTTGGCAGCAATGGGACGCGTGGACATTCCAGAAGATCAGCGCAAAGATTTTTATTTGTATGTTGATGAATTTCAAAACTTTGCAACAGAATCTTTTGCCAACATTTTGTCTGAGGCTCGAAAATATCGTCTCAATCTTATTTTGGCAAATCAATATATAACTCAGATTGATGAAAAAGTTCGCGATGCTATTTTTGGAAATGCTGGCACAATCATTTCTTTTCGTGTTGGCGCAATGGATGCTGAATTTTTGGAAAAAGAATTTATGCCTGTGTTTGTGCAAAATGATATTGTGAATTTGCCAAAATATAACATTTATCTGAAATTGATGATTGATGGAATTGCAGGCGATGCTTTTTCTGCTCAAGTGCTGCCGCCTGTGTATATTGAAGACACTGCTGAAAATGAGGAAAAAATTATTGCCAACTCACGTGAGCGTTATGCTTCTAGCAAAGAAGAAGTTGAAGATAAGATTTCTCGTTGGGCTGGTGTTATGCCCGCTGCTGGTTTTCAAACAGTCAACAAGCCGCCAACAGGTCAAATTATTCAAAATCCAAATAATGTTCAATACAAAGCTCCGCAGCCTCAGACTGCGCAAAGCGCTCATCAAAATTTTGCTCCTAAAATACAGCAAACCATACAAAAACCTCAAATACAGCAACCTGGCGCAGCTGAGCAAAAAAATGAGCCGCAGGCCCCTATAAGCGCTGCAGAGCCCCTTGGTGCCTCACAACCTCAAAAAGTGATCCAGACACAGGTGACAACTGAAAAAGCACCTATAAATCAAGATGATCTCGGGGAATATAATCAACCACAGCCTCAGATTAGCCAAATTCAGCAAGGGGAGGAAAATCCTGATTATTACGTCAAGCCAGTCGATGACAGGCCAAAATTTGATGCAATTTGTGATATGTGCGGAGACAATATCCAAATTCCTTTTCAGCCAGATGGAAAAAGGCCGACCTTTTGCAAGGATTGTCTGAAAGAATATCAGCGGATGACTGCTAAGGAAAAACTTAATCAAGAGAAAAAAATGCAAAGACAGCAGGAGGAAAATGCTGAGCTTGCTCCTCCAGTAGAGCAATCAATAAGGCAACCGGTTAAAAATGCAGTCAAAACTTTTCCACCAAAAAATCAAAATGTTCAAGGCATTCCTGCAACTGAAAAAAGAGTTGAACACAAGGCCTATGTCTCGAAAGATCATCCAATGTCGCTTTCTCAAATGCAACACATTGCTCCCAAAAAGTTCAAACCTCAGCGTCAGCGTCCGCAAGTGAATTTGGATGAAGTACGCAAAATGATTGATGCGAGCAAACAATAAAGATTCAAACAAAAAACATTAAAACATACAAAAGTATGTTTTTTTGTTTGTGACACTTGAACAAAAGATGCAAACACGTTAAGCTTATTTTATGAAACAAAAAACAGCACTCGACATCTTGAAGCTTGGACACAATGTTTTTTTGACGGGGCCTGCTGGCAGCGGCAAGACATTTTTGCTAAAGCAATATATTGAATATCTCAAGAAAAATAATATTGGCGTGGCAGTCACGGCAAGCACTGGAATTGCAGCAACGCATATGAACGGCCAAACGATTCATTCTTGGTCTGGAATGGGAATCAGTGATACTTTCACCGAAGAAGATTATGCGAGACTCAAGAAAAGAAGTTATCACAAACAAAAATTTAAAAATGTCAGCGTGCTCATCATTGATGAAATTTCAATGCTGCATTCTCATCAGCTTGATATTGTTAATGCAATTTGCAAAAAATTTAAAGAGCCATTTTCACCGTTTGGTGGTTTGCAAGTTATTTTGTGCGGAGATTTTTTTCAATTACCACCAGTGACAGGTTTTGGACAAGAAGCGCGCTTTGTTATTGAATCGGAGGCTTGGGAGGAAATGAATCCCAAAATATGTTATCTGGAAGAACAGCACAGACAAGAAGACAGACAAATGCTCAAGATTTTAAATGATATTAGAAAAAGATCCTGCAGCCAAAAAACTCTTGATTTGATTTTATCGCGTCAAAACAAAAGTATTAAAAGTGACATCACGCCAACTCGACTTTATACTCACAATGCTAACGTGGATGCTATTAACAGTTTGGAACTTAAAAAAATAAAAGAAGAAGCGCGGATATTTGAAATGACAAGCAAGGGAAATGAATTTGTTGCTGCTGCCGCCAAGAAAGGTTGCCTTGCTCCAGAAACATTGTTTCTCAAGAAAAATGCGGTGGTAATGTTTGTGAAAAATAATTTTGAAAAAGGATATGTTAATGGAACATTGGGAAAAGTAATAGGCTTTGACGCAATTGGAATGCCGATTGTGAAAACAGTTTCTGGCAAAACAATTGTTGCAAATCCAGAAAAATGGTCAATTGAACAAGATGACGATGAGCTGGCATCAATTTCTCAGGTTCCTTTGCGATTGGCTTGGGCGATTACCATTCACAAGAGTCAGGGAATGACCTTGGACGCTGTGGAAATGGACCTTGGCAAATCGTTTGAATATGGAATGGGATACGTTGCACTTTCTCGCGTGAGAACATTGGATGGAATCAAATTGCTGGGAATTAATGATATGGCCTTGGAAGTTAATCCAAAAGTATATGAATTCGATAAAATTCTCGAGGAGTTGTCGCATAATAATGTTGCTGAAATTGCTAAAATGAAAATTTTGAAAAAACGAGAATTGCAGGAAAACTTCTTGGAAAGATGTGAAAAATAGGGTCATACTCAAATTATGGTTCAAAAAATAGGAAGCTTGTTTTTTGTTTTGCCTGATTCCTTTCTCGGCACGCTTCGCAATCGAAGAACTATGATTGCTCGCTAAGAGTTCGCTGTCGCTCTCTGTTGCCTCAAAAGAAAACAGGCAAAACAAAAATAATTCAATACCATAATTTGAATATGACCCTATTTTTGTTTACAATGAGGAAAAATGGTGTTATTATGTGGAGTATATGACAAAAGAAAGCAAGAAAAAGCGGGTGATTGTGGGGATGAGCGCTGGGGTGGATTCTTCGGTGGCGGCCGCACTTCTGAAAGAGCAAGGCTATGACGTCGTGGGCGTTTTTTTGCATTTCTGGAAAGAACCAGGACAAGATGAACTCAGAGAAAACAAATGTTGCAGTGTTGAATCTCAGCAAGATGCCCGAAAAGTGGCGCAAATTTTGGACATTCCACTTTATACTGCCAATGCCGCTCAAGAATTCAAAAAAGAAGTTGTGGATTATTTTCTTTCTGAAATAAAAGCGGGACGCACACCGAATCCTTGCGTGGTTTGCAATGAAAGAATCAAATTCAATTTTTTGTTTAAAAAGATGTTAGAGATGGACGCTGATTTTGTGGCAACTGGACATTATGCTGAAGTGAAAAAAATAAATGGAAAATTTCATCTCTATACTTCAAGTGATGAAGAAAAAGATCAGACATATTTTCTTTATTCGTTAAAGCAAGAGCAATTGGCAAAAATTTTGTTTCCCGTGGGAACATATAAAAAACCTGCCATAAGAAAAATTGCCCAAAATTTAAATTTGCCAGTTTTTGACAAAGAAGATTCACAAGGCCTTTGTTTTACACCGGAAAAAACTCCAACCAAATTTATTAAACGCAATCTGAAACTTTCTTCTGGAGATATTATTACTACCGAGGGTAAGAAAATTGGTGAGCATGGTGGATTGGAGACGTATACGATTGGCCAACGCAAGGGAATTAATATTGGTGGTAATGGCCCATATTTTGTGGTGGAGCGTGATTTTAAAAACAATCAACTCATTGTTACTAATAATGAAGAAGATGAAAAGATTTTCAAAAAAACAATGACAGTTGAACTCAAAAACTGGATTGCAGATGAGCCAAAATTACCATTGGAAATAAATGTAAAGATCAGATATCGTCATCCCTTGGTGCGTGGTATAATAAACCTGTCGCTCACGAGCGACGGGTCAAGTAAAAAAGAAAAAAAGCTTTACGTTGTGGAGTTTTTGGAAAAACAAAAGGCAGTGACTCCAGGGCAAAGCGCAGTGTTTTATGCGGATGACAATGAGGTGTTGGGTGGAGGAATAATTATTTAAGTCTAATTCTTAAAGACCAAAGTCTAAATCAAGTTTAAATTTCAAATTATAAATTAGCCTTTAGATTTGAATTAGTCTTTAGAATTTAGCCTTTAGAATTTATTTAAAATATTATGCAAATGGATCCGGAATTGTTGGCGCAGAGAAAAAAGTTGCAGATGGCGATAATGCTCAAAGATTCTGACATAAAAAGAAGTGAGCGTGCTATGCTTGAAGTTGATGTTGTTTTGCGCGAACTTAAACACAAACAGTCGCAACTTCAAACTGAAACTCTTCTCAAGGAAAATCAACTGAAAAAATTGACTGCTGATCATCAGCAAATGCAGCTTGAAATTATTAAACTTAAACATCAAATGAATAACTTGGGGAGACAATAGAAAGTAATTAATAATTAGTAAAAAATATGTACGTAGATTTGAAAAAATTTATATTGGGTATTGCCGAGCAAAAAGAAATTAAATTGCACAGCTTTACAATCAATGCGATTGATGATGCTGTGAGGGCAGCGAAAAATCAAAAGGATGTTGCCGTTGATGATATTATGGAAATGCTTAAGAAAAAAGATGAATTAAAGAAAGGATTTGGTAGTAATGATTGGAATGCTATTGAGCATCAAGTTGAAAAAATGTTGAAATAAATTATCGTTAAAAACTAATTTAACTTAAGGCTCAAAGCTGTGCAGGTATATGCCTAAAAAGCTAAGAAGCTAAAGCCCAATAAGCTACCTTTATGACAGCAAACGAACTTAGAAAAAAATATCTTGATTTTTTTGAAAGCAAGGGACATACAATCATTCCTTCGGCTTCTTTGGTTCCGCGTGAAACTGATGGCTCAACGCTTTTTACGACTGCCGGTATGCATCCCTTGGTGCCATATCTTTTAGGCGAACAGCATCCAGGAGGTAATCGTGTTGCTAATGTGCAAAAATGCGTACGCACGGGTGATATTGATGATGTTGGTGATAATCGCCATCTGACTTTTTTTGAGATGATGGGAAATTGGAGTTTTGGCGACTATTTTAAAAAAGAGGCAATCCAGTGGAGCTTTGAATTTTTGACTAATCAAAAATGGTTGGGACTTGATAAAAACAGATTGTATGTGACGGTTTTTAAGGGTGAAAATGGTATTCCGCGAGATGAGGAAGCGATTGCAACTTGGCAAAAAGTTTTTTCAGATGCCGGGATGGATGTTGAAGTTGCAGGCGAAGATGAAATGATAAAAAATAATGTGCGCATCATTCCACTTGGAACGGATGATAATTTTTGGATTGCGGGCGCAACTGGTCCGTGCGGAGGCGACACTGAAATGTTTTATGATATGCGTCCCGAGGAAGGAAAACTCGAAGGAAAATTTGGAGATCTGGTGGATAGTTTTAGAATTATGGAAATTTGGAATAATGTTTTTATGGAGTTTAACAAAACGGCAGAAGGAAAATATGAAAAACTTGCCAAGCCAAATGTTGACACCGGAATGGGAGTTGAGCGGACGTTAACTGTGCTTGATGGGGGATATACAGTTTTTGAAACTGAATTGTTCAAACCTCTTTTTGAAAAAATTACTGAAATTTCAGGATGTGGTTATCAAGACAGTGAGGAAACAAAAAAAGCTTTTCGAATTATTGCTGATCACATCCGTGCTAGCGTTTTTATGATTGCTGATGGTGTGACTCCTCTTAACACTGGAGCTGGTTATGTTTTGCGACGACTTATTCGTCGCGCAGTGCGCTACGGAAAACTTATTGGAATTGAAAAAGATTTCACGGTTAGCGTGGCTGAAATTGTCATTCAAAATTTTGGAGATTTTTATCCAGAACTTAAAAAACAAAGAGAAATTATTTTTGCTGAATTAAAAAAAGAGGAAGATAAATTTAGAAAGACCTTGGAGAAGGGATTGGCTATACTAAATAAATTATATCCTATAGGCGTTAAGCAATTGGAAAATTTAGAATATTCTCCTGTGATTGGTAAAGATGTTGATCCTGAAAAGGTTTTTGATTTGTATCAAACCTATGGATTTCCCTTTGAAATAATTCAAGAAGAATTAAAGAAAAGAGGATTTAGGGCTGGCGAAGAAGAATTTGAGCGTAGAATGAAAAAACATCAAGATCTTTCGCGCACGGCTTCGGCTGGGATGTTTAAGGGGGGATTGCAGGATTCTGGGGAAGACACGAGAAAATTGCACACCGCGGCGCATCTTCTTTTGGCTGCACTAAGGCAAATTTTGGGCAATCACGTGTTTCAAAAAGGTTCCAATATCACGCCAGAGCGACTACGGCTTGATTTCTCGCACGGCGAAAAGGTAGCGCCTGAGCAACTCATATTGATAGAAAACCTCGTGAACAGGGCAATAGATGCCAAATTGGACGTTTTGAGTGAGGAAATGACCTTGGAGCAAGCTAAAAAAATTGATGCTATGGGTGTTTTTGAATCCAAATATGGCGAAAAAGTCACAGTATATTCCATTATTAATGACGCTGGAGAAGTGGTTAGCCGTGAGATTTGCGGAGGACCACACGCCAAAAATACTGGAGAACTGGGTAATTTCAAAATTCAAAAAGAAGAAGCATCATCAAGTGGCGTAAGGAGGATTAAGGCAGTATTGACATAGTTTACCTTTTACGTTATACTGATTTAGTAACTAAATGGCTTAAATTATACATAAAAAAATGTTAGCAATTATCAAAACAGGTGGAAAGCAATACAAGGTGGCTGTTGGGGACAAGATCAAGATTGAAAAGCTTGAAGGAGAAGCTGGCGCAGTTATTACTTTTGACGAAGTGCTTTTTATTGGAGATGAAAAAGATGCAAAAATCGGAACCCCATTCATCGAAGGTGCAAAAGTTGAAGGAACCTTGGTTGAGCAAGGACGTCATAAGAAAGTTTGGGGCATCAAGCACAAACCAAAGAAAAGATACAAAGTTAAATTTGGTCACAAACAACTTTTCACTGAAGTAGAAATCACTAAAATAGCGTAGTCATATAACATATAGCATATAGCATGTAACAAAAATACACGCTTTGAATATGAAAAAGCCCCGCGGAGTCCGTGGGGCTTTTTTAGTGATGATTTTATTTTTCTGGTGCTGCTGCACCGGTCATACCTGTTTCAAGAACGATCGTACCATCCTGTTTCGTAACTATAGTCTCAAAATAGTACATCCCACGCTTTTTTTTGATTAGCCTTACTTTGGCAATTAAGAAGTCGTCATAAACTGTTTGAAATCTGCCAAATTCTGGAGGTTGATCCTTAAATCTCAAAATAATTGGAAGTCCTTTGATTTCAGGACTAGCTGTTTTTACGAGTAAGGCTGCTGTTTGAGCGGCAAATTCAATTAACATTACACCAGGGAAACAGCCAAAATGGTGTTCAATGAAGAAGCTGTTTCTGTAAAGGCTGGGGAAAAATCCACCTAACATTTTTCGCAGAAATTTGCGCGCGAATGTTTCTTTTTCAATAATCATTTCTCCTTCACCAAACAATGTTTCATCTTTTTCATACCATATGAAACGCTCTGGTAATAACATTGGTCCAGTGTGAGGAAGCATCTTTGCGATTTGCTTTCTGTTTAATACTCCCATAGTGTATCTCCCTTTTTGAGTGTAGTTGCTTTATTATTAAAAGAATAATGAAGGTTAACTGGGGTGGATATTTAGGAAATGTATTTGATCCATCCATCTTTCTCTTCTCCGTGGACTGTTACATCCGCAATCATTATTAACGGGAGACCTTTTTTATGCTGAAAAAATTGACAAAAGTGAAAACGTACTTCGTTTCCAATATCTTCAGGAATTTCTGTAATAATTTTTTCTGTATCAAACTGTTCATTTACGGGAAAGTTTGTGTGAAAAATTTTCTCCAACTCATTTATAACAAAAGCTTTTATGGATTCAATACTGTTGAAAGTTATGGGATTTATAACTGAAACCCCGCTGGAACTTAATTCTGTCACTTCTTCTCTTCTCACGGCATAGGCTCCTTTAGTTTTTTAATGTGCTGTGTTAATTGACTTGATATTATAGCAATTCCTTGCGATTTGTCAATGCTTCCGAAAGGGTGAGTTCGTCGGCATATTCCAAATCTGCTCCGGTTGAAAGACCGCGTCCAAGGCGGGTGATTTTCACCCCGTTAAATTCTGCCGTAGGCAGACTGGCTTCGCCAGATTTAACTGGGGTTGTTTTGATAGCTTGCAATTTTCTTTTCAAATATAAAGCGGTCGCATCTCCTTCAGTTGTTGGGTTGGTGGCGAGAATAACTTCGGTAATCTTTTCATTTTCAATGCGACTGATAAGCTGCGGAATTTTGAGCTCTGCGCCAGAATCTCCAACTTGAATGACACCGCCAAGAACGTGATATAACCCAATGTATGCTTTGGTGCGTTCAAGTGAAATGATGTCGAGTGGTTCTTCAACAACACAAATAGAATGTTGGTCTCGTCTTTCATCTTTGCAATATTCGCAAAGTTCGCTTTCGGCAATATTGAAACATCTTTTGCAAATTTTCATATTCTTGATTTCCAAAAGATTTTCTGCAAAGTCGCGAATTTTTTCAATGTCTTGCTTGAAAAGAAAAAGCACCAACCGCTCGGCCATTTTAGGGCCAACCGATGGAAGGGAAGCGAGATTTTTGATTAATTTTTGAAATGCTTTGGGATACATCTATTTTTTAAATCTATTTTTTAATATTAGCGATGTAAATAAAAATAATCCAATACCTGTAATGAAATTAAATATTAAAGAAAGTATGTCATTTTCTGAGTTGTAAATATTAAAACTAATATATATTAAAAACATTCCAATTAAATTGAAAAATATAATTATCAAAAGGGATATTGCTCGCATCCATTTCGGCATATTTTTTCCGCTTGCGAGTCTGCCCCAAAAAGCTCCTTGCAGTTCAATTGAATCCATTGGTGTGAATCCACCTTTTGGAATTCCAAAGTTTGGTTCGTTTCTTTTTTTTGACATAGTTGTTATTTATTTTTTATTATTGTTGCTGATGAATTTTCTCTAATGATCTGAAGCTTGCGCTGTTTTCTTGGAAGAATGCGCTGACTTCGCCGACTGGACCGTTACGATGTTTGGCGATGATGATTTTAACAATACCTTTGTTTGGGGTGTCTGGTTTTTCGCGATCTTCGCGGTATAGGAAAAGAACCACATCAGCATCCTGCTCGATCGAACCAGATTCTCGAAGATCGGAAAGTTTTGGAATTTGTGGGGAGCGAGCTTCAACGGCGCGGGATAGCTGTGAAAGAGCAATAATTGGAATGTTGAGTTCGCGAGCTAAGTTTTTGAGACCACGAGAAATTTCAGAAATTTCTTGCACACGATTGTCTCCACCACGTCCTTCCATCAACTGCAAGTAGTCGATAATAATAAGTCCGAGGTTGTTGTCAGCTTGAAGACGACGCGCCATTGTGCGCATTTCCATAATGTTGGCACTGGCAGTATCATCGATGAATAATTTTGCTTCAGAGAGAATTCCCATTGCTTCGCCAATTCTTTGAAAATCATTATTCTCGCCTTCACTGTTGAGTCTTCCAGTTCGAAGTCGCCACAAATCAACATTGGCTTCAGCGGCAAGCATACGATCAACAAGCTGATCGGCTGACATTTCCAAAGAGAACATCGCTACTGCTGCATTTTCTCTGACTGCCACGTGACGTGCGATGTCCAGAGCTAACGATGTTTTTCCAACTGAAGGTCGGGCAGCGAGAATCAAAAGGTCTGATTTTTGAAGTCCAGCCAAAACATTATCAAGATCAGCAAAGCCGGTTGGAATTCCGCGGAATTTGTTGCCATCGCGATGCAGTTCATCAATACGGTTAAAAGCAGCTTCCAAAATTGATTTGATTGGCAAGAAATCTTGCTTTATATATTTCTGAGAAACAGCAAAAAGTTTTTGTTCAGCTTCATCAAGAATTTTTTCCACGTCATCGCCTTCACGAAAGCCAGCTTCAATAATTTCACTGGCAGCATTGATAAGTCTGCGCAGCAATGCTTTTTTCTGAACAACTTTGGCATAATGCACAATATGCGAGGCTGAGGGAACTGTTCCAACGAGCGATGCCAAATAACTTGAACCACCGATTTGTTCCAATTGTTTTTTTTCATCCAACTTGTTGGAAATGCTCAAAACATCCAAAGGCTCTCTTTGTTCATACAATTCCAACATCGCTTCATAAATCTGATTGTGAATGTCTTTATAAAAATCACCAACTTTCAAAAGATCAGCAATTTTAATAACTGCATCTTTTTCCAACATCAAAGAACCCAAAATAGACATTTCAGCCTCATTGTTATGTGGTGGCGTACGCAGCGGATCATAATTCTGCGCCGGCGCTTGTTTTGGTTTGTAGTCTTTCCATTCTTTAGCCATAAGGGGTAGGCGTTAGGCTTTTAGCTTCTTAGCTTTTTAGAAAAAAGATATCTTATCAGGTTTCTGAAAAGCTAATGCCTAAGAAGCTGATAAGCTGTTTTTTTATTATAGCAAGTATGTTGGCAAAATCAACCCAGTCCAGATGGATATTTGTGCACGATTTGCACACAGTTTGACACACAGTGGGTTAGGTGTTTTAATAATGTTTAAGTAGTTCGTTATCAAATCAAACGGCAAATGCCGGAAAGATGGGGATAATATGAAAACATTAAGGCATTCTTCACAGGAAACACTGAATAAATTACTTTTGGGAATTAAAGAGATCAGAACCAAAGTTCTTGAAGAAGAAAATGAAAAATTAAGACAAGAAAATGAAAAATTAAAAGAGGAGATTGAAAATCTTAAAAAAGGTATCAGACTCGTGGGTATATGATTGGGACCCGTGAGAAAAATTTGAAGAAGATTGTAAAAAGGCGAGGATTGCATAACTGCAACCCCCGCCTTTTCTTTTTGCCTAAAATTGTATTTTGTATTTCCTAAAAAGCTGAAAAGCTAATGCCTAAGAAGCTAGTCTAATTTTCTGTCCATCTTTCGTATCTTCCAAGATAAAGCCGTGTTTTTCGATGAGGGCGCGAAGATCGTCTGATTTTTTGAAATCTTTTCCGTTTCTAGCTTCCTGCCTTTGTTTGACCAAGAGCTTAATTTCTTCTGGAATTTCTGCTTGACCAGAAAGAATAAGACCAAACACTGAATTTATTTTTTTCCAAAGCATTAGGATTTTTTTGGCATCGCTTGAAGACAAAGTTTCGTTGTCTATTTTTTTATTCACTTCGGTAATGATTTCATAAACAGCGGCAAGTGCTAGGGGAGTGTTTAAATCATCATTCATTGCGGCTTCAAATTTTTCCAAAAAAACATTCGTGTTAATTTGTTCAAGATTTGTGATATTTGTGCGAGAAGCAACTGCTTCTAGGTTTAAAATAAAATCATTAATCTTTTGAATATTGGTATGTGCTTGTTCCAGCGAATCCCAAGAAAAATTTGTTTGGCTGCGATAATGCGAAGAAAGAAACAAGAGGCGCAAATCCATTGCAGAAAATCCTTTTTCTTTAATGTCTTCAAGTGTGAACAAATTACCTTTTGATTTACTCATTTTTTTACCATCCACAAGCAAGTGGCGAGTATGAATCCAGAAATTTACAAATTTTTGACCAGTATAACACTCCGTTTGCGCAATTTCAGCTTCTTGATGAGGAAAAATGTTATCTTCGCCTCCAGTGTGAATGTCAATTGTGTTTCCAAGATATTCCGTGCTCATAGCAGAGCATTCAATGTGCCAACCAGGATATCCAATTGACCAAGGAGATTCCCACTTCATCAAATGTTGCTCTGGAGCTTTGATCCAAAGTGCAAAATCCCAAGCATTTTTTTTGTCAGGGTGTTCTTCAATTCTGGCGCCTATTTTCAAATTTTCCAAAGTGTTGCCGGAAAGTTTTCCATAATCTTCAAACTTTGTGACATCAAAAAAAACATTGCCATTTTTTTCATAGGCATATCCTTTTTCGAGCAGTCCTTCGATAATCTTGATCATTTGCGGAATATGCGCTGTGGCGCGCGGAAAGAAATGAGCAGGAATAATGTTCATTTCTTTTTCTGTTTGTCTGAAATATTCTTCATAAAATCTGGCAATTTCTTCGGGAGTTTTTTTCTCACGCTCGGCAGCCTTGAGCATCTTGTCTTCTCCGGAATCTCCCTGAGCAACATCGTCGTCAGTCAAATGTCCAACATCGGTAATGTTTTTGATCAAGCGTACTTCATATCCAATATATTCCAAATATCTTCGCACAGTATCTGACAAAAGATATGCTCGAATGTTCCCGATGTGCAAATAACCATAAACAGTCGGCCCACAAGTATACATCCCGACCTTACCGGGATTTATTGATTTAAACTCGTCTTTACTTTTAGATAGGGTGTTATATAAATTCAACATAGTTTTTTTTAATGCAATCGCATATTGATTACTGTATATTGACTTTTATATATTGTCTAGTTATAACCACTTACGTGCTTTAAAAACAATGATAGTACACAGAGAGATGAAGAGCATTATGGAAGAATGAATCGCAAAGGCGTGGGGACTTTTGCCGAAAGGAATGTCGGCGCTCATAGCAAGAATGTTTGAATATACTGTCATTGGCATCATTATGGCGGAAAAAACCGTGAGCACTTTCATTGTGAAATCCAATTTGTTTGAAAGAAGGGAATTATTTGTTTCCTCCATTGACTCAATTGTTTCTTTGTTGCTTTCTAGCGCATTCCAAAGGCGAATGTTTGTGCCTGTAAGGTCTTGAAAATATGCTGAAAGTTCCGGGGCAATCAATGGCGACTTCATCTGAGAAAGAGATTCAATGATGTGTCGTTGAGGTTTCAGTGTTCGTCTGAAATTGAGAATGTCACGTTTGACGACGGAAATTTCAAAAACCATTTCTTTTTCTTTTCCATTAAAAACCTGCTCCTCAATGTTTTCAAGTTTTTTGTGAATATGATCAATGCGCGGAAAACAAGATTCCAAAAGCATCTCAAGAATGCTATGCAAAAGATGCGCCGGAGTTTTGTTCATATACAATCTTCGCTGTCCTTCGTTACTTTCCAATTTTGTGAAAAAATCATCGAGTTGATAAATCTCTTTTGTTTGTCCTGTTATCAAATGATCTTTTGTTATCACAATGTCCAATTCTCCTGGGTAAGTTGTGCGTGTTTCCACATTGAAAAGGGGAATGTGGATTGTAAGAAAAATACAATTTTCATATTGCGTGGCTTTCGGACGATATGTCGGTGTGACAAACTCTTCAATTGCCAATGGGTGAATATCAAAATTTTCTTGGAGATACAAAACATCATCCGCACTCGGATCCACAAAATCAATCCAAGTGATATTTTTAAATTCAACAGTTTTCATTATTTTTTCTTTTTATTTTTCAATAGTTTACCGCGTAACAATATAATTATAAACCATATTTTGAATATTGACAAAAGGAGGGAAAATGAGTATTATCACATCATTTGATTGCACATAAAATTATGAAACCCATATATATACTTAAAATTGGTGGCAGTGTTGCAACCCACAAAAACAAGAAAGGTTTTTCTGTTAGGCATTCTCTCATGAAAAAGGTTGCTCAGTCTATAATTTTTGCCAAAAAAGAAAAAGATTTTGATCTAGTACTTGTTCATGGGGCGGGTGGTTTTGGTCATACCTTGGCAAAAGAATATGAGCTTATGGATGGCACTGGAAACGATAAGCGAAAAATGGAGGGTGCACTTCTTTCGCGAAATGCCAATCAACGATTAAACAATGCTATTACTGAAATTTTTGTTTCTGAGGGGTTACCTATTACCTCAGTGCATACAGCTTCAGTTATTATTAATAATAATAAAAAGATTGTTGATTTCAATATGTTAACAGTCAAAGAATCATTGAAAAAAAATTGTATTCCTATTTTGTATGGAGATATGGTTTTTGATAAAAAACTTGGGATGACAATATGTTCTGGCGACGCCATTGTTCCATACTTGGCTGATAAATTAAAAATAAAAAAAATGTTTTTCGCTTCCGATATTGAAGGTGTTTTTACTAAAGATCCCTATTTGCATAACGATGCTGAACTTGTAGAAAATATCTCATTAAAAAATATCAAAAAAAACATAAAATTATCAGAATCTCATAATGCTGATGCTACAGGTGGTCTTTTGGGTAAAATAAAAAAGATTAGCATACTTTGCGGTAAGGGATCAAAATCAGTTGAGATATTCAATGGTCTAAGTGAGAAAAATTACGAGAAAATATTGTTGGGTAAAAATTTTCCTCACACAAGGATTATATTATGAAAAACCCTCTTGGAATCAAGAGGGTTTTTTAAGATTTGCTATACTAGTTGTGACAAAAATTATGACAGAACGAGATGGCATAATTTTGCATAGTGTGAGTTTCTTTTGAAATGATTCAGAATTGGCAGTGTTTCAATTCTGGTAAATTTGTCATACATTTCGCAAAGTGGATGCCAACCAGCAAAACTAATGTCAATATCTGGCAACTCCAAGATTTCTTCTGGCGGATCACTTTTTAGCGAAGCGTATGCATAACGAGTGAAAATGTCCGGTCTTTTCGGTATGAGGTTAAAATCTTCGGAAATTATCTCATGAAGGCAAATTTCACTTATGGAAAATGGCGTTTCTTCTTGAATCAATCTGGTTATTGTTGTTTCGATGTTGTCGTCGTCTTTTTCTTCCATAGTTTCGAAGGGAGGTCCTATCATCCCAACTTCTTTAAATATGGAAGGTTTTGCTTTTAACTCTTTGACGGTGTACATTTTTGGAACACCCTCAATAGATGTAAAAAGAAGTAGCCCTACTCCAATAATTTTTTTCATGGTAATCTCCTTTTGAGCTTGAGTTGAACGATATTATAAATACCCGTGTAAAGAACGATAAAAACATTTTTTGATAGCATAGGGTATTATAAGATTTTTGTCCAGTTTTTAGAACGGCTTACAGCATTGACAAAAGTCATTTTATGGTGTAGTATTGCAAATAAATGAAAAAAGTTATATTATTTTTAATATTGATTTATCAGAAGGTTTTTTCGCTTGATCACGGCATTCCTTCTTGGTTTTGGGGAGGTAGGATTTGTCGTTTTCATCCATCCTGCAGTCATTATACCTACGAGGCTGTGGAAAGATTTGGAGTTTTGAAAGGAATCTGGCTTGGAATCAAGAGATTTGTGCGATGTCATCCTTGGAATGATGGAGGATATGACCCAATACCTAAAAAATAGCTTCGTAGCTTATTAGGCATTAGCTTTTTAGGGGATGTGGGATGTAAATAAATTTGATATTTGGGAATTTTATATATAATGTAGTAATTTTACAATTTATAATTTGTTTGGTTGGCATTTTAAAAAACCCTTAAGGAGGATTGAGAGATGGCTAACAAGAAAAATAAAGTTGTTAAAAAGGTTAAAAAAACCCACACTGTAAAGATGTGTCCACACAATGGAAATCGTAAACACAAAGGTGGAGATTGCAGAGAGCGATATGGCCGTAAACGCAAGCCATTTGAGTGTGAATGTTGTCCGCACAGAAAATAACAAATCACAGGAGGTAGGAATGTGCGTTTCTTCAGGGGGATGTAGTGGGGTTTACGAAGATGAGGAATTTAGGAAGGTAACGCGGGATATTGTGGATGAGGATAAAGATCGAGATCCAAATTTCTTTACTTTTTTATTTTCCCTGCTTGAGTACTAAATAAAAAATGAAAGGAGGGAATACCTACGTGTGTCATAATACTCTTACAAAACAGCCGCGTGAAGAAAGTCCTAACAATATAGATATTGTTGAATGTTCTAATCAACTAATAAATGTTGGCGAGGAAATTCCAAGATCTACTGAAGAAGAACAATTTATCCCTGGTGCGAAAGCTCCGGTTACATTATTAACCTAAAAAAGGAGGAGAGAGTTTTGAAAAAACGTGTTAAGATTTACGTTGTTACTTATGGCGCTCTTTGCATACAAGATATTTGTAGAAGAGGTGTGCCGGCTGACAACAGTGATCGGTTTTGGGGTAGAGGCTAGTTGCAAATGTGTTTTACAGCGCAATGCGCTGATCTCGTTGCTTGGAGGTTTAAGATGCCTGAAGTTACCGGATGGGGAGTTGTAAGGATGTATGAGGTGAATGGCGATTCATGCGATCAGGTTTTCAAGGACAGGTTTAATAACAGAACTGTTATTATGTCAACACCAATCAAGGGACTCAGATTGCGTCAAGGGTCAATGCAGTTTGGTCCAGGCAGAATTACCGCCGAACATCGCCCCGCTGCTTTAAAGGTTAAACGTGGCAGAACGCATATCGACAAGATAGCGACAGTAAAATAACTATTTTCATGTTGCAAAAAGTAAGGCTATTCAGGGAAACTTGAATAGCCTTTTTTATATCTAAAAATAAAATTAGCACTCGGACTTGACGACTGCTAACGGATAGAATATAATGGAAATACAAATAAATCATGTAGCATATAACATATAACAGATGCACAACTTAGAATTTTGTTACATGTTTCATGCTATATGTTATATGAATTTATGAATCCGAGGCAAGAAAAAATATTATCAGCAGTAATTGAAGAATATACTCAAACCGCTATTCCGGTTGGCAGTCAGGTTTTGGTTGGAAAATATAAATTTAAAGTTAGCCCTGCAACGATTAGAAATGATATGACTGCATTGGAAGAAGAAGGATATTTATATCAGCCACATATCAGCGCTGGCAGAATTCCAACTGACAAAGGTTATCGATATTTCGTGGAAGAAGTGATGAAAGACAAGGAGCTTTCAAAAGAGGATCAACAAAAAATGCAAAGAGAATTTTTAAAATTGAAAGCGCAGAACACTCGCTTGACCCGTACAACTGCAAAATTGCTTTCTCATGTGAGTGGAAACTTTGCTATTAGTGGAATGGTTGAGAAGGATGATTTTTCAGATTTTGGAATGCGAGAATTGATGGAAGAGCCTGAATTTAAGGAATTGGATGAGATGTGTCGTTTGGTTGAAATGTTGGATTATGTTGATGAAAAATTTGATCAACTAACAAAGAATATTAAAGAAGGAGAAACAAGAATTTTTATCGGTAAAGAAAATCCAATTGATGGCACAGCAAATTGCTCTATGATTGTGTCGCCATATCGATTGAGCTCCGGTGAAAAAGGAATCCTAGCACTGATTGGTCCAAAAAGAATGGAATATGCAAAAAATAAATCAATGATTGAATACGTCAAGAAGTTATTGGGAGCGTCAGTTGTGGTAGTTGTATTTTTAGGAGTAAATATCATTTAAAAACTCGAAATTCGAATATCGAAATTCGAAACAATATCTAAATAAAAAATCATAATTTTCCAAACGTTTGGAATTTTGATTTTTGAAAATTTGTATTTGTTTCGTATTTCGAATTTCGTGCTTCGAATTTATTTAACCTTATGTCAAAAGAACACAAAAAACCCCAGTCAAATAGTGCGGATTACCGCAATTTGACGGGGCAAGAAAACATAAAAAAGAAATCAGAAAAAGAGATTGAGGATGCGGAAGCTGTTGAGGAAAATATTTCTCTTGATGAGGCCATGGATGAATTTGCTGAGATAAAGAAAAAAGCAAATGAAAACTTGGAAGGATGGCAGCGTTGTCAAGCTGATTTTGAAAATTACAAAAAGAGAAGTGCTGATTCGCAAAAAGATTTGATTAAATATGCAACGCAAAGTATCATCTTGGAAATCCTGCCAGTAATCGATAATTTTCATGCTTCGACTGATCATATCCCGGAAGATCAAAAAGAGAATTCTTGGGTAACTGGAATTATGTATATTCAAAAGCAGTTGGAAAATATTGTAACTGAAAATGGAGTAGAGGAAATTGAAGTGAAAATAGGTGACAGTTTTGATCCAGTTTATCACGAAGCGATTGAAGATCATGAATGTGTGGATTGCAAGGTTGATCACAAATACAAAAACAAAGTTAAAAAAGTTTTAACTAAGGGATATAAGATTGGTGAAAAAGTAATTCGTGCAGCAAGAGTAGTAGTGGAGTAGCGACAAGAAGTTTCACTCCTTGTTTCTCCCTCTCCTTGGATAAGGAGAGGGTTGGGGTGAGGTCTGAGCTTGGCACCGCTCTACCTCACTGTCCTACGGACATCTCTCCTTAACAAAGGAGAGAACAACAATGAAGAAAACTTTATATAAAAAAAGCCCATACGGGCATAAGTTAAATATCCCGTAGGGCGAAGTAGGCAGCGATGTGCCAAGCTCTAACAATAGTATAGCATGTAATAAAATAATTAAAAAATAATTAAGCAACCCCAGTTAAATAGTGCGGAGTACCGCAATTTAACGGGGTAAAGAAAAATATGAGTAAAATTTTAGGAATTGATTTAGGAACAACAAACAGTGCAATGGCTATCGTGACTGGTGGCAAACCGGAAATCCTTGAAAATAAAGAAGGAAACCGTACAACACCTTCAATGGTAGCAATTTCAAAAACTGGTGAACGTTTGGCTGGTCTTTTGGCAAAACGTCAATCAGTAACAAACCCTGCTAACACACTATATTCAATCAAGCGTTTGATTGGACGAGCTTATCATGATGCTGAAGTTCAGCGCGATGAAAAATTGATGCCATACAAAATCGTGCACGCTGGTGAAAATGTCAAAGTTACAATGGGGGATAAAGATTATTCTCCGCAAGAAATTTCAGCGATGATTTTAGGAAAATTGAAAGCTGATGCAGAAGAAAAACTTGGAGAAAAAATCACTGATGCTGTGATCACAGTTCCTGCATATTTCGATGATGCTCAAAGAAAGGCAACCAAGGAAGCTGGTGAAATTGCTGGTTTTAATGTTCGTCGAGTTATTAATGAACCAACAGCTGCAGCTTTGGCCTACGGTTTTGATAAAAAAGCTGATGAAAAAATTGCAGTATATGATTTGGGCGGTGGAACATTTGATATTTCAATTTTGGAAGTTGGAGGAGACACTGTGGAAGTAAAATCAACCAATGGTGACACTCATCTTGGTGGAGATGATTTTGATCAAATCATTATTCAATGGATTATTGATGAATTCAAAAAACAAGAGGGAATTGATCTTTCAAAAGATCCGCTTTCACTTCAACGAATTAAAGAAGCTGCTGAAAAAGCTAAAATTGAACTTTCAACAGCTGCTGACACTGAAATCAATCAACCATTCATCACTTCTGATGCATCAGGCCCAAAGCATTTAGTAATGAAAATGAGTCGTGCAAAATTGGAAGAGTTGGTTGGCGACCTTGTGCAAAAAACCTTAGAGCCAGTAAAAAAGGCACTTGCTGATTCAAAACTTTCCGTTTCTGATATTAATGAAGTTGTGATGGTGGGAGGAATGACTCGTATGCCATTAGTTTTGCAAACTGTTGAAAAATTCTTTGGCAAAAAACCAAACATCTCAGTGAACCCTGATGAAGTTGTTGCTCTTGGAGCTGCAATTCAAGGAGGAGTGCTTGAAGGATCAGTGAAAGACGTTTTGCTTTTGGATGTGACACCACTAACATTGGGAATTGAAACCATGGGAGGAATTTCAACACCGCTTATTGAAAGAAACACAACGGTGCCAACTTCAAAAACTCAAACATTCTCAACCGCAGCTGACAATCAACCGGGAGTAGAAATTCATGTGCTGCAAGGAGAACGCGAAGTAGCTTCTGGTAACAAAACTCTTGGAAAATTTTTGCTTGATGGTATTCCACCAGCACCTCGTGGAGTGCCTCAGATTGAAGTTGAATTTGACATCGATGCAAACGGAATTTTGAATGTTACCGCCAAAGACAAAGCAACTGGCAAATCACAATCAATCAAAATCGAAGCATCATCCGGTCTTTCAAAAGAAGAAATTGAAAAAATGAAAAAAGATGCTGAGATGCACGCTGATGAAGACAAGCAAAAGAAAGAATTGGTTGAGGCTCGCAACATGGCTGACACACTTGTCTACACTACGGAAAAAGCCATCAAGGACGCTGGCGACAAAGTAACCGAAGAGGAAACTAAGCCAGTCAAAGAAGCAATCGAAGAACTTAATAAGGTGAAAAACGGTGAGGACTTGAATGAAATCAAAGCCAAAACCGAAACACTTTCACAAGCTGCACAAAAGATTGGCGAAAAACTTTACGCTGTTGCCCAAGAAGCAGAAAAAGCAAACAAAGAGGCCAACGCCGGCGCCGAAGGCGCACCAGTCAAGGAGGCTGAAGTTGAAGGCGACCCGTCTGCCGCCGAGGCAGGGGAGGAGAAAAAAGACCCGGCTGGTGCCGAGGCAGGCGAAGATAAAAAATAATCTTAAAAAAGAGTCCCGATTTTGTCGGGACTCTTTTGTGATATAATAAAAACAAAAATCAAATAGGACGAATATGACAAATAGGACTGATGAAAATTTAATGTTCACGCATGGTGGCTATCGCGATCTGAAATCTTTTCAGATGTCGACGATTGTCTATGATATAACTGTTGAATTTACAAAAAAATACATTGACTACAAAAGTAGGACTCGCGATCAGATGGATCAAGCGGCACGCAGTGGCAGACAAAATATTGCTGAAGGAAGTCGGGCAGCAGGAACTTCAAAAAAGACGGAGCTCAAATTGACAAACGTCGCACGTGCAAGTTTGGAAGAATTACTTTTGGACTACGAGGATTTTCTTAGACAAAGAAATTTGAAACTTTGGGCGAAAGATTTTCCGCAGGCAAAAATTGTGCGAAACTTGTGCTATAATAATCCGTCCTTTCGGTCTTATTCGTCCTATTTGAACGATCCTGAGTCAGCTGCTAATGTTGCCATCTGCGTCATTCATCAAACAAATTATCTTCTCGACAAACAACTCGCAACTCTAAGTGAAGAATTTGTCAAACAGGGTGGGTTTAATGAGAGAATTTATCAAAAAAGAAGCGAGTATAGAAATAGATTTTAAAAGAAATATGAAATTCATCATCATCTATATCACTAATAAAAATCTCAAAGAAGCGAAAAAAGTCGCAGAGCATTTGCTTGAGGAAAAACTTATTGCATCTTGCATTCCGCATCCCTTTTGCACCATATGAAGTACGTAGGCAAAAAACGAGTGATGAGCGTTAAGAAATTTTGAAACGTAGCGCCCGTCAGCAGACGTAGGCGCGCAGTGTAAATTTTAGCGAAGAGCGAAGTTTTTGCCACAGTATCTTCATCAGGTGCGAGCTTTTCTTTCCTCCAGGTTTCTTTTTGCGGGAAAAAGAAACGTGGAAATGAGTCTTTGTATTATGAAACTTGAAGTCGAAGCGAACGGGGAATATGTAAATTGGATCAAACAAGAAACAAAATAGTTTTTTAAATATGAAAAGAGCCCTGCGATTTAGATCGTGGGGCTCTTTTTGTCGTGCTCATTTCTGCAAAGCGGGGGAACCACCTAGGCTGAGTAATCGTTTATCTGGCGTGGCGTACTAATGCCGACGCTTGCCATGAGGCAATCGATTTCATCCTGTGACCCAGTAATTTTGACACTCTTGATTTCAAGCGCCTTGTCTATTTTGGTGCGGTATCCCTTTTTTATCGTGGCAGTTGTTGCTGGGAGCCCATCCTTCACTTCCCAGATTACTTTTTTGTCTGCAACATCTACAGACTTGGTTGCATTAAGAAACAATGTAAACCAGTCGTAGTCCGGTCCGGGCCTCTTTATTCCCAAAACTGTTACTGACTTTGCTGACTTTGACATGTGTGTATCCTCCTTGTGGTGTAATGTGCTGCTTCTTTGGATTTTTCTACTAACCTCATAGTATACTCCAAAATAACCCAAAAGTCAATAGTGGCGCGAAGTATGGCTATGCAAAGCCAATAATTGAGAATAGTATTTTATTGCTCATATAAGCCCTGGCGCCATTAGAATGCGGTCGTCAGCAAGTGGCGCCGGTGAATTGTTTTTTATTCTTACCAAAGAAAAAAGCCTTGCGATTTCGACCGCAAGGCTTTTTGATATTGGTGTGTTAATTTTTTAGAGTGACGATGCATCTAGAGATGCTTGTGCTGCATAATCTTTATTGCATGACATTGAAAAAGAAAAATTAGGAAGACTTTTTTCAACAGGTGTTTCTATTAATTCCAATGTTAGTGAAAGAATATAGAAGCTGGCAATTTCCTCATATTCTCCATCAGCAACAAGTTTGTTGATTATCAGCTTGTCATTGGAAAAAGAAAAATATTGCGGAGCATCTTTGCAATTGCTTTCGCGAATAGCTCCGATTTTTCTTTGACGATAAACGTTTCCAATTTCGGGAAAAGAAATTACGCCAGGTGTTATGACAAATCCACCCATGCCAGTTGAACCTATTTGACGACTCAAATAATGATCCCTTGGTGGCTTTGGAGGGGAGAAAAAATCGTTAGATAAAAGTTCAATTCTTTTTTTAAAATTATTGATTTTATTGAAAGCCTTTATTAGCTCTCTGTAGCCAGCATGCATTTCACAGTGCAGTGACGCTTGATGCATTTTAATCTGGTTGAGATCATTGTCTGGTCTCGGGCCATAACGCACAACTTTTTTTCCTACTCTACTATTGTCTCCACCAGCGCGCCAAGGTTCTATATCATCATCAAATCGTACTCCGCGCATATCATCCTCCTATGTTGTTAAATTAACTTCTATTAGCATTGCTAGGTTTTTTAATATATCAATAAACCCACAAAAAGGCAAACTTACAAAAATGACAAGCACTATCACGCTATCGAGTATGATAGTGCTTGCTATTTCTTAGGTAGTGGTGATTAAGGCTTTGCAAGAGGTTGTTTTTGGGGTAGGATATTATTATGAAACTTAAAAGTGTAAATATTAAATAAGGTTATAAAATGTATGCAAAAAGAAAAAAGTTTTCAGGAAATAGTAAATGATACAAGGATGCTTATTAAAGAATTTGAAAAAAGGGAGCAGAAAAAATGGGGAATTGAAGGAGCGATGATTGAGCTTGGAAAACAAGTTGGAGATTTGTCCAAATGCATAATGATGAAAGAGAAATATTATCTCAAGGAACGTGAGCTTGAGCCCAAATATAAAACGATTGAGGATAATATTGGAGATGAGCTGTATGATATCTTTTTTATGCTAGTGCGCATTGCTGATCACTATGGAATTGATTTAGAAAAAGAATGTAACAAAGAAGTAAAACATTCAATGGAAATATTTTCAAAAGATTAAATATAAACAAACATGGCTCACATCAATGAATTTATTGATTACACGGTTGAAGTTTTCATTGTTCACAAAGACAAAGTGCTTTTTCGTTGGCATGACAAATACAATCTGTGGCTGAGTGTTGGTGGGCATATTGAACTTGATGAGGATCCAAACCAAGCAGCGATTAGAGAGGTCAAAGAGGAAGTTGGTTTGGATGTTGTATTATATGACAAATTAAGACCATTTGTTTGGGAGGCTGATAATTATAAAGAGCTTATCCCACCGTACTTTATGAATATTCATAAAGTTTCAGACACACACAGGCACGTAACTTTGAACTACTTTGCTACTTCAAATTCTGATAAGGTAGTGGAAAATTCTCATGATAAAAGCGGAAAATGGAAATGGATGACTAGGGAAGAGGTGGAAGCTGATCTAGATATTCATGAAATGAAAAAGACTTACGCATTGAAGGCCCTTGAAGAACTAAGCATCTAAGCAAAATTAAAAAAGGTCTTACTCTATGAGCAAGACCTTTATTTTTTCGAAGCTTTGGGAATCGGCTGTTTTTCTTAATCGTCGCTACCGCTGCCCATGACACGCAATAGGTTAAGGAACAGGTTGATGATGTCCAGATATAGATCAAGTGCAACATCAACTGCATTGTCGAGTGTCTTGGCGATTTCAGTTGCACGATACCAATCATAGCCGATATATAAACTGAAAATTCCTGCACCGAGCCAATCAAAGAACTTCATGTGTTGAAGGCTCGGGATAAAAACCTGCAGAATTCTTACTGCTAATAAGCCAATGAGAGCGGAAAAAAGTACTCCGCCCAATTGACTGAAAAAGCGAGGGAAAATAACTGCAAGACACATCATTGTTACTGTCACGCAACAAGTAGCCATGAAGGCATTTTGAATAAGCTGCGGACTGTAGCGGTTTACAATTGGTGAGAGAATAACTCCAAACGGAACGGTAAGCATATTATATCCGATGAAGGATATTAGTGCATTGTCACTTTTGATTGCCATAAAGATTCCAATGAATGGAATTACGAGTCCCAGGATAATTATTGATGCAATCCCTGGTTGGAATCCGCTTTTGGCAACCTCTGATGCCAGATATGCAGTTCCTCCAAGTCCCCATGCCATGATGAGGCCGAGGCACAAGTAAAACATTCTAGCACTCATTGTGTCGTAGCCTTGTCTTTCAAAAACTCCTGTGTTGATGTCCATGCTGATCATCCTCCTTGGTTGGCCTTCTGTGAAGGCTTGATAGGTACTAATCCTTATTCAGGATTATATATGATAGCATTAATGACGCTAAATGTCAATAAAGACGTAATGGCGCAAAACATGGCTATGCAAAGCCAATAATCGAGGATGGTATTTTGTTATTCATACAAACCCCGGCGCCATTAGAATGCGGTCGTCAGCAAGTGGCGCCGGTTGATTATTGTAGACAAACTGATTTTGTCAGTCTCTTTGTTTGTGGTATAATTATGTTAATAATAATTTATATAAAAAATACCCCGTTAAATAGTTTTAAATTTTATTAAAAATTTAAAACTAAGATTTGGGTGTATTAAGTAGATATATTAATTAATATTAAATTTTAAACAAGAATAAGTTGGTTCTGCCAAAAAGTTAGACCCAAATCTTATTTAACTGGGTAAATGAAAAAAATATTTTTGTCAGCGGTGGTTGTTTGCTCGGCACTTGTTTTTTCAGGCTGTGGAAGTCAAAAAGAAACTCAAACTCCTGTGCAGCCAGTAGAAAAAAGCGCGCCGACTGAAAATGGTGGAGTTGTAAATTCCATCAAGGAAGCAATTGGCTTGGGCTCGAAAATGAAATGCACTTCGACGTCGCAAGATGGGGAAGTTTCAGTGGCATATGTCCAAGGGAAAAAATTTAAAGCAGTTTCTGATGTTGAAAAGAAAAAAGAAAATGTTATTTTTGACGGAGAAACAACATATTTTTGGGTGGAAGGAGAAACAAAAGGATTCAAAA
>Ga0209417_1000896_pt1 | contig 60509 bp, 66 predicted proteins | sample RifGroF2_FD_184002 | JGI IMG/M metagenome (GOLD analysis project Ga0209417, IMG submission 184002) | Groundwater microbial communities from Rifle, Colorado, USA - Groundwater F2 (SPAdes) (version 2) | ecosystem: Environmental > Aquatic > Deep subsurface > Groundwater | place: Rifle, Colorado... | reverse complement strand
TAAATGATTTATTTGGTTAATAATCATAAAGATACGATAATTTATTTAATTAACCAACTGATTATCAAATAGTTATGAACAAAATATTGTTCATTGTTATCATATATTAAAATTCAAAACAGTTTCTGAGCGATTATAAAGATTTATTAAAATCACAAGTAAAATGTTGTGGATAATGATTTAAAAAATAATAAAATCTATGGAAAAATCTATTGGCTTTATCGGCGCAGGAAGAGTAACAAATATTCTGCTGCAAGCTTTTAAAAACAAAAATGTTTCTTTTAAAAGCATTCATGTTTATGATACGAACAACGAAGTATCAGAAAAATTAAAACAAAAATTTTTGGAAATTAATGTATCTGATTTGGCTTCAGTAGCCCGTCAGGAAATTATTTTCATTGCATTACATCCTCCTGTAATAATGGAAACGCTTGCAAAGATTAAAGAATTTGTAAAAGCTGAAACGGTTATTATTTCACTTGCTCCGAAAATCACTAGTGAAAAAATATCTGATGCTTTGGCTAATAACAATATTGTCCGCCTTATTCCCAATGCAACATCTTATATTAACGAAAGTTACAATCCTGTTTGTTTTTCTGATAATTGTAAAGATAAAAAAGAAATTTTCGAACTGCTTTCATTATGCGGAACTACTTTTGAAACGGTTGAATCCAAATTAGAAGCGTATGCCATATCATCGGCTATGCTGCCCACTTATTTTTGGTTTCAGTGGTTTGAGATGATTGAAATAGCAAAACAAATCGGCTTAAACGAAGATGAAAGCAAGAAAACAATTGAAGAGTCATTAAAAGCGGCATTGAATACTGCATTCAAATCTGGTCTCTCACAATCAGAGATTATTGATCTTATCCCTGTTAAACCCATTGGCGAAAACGAAACGCAGATAAAAGAAATTTTAAATTCAAAATTAATAGGATTGTTTAACAAAATAAAACCCTGATTTACAAAAATAAATTGCACCAGATTCACATATTGTATGAATATAATCTGTGAATCTGTGGCATAAATTTTCATACGTAATATGTGTTATTATTTACTTTTAAATAAATGCAAAAACTTAAAAAATACTTGTCTGTCGCACTTGCTATTTTAGGATTCCTTTTTATCCTTGCCTTATTTATTTTTAAAGATTCATTGAACAGCAAAGTATCTGAAATGGTGAAAAAACAAGGTACGATTGAAGAATCAGAATCTGTAGCAAAGATTATTGATACTGAATTTAATTACGAGAAAAATACAAAAACATATCAGTTTACTTTTCTTGAATTTGGGGCAACAGGATGCAGCGCATGTAGAAAAATGGAGAAAGTTATGGAAGAGGTTAAGCAAAAACATCCCGATAAAATAAATGTGGTATTTTATAATATTTTGCTTTCCGAAAATCAAACCATGATGCGGACTTTTGGCATAGCAGAAATCCCCACTCAGGTATTATTAAATAAAGCAGGAAATGAGTTTTTCAGACATTCGGGTTATTATTCCACTGAAGAAATAATTAATGAACTAAAAAAATATGGTTTACAATAAAAATGTTCACTTTAGGCTTATCAGAATGTTCATCCTCTGCTTTATTGTATGCACAACTGCTACATCGTGCAAAAAAGATGAACCCACAAAAGAAGTAGAGCCGTCTGTTAATCTTGCATTAGACAGCCTTGTTGCTACCAAAAGACACATCGTAACATTTGAAGAAATATTTATTACGGCATTCGCAAAAGGGAAAAATATTACATACAAATGGAAAACAAATCACGGAAGCATGACCGGGCAGGATTCCATAACCGTTAAATACTGGGCATGTTGGTCTTGTGTTGGTTTAAATACTGTAGAATGTACCGTATCAAATGATTGTGGCAATATTTCCGACACGATTATGATTTCTGTAATTATGGGTAAATGAAAACGATCATCTTTATACTACTGCATTTTTATTTGCTTTTTTCAAGCAATGCATATAGTCAATGCTGTTCGGCTGGTAATCCGGTAAGTGGTGAGGGTACAATTGAAGAAATGGACAAAAAAGATTTCAAAATTTCTGCTTTCTACAAACACAGCTCTTCTTCCGATTATTATCATTTAGAAAAGAAACAGGATATTCCTTTTATTGATAAAAGTTATTATGATTTTATCAATACTTCGTTAACTTATGGTTTGTTCCCTAAATTTGCGTTACATGCCGAAATGGGCTATTTTATTGATAAATCGCAGGAATTAAATTTAACGAATGAAAATACAATGATCCGGTCACGTGGTTTTGGAGACTTGGGAATACAAGCCCGTTACACATTATATAAAACCGTTAAACCGATTACCTCTCTTGTTGCGTCTCTTGGTACAAAAATCCCTGTAGGGAATTTTAGTGAAGAAATAAACGGCATTACGATTCCTGTTTCCTTACAACCTTCATCCGGCGCTTTAAAATTTAATGCCGCTCTGTTTTATTCAAGAATGCGATCCGACAGGAAGTGGGGGTGGCAGACTTTTTCCCTGTTTGAAATAAGCAATTTAATAAATACAGGTTTTTTGATTTATAAGTATGGAAATTATTTTCAATATTCTTTAGCCGGGAATTATAAATTAATCGAAAACTTATTGCTTATTGGTAATTTAAAGTTTGAATGGAGAGGCTTGGACACTCGTGAATCAGGAATTAAAGTAGAATCCTCAGGGAGCAGGGTTGTTTATTTTAATCCTCAAATAATTTACACCTTAAAGTCAACTTGGAATATTATTTTTCTCGCAGATATTCCGGTGTATAAATATATCAACGGTTATCAGCTTACTAATAAATTTTCGTTTCAATTGGGTGTAAGTAAAATGATTTTCACTTGTAAAACAGAAATTTAAAAACTTTTAACAATTATTTAACGATAAATTTCTTGTTTGATTAATATATTGTCGTATGTTTGCGACATTAAACATTAAATATATGACCAACAATAAAACGGAACAGTTCAACAAGCAGCAAAAAGAATTTTCAGCAATTGCAAAAGCTCTATCACACCCTGCACGGATAGCGATTATTCAACTTCTGGCAGAGAAAAAAGAAATTAAAACAGGTAATATTTCTGATGATTTGCCCATTGCAAGAACCACAGTATCGCAACACCTTAAAATCTTAAAAAATGCCGGTATTATCTCAGGTACAATTGATGGTTTAAAAATTCATTATTGTCTTGATATGAAAAAAATCAGAAAAATAAATAACTGTTTTGATAAATGGTTTTCGGAAATAATAACAGATTACAAATGTAAATGTTAATAAGATGAAAGTTTTAATTTTATGCACAGGCAATAGTTGTCGCAGCCAAATGGCTCATGGTTTTTTGCAATCTTTTGATGAAAATATAATAGTACGTTCCGCAGGTACTGAAGCTTCTGGAAAACTAAATGAGAAAGCAGTAGAAGTAATGAATGAAATAGGTATTGATATAAGTCATCATACCTCTGTTTCTGTTGATTTATATTTAGGAGAAGAATGGGACTATGTCATAACAGTTTGTGGTGGCGCAAATGAAGCTTGTCCTGCATTTACAGGGAAAGTAAAGCATCGCTTGCATATTGGCTTTGACGATCCTTCTCAAGCAACGGGAACTGATGAATTTATTTGGAATGAATTTCGAAGAGTAAGAGATGAGATTAAAGAGAAGTTTTATTCCTTTTATATAAATGATTTGAAGATTTGAAGATGATTGCCGCGGCGATTGAAGATTTGAAGATTTGAAAATTTGAAAATTTGAAGATGTCGTGATGTAGTGTTGTTATAAAATGGAATATATTACGTAATATGAAAAATAAATTTTTGTTTATATATGAGAAGTGATAGACCGAATCTGATTGTTGATTTTACGTTAAAATTCGCTTTGGAAATTATTAAATATGCTGAATTGCTGGAAGATCAAAGAAAATATGTTGTTGCGAAACAAATTTTAAAATCAGGAACCAGTATAGGTGCAAATGTCCGGGAAGCTCAAAATGCAGAAAGCAAAGCAGACTTTATTCATAAACTAAAAATTGCAGCGAAGGAAGCTGATGAAACTGAATATTGGTTGCAACTTTGCAGATTATCTGAAAATTATCCTAATCCTACAGATTTAGAGCAAAAATTAAAATCAGTAATAAATATGTTGTCTAAAATAATTAGCACATCAAAACAAAATGCAAAAGTTTATTAAAATAAGGAATAATCTTCAAATCTTCAAATTTTCAAATAATAATTTATTAAGAAATGAAAAAACGACTCAATTTTCTAGACCGTTATTTAACCCTGTGGATATTCCTCGCTATGGCTGTAGGAGTTATATCCGGTTATTTATTCCCTGTAATAGCACAATTCTGGGACTCTCTGAAATCTTCTCCCGACAGTACAACAAACATTCCTATTGCCATTGGCTTAATTGTTATGATGTACCCTCCACTTGCAAAAGTAAAATATGAAGAACTTAGCGATGTATTTAAAAACTACAAAATATTAACGCTTTCGCTGATTCAAAACTGGATTATTGGTCCTGTATTAATGTTTTTTCTTGCAATTATTTTCTACAAATTATTTCCGAGCGAAACGAACCTTACGTACATGTATGGTATCATTATGATAGGTCTTGCGCGTTGTATTGCTATGGTTATCGTGTGGAATGATTTAGCAAAAGGCGATACACAATATGCTGCCGGTTTAGTTGCTTTTAACAGTATTTTCCAGGTACTTTTCTTTTCCGTTTACGCATATTTTTTTATTGCCGTTCTCCCTGGCTGGTTTGGTATTCCTACGAATTCAGCTGTTGAGAAAATCACAATTTGGCAAATTGTCGAAAGTGTATTTATCTATTTGGGTATTCCTTTTATTGCAGGTTTTCTCACACGGTTTATAATGATTCGTGTAAAAACAAAGGAATGGTATCACACGAAGTTTGTACCCAAAATAAGCCCATTCACGCTCATCGCTTTGCTTTTTACAATCATAGTGATGTTCTCCCTCAAAGGTGAATATATCGTTAAAATTCCTTTGGATGTTGTAATGATTGCGATTCCATTGCTGATTTATTTTGTAATAATGTTTGTAGGTTCATTTTTTATGAGCAAAAAAGCAGGAGCAACTTACGGGCAAACAGTAACATTATCTTTCACTGCAGCCAGTAATAATTTTGAATTGGCTATAGCTGTTGCCATTGCAATTTTTGGAATGAATTCAGGGGAGGCATTTACCGCAGTAATAGGACCTTTGGTAGAAGTACCGGTAATGATTGCTTTGGTAAATGTAGCTTTTATGTTTAAGAGAAAATATTTTGATATGAAATAATGTATTTATAAAGATGAAAAATTTTTTCAACGATGTTGGATTTGAAATAAAAGGCATTCGACATCTGTCTGCTCGCGAAGCAATGGAGTTAATCACAAAAGGAGCAGTGCTGATTGATTTGCGTGATGATTTTTTAACTGCAATGAAATTATTTGATGTGCCGAATTATATCATTTGCCCGCTTTCAACATTGGATGAAAACATAGAAAGTTTACCCAAAGACAAACCCTTAATAGTTTCAGATGCGACAGGTTTGAAAAGCAAAATCGCAGTAGAAAAACTTACATCAGCAGGTTTTGTTGTTGCGAATCTTGCAGGAGGAATAATGGATTGGGAACGCGATGGCTATCCGGTAAAAAAAGACCCGGCAGCGCAACTAAGCGGACAATGCGCATGCATGTTAAAGCCGATGCGAAAGGTAAAAAAATAAAAAAAAATGGTTTCGATGCTTCTGCTCTGCTCAGCAACCTAAAGCTCAACCACCTTTTTTCTTAAATTATAGAACTACTTCTACCTGTTTTTTTTTCGGCATCATGCCAAGGGTTTGCAGACAGTATAATATTTTCTCAAAGGTTCTCTCAATATCATCATCGAGCCCGACTGAAAAGCGAACAAGTCCTTCCGACATGCCCATTTCGCGTTGCACTTCTTCGGGAACTTCACTGGATGTGCTTTTGCCGGGATTGCTGAACAAGGTTTTGAAATAGCCAAGACTAACCGCAAGATAACCCACACCTTCTTTTTCCATCATTTCCATGAGGCGATTTGAATTTTCTGCAGTAATCATATCTATACCAATCATTCCGCCAAAGCCATATTTTTCATTCATAATTTTTTTAAGCGTTACATGTCCTTTATGCTCTTGCAATCCGGGATAAATAACTTTTAAACCAATCTCTTTAAATTTCATTGCAAGGTACATTGCATTATAGCTATGCTGCTTCATTCTAATATGTAATGTGTGCAGATTTTTTAAAATATTTGTTGAGCGCATGGGTTCTAATACTGGTCCCAAAAGCATAGCTGTTCCTGCATTTACATCGCATAATGAATTAATAAAATCATTGCTGCCACATATTGCGCCTGCAACACAATCATTTTTTCCATTCACAAATTTTGTAAGGCTGTACACCGTAACATCTGCTCCAAGACTGCATGGAGAAACAATCATGGGTGTAAATGTATTATCTACAACTAATTTTATATCGTGTTTTTTACACATTGCAGACAATGTAGGAATATCTGAAATCTGAAGCATTGGATTAGTCATGGTTTCCGTATAAATCATTTTTGTATTCGGCCGGATAGCTGCTTCAACTTCTTTCAGATTTGTGATATCAACAAAACTTACATCAATTTTAAATTTCAGAAGATAATTTTTCAGAAAAGCAAATGTTCCTCCATAAGTTGTACAGCTCGATACAATGTGATCACCCGTGTTGACAATTTGTAATATTGCACAAGTAATTGCCGCCATGCCCGAACCGGTTACCCATGCAGCTTCTGTTCCTTCCATTGCAGCCAATGCATCAGCAAGATATTTGTTACTTGGATTCCAGTGCCGTGAATATAAAAAACAGCCCGCTGCTTCTCCTTTGAAGGTTTCTGACATTGTTTTTGCCTGCATAAATGTATACGTTGCAGAATCGGTTATTGATGGATTCACATCGCCAAATTCTCCGAATTGCTGTAAATCCTGAATGTTGTTTGCGGGATTAAATTTCATAATACATAATTTTAAATTTCACGTTACAAAGTTATGATATGAAATCAAAATCAACAAATAATTGAAAATATTTTTTATTTTTCGTATATTTAGTTTATATTTGTAACTTAAATTATTTAAATTTTAAAATATTGTAACTTAAATCTAATTTTTATGGACTCTGACTTACATCTTGATATTTTAGACAAGCAGATATTAAATTATCTGGTAAAAGATGCGCGCAAACCATTTACTGAAATAGCGCGGGAATGTAAAGTGTCTGGCGCAGCCATCCATCAACGGGTACAAAGGCTATTTGAAGCAGGAATTATTTCGGGTTCACAATTTATGCTGAATCCAAAAGGCTTACATTATATGACCTGCGCATTTATTGGAATTCAGGTAAATCTTATTACAACAAAGTCTCATGAAAAAGTATTCTCACTCATTCAACAAGTACCGGAAATTGTAGAATGTCATCACATTTCAGGGAAATATTCGCTGCTCTTAAAAATTTATACACGCAATAACGAACATCTGAAAAAAATAATCATTGAAAAAATACAATCCATTCCGGAAATTGTAAGCACAGAGACATTCATCTCACTGGAAGAAGGTTTTATCAGGCAGTTGCCGGTTTGAGATGATGCTTGATAATCCATTGTTGTAAACAAATGCTGAAAAAAGTCAACTCCTGTTTCATTTTTTTGTCGGACAATAAAAAAAATATTTTAGCAAAAAGTTGTAAAATTGTATAAGTTTTAACAGTCATTTAACAGTAAATGCAATAATAATTTTTCAATTTTGTAAAAAATAAAAATATGGAAAATTCAGAAAACAAAAAATCCTGCTGCTGCGAATCAGATTCAAAAACAGAAAACAGTTCAAATTGCTGTGGGTCGGATAATATCGGGAATAACAACTCGGATTGTTGTACTCCCAAATCCAAAAGCAAGTTTACTAAAATATTATTCGTAGTGGTTATTGCTGCTGCGCTTGGAATTATCGGGTACAAACTTTTTTATAACAATAACAATAACAATCAGACACAAAATAAAACCTGCTGTCCTGCCGGTAACTTAAATAGCAGTTGTTGTGAACAAGCTAAAACCGTAAATCCTAAATAAGCCAATATGCAGGAATGGATAAATCAGATTCTCTCTTCAGGAGAGTATTCTTTAACATTTTTTATAGCCACTTTTTTATTGGGATTGATAGGCACATTCACATCTTGTTGCAATTTTGCAGTGATCGGTGCTGTGGCAAGTTATTCAGGAGCTGCTAATACTAATGCTGATGATAAAAACAAAAAAGTACTATCTAAAAGTATTTTTTTCTTTTTGGGAATGATTGTTTCGCTTTCAATTGTTGGAGCTATAACAGGGCTTGCCAGTAATATTATTGGTAATGCGATGGGATCTTACTGGAAAATTGCAGCGGGTTTATTGCTGCTTTTTTTTGGCTTGCTTACATTAAATATTTTGCCTTTTAAAATTCCTTCTTTCAATGCTGGAAAAATTAAAACGGGCTCAGGCTTGCTTGGAGCGTTTATTTTTGGACTTGCCATCGGAGGATTATCTACAGGATGCAATTCTGTTTGTAATCCGATTTTCCCCCTAATATTGAGTGCTGCATTTATTAAAGGAAATATTATTTCGGGAATTTTATTATTAATGATTTTTGGAATAGGCTATTCACTTCCCTTTGCAGTAGCCATGTTTGGAGTAGGTGTAGGTGTAGGAAAATTAACTTCATCTGTATCTAAAATCGGAAAATATTTGTCTTATTTAGCAGGTCTTGCGTTGATTATTCTTGGGTTTTATTTTTTACTGACTTTCTAATATGCAGACAGATTTTATTGTTGGAAGTTTGCAACTTAACTCGGTAAGTATTCCTGTTATTTCTGACTTTTTGAATTTCGGAGATATTCTTGGTGCCATAAAAGCGCGTTGGGCTATAAATCGTAATAATTATAAAATAAATCCGGGATTGTATGCTATAGGTAAACCCAACGAAAATTCAAATATTTTTGTTACTGCAAACTATAAGTTGAGTTTTGATCATCTCAGAAAAAATCTAAAAAATATTGATAGTTGGATTTTAATTCTCGACACAAAAGGCATTAATGTTTGGTGCGCAGCAGGGAAAGGAACTTTTGGTACAGAAGAATTAATAAAACAAATTCAGCAAACAAAACTTGTAGAAATTGTAAATCATAAAAAAATTATTTTACCGCAATTAGGCGCTGTTGGAGTATCTGCGCATGATGTAAAAAAAATAACAGGTTTTCATGTTATTTACGGTCCGGTAAAAGCAAGTGATATTCCTGATTTTATTAATAATAAGTTTACCGCGAGCAGGGAAATGCGAACAGTGTTTTTTCCATTTTTTGAAAGGATAAAACTCATTCCTGTTGAGATTATTGGACATTTTCAATATCTGATTTTTGCAATTGCCGTTTTTTTTATTCTTGCCGGAATCAATTCAAATGGCTATTCTGTTGATAAAGCTTTTGATGGAGGATTGAAAGCAATGGTAATGTTGCTCGCTGGTTTTTTATCTGGCGTAGCCATAGCTCCGGCGTTATTGCCATATATTCCTGTTAAACAATTTTTCATGAAAGGTGCAATTCTGGCTTATATTATAACAGGTTTGCTCATTTATTTTTTTCCCGGAATTTCACTTTTTGAAAACATTAGTTGGTTTTTTATTGTTCCCGCAGTTTCTGCTTTTATAGCAATGAATTTTACCGGAACATCAACTTATACCTCTTTGTCGGGGGTATTAAAAGAAATGAAGCTTGCAATACCACTGCAAATTATTTTTGCCTTTATTGGACTTGTATTGTGGATTATTGGTCGTTTTATATAAAATTTTCAACATGGAACATCGCTACTTAAAAAATGTTGTAACATTAAAACTTGATGTGGAAAAATGCAACGGATGTAAGATGTGTATGATTGTCTGTCCGCATAATGTTTTTATTGTTGAAGAAAGAAAAGCAATTATTCTCAATAAAGATCTTTGTATGGAATGTGGAGCCTGTGCAAAAAATTGCGCGCAGGAAGCGATTTCAGTAAAGCCCGGTGTTGGATGTGCTGCCGGAATATTAATGGGAATGTTGAAAGGAACAGAACCTACCTGTGATTGCACTTCTGATTCCGGTTCTTCATGCTGTTGATACTTTTTCCTACTTTGTCTTTTTTTATTTTGTTTGTATTGATTGTTTCATTATTTTTGATAAAAAAATCAATATTATGAAAATAATTTTCTTTGCTGCATTATTTATAGGAATAAATCTGCTTGCTTATTCACAATGTAAGCTTGATAACATCATTCCGGTTAAAATAGGAATTTCTAAAACTGAAGCTTTGAATGGAATTAAAGCAAAAGGAGATATTCATTCTATTTATGATTTTACGGGCGATCCTGATTCTCTGAAATATAATTTTACAAGAAAGTATAAATACATGAGTGATTCAGCAAAAGTATCACGAATTCAATTCAAATACAAAGGAAATCATTGTCTGGATTCTGACGATAATGATGTGAAATTGGTTTTTTGTAACGACAAATTATTCGCGGTTGAAATTACTATTTATTATACGAAAGACGAATTCAAATCTTGCGCTTCTAATTATAAAAAAATGCTGGAAGAATTTAAAGAAATATTTCCTTATAAAATGGAATACGACCTGACCTATAAAAACAAATATAAAACAGTCGGAGAAGGCTTTAGTTTTTTTAAATCAAAACAGGAATCAAAACGACCAAAATTTGAACGTACTGATGTGTATTATCGTGTTAAAAAGGTTGATTCAACAAATACTGAACCGGAAAAAGTAAAAAAGGATGCAGAAATGTATGTGCTTGAAATAGTATATACGAATCTTGAGTATTCTGAATTTAATTCTTCGAAGTTTTAGACGGTTTTTTTTCTAAAAACATGCTATCGCCGTAACTTAAAAATCTAAAATTATTTAATAAAGCATAATCGTAAACCTCTTTCCACGAAATTCCAATAAAAGCTGCAATCAATAATAACAAGGTGCTTTGCGGCTGATGAAAATTTGTAATCAGGGTTTTTGCAAATTGAAATTGAAAACCAGGTGCTATCATAATTTGTGTTGACCCGGACAATTCGTTCAAATTATTTTCATCTAAATATTCAAGAATTATATTTAAAGCTTCTGTAGAAGTACAATTTATTTGTCCTGAATAGGGCTCCCACTGTGATACATGAAATTTAAAATCATGCTTTTTGATTTTTTGTGCAATATAATACAGACTTTCAATTGTCCGCAGCGATGTTGTACCGACAATAGTATACGGGTTATTGCTTGCTAATTTTTCAATTGTTTTTTTATTCACTGAAAAAAATTCCGTATGCATTTCATGATTTTTCAAACATGCGGCTTTAACAGGTTTAAAAGTCCCTGCACCAACATGAAGCGTAAGAGTTTCAATATTTATTTTATGAGCATTTAATTCTGAAATAAGTTTTTCCGAGAAATGCAAACCAGCAGTAGGAGCAGCAACAGAGCCATTTCTGCTTGAATAAACCGTCTGATACGTTTGCTTATCTTTTTCTTCTGCTTCTCTGTTAAGATAGGGTGGGAGCGGAGTTTTACCAAAAATTTCTAATATTTCAGAAAAAGTCAGATTGTGATTCCATCTAAAGTGTGCAGAGATATGTGTTCCTGAATTTTCTGTTTTTTCTGCCGTCAGTGTTATTTCTTTGCCTTTGAAAACTACTTTTTTCGTTAAAATTTCATTTTTCCATTTTTTTAAATTTCCGGCTATACATTTCCAAACGCATGACTGTGTCTGAGAAAAACAAGAGTAATAATCTTGAGGCTGCAAAGGTTCTAAACAAAAAACTTCAATTTTAGCACCCGTACTTTTGGTAAAAAAAATTCTGGCTTGAATAACCCGCGAATCATTTACAAACAAAGTGGATTTTACTGGCAAATATTTTTTTATATTATTGAAAAAATCCTGAGAAATGGTATTATCTTTATAAATAAGAAGTTTTGATTTATCTCTATCTGGCAAGGGATATTTAGCAATAGCTTCATCCGGCAAATGATAATTGTATTCTTCAATTCTTATATTTTCTACAACCTTAATCATGTTGCAAACCTACATATTTAAAAATATTCCTCCAACAGTTTATTTGTTTTTGATAAAAACTATGATAATAAAAATTAGAATCATAATTGATTTTATTTTTGTGTACTTTTGTCAGCCGAAGTTTAACATTTTTTAATTTCACTGAAAAAAAAACAATCTATGCGAAAATTAGCATCCATACAACGAATTAAAACGCTGGAACCAATTGAAAATGCTGAAGCTATTGAAAAAGCGACTGTTTTGGGATGGCAGCTTGTTGTTAAAAAAAACGAATTCAAGCCGGGCGATTTATGCGTATATTGTGAAATAGATTCTTTATTTCCTGATAAATCTGAATTTGAATTTTTGAAACCACGGGGCATGAGAATTCGCACTATCAGGCTAAGAGGGCAAATATCACAAGGTATTTGTTTTCCATTAACAATTCTTCCTGCTGCTTGTGGAATTTCAGAAGATGCTGATGTTACAGAAATACTTGGCATTACAAAGTATGAGCCTCCGATTCCGGCTTGTCTGGCTGGTAAAGTAAAAGGAAAATTTCCTTCGTTTATCCCTAAAACAGATGAAGTTCGCATACAAGTGTTAGAAAATATTCTTGCAATTTATAAAGATGAACCCTGTTATGTTACTGAAAAAATTGATGGAAGCTCTGTTACGTATTATATGAATGAAGGTGTTTTCGGAGTGTGCAGCAGAAATCTTGAGCTTCTTGAAGACGATGAAAATTCATTATGGAAAGTTGCAAGAGCATATAAAATAGAGGAGAAATTGCTTACAATGGAAGGCAATTACGCGCTTCAGGGAGAAATTATGGGAGAAGGCATTCAGAGCAATAAATTAAAATTACGCGGACAACATGTGTTTTTTTTCAATGTTTTTGATATCTCAAAAAGAGAATATCTTTCTTTTTCCGATTTTGAAAAGTTTATTGCCGAAATGGATTTGAAAACAGTCCCTGTTATTGAGAAAGACTATATTCTTTCAAATTCAATAGAGGAGCTGGTAAAAAAATCTGTACGAAAATCGCTTATAGCTCCTGATGTATGGGCAGAAGGCATTGTAATAAGGCCTTTGAAAGAGAAGAGCGATTTTTCAAAGGAAGCAAAAGATTTGTTTAATGGAAGAGTTTCTTTTAAAGTTGTGAACCCTGAATTTTTAATAAAATATGGAGAATAAAATATAAATAAAATATAAAATTATGCTTGTAAATATTGGAGATAAAGTTCGTTTTTTAGATGATGTTGGCGAAGGCATTGTAACAAAATTTGTAAATAAAACAATTGTAAATGTGTTGATGCCGGATGGTTTTGATATTCCTGCGCATATAGAAAATCTTGTGGTAATAGAACAAGCATCTGCTAAAGAAAAAAAAGCTGAGGCTCAAAATAAAGCTCAGGAAAGTATAGATATTTCATACAATTATATTGACAGAGAACAGTTCTCTTATGCTGATTTTGCCGAAGATATTGAAGGAAACGATGCGCCTTCTGTCTTTTTTGCTTATGTTGCAGAAAAGGATGAAAAAAATGAAAAGATAAATCTTTTTATAATTAATGATTGCAATTATTTTTTAATGTATGTTTTTTCTTCACAAGAAAAAGAGATTCACAAATACAGGAAGCATGGTATTCTTGAACCAAATACTAAATTTCAGATAGGGTCTCTTTCAATGCCTGAAATCAATGAAATTGCATATTTTAATTTTCAATTTTTATTTTTTAAGACAAAAGATTATAAGCCAGTAAATGCAGTTGAGCGTTTATTGAAAATACAGCACAGCAAATTTTACAAACCGGGTTGTTTTGATGAAAATGATTTTTTTAACGAAAAAGCTTTGATTATTGATCTGATGTCAGACATTGAGAAAAGCATTGCCGGTATTACAGTTGAAGACATTCAGAAAATTGCTGAAGAAAAAGAATTCAGTGAAAATTATCAAAAAGAGCAGGCTGTGAAATTCTCTGCCCGACCCGAACCTGAAAAATGGGAGGTAGATTTACATATAAATCAATTGCTCGTTGATTGCAGAGGTTTATCCAATTCTGAAATTATTGATATTCAGATTAAACATTTTCATAAAAAAATGGATGAAGCATTAGAAGCAAAAAATGTTGGGAAAATTGTTTTTATTCATGGTATAGGGAATGGTACATTGAAAAATGAAGTCCGAAAAGCACTTGCAGAACAATATCCGAAACTAAAATATCAAGATGCTTCGTTTAAGGAATATGGTTTTGGCGCGACAATGGTAATACTATAAAAATAATCTCATGACACCCGAATTAGTAAAATACCTTTCTGATTTTGTAACAGAGCGCCGTGTAGAGCAGTTTAACAGAGTTTTAGAATACAGAACCCGTTATGCAAGTGTAATTTTGGAAGATATTTATCAGCCACATAATGCCAGCGCGGTGCTTCGTTCCTGTGATTGTCTCGGAATACAAGACGTTCATATCATAGAAAACAATAATAAATTTAATGTAGAAGACGGCGTTGCCCTTGGTTCCTCAAAATGGCTCACCCTGCATAAATATCCCCCTCAGAAAAATAATACAATTTCTGTATTGGAAAGTATGAAACAGCAAGGATATAGAATTGTAGCCACCACGCTTCATACAAAATCTATTGATTTGGATGAATTTGATATTGAAAATGGAAAATTCGCATTACTTTTTGGTACTGAGTTGACAGGTCTCACTCCTGAAGCTATTTCTATGGCAGACGAATATATAAAAATTCCCATGTTCGGATTTACCGAAAGCTTCAATATTTCTGTTTCTGCTGCAATAATTTTACATTTTTTAACGCACAAACTTTTCAGAAGTTCTGTAAGCTGGAAATTATCAGAAGAAGAAATTATTGCATTAAAATACGAATGGCTGATGAAAACAATAAAACAACCGGAATTGATTGTTAAAAGGTTTGAGGAGAATTATAAAATTAAGAATTAGGAATTACGAATTAGGAATTAGGAATTACGAATTAGGAATTAGGAATTAAGAATTAAGAATTGGGAGAAGCAATCATGCTAGGTTTTGGGGATAAGCAGGAGCGTAGGCTACTCACAAATTTGCGGGATATTAGAATAATTACGAATTTATAATTTGGATGAAATAAAGTTTTTTTATTTTAAAATTTATAATGTGTTTTGTGTGAAATTTTTGTGATTTTGTGCTTTAGTAGCAAAATGATACTTTTCGGAGGAGACTCAATTAAGAAATTAAAATAATGTGTGAGTAAAATGCGCCTGACTATAATCGCATAAGCAGAATTTCGCTTTTCATTGATACGCTAGGCTTTTCCATACGCGATAGGTCTAAGGTTAGCGAAACTGCGCCAATCAAGAAACTATTATAGGAATTATGGTAAAAAATGTATATCAATAATCTATTTTTCTTTTACACAAACAACAAACTGAAGTTAAAAGAATGAAAAATTATAAAATTAATATTGGGTTAACGCTTATCTTGATATCACTAAATGTAATACTATATGCACAAAATCAAAGAAAAATTGATTCCCTGCATTCTCTACTGATTAAGGCGAAAGAAGACACATGTAAATTTCAATTGATAATTAACTATCTTATGGCAGTAAACAAAACTCAGCCGGATAGTTTATATATTTGGTCTCAAAAAGGTCTCGATTTGGCAGAGAGATTAAATCATAAAAATTATATTTTCAGGTTTTATAAAATGTTAGGTTATTCAAACGAAGTCAAGTCAGACTATAATAATGCAATATTTTATTATTTAAAGGCTTTACGATTTGCTGAAAAAGAAAAATTAACAAGTAATATTACCTCTATTTATATGAACATTGCCAATGTTTATTATTTAACTGGAAATACGGATGATGCTATTCATTATTACACTATTTGTTATAACGAATATTCAAAAAATGGAGATAACCTTTTCTTAGGAAGAGTTGTTAATAATCTGGGAAATATCAGCTTTCAAAAAAACAACCTGCCCAAAGCCCGGGAATACTACCTTAAATCATTAAATTTAAAAATTGAAACAAACGATAAAGAAGGTATTGCATATTCCTATAATAATCTTGGATTGGTTTCATCAGGTTTGAAAAACCACACTGAGGCGGTAAACTATTTTATGAAAGCTCTTGAAATAAGAAAAGAAATAAAAGATGTTAAAACAATTGGGATTACTTATAGCAATATTGCTTCTGAATATTTTGATATAGGAGATGTGAACAATGCTCAAAAGTATGCAAATATGGCGATAAAGCAGTCTGATATTTTCAGAAGCGAAGATTGTATAATTGCAGCTTATCTGGTATTATCCAAATGCTATGAAAAAAAGGGCGCATTCAAAAAAGCACTTGAGTATTATACAAAATGTCAAAACCTTAGTGACTCAATTGAAAGTCAAAATAAAAGCCAGGTTTCAGAAATGAAAAAGCAATTTGAAAAAGAAAATAGTGATAACAAACTAAGACTTTTAAAAAAGGAAAAAATGTTTCAAATTCAAGCCCTTAATAAACAAAAACAAATTTCCCGTCTGATCGCAATTTCTCTTTTCTTAGCAGTGTGTGTTATTATAGTTGTTGTTTTCTATTATATAGGGAAGGTAAAATCAAACAGGATATTAAAAAAACAAAAAAAAGAAATCGAAGAAAAAAATTCTATTTTAAATATTCAGAATGTTGAAATCAGAAACCAGCATGAAGAAATCTCAGCTCAGCGTGATGAAATTGAAGCTCAACGAGATGAAATTATTACACAAAGGGATCTTGTAACCGAACAAAAACAATTTATTGAACAAATCCATGAAGAGTTAACAGATAGTATCAAATACGCTTTGAGAATTCAAAATGCAATACTTCCGAGTGAGGGGTATATTAAAGAAAGACTTAATTATGATTTTTTTATTCTAAATAAACCCAAAGATATTGTTTCAGGTGACTTTTATTTTGTTGAGAAAAGAAAACACATGTTACTGATAGCTGTTGCAGATTGTACGGGTCATGGTGTTCCAGGAGCCTTTATGAGCATGTTGGGGATATCTTTTTTAAATGAAATTATAGCTAAAGAAAATATTCAATCTGCAGCACATGTGCTGGATGAACTTCGTCAATATGTAATTCAATCATTACAACAAAAAGGTGTAATAAGCGAACAAAAAGATGGCATGGATATAATCTTTATTTCAATTAATGTAAATACAAATGAATTGCATTTTGCCGGAGCAAATAATCCTTTATTTCTTATACATGCAAAGACTAATGAATTAATCGAAATTAATGGAAATAAAATGCCTGTAGCAATTTATGAAAATATGAGTCCATTTACAAATCATGTTATTTCGTTGCAAAAGGGTGATACGATTTATCTTACTACTGATGGTTATAAGGATCAGTTTGGTGGTCCAAATGGTAAAAAATTTTTAACAAAAAATCTAAAAATTTTATTACTTGAAAATGGTATTAAATCTATGAACGAACAAAAAGAAATACTCAATAACACAATTGAAAATTGGAAAAATAATTATGGGAAAAAATACGAACAAACAGATGATATAACGGTTTTGGGCATTAAAATTTGACCAAGAAAAAAGATAATTGACACTCATACAACCTATAATACCGCATAGGTTAAATTTTGTTTTTAGGATAATTAGTAAAGCTTCGCCAATGTGCGTAGGTTTAAGGTCAAAAGAACGTAGTCAACGCGAGGATCTTTAGCCACAAGGGTTCCTGAGAAAAATAACAATGATGAATGTAAAAAATAATAACGATGATTAAAATCTTAATTGCAAGTATATTTATAATTTTACTTTTTTCATGTAAAAGCGAATTAAACAAAAATAATTCGAATCTTAATGAGGAAAATGACACAATAAAAATTGAATCTATTCCTGATTGTGCCATCCCGTTTGCTTATAGAGGATATATCCTTATACCATGTATTGTTGATAGCGTAAAAGGAAATTTTATATTAGATACAGGAGCAGACGCACTACATCTTGATAGTATTTTTTTCATTGCAAATGATTTTAAATATAAAACTATTAAGAAAATAAAACTTTGGGGAGTTGGTAATAATTTTCAGAGAGGAATTGAAATTTTAGATTCTGTTAATTTCCAATTTAAAAATCATAATAATATTACATCGAATGTTTTAGTAAGCAGTCTCAAGCCTACAGGGGGCGATTTTATTGATGGTTTAATAGGATTAAGGAATTTTAAAAATAAAGTTTTATATGTAAACTATATTTCTGAATATTTAATTTTGTACAATTCCATTGATTCTATTGATGTTTCTTCGTATAATTTAATTCCATTAACGAAAAAAAATGATAAATTATTTATGCCCTTAAAATTAAAAATTAATGATAAAATAACTATTCAAGGAAATTTCTGGATTGATTTAGGTTCAAACACAAGTATTATTTCAAGCACTGTGGCTGAAAAATATAATTTTGACCAGACGATTACTCGTAAAGTAGCTTATTACACTAAATATGGAGGAATCGGCGGTTATTCTTCTGGGTTTGATTTTATATCAGATTCAGTTTTGATATCTAAATTATATTTACAAAATGTTCCATTTTCATTTAGTACAGACAAATCCGGTGCAATGGCTTCGGATGAATATATTGGAATAATTGGGAATAATATTTTGAATCGCTTTGATTTACTTTTAGATTTGAAAAATAATAATTTGTATTTAAAATCAAATGCTAATTATAGTATTCCATTTGAATTTGATAATTCAGGATTTTTTATTGTAGACAGGAATAAAACATTGGGAGGCTTTATCGTTACAGGTTTACATAAAAATAGTCCGGCAGAAAAGCAAGGCTTACAAACCGATGATAAAATAATTTTCGTGAATAATGTTTCTGTTAAAAAAATGTCTTACAAATCTTTTAATAATTTATTAATGAAAGAAGACAACATTAAACTTATAGTTCTTCGAGATGAGAAAGTTGTACATATTAAATTTAAAATGATTCCATTAATAAAATAAAGTAACAGTGAAAAATATAATTATAGGTCCGGCATTTCCGCTCAGAGGTGGTATAGCAAATTTTAATCTTGCTTTGTGCCGCGCATTTTTGAAGCAGGGAATTGATTCATCAATTTATTCTTTTTCGTTGCAGTATCCCGGTTTTTTATTTCCGGGAACCAGTCAGTATGAAGAGGGCGAGGCACCTTCTGACCTTAGAATTGTTACATGTATTAATTCTATTAATCCTTTTAACTGGATACGAACAGCATATAAAATCTATAAAGAAAAACCCGATTATGTTATTATTGCTTACTGGATGCCTTTTATGAGTCCTGCTTTAGGAACTATTGCAAGGATATTAAAAAAACATAAAATTAAAGTTATTGCTATTACACATAACGTAATTCCACACGAACACCATTTTTATGATAAATCGCTTACAACCTATTTTGTAAATTCCTGTGATGGCTTTGTAACACTTGCAAAATCGGTACTTGACGACCTTTCTGTATTTACAAAATCCGAAAATAAAATATTTATCCCGCATCCTATTTATGATATTTTTGGAGATAAAGTCAGTAAAACCGAGGCGAAAAAATATTTGGGCTTACAAGAGAAAGAAAGAGTTCTTTTGTTCTTCGGATTAATACGCCGTTACAAGGGATTAGACCTTATTCTTAAAGCAATGGCTCTTGATAAAATTAGAAATTTGAATTTAAAATTACTGATTGCAGGCGAATTCTACGAAGATAAAACGGTTTACGAAAAATTAATTCAGGAAAATAATCTTTCAACAAATATTATTATTTCAGATAAATTTATTCCGGGCGAAGATGTAAGACATTATTTCTGCGCTTCCGATATGGTGGTGCAGCCTTATCATACAGCAACACAAAGTGGCGTTACACAAATTGCATATCATTTTGAAAAGCCCATGCTCGTTACAAATGTGGGAGGATTGGCTGAAATTGTTCCTCATAAGCGCGTGGGCTATGTTACAGATGTAAATCCGGAGTCCATTGCTGATGCTATTTTTGATTTTTATGAAAACAATCATGAAGAAAATTTCGCTGCAAATGTTGCTATTGATAAAGCAAAGTTCTCATGGGACACGATGGTTGAAGGAATTAATAAATTGCTTTAATCGGGAAAAAACTAATTAGTGTTTGCAAGAAAACGCCAACTACTGCGTTACTCTTGTCATGAAAACAGTCATTTACAAAAGTAAACTCCTTGGTTTTCATGACTTCGAAAGCCTTGTATTTGACGTTTTCTTTATCAAACACATAGTTTTCTTACAGACTTAATTATTGAAAAATCATTTTTCTGTTTTTAATAAAATTATGTTTTCTTTGTTTTTTTATTTATTCAGATGTTTAAAAACGTATCAAACAGCTTTGGAATACCTATTGTCGTTAAGAATTTATTAATTCTTAATATACTATTTTTTCTTGGAACTTATGTAGCAAAGAGCTCATGGGGTTTTAATCTTGTTGAATGGCTCGCCCTGTATTATCCGGAGTCGGAATATTTTAAACCTTACCAGTATATTACTTATATGTTCATGCACGGCGACATGTGGCATATTTTTTTCAATATGTATGCTCTTTGGATGTTTGGGCGTGTTCTTGAAAATTACTGGGGGCCAAAAAGGTTTTTGATTTATTATTTTGTTACCGGGGTCGGAGCCGCTCTTCTGCATACTTTTGTAAACTGGTGGATGATTTCCCGTGCAATGGATGCAGCAACAATATATCTGAATACACCTTCGCCGGATTCTTTTGCATTGCTTATTCGCGATTATTTTTCTGAGTATAAAATAAGCTCCGAATTCCTTAATGCTTGGGCAGGCGATCCTTCAAACATGATGTACGTTGAACAAACAAAATCATTGATCAATGAAATGATGATGTTTAAAATTAATATTCCAACGGTAGGCGCATCTGGAGCTGTTTTTGGCGTATTGCTCGCTTTTGGAATGTTGTTCCCCAACACACAATTAATGCTGCTCATTCCTCCTATACCGCTCAAAGCAAAATATTTTGTTATGATTTACGGAGCTATTGAGTTGTATTTTGCAGTGATGAACCAACCCGGAGATAATGTCGCCCATTTCGCCCATCTCGGTGGAATGTTGTTTGGGTTTTTCCTTATCAGATATTGGAAAAAGAAACAGTTTGACAGGTGGAACTGATTATTGTTCGTACAGAAAATATACGATGCACTGCACATTCCAAGACATTCCGGGATAAACATTCCGGATATCCAAAAAAATAATAACCCCCGCTAGCGCGGATTTGCAATCAGTGCGATAAACTGCAAATAAAAACAAGAAACGCCAGGTAAACTTGGCGTTTCTTGTTTACAATTTCAGCTTCTCGGGGTTTTGGTAATTGTTCCAGAATCGGACAAGTTCAACAGTATCGTTAGAGAATTGATAAAACAGGGTAACCTGTGGCACAATAGGAATTTGGCGAGTATTTTTAAAATTAGTTTTTTGAAAAGTAGCAGGTTTAGTGGCAATAAGAATAAGTACCTGATCTACTTTATCAATAAAGTCTATAGCAACACTGTCGCCCCATTCTTTTAAAAGATAATCAATATTTTGCCAATAGTCTGCAATAGCAGGTTCAGACCAGATAATTCTCATCCTTTAAAAAGATTAGGATAGCGTTTTTTTGTTTCTTCCATCACTTGACTATGCTCCATAGACTTTCCGTTTTTTAAGGCTTTTAAGCCCTCGTTAATGGCTGTTTTTTGAGCTTCTGTAAGCATGACCTTTTCATTTTCAATTTTAATAAAATCCAAAGTCTGAATATAATTCAGCAAAGCAATTGCGTTTTGATTTGCCAAGTCTATGTTTAAAGTTATTTGCATAATAAAAGTTTAATTATATACGCTAAAATACCAATCAATATTGAGTTTCATAAAAACTTATTAATTACAAATATACATTACAAAAGCATTTATAACAAATTTCGTAAAAAAAGATAACCAAATTCATTTGGAAAAAATGAATATCCGAAAGCGCAGATTTGCAATCCGCCCCCTGCACATTCCAAGACATTCCGGGATAAACATTCCGGATATCCAAAAAATAATTAATTTTAGCAGTTATAAATTGAAATTTATTGCAAGCTCAAAATCATCAAAAACACAATTAATATCTCATTACCTTCTTTGCCTTACCCGGTAAGGATTTCAGACTTTTTGCTTTTTTTGCAAATTCATTTTTGTATGCAAAACTTGCTGCATTAATTTCAATATTTTCTGATTTTAATTCGCGGCTGCCGAAATCTATTATATCTAAAGGATCCAGCGCATTTCCTAAATAACGCATTTCAAAATGAAATTCAGAAACAGGAGCATCTTTACCTGTAAATGATTTGATGAATATTCCTTCAGGAAGTTTCAGTGTGCCAATAAATGAGCCGGCTTTTAAAATCTGATTTGTTGTAACATAGCTTGCTGCAAGATTGCTGTAAACGATTTCAAGTCCGTTGAAATGCCTTACCACAACAATATGTCCATGATGTTTGCTTGCTTTCGATACTCTTACCATACCGTCAAAAGCGCAGAAAACACTGTCTCCACCCATACAAGATATATCAATTCCATAGTTGAATTTTTTTTCAAGAAAACCGAATTCCTCTTTAACATTACCTTTCGCGGGCATTCTGAAATTCCCTTTTTGTAATAATTTTATCGTTTTTGTTTCTTTAAAAGCTGCATCAAATTTATATGGATTTACATGCAGTGTGTCCCAAATCAAATATATGTTTTGAAAGGGTGGGTTTATTTTTTCGATAACATCAGCACTGCACCATCCTTTTGAACAAGGATAATCTTCAGGGAAATTTAATTGAAAATTAGTCAGGAGTTCATCATTGAAATAATGAATTGCATAAATTTTCTGAGAATAGGATGAAAGACAGAAAAGCAAAATTAAAGCTAATGCAATTAATGATTTTCTTAACAATTTAATGCAGGGCTCTATTGTTGTGCGCAATATCATATACAGAAATTTTGCCAAATGTAATAACAATCATCATTCTGTAAAAAATAATTGCAAAAGTTTTATACAATCAAAATTTTGTTATTTTTGCAATCCCATTTGCCTAGATGGTGGAATTGGTAGACACGCTAGTTTCAGGGACTAGTGTCCGCAAGGATGTGCAGGTTCGAGTCCTGTTCTGGGTACAAGGAAATAAATAAGAATCCCTGCAAACACAAAGGTTGCAGGGGTTCTTATTTTGATAGGTAAAACATTTTAAGAAACACTGATAAATAAAGGATTCCTGAAAAATGTGTTTTACCTTTTGTCTTTTAAATCAGTTTATTTCAAATAAATTTGTTCATTTTTCCCACATTCTTTAAATTCATAATCCTTTAGATTTTGCTTAAACTCTTATATTGTCCGTTAAAGTCATTATTTTGTCCGGTTTAGCTAAATTGTAATTAACTTTACCCGAATAAAATATATTTTCGCATTATTATGAGATTAAGTATTAAAAAAATAAAACTTTTTCAAGTAGGTCTTTATGCTTCGCCTTTAATCGGTATATTGTCTATCACTCCCATTTTTATAATTAAAGAATTTCCGTTAAACGTTTTTCCAAAAGCAGTTGTGTTAATCGCACTTGCCACTTTCTCAGTATGGTGGCTAAATATACTTCTTATATATTTATCAGAAAGATTTACTAACTATAAATTCCGGAAAATTTCAAGATATATTCTAAGTTATATATTTTCTGTTTTTTTCATAATGTTTGCGATGAGTATGTTTAAACTATGTTTTATTCAAATCAATAGTTTATCAGGCATAACTCCGCCCCATTCACCTTATGCTTCTTTTGTAATGGGCCTATCTATAAATACGATTGTTCTTATTATACAGGATTTAATTTTACTAAGAGAAAAAAAAGTAACTATTGAAGTTGAGAATGCTCAACTAATAGTTAAAAATATTGAAGCAGTAAATCAACAACTAAAACAACAAATCCATCCTCATTTTCTGTTTAATTCACTTAACACACTTAAATCTCTAATAAAAAAATCACCCGATTCTGCAGAAGATTTTCTTGTAAAATTGTCAGACTTTTTAAGAACATCAATTTCAGCAGGGAAGGAAAATATTGTTACTATTAGTAGTGAAATAAAATTGTGTTTGGATTATTTAGAAATGCAAAAAATCCGCTATGGCAATGCTTTACAATTTAACTTGGAAATTCCAAAGGAAATCTATAAAAATGGATTTATTCCCGTATTTTCCTTACAGTTGTTGGTAGAAAATGCAATAAAACATAATGCATTAACGAATGAATCACCCTTGCAAATAAAAATATTTTATATTGATGGGAGAATTACTGTAAGCAACAACTTACAGCCAAAATTGTCATCAGAAGTTTCAACAGGTTTTGGTTTAACAAACCTTTCCGAACGCTACAAAATATTATCTGGTGAAGACGTTCTTATTGAATCAACAAATGAATTATTTTCTGTAAGTATAAAAATTCTTGGAAATGAAAATAGTAATAATAGAAGATGAACTGCTTACGGCAGAAGATTTGAAAAATACAATTTTAGATATTGAACCTGATGCCCGGGTTATAGCTATTTTAAGTTCAATTAAAGAAGCTGTTTTTTATTTTCAGAAAAATGAAAGACCTGATTTAATATTTAGCGACATACAATTGGGTGATGGTTTAAGTTTCGAGATATTTAAAGAGATTCCCATTACTACACCGGTTATTTTTTGTACTGCTTATGATGAATACGCTTTGACTGCTTTTAAAGCAAATGGTATTGATTATATTCTAAAACCATACAATAAGAAAACGATAGGCGATGCTTTAGTAAAATATAATCAACTTAAAAATAATTTCAGTAATAACCGCGCTCAATATGAATCTATTCTTAATTTATTTGATAATTTACAGACGAAAAAAAAACAAGTTTCTGTTTTAGTCAATTATAAAGATAAGATAGTGCCGATTAGAATAAATGAAATTGCTCTTTTTTATATTGAATCAGAGGTTACGCATCTTATCACTTTTGATCAAAAGCAATACTCTGTTAACAAAACAATCGAAGAGTTGGAAAAAGTAGTAGGTGAAGATTTTTTTAGGACTAACAGACAATTTCTAATCAATCGTAAAACCATTAAAGATGCATCTCAATATTTTGCCCGTAAATTATCATTAAGCCTTATAATACCTTTTAAAGAGCAAATAATGGTAAGTAAAGAAAAATCCAAAGATTTTTTAAACTGGTTGTCGGGAAGTTAAACTACATTAAATATTTCACCCTCTTTTTTGTCCGCTTCGGCTACTTTATGTGATAAGGTGAAGGCATCCGTATTAATTTTGTTTGCTCAAAAATAAAGAGAATGAAAAAAATAAGATTGTTTTTAATAGCCATATTCTGTATATTGAGTATTTCATCCTCCGCTCAGATTAAATATACTATCAGCGGTTATGTTAAAGACATAAAAACAGGAGAAGAATTAATTGGGGCAACTGTATTTGTTAAAGATTCAAAAACAATAGGTACATCTACGAATGCTTACGGATTTTTTTCGCTTACTATTCCTGAAGGCAACTACATAATTATTGCACAATACATAGGATATGAAGTCAAGTCTACACAATTTTCATTAAAACAAAATACAAAATATAATTTTATTCTTACCGAAAATGTTACACAGTTGGATGAAGTTGTAATTAATGCGGAAAAAAAAGACGATAATATTACTAAGAACCTTATGGGTATTGAAAAAATTAATATGCAGGAAATAAAAAATATTCCAGTTTTTTTTGGTGAAAAAGATATATTAAAAACGATACAATTAATGCCAGGTGTAAAATCAGCAGGTGAAGGGAATAGCGGATTTTATATTCGTGGGGGCAATGCAGATCAAAACCTTATTCTGCTTGATGAAGCAACTGTGTATAATGCCTCACATCTTTTAGGTTTTTTTTCAGTATTTAATGCTGATGCGATTAAAGATGTAACTCTCTATAAAGGCGGACAGCCAGCTGAATTTGGTGGCCGTTTGTCATCTGTTCTTGACATCAGAACGAAAGACGGAAGCGATAAAAAATTTGGTATTGAAGGAGGAATTGGATTAATTTCTTCCAGATTAAAAATTGAAGGACCTATTGTAAATGACAAAGGTTCATTCACTATCAATGCCCGGCGGTCTTATGCTGATTTGTTTCTCAAATTTGCTAAAGACAGTGCAATGAAACAGCGTAAACTTTATTTTTACGATTTTAATGCAAAATTAAATTATCGCATAAACGACAATAACAGGGTTTTTCTTTCAGGTTATTTTGGTAAAGATGTTTTGGGTTTTGGTACTCAGATGGGTGTTGATTGGGGTAATATAACAGGTACATTTAGATGGAATCATTTGTTCAGTGAAAAAATATTTTCTAACACTTCGATAATTTTTAGTAATTACGACTACAACATTAACACAATCCTTGCAGGCACTGACGGAGAAATAATATCAAGGATTCAGGATTATAATTTCAAACAGGATTTTCAGTATTTTTTAAGTACAAAACACAAATTCAAATTTGGTTTTAATTCCATATATCACAAAATTATTCCCGGAGCAATTACAACAAAAAGCGACTCTTCAATTAGTGAACTCAACCTCAAACATAAACAAGCTTTGGATAACGCCATATATTTAAGCCATGAGTATAATCCATCCGGTATTATTGGTTTTATATATGGCATTCGTCTGACTTCATTCAGTACATTAGGACCGGGTGATTTTTATTCTTACAATTCTCTTGGAGAAACTATAGATACTACGTCTTATAACAATGGCGAATTTGTAAAAACTTACTTTACATTAGAACCACGATTTGCAGCAAATTTCATATTAAACGAAAAAAATTCTGTTAAAGTTTCTTATGGAAGAAACACTCAAAATCTTCATTTGCTTTCAAATTCTACTTCTGGCAATCCTACAGATTTGTGGATACCAAGCAGCAGTAATGTTAAACCTGAAATTTCCGATCAGGTGTCAATGGGGTATTTTCGAAACTTTAAAAATAATGTTTATGAATTTTCTACAGAGGTATATTATAAGCACCTGCAAAACCAAATTGATTACAAAGACGGTGCAGAGCTTCGTTTCAATGAAAATGCAGAATCTCAACTGCTTTTTGGAACAGGCAGGGCTTATGGAATAGAATTTTTCCTTAAAAAGAAATCTGGTCGTTTTACAGGGTGGATTGGATATACTTATGCCAAAACAGAAAAGAAAATAGGAGGTATCAACAATGGGGAATATTACCCTGCTAAACAAGACAGAACACATGATATATCTATTGTCGGTATATATGAGTTTTCAAAAAAGTGGACAATATCAGCCACATGGGTTTATTATACAGGTAATGCCATTACATTCCCAAGCGGGAAATACGAAGTAGCGGGGCAGTTAGTTAATTATTATACGGAGCGCAATGGTTACCGTATGCCAGATTATCATCGCCTTGATTTGGGGGTAACATGGCAGAAGAAAAAAACCGAAAAGTTTGAATCATCGTGGAATTTTTCACTTTATAATGCCTATGGTCGTGAAAATGCTTACTCTATTACTTTTCAGGAAGACCCTAATGACCCTGCAAAAACACAAGCGGTTCAAACAACTTTGTTCCGTTGGGTTCCTTCAATTTCATACAACTTTAAATTCTAAAAAAAATGAAACTGTTTATTTTCAATACAAGAAAAAATGCAATAGCATTTGTAATTTTAATTGTTGTTTCTTTTTTAATTTCTTCTTGCGAAAAAGTTATTAATATAAACCTTAATGCCAAAGCGCCTCAAATAATCATTGAAGGAATCATAACCGACCAGCCTGAACCTTATACGGTTTCATTAACTCAAACAGTAAACTTTGATGAATCAAATAATTTTCCTCCTGTTTCCGGTGCAACAGTTATTATTAGTGATAATTCCGGGTATTCTGAAATACTTACAGAAACAACGCCTGGTATTTACACAACTTCAGCAATACAAGGAACAGCTGGAAAAATATACACACTCAAAGTAACCGCAAATGGAAAAGAGTATACAGGTGTCGCCACAATGCCTCCACCTGTCAATATTGATACTCTTACGATTACCTCTGTAAACACACCTAAGGGAAGTAATAAAACCATATATGTAAACTTTACAGATCCTACTGGTATCAACAATTATTATCGTTTTATTAAAATAATTAATGGCACTGCTCAATCTTCAATTTTTATTACGGATGATCTTTTGAAAGATGGTAACATAATTAATCAGCCATTGCTTTCCAGAGGCCAGGATGAAGTTAAAATAAAATCTGGTGATATGGTATCTGTTGTATGTCAAACAATAGATAAAAATGTTTATAATTATTTCAGGTCTCTTCTTCAGTTAAGTACGGGGGGTATGATAAATCAATCATCATCTCCGGCTAATCCTCTTAGCAATTTCAATAATGGTGCATTGGGTTATTTTAATGCTTGTGCAGTAACTTCTAAAACAATCGTAATTCCATAATTTTTTTAATTGGTTTCTGGGAAGTTTTCCAGATACGCTTCACCCTCTTTTTTGTCCGCTTCGGATAGAAATCACTTTTCCCTCTTCTGCATTTGAAATATTTTTGTTTTAGAAAGTACAAATTTATTTTAAAATGGAAATGATTATGAAAAAGTTTATTCAATATTTAATGGCAATAATTTTAGTTGCTTTTGGTCTTCTCACGCTATTTCTAAGTAGTTCTGTGATATTTGATTTATTCGGTATAAGAGAGAAAGAAGGTAATTATGTTTTATTGGTTGTATGGGCAAATTTCTTTAGTAGTTTACTCTATCTATTTTCTGCTTATGGTTTTATTAAAACAAAAAAATGGACTGCGAAACTTTTAGGTATTTCTGCAATTGTTCTAATTATTGCATTTGCTGGGTTATTTATTCATATTAATTCAGGCGGAATATACGAAACCAAAACTATTGGGGCAATGATTTTTAGAATGTCATTAAGTATAGCCTTTACTGCAATTGCTTATTTCACTATTACAAGAAGATTAAAAAATAAAAACAACCAGTCATGTTAGTAATAACTCACTTACTAAAATTAATGCTCTTAGTTATAATAATCACAGTGCTTGCATTGCCGTTGAATGCTCAAATACTAACACTACAACAATGTATTGATACAGCACAGGTTCATAATAAAAACCTACAAATTGGGATGAACAACAAAGCACTTAGCGTGCAGAAATCTAAAGAAGCAAAAGCTGGTTTGATACCAAAAATAACTGCAATAACTGAGTATAAATATTATACTGAAATGCCCACCCAGCTTATGCCTTTATCTGCATTTAATGGTCCTGTAGGTAAATTTAAAGAAACACAATTCGGGGTTCCTCATAATATAAATGCAAATTTACAGTTAACAATGCCTTTGTATAATTCTCAAATTTTTGGTGCAATAAAAACGACAGAAATTGCAGAAGAACTAACAGAACTACAATACCAGAAAACAGAAGAACAAATATTTTTTGAAATTTCAAATTTGTATTACAATGCGCAGATACTAAATCAACAATTGTTTTTTATTGATACTAATATTATTAATACATCAAAACTTCTTGAGAATATTAAATTGTTAAAAGATCAATTGATGGTAAAGGCAACTGATGTAAGCAAAGTACAGTTGCAGTTAGAACAGTTGAATACACAAAGAGAAATAATCAATAGCAAATACGAGCAGGTAATGAATGCTCTGAAATTTACGATGGGGATACCAATTATTCAAAATATTCAGATAGAACAGAACATTTCTTTTCAAAAAAGCAATGAATATGCTAGTTCTGTAACAGTTGATGTACGCATAACAGAAGTACAAAACCGTTTACTTTTAAATGAATTGCGTACTTTAAAACGGTCTCGTATTCCGACTCTTTCTCTCTTTGGAACTTATGGAAACACTGGGTATGGTTACGATGAAAAACCAAATGACTTTTTAAAATTTTATCCTGTTGGTTTTGTCGGAGTGCAATTAACTTCAACTTTGTTTAACGGAACAATCACTAAAAGAAAAATAAATCAGAAAAAAATTGAAATTCAAAACAGTGAAATACAAATGAATTTAATAACAGAACAAAATACGATGTTGATTGGTAATGCAAAACGTCAAAAAATCGTAGCCTATAAAAGTACAGAAACAACATTAGAACAAATAAAATTAGCAAAGGCAATATATGAACAAACATCATTGCAACAGCACGAAGGTACTGCTACTTTGACTGATGTTTTATTAGCAGATAATTCAATTCGTGAAGCACAGCAAGCATACCTTTCTGCAATAATTGATTATTTAAAAGCAGATTTAGAATTAAAAAAATTGACAGGAAATATTGGCTCAATAACCATAAAAAGATAAAAATGAAAAAAGTAAAAATGATAATAGCACTAATTGTAGTGTTGGCTTTAATTGTTATTGTAATTGTTCGTCTGAAAAGTAATAAAACAGTTACCCAAAACAGAGTTTTTCAATACAATAAAGAGCAGGCAATTAATGTACAAGTTGACACACTAAAATTAGAAACTGTAGGAAATATAAATTTCTATACCGGTACATTTGAGCCAAATAAGGAAACTAAACTTAGTGCTGAAATTCAAGGAAAAATTAACACTATATTAGTTGATGTTGGTAGTAATGTTGGTAGAGGTCAGGCATTAGTTCAACTAGATAATTCATTATTGAAACTACAGCTAAAATCTATTGAAATTCAAATAGAGGGATTGGAAGCTGATGTAAAACGATATACTGTTCTATCAAAAGCAGAAGCAATTCAGGGTGTTCAATTAGAGAAAGCAGAGTTAGGTTTGAAATCTGCAAAAGTTCAGAAGGAAACATTGATCGAGCAAATTAATAAAACTACTATAACCGCACCTTTCAATGGTATTGTAACAGCAAAATTAACCGAAGAAGGCGCATTTGCAGCTCCGGGTGTTCCATTACTGCAAATTACAGATATTTCAATTTTAAAATTCACAGTAAATATCCCTGAACATGAACTTAATCAATTCATGCTAAATCAAATATACTCTCTTACAACAGCCATTTATCCTGATATTACTCTGTCTGGAAAAGTGACCATGACAGGAAGTAAAGCGAATATGAGTAATAGTTTTCCCATTCAATTTTCCGTAAATAATACAGTTGATTTAAAAATTAAATCAGGAATGTTTGGACAAGTGAATTTGAAAAATAATATTGAAGGAAAACAAATTGCAATTAATACATCGGCCATTGTTGGTACGACTATTCAACCTCAGGTGTATATTGTAAGAAATGGCAAATCTGTTTTACAAAGTATCACTGTTTCAAATAGAGTGCAAAACAAAGCAATTATATCAAGTGGATTAAAAGAGGGCGATGTTATCGTTACAAATGGATTTATTAATCTGTTTGATGGTGCAAATGTTAACATAAATTAATATCAGCAAAAATGAATATTACAGAAATTTCAATTAAACGCCCATCGCTGATAATAGTACTTTTCAGTGTCTTTACTTTATTAGGAATAATAGGCTATAAAAACCTTAGTTATGAATTATTACCTGATTTTAACCAGCCAGTAGTAGTAATAAAAACGATATATCCGGGTGCTGAACCGCAGGAAGTAGAAACATCTGTTTCACGAAAAATTGAAGATGCTTTATCAAATCTTGAAGGTGTGGATTATTTGGAAACAAAGTCAATGCCTAACGCATCTGTTATAATTGCCAATCTAAAATATGGGACAAATATTGACAATGCAATGCAAGACGCCCAGCGTTTTATTGATAACATCAGAAAAGATTTGCCAACGGATATTTTAAGTCCTGTTATGAGTAAAATTTCGCCAAACGATTTACCAATAATTTCAATAAGTGCTACTAGTAATCTTACTGCGACTGCTTTCTATCAAAAAATGAAAGATGATTATCTTCCGCAAATTCAGCAGTTAAAAGGAGTAGCTGAAATTACCATTTTAGGGGGAGAAGAAAGAGAAATACAAGTAAAAGTAAATCAGGATAAATTAAAACTCTATAAAATTTCATTATATCAGGTTGTCGAAGCAATAAATCGTTCAGGTTTAGATTTACCTGCGGGTAAAGTTCAAACCAGCAAAGAGAATAATTCAGTTCGTTTAATCGGGAAATTTGCAACTATAAATGATATTATGAATGTACAGGTGGCAATGCCTGTGCAGGGCAGTCCTGTTTATGTAAAAGATGTTGCAATGGTTATCGATGGCGTTAAAGAAATAACGTCTGTCAGTCGTTTTAATGGCGTAAATGGAATGGGACTTTTATTAAAAAAACAGGGCGATGCAAATGCGGTAGAGGTTTCAAAATTAGTTCATGAAAAACTTGAAAGCATAGAACAGCAAAATGAAAAATCAGGTGTAAAATTTATCATTGCAGATGATTCAACAGACAAAACAATTGCAGCTGTAAATTCTGTTGTGGATGATTTAATTATAGCTGTAGTTTTAGTTTCGTTAGTAATGCTGTTGTTTTTGAGAAGTTATAGAAACTCTTTAATTGTAATAATTGCAATCCCAACATCTTTAATAACGGCTTTTGCTGTGATGTGGCTAATGGGCTTTACATTAAATCTTATGACCTTACTTGCCATGTCATTAATTATCGGGATTCTGGTTGATGATGCTACGGTTGTTCTGGAAAACATACAAAGGCATTTAGACATGGGCAAAGACAAACGAACCGCAGCAATGGATGGTCGTATGGAAATTGGATTTTCAGCATTGTCTATTACTTTGGTTGATGTAGTTGTTTTCTTACCTATTTTATTTTTGCAGGTATTTGTTGCCGATATGCTTAAACAATTCTCAATTGTTGTAATAACAGCCACTCTTACCAGTTTATTAGTAGGGTTTACATTAACACCATGGTTAGCTTCCAGAATTGGGAAAAAGGATGATTTACGACCTACAAACTTTTTAAACCGTTTTCTGCTTTGGTTTGAACATCAACTTGAAAAATTTATTCAGTGGTATGGTAAACAATTAAGTTGGGTGCTTGGTCATAAACTTATTTTTTCGGGTATTGTAGTTTTCTTATTAGTGATGACTGTTATGATAATGAAACAGGGAATTATAGGCAAGGAAATGATGTCAACAGGCGATCAGGGAAAGTTCCGGTTAAATTTAGAGTTTGATAAAACAGCAACTGTTCAGCAGAATAATATTATATCTCAGAAAATAGAAAATTTCATAATTCAACAACCCGAAGTCGCAAGCCTTTTCAGTAACATTGCAGGGCCAAGTACAGGTATTGGAAGTTTAGGAGTAGGCTCGGCTAATTTGTCTGAATTTACAATACAGTTAAAGCCATCAGAAAACAGAAATATAGCTACAGAGCCATACATGAAATTGCTTCGTGAAGAACTGAAAAAACAATTTCCGGGTATTAATTATTCAATGGCTGTTATGGGTTTGCTTCCAAAAGCAGCACCCATTAAAATAACATTAAGTGGAAACAATTTGGATTTAGTAATGAAAACGGGAAACGAACTAAAATCAGTTGTAGAAAACATTCCCGGTGCAGACAATGTGCAATTATCCGTTAAAGAAGGTAGCCCTGAATATAAAGTAATTCCTGATAAAGATAAGATGCAACGTTTGGGGTTAAATACAGCCTATGTCGGATTGAATTTGAGAACTGCTTTTACAGGAAATGTTGATGCAAGTTTGACAGAAAAAGGAACAGAATATCCGGTGCGTATTTATTTAGATGAATTTAGCAGGAAAAATTTTGAAGATGTACAACACCTTACAATCGTAAATCCAATGAATATGCCTGTTGAAATATCTCAGTTTGCAGAAGTAATGCAAGATAATTCACCCTCTTTACTGGAAAGATTAGACAGGCAAACTTCCGTAACCTTAACGTCAGAATCATTTGGAAGACCATCTGGTACATTAGCTGGTGATGTAATAAGTTATCTCAACTTAAAACCATTGCCCGAAGGAGTAAAACTTACATGGGGTGGTGATATAAAATCCCAAAATGAAAGCTTCGGAGCTTTGGGTTCGGTTCTTCTTATTTCATTTATCCTCATTTATTTGATAATGATTGCTCTTTATGATAATTATATTTATCCGTTTGTAGCCTTATTCTCAATACCTGTAGCAGCAATAGGTGCATTTTTAGCATTAAATTTATCATTAAATCATTTGACTTTATTTGCTCAACTTGGTCTGATTATGCTCATGGGCTTGGTAACAAAAAATGCCATACTGATTGTAGATTTTACTAATCAACTAAAAGCACAAGGAAAACATTTTAAAGAAGCCTTAATTATTGCAGGTAAAGGACGTATGCGACCAATTTTAATGACCACACTTTCTATGGCTATTGGTATGTTGCCTATTGCTCTTGCAAAGGGCACAGCCAGTGAATGGAAAAATGGCTTAGCATGGGTTATTATTGGCGGACTTCTTTCATCTCTAATTTTAACTGTCTTTTTAGTCCCGATGGTTTATTATATGGTAGATACATTAAAGGAAAAAATAAAAAACAAGAAAAAGAATTGAGATGAAAAAATTACTTAAAACTGTAATCGTAATTACAATAGCTTTAATACTTTATTCTTTTACAAATAAAGAAGAAACTTACACTTTAACAATAGAAGTAAAGGATTTGCGAAATTCAAAAGGTGTTATTCAATATGCTTTATATAACAAAGACGGCTCTATCCCTGATGAGGACTATAAAAAATACTTCAAAATACTGAAAGGAGAAATTATAAACGGTTCCTCTGAGGTTTCTTTTAAAAATCTTCCCAAAGGGAAATATGCCGTCAACATCTTACATGATGAAAACAAAAATGGTAAAGTTGATAAAGGATTAATTCTACCAACAGAGGGTATTGGCTTTTCAAATTTTCAAACGATAGGCTTCACAAACAGACCAAATTTTTCAAAGGCAAGCTTTCATTTGAACAAAGACATAAAAATGAAAATTAAAGTAATATATATGTAATTTAAAATAAACTTAAAATTGAAATGCTATGATGAAAGATGAAATTGGTATTAATGCCGGATTAATTTGGCAACACATTAATTTAAAAGGCGAGTGCTCGTTAAAAACATTAAAAAAAGAACTTAAATTAAATGATGCTAAGACTAACTTAGCTCTAGGTTGGCTAACCCGTGAAGGAAAAATTGGCAGTTTTGAAAAGGAGGGGGAACAGATATATTTTTTGATTTTTTAATTTGGTAAATTAATGAAATAAAAAATACAATTTCAATGAATTTTTTTATTAAAATATTATTTTTTGTATCACTTTTTGCGTTTTTTTCTTGTAAAGAAAAAATGGAATTCTCCCCTTATGTTATTGATTTTAGTGACGAAAACAGAAATGTTAATCAGAGAAATATTGAAAAACTACACGCTTTAGAAAATGACGATACCATTACAATAGCGTTTACTGGTGATACTCATAATTTTTTCGATGAAACAGAAAAATTTGTTAGCAAAGTAAATCAAAATACCTCAATTGATTTTGTAATTCATGTGGGTGATTTAGCAGATTTTGGTTTACCGAAACAATACCTGTGGGCTAATACTATTTTGTTAAAATTAAAAGCGCCTTATTTTGTTGTTGTTGGCAATCATGATTTAGTGGGAAATGGCTCACAAGCCTATCAAGAGATGTATGGGGCATTCAATTTTAGTTTTATTTATGCTGGGACTAAGTTTATTTATATAAATACAAATAGCCGTGAATTTGAATTTAATGGGACAGTTCCCGATATTAATTGGTTAGGGGAACAACTTAAACCAAAAGAAAGTTTTACCAAAGCTGTTGTAATTTTTCACGTTCCCTCAATGGATCCAGATTTTGATGCTTCATTGGAAGAATCATTCACGAACACATTAGCAAGTTACAACAATGTAATATTTTGCATTCACGGTCATTTGCATGGTCATGCAATATATCGGTCTTATAATGATAGTATTTTTCATGTTAATGTTTATGGTGTAGAGAACTATAAATTCAACGTAATCAAAATCGTAAATAATCAATTTGAAGTTGAGAAAGTTGAATTTTAAAATATTATTGATATTCCTTTTTCTTTTAGTTTTTGGCAGAACAGAAATATTCAGTCAAAATGAACAAAATAAAGATACTTCAAAATACACTTTTTTTTTACCTGATTATGTAAAATTGCAATTTGCCGGTGGTATAGGATTTTTATCACTTGGTGTAGGTTATACATTTTTTAGACAAAAACTGGACGTGTCTTATTTTTATAGTTATATACCGAAAAAAATCTCTAGTGACGACTTACACTCGGTCAGTTTGCAATTCACAACAAAATTATTACGAATAAAGATTAATAAAAATATAAACCTTTTACCTTTGAATATCGGATGGTTTATCCACCACACATTCGGTGAGGAATACTGGATAAAATTGCCATCACATTATCCAAATGATTATTATTGGTGGTCGCCAGGAAGAAATGCAGGTGTGTTTGTTGGTGGTGAAATAAAAACAAAATTATTGAGTAATAAAACTCCCGCATCAGGAACTGCTTTTTATTTTCGCATTGGTAGTAGAGGCTTGTATATTGCAAGTAAATTCAAAAATTCTTCAATTCCCTTAGATGAGATTATTGAATTAGGATTTGGTATTGCTGTTTATCGTTAAGTTTTTGTGTTAATAGGTTAAAACCGTTAACAATTAATACTTTTATTTTGAGCTTATATTATCTGTAAAGTTAAAAACACAGTTTACTACTGAAATAGAATTTTATGAAATGAGAAAGAATATTAAAAATAGGGCTAACACCTATGATAAAATTCTTCAAGCTGCCTATGATGTTTTTTTATTTTATGGCTTCCATGGAACAACAATTCAAGAGATAGCTATTAGTGCTAATGTCAATAAAGCCGCAGTTCACTATTATTTCCGCTCGAAAGAAAATTTATATTCAAAAATTATAGAGTATGTTTTTAACTTCACTATTTATTCGGACTTTACAGATAAAACAACCAGTGAAAATAACAAAAAAGTTATTTGGTTCCTGACCACTGAATTGTACAATAACAGCGATTTATTAAAAAAAACTTTAAAATCGTTATATCCAAATGAAATTGAAAAACGTCTATTTTATATAAATAGATGGCTTCAATATGTACCATTATATGAATATTCCTGATGTTATAAGTATTTATTATAATACAGGAATAGTTAATTAATTTTGAAAGAAAGGAATTCCCTCACACAGTCAAACACATTGTCAGGTCGCACAATCAATCACACAACCAAAACCTGCCAAAGAGTTTGCCTTTTATCCAAAGTCTTTTTCTTTTTTTTCTCCTCCCTTTTTAAAACTTGTATAATAAAAATAATAATATTAAATTTGTCTGAAAACAAGTGGTGATAAGTAATACAGCCAGCTTATAACATACATTAACGGTAACAGGCAGTATAAATACGGTGCAGAAATAGACGCAACAATAAAGCTACCAAAATGGCTTTCTTTCAATCCGAATTTTAACTTGTTTTATACTAATTCCACAGGAACATATAACGAAATTGATTTAGCAACAAACTCAATTTCCTGGACAGGAAATTTAAAAACACTTTTCAAACCTGATACAAAAACCGAACTTCAAATATTATTGAATTATACCTCGCCAAACGTATTGCCACAGTTCAAAATTAACGAAATTTATTTTGTAGATGTAGGAGTAAAACGAAGTTTTTTAGACAATAAAATTGCTGTCAGTTTTACCGTTTCAGATATTTTTAATACAAAAAAATGGATTATTCAGTCTGAAAATAGTATTTACAAATTAGAGAACAACAGTAAAAACGAAACACGTATATTCTGGATTGGCTTAACCTATACAATAAATTCGTATAAGCCAACGAAAACACAAAAAACAGAAGGTACAGACAATGACGGAGGGATCATAAAGCTTGGTCAATAATAAAAATTCCTGAAAAATATTTTGGTTATTACAATATTGTTTATAGTTTTGTAAACTAATAAACATATAAACATATAAACTAATAAATGAGTAAACAAGCAAATAAAGTGAAAGACAAAACCCTTTACACTCTACATTCTAATATTTGCAAGGCTTTGGCAAATCCAATAAGAATTGAAATCATTGATATTTTAAGTAACAAAGAAATGTCATTTGGTGAATTGCAAGAAGCAACAGGGGTTTTAAAATCAAATTTATCACAGCATTTGACAGTTTTAGTATCAAAGGGAATATTAATCCAACGAAAAGAAGGATTAAATGCCTATTATAAACTATCTACAATAAAAGTTGCCACAGCCTGTCAGATAATGCGTGAAGTATTGATTGATAATATTAAAAAACAACAGAAATTAATTAATTAAATGTTAACACAAAAATTTAAAGCAATGAAAAAAAGATTTTTAATTCTGACAATACTAATAGGTTTATTTGTTCTCAACATTCATGCACAATGTGGAGGAACTGTAACCAATACAGCAAAGCCGACGAGCATAGGTATTGTGATTTCCACAAACGATGTTGAAACAATCTGGAATGCAATCCGGTTTGCAAATTTTTCAAAAAGTGAAGGAGACACGGTAAAAATATTTTTACTCGGGAAAGGTGTAGAATTAGATAATCTTGTAAAAACAAATAAGGATTTAAAAGAACAAACCGATACTTTTTTAGAGAGTGGAGGAACTGTACTTGGTTGTGGAACTTGTTTACAAAGCAGAAAAAATAATGAACCTCAAGTTTGCAGATTTTCTTCAATGAGTGATTTGTACGAACTAATAAGAAAAAATAAAATTGTACTAACCTTTTAACTTAAAAATTACTATGGAAAATCTCATTCACACTCTTTTGTTGGCTTTACATAATATTGCTCTTGTTGGTTGTGCAGCAGCCCCATTCTATAATAGAAATTTAGTTAAAAGCAGAAGCCAGTATGGCCCAAAACTCATTTACGAATTAGATAAAGTCGTTGAAGATACTTTACAAGGAAATGCCCCTTACTGTATTACCTTTATAATTGTACTATTTGTAACAGGCATTGCAATACCCTTCAATCATTATTTATTTCATGGGGCATTTAAAGAATTATCATCTGTTGCAACAATCGCTTTGATAATAAAACTTCTCTCTGTTTTTGCAATGGTTTATATAATGCTTACTATTTTCTTTAAAATCAATCCTGCGATAAATAAAATATTTTGGGGATTTTCAAAAGAAGCAACCCCCGAACCTCAGTTAGTATCTAATTTCTTTAAGCTAAGAACACGCAGAAAAAAATTATGTGAAATCTGCCTTATCTTCGCAATAATCGTTCTGGTTTCAAGTGCCTTTTTAGGTTTTACATTCTAAATGACCAATAATTCAAAAATATTCGATACCATCGCAACCGATTATGACAATTGGTTTGAGAGGAACGATAATATTTTTCATGCAGAAGTAAGAGCATTAAAACTATCTATTTCCCCTCATAAAAATGGTATCGAAATAGGCACAGGAACAGGGCGTTTTGCAAAAGCTTTAAAAATTTCTGTTGGCGTAGAACCTTCCGAAAACATGGCAAAACTTGCACAAGACAGAGGTATTAGTGTTGTTAAAGCCTATGCTGAAAATTTACCTTTTCATAATAACTCTTTTGGCTTCGTATTATTTGTTACAACCGTATGTTTTCTTAATGACATTGAAAAATCATTCACCGAAGCAAAAAGAATATTGAACTCAGGCGGGGCTATTGTAATTGGATTTATTGATAAAAACAGCCAATTATGTAAAGAGTATCAAAAAAGCAAAAACAATATTTACAAAAGTGCAACTTTTTATTCTGCCGAAGAATTAACAGAAATTCTTAAAAAATCGGGATTTGGCAGTATTACATATTTCAACACATTAAACGATACATTTAAAAATGAAGAAATAACAAAGCCAATGATTTGTTATGGCTGTGGGAAAGGAAATTTTATAGTTATTAAAGCACTAAAAAACTAAATTATGTTACAAAAACTAATGTCTGCATTTATGCCAGCAAAGAAAATGATAGAAATGTTTACTTTGAAAATTTCAAGTGATCAATCTATAGAGAAAATTTCATCAAAAATGCAACAAGAATGCGAAAATCATAAATTTGCTTTGCTTCAAACATACGTTTATCATGAAATTGTTGCAGCTAAAGGATTTCCAATAAAACGGAAAGTATTTATCTATGAAATTTGTCAGGCAAAAACAGCATCTTTAATGTTAAAAGACAATCCTCATTTTTCAGTTTTCATGCCTTGTAAAATTACTTTGTACGAAGACAATGGAAAAACAATCATTTCAACTATGAATATGGAGCCAATGCTTAAAGCTGTTGTTTCAGACAATGAATTATATACTGATGCAATCCGTCTTTTTTCTGAACTAAAATTGTTAATGAATTCTCTCTCTTCTAATAACAAATGATAATTATTAATTGATAAATTATATTCAATATGAAAATCGGAATAATCATTGAAACAAAAGAATTTGAAAAAGCATGGAATGCTTTTCGTTTTGCTGTAACAGCTATAAAGCAAGGGCATGAAGTAAAAGTTTTTCTAATGGGCGAAGCTGTAGAATGTGAGGGCTTGACACATGAAAAATATAATGTGGACGAACAACTCCATAAATTTGTGGATGCAGGAGGTGAATTACTGGCATGTGGCACTTGTTTAAAATCTCGTAAACTTGAAAATTCAGTAGAAGTCTGCCCTATTTCAACAATGGTAGATTGTGTTAATATGGTTACATGGGCAGATAAGACAATTACTTTCTAAAATCAAAATACCAGAGAACAATGTATTTCAAATCGGATTTAATTAAGCTATAAAACCCCTCATGCAGCAAAAATCCCCGCCCTTTCCTTGAAATAAATCGGTCAGGGCTTGCATGGTCTTTTTACCAACCGCACAATAAGGTAGATATTATTATATTCCTGACACACCCAACGCTTCTATTGTTTTTTTTTGTCACATTTTTTGCAGTTTCCCAATCGTTCATAGAGCATAAGCCTGATTTCTTTAAGAGATTAGGCTTTTCCTTAAAATATCAACTTCATTTTTTCCAATACAAGAAATTCTGTATCAGGAAATTTTCTTTCAATTTCATCTCTGAATAATGTTTCTGTGTCTTTGGATATTAATTTATCCTGACAAAAATATTTATTTAGAATTAAATATTTTAGGGGGATATTATATCTGATAAGCAATTCCAGAGACATAAGCGTATGATTGATGCTTCCTAATTTTGTAGTAGTGATAAGCGCAAGGGGATATTTATTTTTTTTGATGAAATCAATAATATTTAAGGATTCATTGATAGGAACAAAAAGACCACCGACTCCTTCTATAATTAGAAAATCGTATTTTTTTTCAAGTTCAGAAATAGCATTTGTAATTACATTTTCATGTATGGTTTGTTCTTCAAGTTTGGCTGCAAGATGCGGAGAGCAGGGATGTTTAAATACATAGGGACATGTAAGCCCGGAAAGATCATCTTCTGTAAGAGGAATCTCCATTATTTCCCGATGTTTTATAATGTCTTCCGAAATCCCTGAGCAGCCGGTCTGGACGAGTTTAAATGTTATGACTTTTTTCCCTTTTTCGGATATTTTTTTTGCAATTAATCCGCTTGCAATTGTTTTACCAACACCTGTATCAATTGCGCTTACAAATATTTTTTCTGCCATTTACTGAAGTTTTTTTCTGCAATAATAAAACATGGGGTGATAAGTAAGTTGTACTTTGTTATCACGATTGTAAAATTGATTGTATCTTTCAACAAATTCTATATATTTTGATTTTGTCCAGATATGGGTTTGAACGCCATTTACGCCTGTATTTTTAAGATGCCTGAGAATATCATCAGGCGAAGAAAATTTTAAACAAATCTCTTTTGTGTACTTTTTTTCTATCAATAAATTTTCATTAAGAATTGCTACCATTTTTTCATCAGAAAAATAATGAAGACCAATGTTTGATATTGATTTTATTTCTTTCAGATTGTATGGACCAAAAGTATTAAAAATAAAGCAGCCGGATGGTTTAAGGCAAGTGCTCATACAAGTTGAGAAGGATTGAAAATCGTTAAGCCAATGAAATGTAGAACTTGAAATTATCAGATCGAATTGTTCTGTGAAACGCATTTGTTCAATATCTCCTACATGCGCTATGATTTCCGTTTCGGGATATTTATGTGAAAGATAAATCTGCAAAGAAATAGTTTCAGGAATAAGATCAATAATTTGAATTTTTTTAACATAGAAATTATCAAGCAGCATTTTTGTCAGCAATCCGGTTCCGCTTCCAATTTCAAGAACAGATTCAAGCTTTGAAATACCAAGCAATTTCATTCCGGAAATAATTTCTTTGGCTATTATTTTTTGCGCTATAGCTTCAGAATCGTATGTTTTAATACTTTTTGTAAATCTGCTTTGAATAAGTTTTGTATCCATTATTTATGTTTGAATGTGTGACACTATTTATACTTTTTAGGTTTCAATGATATTGTCAGTGGCTGAGATTTTCGGTGGCTGAGCGGAGTCGAAGCCACCGATTCCAGCACTTCTTCCCACGACTTCCATTTATTAAAGGGATAATGCGGCGATTCGATATAAACAGGTGTCAGTCGTGATGACCAATAATTTTCAAGATTTTTAACAGGAAAAATTAAATCGCCTGTGCAAATGATTGCCTGTGTCCATGTATTTTTTTCAGTTGGCAAAAATGTTTGTAATTTGAGAATAGTTTCTAATTCTTTTTTTTTGTCATCAATATTTTTCTGATTAAAAATATGCTGATTTCGTTCATAATTCTCTTTACTGCCACAAGTCCGTCTTTGAAATTTTTTTAATGATTCGACGCTAAGATTTGCAATTGTTCCGTTGAATATTTGAACAGGGATTCCATAATCATCATGAGCAGGGTAGGATGTTCCGGAAATAGCAATGCTTTTTGTTATTTTTTTTGTATTATTATTCATGAAAAATTCTGCTGCCAGTATGCCAAGGGACCAGGCAACAATATTTATATCTTCATATTCTGAAAAGTCTGACGCAAAATTTACAATGGATGAATCATAGTTAGAAAACATGCAAACATCATTATTCTCGCAATCCAAATTACTCACTGCTTTTTCATCCATTCCCCATCCATTAAAAAACAAAATGAGTCTATTGTTTTTCTTTTTATTTATCCAGGTTGATTTCATTTTTGACATTTTTAGCAGAATATAATTTTAGTATATGCCTGCCTGTCGGCAGCTACCGTGTGGACACATCTTTTTTTAAAGCGAGATTTTGTCATAAAATTTGCGGTTTAACTATTTTTACAAAAGACAATCTTGTGCAAATTTTTCGCCAAAATCATTTAATTATCATTTGTTTATACCCCGAGCTTATTTCGACTTCGCTCAATAACCATAGCTCGGGGTTATAAACATTCGACTCCTCTGGAGTCGTTTTTATCAGGAAAATTTCAATATCTAGCATATTTGTGTCCACATGGTAGCTGTCGGCAGACAGGATTGTAGCCTGCCTGTCGGCAGACAGGGTTGCAAGTTAAAAACAACTTGGAACTTGGAACTTGGAACTTGCAACTTTTATACAGAATCTGCTCATTTAAAACTTCCACTAATTTTAGCGAACAACTAACTTTTTAATAAAATTATTATATCATCAATATCATGTTTATCAAAACTAGCTTGTAAAGAAAAACGCAGGCGCGCTGTTCCTTCCGGCACAGTTGGCGGCTTTACGGCAGGTACGTAATACCCATTGTTTTCAAAAAATTCTGAAATCTCAATACATTTTTTATTTGCCCCGATAATTACCGGAATAATCTGACTGTTCCCACGTACATCGAATCCTGTATTTTTCAATTCATTTTTAAAATATATTGAAAGCCGCATGAGAGAATTTCGTTTATCCGAAAATGATTCCATTTTTTTTGCAATAAAATGTGTCCATTTTAAATTCAAAGGAGGGAGCGCTGTTGTGTATATCAGAGTTCTGGATTTGTTAATCAGAAAATCTTTGATTAATTTATCGCAAATTAAATAAGCGCCAACAGATGAATACGCCTTACCGAAAGTGCCTACAATAAAATCAATATCATTTATGCTGTTTTGTTCTTCGCATAAGCCCAATCCTTTGTTGCCGGATACTCCAACAGCATGTGCCTCGTCAATATACAGGTAAAAACTGTATTTTTTCTTTAGGAGGATAAGCTCTCTTAAATCTGCATTATCACCATCCATACTGAAAACAGACTCACTGATAACTAAAATTTGTCTGTAATGATCGCCGTGTTCAGTGATAAGTTTTTCCAGATGTTCGTAATCAAGATGGTTGTAGCGCAAATATCTTGCATTTGATATTTTTATTCCATCAAGAATGCTCGCGTGAACAAACCTGTCTGCAATAATCAGCGTGTTTCTGTCGCAAATGGCGGGAATAATGCCCGTGTTCGCATGATATCCGCTGTTGAACAAAAGGCATGCTTCACGAGCGTATTGACTTGCAAGTAATGTTTCAATTTTATCGTATTCTTCATTGTTGCCCGAAAGCAGTCTTGATGAATTTGAACTGTATGGAAAATACATTTCATTCCCTAAAGATTGATAAAATTCCATCAACAGGTTTTTATCGTCTGCTATTCCGAGATAATCATTGGAAGAGCAATTCAGCAGTTTTTTTTCTTCATGAAAAATATATTTTCCATCTGCTTTTATTTTTTTCAGGGTTCTGAAATTATTTTTTTCTTTCAAAACTTCAAGCTGTTCGCTGAAATGCTGGTATTTTATTTTTGTCATAAATCAGAAATTATTTGTTTTATTGCATCTGTCAGTTGTGATATTTCATCAGGCTTTATAATGTAGGGCGGCATTACGTATATCAGTTTTCCGAAAGGACGAATCCACACACCTTTTTCAACAAATTTTTTCTGTACAGAAGCAACATCCACGGGCTCTTTCATTTCAACAACACCAATAGCACCAAGTGTACGCACATCAGCTACTTTATTATTTGTCTTTAATGGATTCAATTCGCGGGCAAGTTGAATTTCAATTTCCTTAATTTTTTGTTTCCAGTTATAAGCTAATAGTAAATCAATACTTGCAAAGGAAACAGCACAAGCAAGAGGGTTACCCATGAAAGTCGGACCGTGCATGAAAACGCCGGGTTCTTTTCCTGAAATTGTTTCAGCAATGTGTTCATTCGTTATAGTGGCAGCAAAGCTTAAATAGCCCCCTGTCAGTGCTTTTCCTAAACATATAATATCAGGAATAACAGAGGCATGATTGCAAGCAAACAATTCTCCCGTTCTTCCAAAGCCTGTCGCTATTTCATCGCAAATGAGTAAAACATTATAGGTTTCACAAAGTTGCTTTGCTTTTTTCAGGTATTCAGGTAAATAAAATTTCATGCCGCCAGCTCCCTGAACTATAGGCTCCAGAATAAGCGCAGCAATTTTTTTGTGATTTTTTTCCAGCACCTGAATCAAATGAAGTGCATCTTTTTCATTCCATTCTTCATGAAATTGCAGAGTGGGAGAGGGGATGAAAAATTGTTGCGGCAGTGCGCCTTTATAAATTGAGTGCATCCCTGTTTCCGGATCACAAACCGACATGGCATGCCATGTATCGCCATGATACCCGGAACGAATGGTAAGAAATTGTTTTTTTTCTTCAAGACCTTTTGCGTACCAGTATTGAATCGCCATTTTCATTGCTACTTCCACTGTTACAGAGCCTGAATCGCAGTAAAAAATTTTATTCAGATTTCCCGGTAAAATAGAAAGAAGCTTTTCTGCTAATTGTATTGCCGATTCGTGTGTAAAACCGCCGAACATTACATGCGCCATTTTTTCAAGCTGTTCTGTAATTGCCCTGTTAAGCACCGGGTGATTATATCCGTGAATCGCGCACCACCATGAGGACATCCCATCAATGAGTTTTTTGCCGTTTTCGAGTTCAATATAAACACCCTTAGCGCTTTTGACAGGATAAACAGGCAAAGGCTTTGTCATGGATGTGTATGGATGCCAGAGGTGTGCTTTATCGGTTTGTATATTTTTTTTTGAATTCATTTTCGATTTATAAAAACTTGTGAAATTAAAATTTGGTTATTGTTATTATTGTTGCAGGTTGCAGGTTGCAGGTTGCAGGTTGCAGGTTGGTTATTGTTGTTGCAGGTTTATCCGCTGGCTTCGACTCCGTTCAATCAGCGGCGGAAAATCTACAACAACATGACACTTCACATCATACAACCTGCAACTTGCAACCTGCAACTAATTTGTTTTTTTTTTCGCTCATTCCAATAAAAACCCTGCATTTCTGAAACAATCAATATCGTCTGTAATTTTGGAGCCGACAGTTGTCAGCAAATCTCCGACAAGGGCTGCATTTATACCTGCTTTCAGGGCTTTTTCCTGAATATGAAGAATCAGGCTGCGCCCGCCTGCAAAGCGAATCATAGCATCAGGATTAATGAAACGAAATAAAGCAATGCTAGTAAGAATTTCTTCGTCTGTCAGTTTTGTTGTATTTTCAAGAGGTGTTCCGGCAATTGGGTGTAAAATATTTATGGGAATAGATTTTATATCAAGTTTTCTCAGTAACAGAGCCATTTCTATTCTTTGCTCCATGCTTTCTCCCATTCCTATAATTCCTCCGGAACATACGTTTAAACCTGCATTTCTTGCTGCCATTAAAGTCCTGATTTTTTCATCTGTTGTATGGCTTGTACATAAGTCAGAAAAATAGGAGGGAGCTGTTTCAAGATTGCAGTGATAACAAGTAACTCCATGTTGTTTTAATTTAGATAGAGCATCATCATCAATAAGTCCCAAGGATGCACACAGTTTAATCTCCGTTTTTTTTCTGATTTCATCAAACATATTGAGAATTCTGTCAAACGCTTCCGGATTAATTTTTTTCCCGCTTGTAACAAGAGAAAACTTGTGAACTCCCATTTTTGAATTATACACAGCCTGTTCAATAGCCTCTTTTTCATCTATCATTTCATATTCATCAATCATTGTTTTATAATGAACAGATTGAGCGCACCATTTGCAGTCTTCGGAACAACGACCTGAGCGGGCATTGGCAATAGCACATAAGTCAAAATTATTTCCGCAAAAATGTTGACGTATTTCATTGGCAGCGGTGTAAAGTGCATCATTTTCCGGGTTCGAAGATAACTCCAGAGCTATTGCTGCATCTATGGCTCCTCCTTTTAGGACAAAATCTTTCCAGTATTGAATTGTTTTTTTCATCGTATTATATTATTAATAAAAACAACCTGTGAGGTTTCCCAACACAGGCTGCGCGCTGAAACCTCACAGGTTGTTACTGGAAAAAAAATATTTTTAAAATATCTTTTAAAATATCGGGGATAAGGAGATTTGGAGACACAAATAAAAACAGGAATGAGCTCCTGCGGGGAATCTTTAGGTTCTTTGTCTGTAGAGTCTGAAATTTCGGTTAAAATAGAATTCCCGAATAACGAAAAAAAAGATTTTTTACTTTTCTGAAGCGATGCGTCTGATAGTTCAGCCTTGAGATGAGAAATAATAACTTGTTTTCCTACGCTGCAAAAAACCGCAAATTGTTTTCTGCTCCAGCGTGAGAAATGGATAACTGTTTGTATTGTATTTTTATTTTTTCTCATAATTTATGCAAATATATAAGACTTTTCGGAGTAGCCTCAATTCTTATATTTCTCCTTCCACAGTCCCATCAACCACTTCTCTATGTCTTTCTCGCGAGGATTATTTTGCGGGTCGTACAAAACTGTGTTTTTAATCTGTTCCGGTAAGAATTCCTGTTCTACAAAATTATTTTCGTAGCTGTGAGCATATTTATAATCTTTGCCATAGCCAACATCTTTCATCAATTTTGTGGGAGCATTTCTGATATGCAGTGGTACAGGCAGGTTTCCGGTTTTTTGTACCAAATCCATTGCTTCATTGATTGCCATGTAGGATGAATTGCTTTTAGGTGAAGTAGCAAGATATATCGCAGTTTCTGAAAGAATGATGCGACCTTCGGGCATGCCGATAACATTGATTGCCTGAAAACAGGAATTCGCCAGCAACAGCGCATTGGGATTTGCTAATCCAATATCTTCTGAAGCAAGAATAAGCATACGCCGCGCAATAAATTTTGGGTCTTCTCCTCCGGCTATCATGCGCGCCAGCCAATAAACCGCCGCATTTGGATCGCTTCCGCGAATGGATTTGATAAATGCAGAAATTATATCATAATGCTGTTCTCCGTTTTTATCGTAAATGGCAATGTTTTCCTGTAGACGATCTATAACAGATTTGTTTGTAATTTCAATATTGTCGCTGGTTTCAGATTGTATAACAATATCGAGAATGTTGTATAATTTTCGTGCATCCCCGCCCGAGAATCGTATCAATGCATCAGTTTCTTTAACTGAAATTTTTTTAGTTTTCAAATAGCTGTCATTCTCCGTCGCAAAGTGTATGAGCTCAATAAGCTCCGCTTCTTCAAGATGTTTGAGAATGTAAACCTGGCAGCGGGAGAGGAGAGGGGTAATAACTTCAAAAGAGGGGTTTTCTGTTGTGGCTCCTATCAGTGTAACCAATCCTTGTTCTACAGCACCAAGCAGCGAGTCCTGCTGCGATTTGCTGAACCGATGAATTTCATCAATAAATAAAATAGCACCGGGACTGTTAAAAAATTTTAATTTTTCTGCTTTGTCAAAAACATCGCGAATATCTTTAACCCCTGAATTAATGGCACTGAGTGTGAAAAACGGACGATTTAGATTTCCTGCAATAATTTTTGCAAGCGTAGTTTTTCCAACACCGGGTGGTCCCCAGAGTATCATAGACGGGATATTCCCGGTTTCAATAATTTTACGGAGAATAGCGCCATCCCCAACGAGATGTTTTTGTCCTGCAAAGTTGTCGAGTGTTTTGGGTCTTAATCTTTCGGCGAGCGGCTGATTCGGTTGCATACTAATTATTGTGGGCTTTTATATTGTACAGCAATAACAAGAATATCGTCTGTTTGCGGCGCATCTTTTCTCCAAGAGTCAATATAATTATACAGTGCTACTTTTTGATTTTTTAAAGACTGATCCTGAATACCTAGTAAGAATTCAAGTAATTTTTTCTTACTTAAATTTTTTCCGCATTCATTAATCTGGTCTGTTATTCCATCTGTAAAAAGATAAATAATATCGTCTTCGCATAAATCAATTACATGATTTTTAAAATTGATTGCAGACGATTCTCTTCCTATAGAGCGCATGTCTCCTTTCAGCAGGTAGATTGAATATTTATCGTCGGAAAGTGAGGCTTCAATCATACTTTCATTATAAAACAAAGGTTTTTTTGCATCTCTGATAATGATAAGTGGTCTGTTTGCGCTTACATATTCTATTTGTTTTTTTTCTTCATTGAAACTACAGAATATGCCATCCATTCCATCATGAATCGTATATGTATCGGTAGAATTATTCAAGCTTGCATTGAAATCACAGGCCAGAGATCTGAAAATATCTTTTGGGCTTATTGCGCCGTCTTGCAAAATTGCCTTATTCATTAAAATATTTCCCATGACAGAAAGCATGGCTCCCGGGACTCCATGCCCGGTGCAATCAAAAGCTCCTAAAAATTTATTTGAATGTCTCGCGTTTACCCAGTAATAATCTCCGCTAATAATATCTCTAGGCAAATCTATAACAAAAGATTCAGGAAAAATGGATCTAAAAAATTGTTTGTCCGGCAAAATAGATTGTTGCAGCCTTCTTGCATGAATTAATCCTTCGTAAAATTGTTTATAGTTTGAAATACGGCTTAATTCGTCGGACTGTTTTTTATATTTAATCGCAACATTAATTTTATGATGAATTTCGGTAAAATCAATAGGTTTTTTTACATAATCAAAAGCACCTTTGGTTAAGGCTTCACGCACATCCTCCATTTCAGTTCGTGCAGTAACCATAATTACGGGAATGTTTTTCAGTTTTGGCGTGGCAAGCATTGCATCAAGGACTTCATAGCCATTCATGCCGGGCATCATAATGTCTAACAATACTACTTCTACATTCGATTTATCAAGAATATCAAGTCCATCCTTACCGCTTTTGGCAATCTGTACTTCAAAACTTTTTCCGAGATAATATTTTATCAGCAGGTTATTATCCTCATGATCGTCTATTGTAAGTACTGTATGTTTTGTCATGCTTCAAAAAATTATGAATTTATAAAAATAGAAAATTCTTTTGACACACATATTTTTTATTTGATTTTTTTTCAACAAGCGGGATTTTCATTTTTTTTATAGCTTTGCAATTATGAATTCTGATATTTACAGAACTATTGAAATGCCTTCAGAAGGAGTATTTAAAGACAGGGGTAGCCGCTTTATAGGACTGGCATTTCCTGTTTTTTCAGAAGAAGATATTAAAGAGATTCTGACCAGCTTGAAAAAAAAATATTACGATGCAACGCATCATTGTTATGCATATCGGCTGGGTGCAGATAAAACTACGTATCGTTCAAACGACGACGGGGAGCCATCGGGAAGTGCCGGAAAGCCTATTTTTGGGCAAATTCAGTCTTGCGATCTTTCAAATATTTTTATTGTTGTTATCAGATATTATGGAGGCGTAAAGCTTGGTGTGAGCGGATTGATAAACGCATATCGTTCTGCTGCTGCTGACGCTTTGGAAAATGCACTTATTATTGAGAAAACAGAAGATATTAAATTATTTGCCTTTTTTAAATATGAGGCAATGAATGATGTTATGAAAATAATTAAAGATGAAAAAATAAAATTATACCGGCAACATTTTGAACTGGATTGCAAGATCCAATTTTTTATCAGAAAAAATGATGCAGAAAGAATTACTGAAATGTTACAGAAAATAGATCAGGTTCGTGTAGATAAAGAAGTGTAAACCAAGCCCGGTCATTTATTGCGCTTTTGAAAAAATATAACGATAAGAGTATAATATAAGCAATGCAGAAATAATATATGTTATTAAAATTACTTGGCAGGGCAGTTCTTAAATTAACAAAATGGAAAACTCCGGTATGGCCAGAAGGGATATCTAAGTGCATTTGCATAGAAGCTCCGCACACCAGTATGTGGGACTTTTTCTGGGGAAAAGCCTATTTTGCATCTATTGGCATGAAAACTTATTTTCTGATAAAAAAAGAAGCATTCTATTTCCCTTTTGACGCTGCACTGAAAGCTTTGGGCGGACTTCCCGTTGACAGAAAAAATACTTCTTTTTTGGTTGAAAAATTAACAGATATGCTGAAAAAAAAGAAAGAATTCAGCCTCGTTATTACACCCGAAGGAACCCGAAATGCTACTAAACGATGGAAATACGGCTTCTTTCATATTGCACAGAAGACAAAGCTTCCTTTAGTTGTGAGTTATATTGATTATAAGAAAAAAGAGCTTGGTATTTTTGGCGTAATTCATCTGAAAGAAGATGACAAGCCAGAAGAAGTAATGGCGCAAATAAAAAAAATGTATACCGGAATTACAGCAAAATATCCCGAAAATTTCACTTGCGAAGTTTGATTAGTCTTTATTTTACAGCACTTGAAAGGTCAAATCAATATTTTCCGATATTTCTGTTGATTACCTGCCAACCGAAGCATGCAGGCTGGTTGATTATTTTTAACGAACAATATCCAACCTGCAACAACTTGTCAACCTTAGTGAACCTTAGTGTCCTTAGTGTCTTAGTGGTAAATATAACATCCAATATCCAACCTGCAACAACTTGTCAACCTTAGTGAACCTTAGTGTCCTTAGTGTTCTTAGTGTCTTAGTGGTAAATATAACATCCAATATCCAACCTGCAACCCTTACAACCTATTACCCGGAATCTTCAAAATATGAAATGTAACTCCACCTGCTATTACAAGTAATAAAATTTTTACCCAAAGAAGCGATATGAAAAAAATAACAGAACACAGTATTGTTGCCCACAAAAGAACAAGTACATAAATTTTAATCTGTTTTTTAATACCTTTTCCTTCAATATAATTTTTGATATAGAGACCAAACCATTTATTGTTTAATAGCCATGAATGCAGACGCGGAGAGCTTTTTGCAAAACAGGCTGCTGTCAGCAAAAGAAAGGGTGTTGTAGGAAGCATGGGAATAAAAATACCGATTATCCCAAGAATTAACGAAATAGAACCTGCTATTATGAGAAGCGTACGAAGCATTTTTTACATCTGTAATGGTAGTATGCCTTCCCTGATAATTTCAATTTCATCTCCCGTGCAATCAATAATAGCTGAAGGGACATTATTTCCGTAGCCGCCGTCAATAACAAGGTCAACGCGTTCGCAATACTCTTCATGAATTAATTCGGGATCTGTAGTATATTCAATAATATCATCCAGCGCAATAACTGAGGTTGTTATTATAGGATGTCCGAGTTCTTTTACAATTTCTCTGATAATATTATTGTCAGGAATTCGGATACCAATTGTTTTCTTTTTGCTTTTCAAAATTTTCGGCACATTGCTGTTTGAATGCAAAATAAAAGTAAAAGGACCTGGCAGATTTTTCTTCATGATTTTAAAAACATGATTATCTATTTGCCGCGTGTATTCTGAAATATTGCTCAAATCGTAGCAAATGAAAGAAAAATGTGCTTTTTCTGGATCAATATTTTTTATCTGGGCAATGCGTTCAATTCCTTTTGAGTTGAATATATCGCAGCCAAGTCCGTAAACAGTATCCGTTGGATAAATAATAAGTCCCCCATCGCGTAATACTTCTACTGCTTTCAGAATCGCTCTGCTGGCGGGGGTTTCAGGATGAATTTTTAATAACATAAATGTATTGGATAAATAAAAAAAATCTTATTAACTCTGTTTTGAAATGTTTTTAATGGGCTCTATCTCGAATAAATTTTGATTCGGCCATGTTTTAATACTACCGAGAACTTTTTGCATTTCGCCCTCAATTTCATGATAGAAACGGGGACCTCTCCATGTTCCTGTATTTGTTACAACAATATAACTAATACCGTTCATGCAACGTTTAACCAGAGCAACTGTTCCTGCAAAAGAACCTGTGCGTGTCCAGTCTCCGAAGATATTGGTCTTACGCCAGCCCATAGGTTGTGATTTTTCATTATAATCGGTCATTTGCTGAATAGATTTTTTTGTCAGTATATCTTTATGTGCGGGAAATCCATCAATAGAAACAAGAAATTTTGCAAGTGCAACGACAGAGCATGTCCATCCCCCAGCAGCAGCAGATGTCTGATAGTCTATTCCTCCGTAACATCTTGGAGCCAATTCTCCGGTGCCAAGGCACGATGGAACTGGCTGTGAATCTCCATGGTCATAATAATTTACTTCATTTTTATATTTTTGTGATGGAAGAATATTGGCAACGTGCATATCTGTAATTCCAACAGGAGCGAGAATATTATTTTTTACAAAATTTTCATAGCTGACACCCGATTTTTTTTCAATGATTTTACCGAGAATAACATAACCAAAATTTGAATAAGCGCTGCGTGAGCCCGGGTCAAAGTGTATTTTTTTCTTATGCATAAACTGTATCATTGCATCTGCATCAACAGGGGGCTTTATTTTTAATTCTTTTGCAATGTCAAGTGTCATTAAAATTGGATCTCCGTATTTTCGCAACCAGCCTCCTTCATGGCGTAACAAGTGTTCTACAGTTATTTTTTCATAGCGTTTGTCTTTGTAATTTAAAAATTGAGGGTCATTTAATATTCCCTGAACGCCGAAAACTTTGTCGGATAATTTTATTCTGTTGTCTTCAACAAGTTTCATTATTGCAACCGCAGTAATAAGTTTTGAAACACTGGCAATTCTGAATAAATGATACGGCTCTGTTGCCGTAGTTTGTTCTTTGTCTATATATCCGAATCCTTTTGCATATATCAGATTTTCGTCTTTGATAATTGCAACTGCCGCACCTGTAATTTCCCATTTTTTGAAAAATTTATCGAAGATTCGATCTGCTTTTTTGGTTTCATTAAGTTCAGACAAATTGTTAGAAATTTTTCTTTTTTTCGAATTAGATAATACGCTCTTATCGTGTGCTGCAGGGAGGAATATCACATCGCTGAGCAATAAAAGAAAAAAAACAATGATACCTAAATAATACTTAATATAATTCATGAAATGTGTAATGTTATAGTAGGTTGCAGGTTGCAGGTTATGGTTGTTGAATCGTTCAAACCAAACAATTTTTTATTCATTTTTAACCTGCAACTTGCACCCTGCAACATAATAGATAAAATATTGAATTTTCAGCTTTGAAAACGGCTCGTAAAAATATACATTTTGCCATGTATAAACAGGGCTTTCAAAAAAGAATATTAACAAAATGGCTGTTAATTATTTTTTGTTGGGAATGTAATTCGCAGAAACAACTTTAAATTCAGTGCGCCTGTTCAGAGTATTGGCTGTGGTTTTTTGTTCTTCAGATAAATTATGAATAAATTTATCATCAAGAATATCGCCTTCTTTCATAAAATCAAAGATACGCGCCAGTTCTTTGGTAACAACTTTCGGCGTTGTTTTTCCATATCCGATAGCAATTACTCTGTCGGGATTAATACCGCGTTCAATTAAATAATCAACAACTGATTGCGCACGTTTCTGAGATATTTCCAGATTTATCTCATCATTACCAACCATGTCTGTATGTGATGATATTTCAATGGTAAGGTTTGGATTGTCTTTGAGTATTTGAACAAGGCTGTCTAACGCGAGTTTGGACTCATCTTTCAGATCCCATTTTCCGAAATCATAATTTATATTTGGTATTTCAAAGGTTTTAGCAAGACCCGTCAACATAACAACTGGTTTTAATTCTGTTGTTTGTGTAAGACCAATCGTTGTCATTTTGCCTTTACCCATAAAATAACCTTCTTTGTAAATTGCAAAAACATAATCGGTATTTTTTTTCAGTTTTCTTTTGAAAAAACCCTCTTTATCTGTTGTGTCTCTGAATTGGCTGCCATCACTTCCGAAGAGCCTTACAATGGCTCCGGGTAAAATGTTTTCGGATTCATTTTTCACAAGTCCTTTTACATGAAATTCAACAGGAGGAAGTTCAAACAAATAAATATCATCTCCACCCATTCCACCTTTACGATTCGATGTAAACAAGCCCTTTTCGCTTTTACCCTGGAATACAATTCCGAAATCATCTCCTGAAGAATTAATGGGAAATTTCATGTTTTCAATAATGTATTTTTCTTCTTCGTTTTTTTCTGCTTTGAAAATATCCAATCCGCCCATTGAAGGAGACCTGTTTGAAGAAAAATAGAATACGCCGTTTTCCCTTATATATGGAAAATCTTCGTCATACTCGGTATTGATTTCCTTGAAATTCTGAACCGGTCCCCAATCGCCCTTGGGACTTTTTTCTGTTTTCCAAATATCCATCCCGCCTTTTCCTCCTTTCATGTATGAAGCAAAATATAATGTATTTCCGTCTTCAGAAATTGTCGGGTGACCTATAGAAAGTGCGCTGTCTTTTAAAAGTTTTACATACTGAGGGATTCCCCAATTACCGCCAGTTTTTTTCAATTCGTAAATATGACAGCCAATTTGCTTGCCTTTTTCCATTTTACAATGACTGAAATACATTATTTTACCGTCTTTGGAAATTGTAGTAGCGCCATCGTCAAACACAGTATTAATAGTTGTATCAAGAGGCTCCGGTTTTTCCCATTCTCCCTTACGGTTCTTTTTAATAAAAAAAATATCACAAAATAATTCGCCTGTAATATTACTTTTCTTAGGACCTCCTATCGTATTTCGTTTTCTTTTCTTTTTATTCGGATTTTTATCTCTGTTTGTAGAAAAATAAATATCGTTAAAATCTTTGGTCTCATCGTATGATGGACAGAAATCATCGTATTTTGAATTAATTTTTTTAAAATGCGTTACATTATAATAATTAGGATTATTTTTCCAATCGTTCGCAAGTTTGATTGTCTCTAATCCTTCATCTCCCCGTTTATCTGATGGAACTAATTTTTTATATGTTTCAAATTGAAGGCGGGCATCATCAAATTTCTCCATGATTAATAAAACCTGACCAAAATGAAGGTATAAGATAGGATCGGTATATCTTAGAGAAATTGCTCTTTTATAAAAAGATTCGATTTTTTTAAACGAATTGATTCGCCTGAAGCAGTCTGCAATAAGGAAGTTTGTTTCAGCTTTTTCAGCTTTGTTTTTGATTTTCTTAAGTGCTCTTCTGTACAATACGGCAGCTCTTGAATATTCTCCAGATTCATAGAATTTATCTGCTCTTTGTTTTCTCAGGTTTTGAGCATGGACATCAATGGAAATGCAACAAAATGAAATGATGAAGATGATTATTGGTAAAAATATATTTCTTTTCAGGTTCAACATTATTATTTATTAACTTATAGTTCGCAATATGTTTTTTTTTAATAAATAGTCTACAGTCTACAGTCTACAGTCTACAGTCAACAGTCTACAGTCTACAGTCTGTTTGACTGCCGACTTTTTTGACTGCGGACTGCCGACTATTTCGACTGCCGACTGCTGACTTCTCCGACTGCTGACTGCCGACTATTTCGACTGCCGACTGCTGACTTCTTCCGACTGCCGACTGCCGACTTTTTCAACGATCGATTTATTTACTGCCGACTATTTTGACTGCCGACTTTACGACTTTCTATTTCCTCATCAATTAGCTTCACATCTTCATGAAAAAACACAATCCTTTTATAACGAAAAAAAAAGTAATTCAGTATTTATAATGTAATTTTATAAAAAGTTTCAAAAATAAAATAAAAAAGCAACAACACAGAATTTTGTAAAATAAAACTGTATATTTGCGGGCTTTTTACGATAAACCTGCTATTTATTATATAGTTAAACCTATTGAAAGGATGGTAATTAAAGCTTAAGCAGGTTCATCTTTTCGTCATTAAAAATTAAATTTTATGAACATCAGAAACACTGCGCTTTTTATTTTTGCAATGGTGGTTTTATTTTCCTGCAATAAAAAAGAGGAAAAAACTACAACTTTAAATAACCCGATAGATTCTGTAAGCTACTGTTCGGGCGTTGTTCTTGGAATGTCAATGAAACAGGCCGGATTAGATACCTTGAATCCGGATGTATTTGTTAAAGCAGTACTTCAGGTAATTAAGAAAGATACGAATTTACTTGTAGATGCAAATCAGGCAAATCAATTTTTACAAATGTATTTTGCGAAACAACAGCAGAAAAAATTCGAGCCGAATATTCAGGCAGGACAGAAGTTTCTTGAAGAAAACAAAAAGAAAGAAGGCGTAATAACAACACCTTCCGGCTTACAATATAAAATAATTTCTGAAGGAAAAGGCGAAAATCCTAAACCAACAGACATGGTATCGGTTTTATATAAAGGTTCACTTATAGATGGTAAAGTTTTCGATCAATCAGAAGGAAATAATCCGGTAAGTTTTCCATTGAATCAGGTTATTCCGGGATGGACAGAGGGCTTGCAGTTAATGAAACCAGGTGCAAAATTTGAATTTTATATTTCTTATAACCTTGCTTACGGCGAAAGAGGCTATCCTCCAAGAATTGAGCCTTATTCAACACTTATTTTTGAAGTCGAGCTTGTAAAAGCAGAAAAAGCAGAAGACGCACAGAAAAATGCTCAGAAAAACGCACCAAAAAATGCTCAGAAAAAATAAGTGTTTTTCAACATTTAATAAAAAATAAAATAAAAAATCACAAAAATTGTGGTTGAAAATAAAAAATCCAATATATTTGTAAATTATAAACCAAAAAATTTAAAGTAATGGCATACATAATTAGTGATGATTGCACAGCTTGTGGCTCATGTTTGGGAGAATGTCCAACGGGCGCTATTTCCGAAGGAGATATCTACAAAATAGATCCTGATACTTGTACAGATTGTGGCGCATGCGCTGACGTTTGTCCTGTTCAGGCCATCAGTCCTGCATAGTCCAAATTTTTTTTTAGAAAAAAAAGCCCGGTAATTCCGGGCTTTTTCATTTGGCGATAACAAAACGCCAGGCACAATACCATTCTTCAGGATGTTTATCGGGTGGACATCCTAAACATTCGGTTTTTATTCTGGAATCAATTGCTTCTGCAAATGTCGTGTATTCAACCATCCCTCCTGATTTACACGGATAATCGTCAAGACCTTTTCTTTTTCTTGCACTTTGCACCCTGCAATCATTCATCTGGAAAATAAAAGATTCTGAGCTTTCTTCAATAATAGATTGCTTGTTTATTGCAGTGTACAAACGATAATTGAAAGCTTTTTTCAAGCCCTCTATTCCTGGCTTATCTTCTAAATTTAGGAATTTTTTGATAGACCATGCCTCAAAAGGAGAAAATTGTGCCCAGCAGGAATCATTGCAGCGTTTTGCTTCATTCATGCCATAAGATTTTTCTACAGCCTGAAACCATACGCCATCATTGGCAAGCCAATTAATGCCAACATTCTGGGTAATCATATCAAGTGATTCATCCGGCAGATTTACAAGGGAAGCTGGAACATTATCATTCAACTCAAAATCAAAAATTTTTGCCAGTCTTTTTATTTGAATATCATAACTGGTTTTATAAACTTCATCAAGAATTTTTAATGCTTTTTCTTTTCCCATCTGGTGTTGTACTTCTGCATACCACATTGCATGGTGCATCATAGTGCGGTGGAAAAAATCAATAATCAATTTTGCTTTTTCAAAGGATGTCATTTTATTAGGATATTTAATGTCTTTTATAAATTTTTGTGCTAAACATACTCCTTTACTTCTATTTCATTATTTAATACCATGTAACCGTGCAATGCAAAAGATTCCATCTGGTCATCGCCGGGATAAACTCTAATCATGCCGAGATGTTTAACTCTTTTCGTAATTTCTTTTATCAGAAAATCGGAATAAGCCTGTTCCCCTGTAATTAAAATTCCATCTACATTGCCTTCAAGTACAGTGCTGAGCCCGCCTATTTCTTTAGCAACCTGATACGCTACAGCCGACAGTGCCAGTTCAGCTTGCTTGTCGTTCTCAGAAATACGTTTTTCAATTTCTTTAATATTATTAGTACCGATATAGGCAAAAACACCGCCTGCAAATTTTAATTTGGCCAATATCTCTCCTTTTGAATGCTGACCGGAAAAACAGAGATCAACTAGATCGCCTGCTGGAATAGATCCACTGCGCTCGGTTGTCATGGGACCATCGCCAATAAGACCGTTGTTTACATCTATAATTTTACCCTGTTTATGTGCGCCAACAGAAATACCTTTGTCTAAATGAGCTACAATGACATTAATTTCATTGTACTCTTTTCCTAATTCTCGGGCAAAATTTCTGGCTTTTGTTCTTTGGTTAATGGTATGTAGAATACTTTTTCTTGGTAATTCCGGCAAGCCTGACATTTTTGCAATTTCATCCATTTCATCTACACAAGCAGGGTCTACGATTATTGCAGGTACATTTTTTCCTGCTTTTTGCGCTATCTCAAATGCAAGTATACAGCCAAGATTTGATTCATGCTCTGCAAATGGAGTTTGTGTATCTTTCAGCATTTGTTTGTTTACCTGATAAACTCCTCCTGGTAACGGTTTTAACAAACCACCGCGGCCCACAACTATTTCAAAGCTATCAGCTTCAAATCCTGCATATTTTAATTCACTTAAAATAAGTTCCAGTCTGTAAGGAACCTGATCTGTTATTTTTTTATATTTCCCTAAATCTTCTATAGGATGTTTGACATTACAAAGAAAAATTTGCTTCCTTATTTGATAAACAGCTACTTTTGTAGATGTAAATTCAGGATAAATTGTTAAAATATATTTTTGCATAAAATGATAAATTATAACAAGTGCAAAGTAATTGATTTTTTTACAGATTACAATAAAAGCATTTTCATTGTTATAAAAAAAATCATTATTGTCCGACAAATAAACAGGGCGCTCCTATCTATGGAGCTTTAGTTTTGGAGATTTTTTCATTTTATAAACAGGTCACTCCTACGGAGTTCCTTTATTGTTAAGTCCCATAGGGACGTACTGTTTATAAGAAAATAATGGTTATTCGACATTATTAGTGGAAAGAGAATTTAAACTCATTTCCTAGAAAATAGATCATGTTCATAAAATTAGCAATATTTTTATAACCACGAGCTCTTGATTTTGCCAGTTGAAAAATACTATTTAATCCTTCAGCTACTGCATTTGTAACAAGTGATTTCATTGAGTTTATAATACCCTTTTTATGGTTAA